>OCZT010001583.1_pt1 | contig 23506 bp, 13 predicted proteins | sample 1539031 | NCBI WGS metagenome assembly OCZT01 (sample SAMEA3539308, study PRJEB22396) | soil metagenome | biome: tundra; feature: field; material: soil | place: USA | collected 2010-05 | depth 0.15 m | reverse complement strand
CTGTGTCGGGCCGGGTGATGTCCGCGTAGATTTCAGGGAAGCTCAGGCAGCCTTCGGGACCTGCCACCGGCTGGCCGACCGGCTTCACCTCGGGATTGATCAACACCAGCGGCATGAACCCGCTCACGTCCGCCGGTTGCCCCTTCAACTCGAGTGATGATGGTCGGTCGGTCACCCCGCGCACATCAATGACAGTCAGTTGCACTGCGAGTCCAACCTGCTGCGCAGCCAGCCCGATTCCTTTGTAGGCATACGTGGTCTCCAGCATATCCGCGGCGAGCTTCTTGATCGTGGGCGTAATGCTGTCGATGCGCGCGCCCTTCTGGCGGAGCACCGGAGTGCCGTATTTGACGACGGTGAGAGGCATGTCTAGGCGGGCCAGTTCCGCAGTAGTTTCGCCAGGTCCGATATGGCCGGGCTTTGGCCCGTGCGCACATAGAAGCCGCTGGTCGTGACGCCGGTGAGCAGACATCGGTCGGTCGGGAAGCCGAGCAACTTGCCCAGGCAGAAGCCGGAGTTGAAATGGTCGCCCGCACCGGTCGTGATCCTAGGTTTGGGAGTGAATGGACCCTGGATAAGGGCCGTGCCATCCGGTCCGGAGGCTAGCGCGTAGGCGGTCGGATGCACAATCAGGGTGTCCACGCGGACGCGCTGATGCATTGCATGACACAGGGTCATTAACCCTTCGGGCGAATGGTCATTGGTTTTCAAGCCAAGGTTGTTCCCGATCTCACTGCTTTCCTTTTCGTTCAAGCCAAGGATAACGTCAAAGTGTTTTTGGAAGGCGGCGATTAGCTCCAGTGCGTGGTGGATGTCCCCCTTGGTGCGCTTCTCCGGGTCAGCGAGGTCGATAAACAACTTGCGGCGCGGGCCTTTCATGGCCGGGCAGACTTCTTTGAGGACCGCGCCCCAGATGTCGCTCATATGCGCGAGCATGGTCCAGTTGACGAACCCGACGAGGTCGGCGCTGCCGAACTTGGCGCTGAACTTGTCCTGGCCAAACCGGGCCTTGATGTTCTCCCAGTTCATCTGCTTAAGCGACTCATGTTTGCCAAGCATAATCTTGCCGTCGTCAAACTCCAGCGCGTCGGTGTAGCCTGGCTCGGCGATGGAATAGACCTCGGCGCGTTTTGCGAAGTCCGCGAAGACAGGATGCAGGTTAGGATAGCCCAGAATGCCAAGGTAGGTCACCTTGAGGCCGAAGCTGGCGAGCGCATTGGCCATGATGGGGCCGTTGCCGCCGAGCTTGTTCAACTGGCTGACCAGTTCGAGATTAGTGCTCCGGCCAGCAGCTCCGGCCAGGCGCTCGGCGAGTTGGGCGATGGTGGGCAGGCGCAGGTACTTGTCCGCGCTCTCGCGCTTGTCCACGACGTGCAGGATGTCATCGACAAAGCCGTCCAGGCCGACAAAGGCGGTCATCTGGCTGGCGCGGCTGACGCCGGCAAGAAGTTGGGCGGCGGTTTGTTCGCGTTGTTCAGTTGTGGCCATATTGATTGATAACAGAAGATCCTGCTCGCTCGATTTCAGCACGCCGGATCAGTCCGGCTTTACACCGAAGACTTGGAGTATCCGTTCCAGTTCCGCGTCGCTGAAAAAGGCTACCTCCAAAGCGCCTCTGCCGTGGGCGTAGCGCAAATGGACCTTGGTCCCCAGACGTTCGCGCAGTTGATTCTCCAGGTCTGCGACGTGGGCATCCCGGGTCAGTGGCGTAATGGGCCCGGTCCGGGTGGCGGTGCCGGCCTCGCGGGCTTGCAAGCGCGCGACTAGCGCCTCGGTCTGACGAACGTTGAGCCCTTCTTTAAGGATGCGTTCGAAAGCAATCCTCTGCTGAGTTTCACTGGCCAGGCCCAGAATAACTTTAGCGTGGCCGACGGAGAGACGGCCCTCGCGGATGCTGGTCTGAAGCGCCGCCGGCAGCTTAAGGAGACGTAGCGCGTTGGCCACCACGGCGCGGCTCTTGCCGACTTTAGCCGCCACCTCTTCCTGCTTGAGCTGGAACTGCTCGATGAGTTGTGCGTAACCCTGGGCCTCTTCAATTGGGTTAAGGTTCTCGCGCTGCAGATTCTCTATCAGTGCCAGTTCGAGGACGGCGCGATCATCGGCCTCTCGCAGGATGACTGGGACCTCCGCCAGCCCAAGCAGTTGGGCGGCGCGCCAGCGGCGTTCACCCGCGATGAGTTCCAGGTGCCCATCGCGTTCACGGACGATCAGAGGCTGCACTATGCCCTGTTCCTTAATCGAGTCGGCCAGCTCCCTCAGCGTCTCGGGGGAGAAGTCCTTGCGCGGCTGAAAGGGGCAAGGGCGAATGCGATCGAGCGCAACGCGCTGCACGTGTTCGCGCGCATCCGTGGCCAAGGCGGCACCCGGGGCTGTGGTTGAGGCGGGCGCGGGAACTGGTGCTTTAGCGATTGGGCTCTCGCCCAACAACGCTCCCAGACCCCGGCCCAATGCTGGCTTTGCCATGCGCCCAGAGTGTCGCAGGCCGGGGCTGTTGTCAATTCAGTCCATGGGCAGAGAACCGCCAGGAGCGGGTCTTGCCAAAGTTGCCGGGATGCCCCTGCGCCACAGGTGTGGAGTGCGGCGGCAAGCGAAGCGCGACGCCGCTTTGGCTTTGAGTGTCACATCCGATGCGTCAGCGGATCGCTGCCGCCTAAGAAAGCGGTGTCGCGCTTCGCTTGCCGCCGAACTCCATAACAACTTTGTCAATGGCCGAGCTACCGGGAGAGTCGACATTTTAGCCAGCGCTCCTGGTGTTCTGTTCAGGGGTGCAATGCGCCCAAAACTTTCCGGGAGTTCCGGTCAATTCGCACTTTCCCGCGCGAGTCTCACGGTCGGCTCCGGTCCCCAGAGGTAAACATGCGCGCCGTAGGGCGCGAAGCGCTCCGGCCATTGTCCCTGGGGAGAAGCCTCCACCGTGCGCCCCTCGAACGGCAGGCTCATGCTCCCGTGGTGGCTGTCGAACTGAATGGTGGTCTGCACAAACCTGGGGGAAGTATTGATTGTTATGATCAGGCCGGAGCTCGAAGAGCAGCGGGCGCGCACCTGAATCTGGGGCGACTCCGCCTTTGGCGCGGATTCCTGGCCGGGTGCGACTAGGCGCGGCAGGAGTTGCTGAAGCTCGCGGTTGAGGGTGGCGACCGATTGCCAGGTCCGCGGCTGCCGGGGCCAGTACGAGAAATAAAGGATTCCCGTCGCCCGATGCACGAGGGCTTGGTAGGTCATGAATCGCACCTCGTGCGGCAAGGGCATCGCCCAAACGCCGTTATCCGTCTCGGGCCCACCGAACACCTGGATGTAGGTCCACTGCGGCCAGCCTACTCCGTGAATGCGCCGCGCCTCATCCATCATGATGCTCACGCCCATGATGTTCTTGTCGCGCTTGGCAGTAATCGGGTAGATGTCGGTTATCGTAAAGTCGCACGCGTCCTTGAATTGGGTCAGCGCCTCGAATGACGTGTGGCACAGCCCGATGGGATGGTTGGGGTCCCGGGCCTTCACCTCAGAGTATTGCTTGCGCGCGCTCTCCGGTGTGATGCGCCCCTCCGGTTCGTCGGCCAAATACCATGCGAGCAAGGCAGGGTGATGCTCGGCTGCCTGCAGCCACGCGGGCTCGGCTGAGCAGATGGCCATCAGCCCGTTCTCGCGGATCAGGTCGAGCTGATTGGTCATGAACCCATGCAGGATCGTGTTGCACTGTAGCTCGTGGATTTCCGCCAGCACCTCGGGATTCAGTTCGTAGGTGAAGAGGCCCAGCGGGAAGAACGGTTTGCCGTCCACCAGGGCCAGCCCTTCCTTGTCGAAGGTTACCCGTGTACCGGCGGGTTGCGCCCCCGGAACGAGCTGGGCGTTCGCGCCGACCCACCAGGCCAGCAGGCAGATGCTGAGCGCTCTCATACGCCTGTCATTTCGCCGTGCGCCAAGGCCTTAACACTCACCGGAATCATGTCCGCGAGCATAGATGGCCCGGTCAGAGCGTCAAGGCCAAGACCGGGCAGCCGAATTGCGTCGCCTCCCGCAGCGCTCGGCGCATAATCTAGCGGCCATGCAACGGATAAGAATTCTGGCGCTGCAATTTATGCCGCTGCTGCTACTTCTAGCTGGTGCGGCAATGGCGCCCGCGCAGACGGAGCACCTGGCCACCATCACGCCGGTCGAGAATACCAATGCCATCCTGCACAACCCGGACATGGGTTGGGTGATTTACGAGAACTTCCCCCTCGACTCGGACCCGCATGGCAGTTCCACCATGCTGACACTGCCGGGGGAGAGCTTTCCCGAGGTGGACGCGGTGGCCCTGATGTTCTCCTGGCAGGACGTCGAGTCCCAGGAGGGCACTTATGATTTCTCGCGCGTGGATGGGGCGTACGATTACTGGCGCAAACAGGGCAAAAGCATTCAGCTCCGCTTGAGCGCCGAGTCGCTGATGTATTGGGCAGCACGGAATCCGCCCGCCGGTCTGGGAACCCCCGACTATGTGCGGGCACACCTGCCGCCGGCGGAGCAGCAGATGCGCAGCATGGATGGCACGCCGTACGTGGTGGTGGACGTCCGCAACGCCTTCTATCTCCAAAGGCTGGCGGCCTTCCTGCGCGCCGTCCGCGAGCACTTCGACGCCCGGCGGCCGGTCACCCTGATTGATCTGCGCGGATTCGGGGCGTGGGGCGAGTGGCACTCGGGCTTCAAGTATCCGGATCCCGAGGCGCGGCGGCAGGCGCTGACTGGCATTCTGGACCTCTGGTCCGAGGCGTTGCCCGGCCACGCGCTGGCCCTAAGCTATTCCTACGATCCCGACGGCCCCACGGAGCTGTATGCCGGGCCGAACAACAAGCTCGACCCGGCCTTCACCAACCACTACCCGCAATACCTGCGCTACTCCGCTTTCGATCACGCCCTCACCAAGACCAACATCACCTTTCGTCGCGATGGCTGCGGGGGCGCCGTGCATTCGAATGAGCGGCTGCTCAACGAGCAAGCCTTCAGCACCCTGCGCCGCGCGCCGATGGTCGGCGAGTTCCTGGGCGGTTATGGCGCCATGAAGAAGGGCGGCAGCAACTGGGTAAGCTGGGTGGTGCGCGACGCGCTTAGCTTGCATCCCAACTACCTCAACCTAATCGGTTGGCAGGGGGCGGATGCGCGCGACTTCGCCCGGGAACGCCCTGACCTGATTGCCCACGGCCTGCGGCGCATGGGCTATCGGCTGGTGCCGACGCGAGTGCGGTATCCGGAGGCGATCACCAACTCGGTGGCCTTCGAGGTTCAATTTGATTGGGTGAATCGGGGTGTGGGTCGGGCGCTACGAGACTACCAGATTCGGCTGTCGCTCCTCGGACCTCATGGCGTGCCAGTCGCCCAAGCGGCCCCGGCCACCTTGCATACGAGCCAGTGGTTGCCCGGTGCGCCTTGCACCGCTCGCCACAAGTTGGAGTTCCCGAGTCTCATGCCAGGCACATATCAATTCGTCTTCGCCGTGCATGATCCGGACACGGGACGCGTGATTGCATTGCCTCTCGTCGGCCAGGGGCCGGAAGGAAACTGCGCAATCGGCCCGGTGCGAGTGCTGCCTTAGCGGGGAATCAATGGAGAGGCACCCGAGGAGCACCCGAGGAGCACCCGAGGAGCACACGAGGAGCACACGAGGAACACACGAGGGCAGCGCCGGAGCTCCTGGCTATTACCACCAACGTAGGTCGCTTATTCCCCGCGCGGGGTTGGGTCGGGCGCTCGACGGCCCGCGCCAGGTTATCGCTGCTGCTTGAGGCGGAAGAAGCTGGCCGCATTCGTGGCCCGAATGGTCACGACGTAATTGGTGCCGCTGATGGCGGGTGTCGTCAGGTCCGTGGACCAAGTCACGGGCGGGATGATGGAGGGAGTGGTTTGCAGGCCGAAGACGGGCGAGTTCGTCGGCCAGCACAGCCCGAACGTATTGCCCGACGGAGCGACGGCCAGTTGCGGCGAGGCAGGGGGGGTGACGTCAGCCCAGGTGAGGCCAACGCGCAGTTCGTCCGCGACGAGCTTTGCCGGGCTGGTGCTGCTGCCGCCGGAGCGGAAGAAGAAGCGATCAATCTGGGCCAGGTCGGTGCCGCCATTGCCTACGCCGGTGATCGTTGCGGGTGGCGGCGTGGTCGCGCCCAGGCCGGCGCGCGCGGGGTTCAACCACAAGTCGGAGAGGTCGTCTATGCCCGTGCTGCCATTGAAGCGGTAACGTCCGACGACGAACAGGGTGTCCCCGACATTGAAACTGGTTGCGGCCCAGGCTCCGTAGGTGCTGCCGGTGGCTTTCGAGGTGCCCAAGTTGAATCCGCCCGTGCCGCTGACGCGGATATTCACTTTAGTGCCAAAGGAGGTTCCCGTGTCGGTGGTGAACCCCGCGAGCGTGCCGTCGCTTGCGAAGGAGGTGCCCAGGTCGTCCACCCGCAGCATGAAGGAGAAGAAGACTTCGCCAGAGGTGAGGTTCGTTCCCAACGGCAGGCGCAGGCTCATCGAGGTGCTGCCCCAAGTGAGGCGGTTGCCCGCGGCGGTCGCCAAGCCCGGGACCGTGAGGTTGCCGGCCTCGATCGAGCCGCTCGCGCCGCCGTTCAGCAACCAGCCGCCCTGGCTGGCGAGCGCGGTATCCGCGGCATAATCCAGCCCGTCGTAAATCGGCAGAGCAGGGGGCACAACCGGAGTCACGACGAGCTGCGCGTTGGAACTGGTCACCGTGCCAACGGCGTTCGTGATAACCACGTCGTAATAGCCCGCCTGTGACGCCTGCAGATTGGTCAGCACGAGCGTCGCGTTGGTCCCTGCCGCGAGGGCGTTCGTGCTGTTGAGATACCACTGGTAAGCCAGTGGGGCCGTGCCCTGCGCGGTCACCGCGAGGGTGACGGTGGTTCCGGCAGTGGCGCTCTGGCTGGCGGGCTGCACGGAAATGGTTGGCGGCATCGCATTGGTTGAGGACTGGGCCAGCACAAGTTGGAGGCGCGGGCCATTGACCGCATCGCCTTCCCGCGAAACAATCACCATACCGTCGTCGTCTTGCACGTCCCCATAATAACGGACCTCGCGTGCGAGCAGGAACGACACATCATCGCCCGACGCATTGCGGACGAAGTCGGTCACCTCGATTGTGCGGTCCGCCGCCGTCGCATCGGCCACCACCTGCCCAACCATGCTCGCCGAGTCGCCCGCACCGAGCAGGAAGTTGTTCGGGTAGTCGAAGCCGGGAGGAACATTCTGCGCCAGGTTCGGCGCGTTGGCCCACGTGATCGTGCTCTGGGACCAGGCATTGTTGGTCAGGCCATAGACGTGGGCCTGCACCGGGCTGCCGCCGTTGATGGACGAGGCGCGCACCGTCAGGAGGGCGAACTGGAGGTCCGCCTTGTTCATGGCCGGCAGGTGGAACTTCAGAAACGCCGCGCTGCGGACGCTGGAGCTGGTGGAACTGTTTCGCACGCGGCAAGTGGTGTTGGAGCCGAAGTTCAGCGTGCGGTTAGTGCCGTCGGCGACCATGGTATCCTCGGTGGCGACCACCGTTTGCACGGGCGCCAGGGCGCGGGCGGGGAAACTGAACATCCAGACCGTGTTTGAGCCCTGTAGGCCAGCGGCGATTTGATTATTCGTCAGCGTGGCCAGCGTGCTGACTCCGCCGTAATTGGATTCGCTCACCTCCTGCATCAGCACCCGTTGTCCCGCCGGCAGGTTCCACGCGCCCACCTCCAGGGTCAACGAAACGTCGGAGGAGTCATTGGCGGAAAAGAGGTGATACATCTGGGCTGCCGGATTATAGGCGGCGACGAGGTCCAGGCCGGAGGTGCCGGAGCCCTTGGTCAGGTTCAGGCGATTGCCGCCGGGCGCGGCGACGACGGCGAACAAGCGCCAGACCTCACCGGCCTTGGTGATGCCGCCAATATTGTAAGGCGCATTAGTGTTATCCACGAACAGCATGCCGTTCTTCTTGATGGGCACCGTGCTCGAATAGAGAGTCTGGCTGAATTTGAAGCAGTAAAGTTCGTCGCAGGCGCTGTTCACCAGATTGGCCACCAGCGCGCCGAAGCGTGCGTATTGCGAAGGCGAATCCAGCGTCTCCGGCATCGTGTTGAAGGTGCTGGCCGTGTGGACGTTGAACTCCGAGATCGCGGTGGGGAAGCGCGGCTCGGGCGACATATCCGAGGTTAGCGAATTGTTCAAGCTCGCCAGGTTGGCGCCAAAGTTCGCGGGCGTGGAATTGTATTCGTGGTAATCGTAGTGGCGGATGAGCCAGAAGTTCGGGTCGGTCTGGCCCAGCAGGTTGAGGTGCCGGCTCGTGACCAGGGGCAGGCCCCAGCTCGAATAGGTGCTGATGGCCGTGCCTGCGGACACCGGCGAATACATCTGCGGCGCGAGCGTTTTGCCATAGAGCTGGTTCACATCCGCCAGCGCGCTCTGGACCGCGTCGGAGGCAAGCTGCAGGCGTTGGAGGAAGTCAGCCGTTGTGAGGCCGTCCAGGTTTGGCTCGTTGTACATCTGGTAACGCTCCACGTCGAACTCGCGCCCCAGGTAGAAGGCCTGCACGTAGAAGTGCTGCCACAAGCCCCACTTGCCGCCCCAATCGTTGGCGTCAGCGATGGGGAAAGTGCCGGCGCTGGCGGTGATGCAGGCCAGGATGCGGATGGCCAGCCGCCGCAGACCCGAACAGGCGTAATTGACGTTGAGGGTATTCGACCCGTGCTCAAGCGTCAGCGCGTATCGGTTGGTGACGTAGGACCAATTGACGTAAGTGGAGGCGAGGGGATTCGCCCGCAGCGCGGCGCAGCGAGCCAGGAAGCTGGATTGGTTGGTGATGCCCGTGCTGCCGCCGGGAATCTGGCTGGGCGGCTCGATCAGGCTCGCCGTGATGAACACACGCGCCCCCGTGACACCGGAATAATGCCACCAATCCCGCGCGTTGCTGTCCGGCACGAAATGCCCGGAGTTGTAGGCGAGGCATGCGGGTGTAGCGCCCAGGACATTGGACTGCGCGGTTACGGTGGCAGCGGGCGCTGCCGCACCGCAGGTTACGACGGCCAGCAGCGTCCCCAGGACCTTGCCTGACAAGTTAGCGCGAAACCACATAATCAAAACTATGCCGATCCGGGGACTCAACTCCCGGGCCACACCTGCAAAGACGCCAGCGTTTCCGGCGTCCAGAGTCGCGGTTCGTCGCCGTTCATGCTTGCCAGCAAGGTTCAAACTTTATGAGGGGAAGGCATCGCGCATATATACCACGGTATTGCGGCGTACGACAGCAGTTAGACGTTATACCTCCGGCGCGTCAAGGACGTACGCACCGGCTCAAGCCGATGCTCCCCAGTGGTTTTGGCTTGACGCGGGCTGCCCGCGGGGACAATCGCAATAGGGGCAATGATTCTGTGATGCTGCCTTCAACACTTCCGGTAATGTTGAGAGATGTTGCGCGTGAAGCAACCGTCTCGCTCTAGCCGGTCTCTTATGGAATTGCTACGGCGCGAGCCCACCGCCTGCGCCTCTCAGGTGCAGGTCTGAGAGCTCGAGCCAGGCGCGTTTGAGACCTGAAAGAAACTTGAAGAAAGTTGTTGACTCGGGGACCAAATGGCGCACAATGGCGCCGTAGTCGATATAACGTTTAACCTCTTTACAGATATGAACGCTTTTCGCACCGGATCTCCCACCCTGACAATTGCCACTATGCTTGCCGCCAGTTTGGCGCTGGGTGCTCTCCAGGAGGCTCGGGGTGCCGTGAGCTACTTGACCCCGGGATCAACCTATTCGCAGAATTTCGACTCTCTGCCCAACACGCCGCAGAATGCCAGCCTCGGAAACACGTCGGCCGGCGCTGGGTGGACGGACGATAATGCTTCGCCGGCGGCAAACCAGTTGAGCATCTTGGGCTGGTACTTGTATCATCCTACCGCAGCGGCGGAGGGTGGGGCCAATGGGCATCAGCGTCTTCGGATCGGGGCCGGCACGTCAACCACCGGGGCGTTTATGAGTTGGGGCGCCTCCGGCAGCACCGACCGGGCACTGGGCGACCTCGGCGCCAACACCCTCGCATCGGATACCCCGACCAGTCCCGATCTCGGCAATCTCTACATTGCCTTGCGCCTGCACAATGACACAGGCCAGACTCTAGACAGCTTTACGCTGGGTTTTACCGGAGAGCAGTGGCACACCGGCACCGGCGCGGCTGAAACGATGACGTTTGGCTGGAGCACGACGGCTATTTCCGTCAGTGATCCTTCGAGTGCATTCAACGCCGTGCCGGCGCTTGCCTGGACCGCGCCCGTGCATACAGGCGCAGAAGGTGCCGTGGACGGAAACGCCAACCATGTTGTCTTGAGCCCTGCCACGGTAACGGGCTTGAACTGGGCGCCGGACACAGACCTGTGGCTGCGGTGGACTGACCCCCAAGCATTGGGCCCGCGCGACGATGGGATGGGGATTGATGATTTGTCGTTCCTCGCAGATGTGGCGGTAGTGCCTGAACCGGCGACGGGGACCATGTTGATGTTCGGCCTCTTGGCGCTGGGCTTCTTCCGGGTCAGGAGCAACCGAGTCTGAGGTGCGGACCCGGCGCCGCGTTTCAGTACGGCCCCGCGGCTGGTGCGGCTTCTTCGAAAGGCGCCGGCCAGGCCAATGTTTTCCTTAAGTCGGGGATTCAATTCAATCGATGCGTGTGAAAGGTTTCGCTTGGGCTTTCCTGGTTGGTGGGTTGGTTGTTGACATTGCGGCGAAGGATTCCGCTGCGGGCCGGGTGGGGCTGGTGGACAAGGAATTCCCGTGCGGGGTGGCTGCGGCGGCGCTGCCGTGAAAGCAACCGCCGCGTTCCTGGCACTGGCAGCGCTCGCGTTCAAGGCCGGGGTCTCCGCGCAGACGGTGCAACTCCAGCCCCTCGCCGGCTTCGGTACCAACGGCGACGGCAGCCTCCGCCCGGGCGACCGACCCTATCTGACCGCTGACGGGAACAGTTCTCAACGCGGCATGGCCTACAATCCCGTCACCGGCCATGTCCTGATCGTGAACCGGCCTCCCCTGGGCGGCCAAACCATCAACATCATTGATGGAACGACCGGGACCGACCTCGGTCAGCTCGACACCTCGGGGCTCGTTACAGAAGAGGACAACAACTATTACATCACCCCCACCCGGATTCCGACGGATATGTATTACAAGCCGCCCAGCATCGGCGGCAGCCCGACGTGGTACACCTACGGCAACCCCGGTTACGACAAGACCGACGGTCGAGGCGACTGGACCTACATCGTCTGGAGCTGCGTACAGAACGGCAGCGGGGCCATCTATCCGGACAATGTCAGGCACGGCGGCGGCCTCGTGCGGGCCTTGGGAAAACGCGACACGGTGTTCCACCGCTGCGATGTTTCTCCGATCATCGGCGTTTCGTACGGACCCGGCGACGCGCAGAACGGAGTGGTGACCAGCATTTACGGTGGCACCCAGGCCGAGGCCAACGCCAGTTGGATTTATGGCTGGCTCGTGTATTCGTATCAAAGAACCGGTCAGCCGCTCGTCCCTTGCGTCCGGCGTTATTCCTCGAACACGCTCGCCGCCGTCGCAAGCCCCGCGATGCTGGACCCGTCGCCCATGCAGCGCATGGCGCAGAATCTACTCACGTGCGAACTATCTCTGCCGCCGGCCAAAGCCGCAGGAAAGCGCGCAGAATGGAGAGAGCGCTTTTCGCGCGCCGGGGACCCGATGGTCAGGATGGAGGTCGTTACTGAAATGTGCCGACTGGATGACGCGCTCACCATCCACACGATGTTGGACATGTTGCGGCAGGAACAGGACTCAGGTGTCCGCCAACAGCTTATACTGATCCTGGGCTTCATGCGGACGACGGGCACCGAACTCAAGGCTGTGTGTGAGGCACTGTTGGCAGCGCACCAGAGAGCTCCGGACTTCGACGAGCGAGCGCGGATGGTTGAGGTCCTCTCGAACAATGCCAGCCCTGAATCGGCCGCATTTGCCACCGCGGTATTTGCTGCCAGTGAGGGCTCCCCGGAAGAGCGGATTTGTGCGGCGCAGGCGCTGTTCAAGCTGGCCACCCGGCTCGCAGTTGAGCCGGAAGTCTTGCGCCACGTCACGCAGTGGCTGAAGGAGAAGGCCAAGTCCGGCCCGACGGAACAGTTGCGCCTGGGTGCCGCGCGAGCGCTGGCTGCGCCGGGGCAGGACCACAAAGACTTTCTCGCGGAGTTGCTAAACACCGAACCGAGCGCCGCAGTGAGGAGCTTCCTCACTTTGGCATCTCAGCGGTTCCCGATCCGGTGAGAGGAAGATGAAAGCGACTCCGTCCAACAACCCTTCCGCGCGGAAACGGCGGCGCTTCCAAGGTCTGTGCGCAGCCTTGTTGCTGGCCGGTCACGCGACGCAGAGTTTCGCTACTGATCCTTCGGCCATGTGGAACGTGGACGGGGAGGCGCGCACCCGCTCCTGCACGCCCATGGCGGGCGCCACCGCGACACTGCGCTTCCCGGACGGCACGCCGACCGGGTTTTACGCTTATGCCGACGACCCCAGCAAGAACGGAAGCGCGCAGGATTGCGCAGTCGGCGACGTGGAAATGGATGCTCAGGAGATCCTTACGAACGCCGCGGGTGCGCACCTCTATTTCCACCCGGGCGGCGGGCCCGATCTCTATAATGACTATGTGAACAAGGGCCAGTATGGTCACATCGTGGCCTCCGATTTGGCCGTAGCTCCGACCCTCCAGCCGCAGAACCTCAATGGCCACGCGTGTGCCACCACCAATGTGGCGTCACTCGAAGCCAGCTTGGCGGTCAATCTCCTGGGCGTGGCCGATGACGGGGCCATTTACGGAGCGAATCTAACCAGCGCCTCGCTTGGCTCACCGCAGTTCCTGCTTTATCGCTGGGTGGACGAGGCCAGCCCGCGGACGCTGGTGTATGCCGGCGATCCGAGCAACGGCGACACCAACGCCAGCAACTGGCGATGGGGCGACACGCTGGCGGTGCGCGGTGCCGGCACCAACACCCAAGTCCTCATCGCCTCCCAGGGAACGCTCGTGGCGATGCTCAGGCCGGCGGACTCGGCTATGACCACCTTTACCGCGACGACGTTAAGCACGGATGTCCCCGCAGGCGCATTGGGTGCCGGCCTGGCGTTTGGCGCCGGCAACACCTTTTGGGGCACGGGCGGTGCCGGCAGCAGTGGCTCACTGCGCCACTTATCGTTCGACCTGTACGGCGGGACGGCCTCAACCTTGGAGACATTCACTGCCGCTGATTTCCCAGGCGCGGTCTCGCCGCTTGCCTTGCTGGCCGGGGGCAGTCTCCTGGCTGGCATCGAAATGCGGCCCGGGCCGAACCTGGTCCGCCTTTATGATCTGTCCTACCTCGTGCGCGCGCCGGTCCTGCTGGACCGGAAGCCCTGGGTCACTGGGAACGACAACGGCGCCCTGGGCGGCGCACTGGCCTTTGGCGGCAGCAACCGCCTTTATGCCCTCGATAGCGATAATGGGCTGATGGCCTTTGCCATCGAGCCCGTCGCCACCAATCCGCTCGCCCCGGCGGTTTATCTGCAGCCCGCGGACCAGGTCGTGCCGGCGGGCTCGAATGTGGTGTTTGCTGTTGCCGCTGACGGCAGTCCGCCGCTCATTTACCAATGGCAATGGAACGGCAGCTCCATTCCCAACGCCACCGGCACAAGCTTCAGCATCCCCAACGCGCAGACTGCCGATTCCGGCAGCTACAGCCTGGTCGTTACCAACGCCTACGGCGCTGCCACCAGTTCCCTCGCCATGCTCACGGTGGTGGCCAGGCCTCCCGGCTTGATTGCCTATGAACCGTTTGCCTATGGTCCGGGCACGTTGCTGGCGGGCCAGGGTGGATGGCTGCTGAATTCCGGCGCCAGCGGGTCCGTCCAGGCCGGCAGTCTCAGCATCCCCGGCCTCGCCCCGTCCCTCAGCAATCATTTCACCTGGACCAGCGCCTCGATGAGCCTGCGTCTGCCGATTGGCACGAACTCGACTGGCCCTCTCTATTTCTCGTTTGCCTTGCGTATCCCCAGCCTCGGCACTGCCGCTTCGGACACCCTTGCCGGGTTTACCACCGGCACAACCACCACCTTCGCGCCCAAGATTAACGTCGTCAGCAATTCCGTCGGCACTTACAACCTCGGCATTTACAAGGCCAGCGGGCTCACGACTGGCGCCATGGCAACGAATGTGTTCACCACCGACGATGTGGTTTTCCTTGTCGCGCGTTACACCTTCAACACCAACTCAACCACGGACGATACCTGCGATCTCTGGCTGAACCCGGCCCCGTCCACCTTTGGCGCCACCAGCCCGCCGACACCGACGATTGCAGCCATCGGTGCCGGGCGCACGGATATGACCCAACTCGACCGCTTTTTCTTTCGCTCGGCAGGCCCGGCGCGGCAATGTGAAGCGGACGAGTTGCGCATCGGCACGAATTGGGCTTCGGTCACCCCGCCCGCCGCTGCCACGTTGCACATCGCATTGAGTGGCAACACCGCAACTATCACTTGGCCGACCAATCTGCTCGCCTTTGGCCTCGATGGGTACCCCGCTCTTCCCGCGCTTCTCTGGACGGCGGTCACCAATGCGGTCGCTGTAAATGGCACAAACAACGTCGTAAGCATCGCCGTGACCAACGGCAGCCGATTCTTCCGGTTACGCAGGTAATCTGATCCAGGCCAAACAGCCTAGCTGGACGTCTTTGCGGCTCCGCAACCAGGAAACCTTGAAACTGTGGCTGCCGCGGGGTGATTCGCAACTGCCCGGTGCCGCCGACGATGGTCTGGCCATTGACAATGTCCGCTTCTCCGCCATCCCGGAGCCTTCAACGTTCGTGTTGCTCGCACTCGGTGTGGTGGGCCTCCTGGCAATTCGCCGCCGCTAGCCATTACCTGAATTGGTGAAAGAAACAAGATGGCGCGCAAGCGGTCGCCTGCGCGCTTTTTTGCTTTCAAGAGCGTGCCGGTGATCTCAATTTGCTCACGTTGCTCATGTACGTCCGCGACCTCCAGCGATCAGAAGTCAGAGGTCAGACCTTTCTGCTCCATCCTCCATTCCTCCCTCTTCTCTTTTCTATCTTCTTTGGCTTTTCTTCCTCGTCTGCGGACTTATGCCGACGTGCAGAACCACCTGCGTGCCGCGCTGCGCCTGAAGTCGGACGCGGAAGAGGCTTCCCCACCCCTAAAAACCTCCTGAGAAAAAGTTAAGAATTCCTGTTGACAAGCGACCAACGCCGGCGGTAGTTTTGGTTTAGCTAAATCTTAAACGTTTAACCAACTGAGCGATGAGACTAGGGTGCTTGTTCTTCTCGAGGTTCCCCAGAGCCGCATCGCTCAATTCAATTCGCGTTCCGCTGGTTCGGCGCGGTAGGTTTAGCACAAACAAAACAAACGCTCGTTTCAACCCCTTGATATTATGCGCAAAACAACCTTGACGGCCCTCCTGCTGGTACTCGCGAGCTTTATCAATACCGCCTCCGCGCAGCTCAAACTGGTGCCTTTCACAACCTTCGGTCCGCACGGTGACGGAACCCTCTTGCCGGGGGATGTGCCGTTTTTGACCAGCGGCGGCACCCGTTATCAGCGCGGCATGGCCTACAACCCAACCACAGGCCATCTGATCATCGCAAATCGGTCCCCCGGCGGTGAAACCATCAACGTCATCGATGCCTTAACCGGCGCCGATGTCACAACCCTCGATCAGTCCCACACTGCCACGGGGGGAGCGGACGGCTTTCTTTACGACAAGATCGCAATCGCCGCCGACGGCGCAATCTATGTCGGCAACCTCACCACCAGCGGCACGGTCGTGCAGTTTAATCTCTATCGCTGGGCGGATGAAGGCAGCCCGCAAACGCTGGTCTTCTTCGGAAACCCGGGCAACACGACGGCGGGTGGCTCGCGCTGGGGCGACACTTTGGCCGCTCGCGGCTCCGGGATGGATACCGAAGTATTGCTGGCGACGCAGGGCGGCACGCTGGCGGCCATTCTTCGCCCGAGCGTGGCGGATCTGGGCACGTTTACCAACGCCCCGCTCAATGCGGCGGTTCCGGCTGGAGCCCTCGGTTACGGAATCACCTTTGCCACGGGCAATACCTTTTACGGCAAGGCCGCGTCAGCGGGAGGAAACCCGCTTTACCTGATGAGCTACGACGTCAACGCCGCTGCCACCACCCCGCTCCATACTTACGGGACGGACGTCTTCCCGGGCACGGCAGGTCTGCTCGGGGCGCTCACAGCCAGCAACTGGCTCGCCTGCATCGACGCCATGAACAGCTCCAGCCCCCACCTCCTCCACCTCTTCGATATTTCCGACCCGGCCAACCCGCCCGTCATCCTGGATCGCGTGGCTGTCCCCACCTGGACCAACGCTAACGGCGTTTATGCCGGCGACGTCGCCTTCGGCCTGGGCACCAATCTTTATGCCCTCGACAGCGATAATGGGATTGCCGCGTTCACCATTACCAATGGCGCCCACTTCTATGGACCTGCCATCTTCGGTCAGCCGCAGGGCAGAACGGTTCAGCTCACTTCCAACGTGCTCTTCTCGGTCGGAGCCGACGGCACCGCTCCGCTATCCTACCAATGGCAGTTTGATGGAACCAACCTCCCCAACGCCACGTCCCAGGCCTACTCCATCGCCAGCGCACAGCTCACGAATGCCGGCAGTTATTCCGTCGTGGTCACAAACAATTACGGGGCTGCTACCAGCGCCGTGACGGTGCTGGCCGTGCTTGCCAGTTACGGGAATACTTTGGTTTACGAACCATTCAATTATGCGGTGGGTTCTTCACTGGACGGCCAGGGCGGTTGGGTGCTCAATAGCGGAGCCCACTTCCCGATCCAAGCCGACAGCTTGACGGTTCCTTACCTGGCACGCTCCACGGGAAACCACGTCGTGCTTGGGGCGAATGGCACCACGCGCTTTCCGATTGGCGCTTATTCGCAGGGCGCGCTTTACTTCTCGTTCGCCATGAAACTGGATGATGCCACCGCCACCACTTCAGAAACGACGGCCGCCTTCGCGATCGGGACCAGCACCTCCTACACCCCCAAGGTCAATATTGCCGGCGACGGGACAGGCAAGTACACAATCGGCATTTACAAAGGCAGCGGGACAACCGTTGGGGGGGTGGCCACGAATGCCGACGGCAGTACCAGGCTGTTCACAACCAGTGAAACCGTGTTTGTGGTTGCGCGTTGCGTTTTTAACTCCGGCTCCAGTTCCGATGACACCTGCGACCTCTGGGTCAACCCCGATCCGTCCACCTTCGGCGCCTTGACTCCACCCACGCCCTCCATTGGGCCGATCGGAGCGGGCAGGGCAGACGTGACAGGACTGGATCGCTTTGCTCTGCGCGACTCCAGCGGCTATCCGGGGCGCCATTTCGACGAAGTCCGCGTCGGATTCGACTGGGCGAGCGTCACCCCGCCAGCCAACCCCGCGCTTGACATCAGCCTGAATGGCTCCAGTGCGAAGCTGCGCTGGCCCACGAACATTTCTACTGGCTACATTTTGCAGTCCATTCGCGCCTGGAACGATCCGGACGGCTGGCAAGCGGTCGGTACGCCCGTGGTGGTGGAGGGGGTCAGCAATACTGTGAGCGTCACGGTCAGCGGCACGAAGTTCTTCCGGTTGAAGAAATAGACAACTAGGGGTGCAACAGCGCCCCAATGCATTATTTATGAAAGGACTAATGAGTTGGCGGCCCCGCCATTCCACTGGCGGCCGGCACGCCTTCACTTTGATTGAATTGCTGGTCGTCATCGCCATCATCGCCATTCTGGCGGCGCTCTTGCTCCCGGCCCTCGCCAACGCCAAAGAAAAGGCGAAACGCCTCAATTGCCTCAGCAACATGCGCCAACTGGGATTGGGCTGTCACCTGTACGCATTGGACAACAACGGACAGTTGCTCATCGATACCCGGGGTGCCCCCCCCCAACACCTGGATTAATGATAACGACGACCTCGCCTGGATGTACCCGCAGCTTGTCCCCTCGGCTAAGGTCTTTGTCTGTCCCGGAACAAAGAACAATGTGCGGGCGGATGTCTGGAGCCTCGACCCATACTCCGGGCAAAATGTTCTCAAGGACCTGCTTAATAACGCGACTGGAGGCGCCCAGGGAACCAACGGCCACAGTTATGAAATCATCGGTGCGGTTCGGGGTACTAAAGTCAGCGAGGCGTTTTATGGAAACTACGTGGAGCAGGCCAATGAACTGTTTCTTGGCAGCAAGCCGGGGGCATCCAGGTTCTGGCTGTTCTATGATAGCGATGACGCCGGCGTGAACAACGTGTGGGACGAACCAGATAACCACGGCGTCAAGGGGGGTAACGTGACCTACGGCGATTGTCACGCGAATTGGGTGAAGAACTGGAAACCCCATAACGACGAGTTCAGGATCACGCTCGACTATGCCAAGTCGGCCCACACCTTTCGCAGTGACTAAAGCCAGCCGGAACCTGTGGCTGACATTGGTCTTCGGGACACTGATGGGGCTGTCAACCGGCGCAGCGGGCGATGCGCCGTCGTCGGCATTCAACCTTCCGGGCCAAGCGAGGACGCGGACTTGCGTGGCGATGAAGGGCGCCAGGGTGCCCTTGCGCTTCGAGGACGGCACGCCCTCTGGATGGTTCGTGAGCGGCGAGGACCCCAGCAAGCAGGGAGGTAACCACGCGGCATGTCGGCCCGGCACCATGGAAATGGACGTGCATGAAGTGCTCACCACAGCCGACGGGATGAAGCTGTATTTCCATCCTGGCGGCGGCCCCAGCCACTACCGGGATTGCGTGGAGAACGGACAGTATGGGCACATCGCTCTGGAGGATATGATCTCGCCGCCCGAACCGGTCGGCGACATCAATGGGAAGCCTGCGCCGCTCGCCGGCGTGAGCTATTTCATCACTCCCACACGCTTCCCGCGTGACATGTGGTACAAGCCCAACGTTGCCAACGGTCACAGCGGCTCGACGTACTACACCTATGGCAATCCGGGCTACGACAAAACGGGCGGGCGCGGGGACTGGACGTACATCAACTGGAGCTGGGTGCAGAATGGAGGCGCGACATATCCGAAGAACAAGTGCGGCGGCGGTGGGATGGTGCGGGCGCTGGGCAAGCGCGATGCAAGCTTTGCCGCTTGCCGCGTTGAGCCGATCATCGGCTATTCATACGGCGTGGATAACCAATGCAACGGGCGCGTGACCGCGTTTTACGGCAGGGCCTTCGCCGGGACGGGCGAAAAGGGAGCGGAGATCTACGGGTGGATGCCGCACTCGTACCAGAAAAACGGCGAGCCGATCGTGCCGTGCGTGCGGCGCGCAGAGGTGAGTACGATCGCGGGAACCAGCCCCCCGCCGGCCCAGGATCGGCTGCAGCGCATGGCGTGGAACCTCCTGAATCCGATGGAGCCGGACGCGACCACACGCCAGAGGTTGATGAAGCAATACAACGAGGAGCCCGATGCGATGGCGCGGATGGAGCTGCTCACGCAATTATCGAGGATGGATGACGCCTCGACCGTGGCCGCACTGCTAAAGATGCTTTCGGCGGAGAAGGAGCCGCGCGTGCGGGAGCAGGCCATCACGATCCTGGGATTCCTGGCGTCCACGCCAAAGCAGATAAGCAGCGTCTCCGCGGCGCTGGCGAAAAACTATGGTCGCGCCAATGAACGCGAGAAACTGCGGGCGCTGGACGTGATGTCGAACATCCCGGCAGTGGAAGTGGTGCCGTGGGTCACCTCGATCTGGAGAACGGCGGGGAGTGAGGGTGAACGGTCGGCGGCGGCGGATGCGATCCTCAAGCTAGCGTCGCGCGTGACGATGGATGAGTCCATTGTGCGCGCGGCGAAAGATCTGCGAGCGAAGGCGAAAGTGACCCGTACGGTCTCGGAATAGCGCCCTGCTTTTACCGCGACCACAGGTCACATCAAGCAGGTTAGGGGAGGTCATCTGGCGACCCATTCACGACCTGGCAGGCGTTTTTACTTCCACCGTTGGATCAATTCCTGCGCCTGCATTTGGATTTGGTCCATGCTCATCGGCTTGGGGCTGGCGTAGTGCAGGCTCGTCAGCGTGATCGCGTTCGGCCTGGCGGACTCAAGTTTCTTCGAGAGCGAGATCACCGCCATCCGCGGATATACCAGGTTGACGCCGGGCCGGTTCTCAGGAGTAAAGCCCTGCACGATGTCAATCGCCTCATGGCCGGACACCTTCCACGATACCAGCAGCTTCCGGCTGCGCGCCGAACGGATCGCGACCCAGCCCGGGCCCTGCTGTCTCTCCGGCTCCTCCTCTTCCGCCAATCCCAACGCATAGGACCCTTCCAGCGCTTCAATGATCGCCCGAGCCGCACGGTCCAACTCCGCGGCTGGCGCGGCCTGGAACGAGAGCCGATGACTGCGGTGCTCAAATTCCCCCACCAACTGGATCGTCGAAACCACCCGCACCCCTCGTCCGTTGATCTTCGTGGACCACGTCGTTCGCACCCCGTCGTCCAGCAACTCACCTTGGTCGGGAAAGATGCGGCATGCGCACACCCCCGTCGCCCCATCGCGCAACACCAGCGCCTGGTCCCAGGGCGCCCTTTTCTTGTCGTTCTGCATCACGTTAAACGGAAAGCTGCTGGACCAGGCGAACTTGTTGTACTTGTCGCGGTAATAATCCCGCCGCGGCGTGTTCAGCGCTTGCACCCAGCGCACCTGGCCTGAGGCTTTGGTCCCCGCGACGATCATCTTTGGGCCGGCAATCTTCACCGTATAGTCCCCTTTCTCCACCGGCAGTTCTTCCTCCGGCGCAGTCCATAGCGCGTCCGTCGCAGGAATCGAGAAGAACGTGAACGCCAGCATCGCCCAGTATGGGTGACCGTTGTCGATATAGCTCTCCGTGACCTCGGGCGATCCCTCCGGCGATAGCGTTTCCCGCAGCTTGCCCAGTTTCTTATCATAGGCTCCCATCTGCCACCACCACTCGAAATTCTTCCGCATGATCCGCCGCAGCAGCCCGGGCGAGTGCGGCCAAATCCCCTGCTCATACCCCAGGACCAGCGGCGACAGCAGTGACCATTTATACAACAGCGATCTTCCAAACAATGGCACCGCCCCATCGGCGGCAAAGAAGTACGGTGTATTCCGCAAAAACTCCCGCGCCCGGGTCCGCAACTTCACATTCCAATCCGGATACAACTCCCCCGCAACGCGCGACCAGAACAGCGGGAAATTTCCGAACGTCCAGAAGTTGTAGTAGTCGTAAACCGTCAGCTTGGGATCATCTGAATACCACCCTTCAGCGGCGTTGGCCGCCAGCACATCCATGGCATTCAGATCGTCGATCATCCAGCGCGCGTCTCCCTTAAACTCGGGAAAGGTCCGCGCCAATTTCAGTCGGGTCGCCTGGTTAACGGCGGTAAACCAGGCGTGGTTATTCGTCCGCTCGGGCACGACGGTGCAACTGGCCAGCCACCGATTCACGTTCGCCCGTTCCTGCGCGGACAGCTTCCCCGCAAACCCCGGTCCCATCCGCGCCAGCGCGATCGCGACCAGCGAAGACTCGACTGTTCGCTGAGTCGGCTTGCTTCTTGTCGGTTCCCCCCAATAATGCGGGTGCTTCGGATCAAACGCCGTCCGGTAAATCGACAGGATGACCTCGCCCAAATCCACCCCGTCAACCTGCTGCTGCCGTTCTACGGCGGCGAATTCTGCCATCGCCGGCAGCATGCGCGAGACCGACGTAAACGTCTTCCCGCTTGGCGTGCAGCATCCTTCGATCTTCGTCCCGCCTGGCAAATCACAGACCGTATAATCGGCGCTCGTCGCCCGGGCGTTGCGGAGGAAACCGGCCAGGATGGTCAGAAAGTAACGAGTCATCAGCGCTTTGGTATCAGCGGCTGGAAGCTGCGGCGCCTGCCGCCTTGAAGCGCATGAGCCAACCGTTCCGGCAGCCAGCGCCGACGCCGACAGAATCAAGAACTCACGACGGTTCATGGATGCGCTTTTACATCGCATTGTGCTCGCCCATTGAAACAGCCATTGCGGCAGGCGAGTCAAGTTTGTTCTTTGAAATCAATTCGCGCCGGTCTGCTTCTCGCGACAACCTGAAATAGCCGGGCCAGAGCAGTGGGCCCGCAGACGGGGGTAATCAGGGGTGTTCTAAAGTCGGTCGCTGCAGCCCAAATCCGAATGCCGAAAACCGAAATCCGAAGAAGATCCGAAATCCGAAGTCCCGAAAGGCTAGCCTCGCTGGCGGCTGGCCCAGTCAGCGGCTGAAGTCCTTCTCGGATTTCGGTTTCCGGCCTTCGGATTTCAGGGCTGCCGGGGCTGCTCTGGCTGCTATCGCTCGGACTTTAGAGCAGCCCTGGGGGGGTAATTCCTCCAGCGTTTGAGTACTAGCGGAAATTCCGGAGATTCCATAGGATTGCGCCGCACCAAACAATGAAATACGCTAATTGCCTCAAACATGCCTGTCTTCGAGTGGAAATCTTGATCCTTATGGCGATCCTGTTGGGGCCGCTTTCCCTGACGGCCCTCGAATTTGAGAAACTGCTGGCGATTACAACTGCCGAAGGTTTGCGAATCGAGGTGGCACCCAAGGCCGGGGAGGACTTTGCCGGGGTGGCATTCCGGGCGGCCATTACGCAAGACGGCGGTGGCCGTCTCCTGTGGCAAGGTCCGCTGGGGCAGATCGCTCCGGGCGCCGCGGCGGGAGCCCCATTCACCAAGACCCTTTCCGGCCTGAAGCCCGAGCTGTGGAACCCGGATTCGCCCGTGCTCTACAACCTCCAGGTCACCGCGGCCAAAGATGGCCAGGTGCTCGGAGCCAAGACAGTGCGTATCGGCTTCCGTTCCTTTGAGATCAAAGAAGGTCAATTCCACCTGAATGGCCGCCCCGTATTTCTGCGCGGCATCGCGATTAATCCGCCGGGACGGACCATACCGCCGGAGGTCGGCGAGTCACGCCCGTTTGCCGAGGCCTATGTGCGCTACCTGAAATCCCAGAACGTGAACATCTTCCGCCTGACCACCGATGAGTCGCAGGTCTGGTTCGATGTGTGCGACGAGCTGGGCATGATGATGTATGCGGGGCACTACGGCTCGCCTCCGGGAGCCGACGAGGGGAAACGCGTTGCCCCAACAGACTTCGACCGAAGCATCAAAGCCTACCGGAAGCTCTTGGAAAGCTACGTGTCGCATCCCTGCATTGTGATGTACTTGCTGTCGAACGAACTGCCTGTCTCCGGAGAGCGCGGCAAGGCGTTCAGCGCTCTGCTGACTCGCGCGCACACGGAGTTGAAACAATGGGACCCGACCCGCCCTTATATCGGCAACGCCGGTTACGGCGAAGGCCGCGAGGGCGACGTGTGCGACGTCCACCGTTATTGGGGCTGGTATTACAACTCGTTCCTCACCTACTACAACCTGCGCGACAGGCTTTACCCCCAACCGCTCTTCGGCGAGCCGGTTAAGAACCAGCCGCTCACCTTCACCGAATGCGTGGGCTCCTTCACCGGCTGGGACGGCGAGT
>OCZT010001582.1_pt1 | contig 23519 bp, 21 predicted proteins | sample 1539031 | NCBI WGS metagenome assembly OCZT01 (sample SAMEA3539308, study PRJEB22396) | soil metagenome | biome: tundra; feature: field; material: soil | place: USA | collected 2010-05 | depth 0.15 m | reverse complement strand
GTGAATTAATTCTATCATAACCATTTGTTCCCGAATTTCCTGCATCCCAATATAAATTCCCATCCGACCAAGGAAGATGAAAATTCAGAACTCTGTTACCATTAGAATCCAATGCTTCGAAAGCAGAATTGTTTAAAGGCTGAACAAGTGGATCTCCATACCCCCAAAATGCAACTGTTATAAAACTATCAAGAGTTGCGAATGCATTATAAGGAACATTAATTTGATCTTCAGAAAACCTGTAAGACCTGTCATCTCCTGCCGAAAATACTCCTGATTGAAATCCTGTCGGATCAGCAAGAATAAAATTATCAGTTCCTGCATTATCATTAGTATAACTGATATCAATCACCAGGTTCGAAACTCCATCCCAATTAAAAGGATACGTTAGATTAATCGTATTCCATCCTGTTGCAGCAAACATTAAATCATTATTATAAGCCAAAGCAAATGCCCCGGTATCCCAAGCTGTTGGAATAAGAGAATCCAATGTCGAATTCTTTATCCGTATCATTAAATCCGTCATAGTACTTCCGGTTGAAAGAACATTAAACCTAAGATTGGTAATCTTCCCGGCATGAACTCCTGCTGCAAGTAATTCACTTGCTTTCCATAAATATTGAGTTCGGCTTTGAGGATTAGAACTATTAAACGGATGAGTAGAATTTATCGTTCCAACACCAACCACAGCCGTATCCTTTGAATAAATTGAATCATAAACAATAGAATAATGCCACACCGGAAAATAACTATACGATGGAGTGTTCATATAAGGAATACTATCAGGGCTATTGCCATCCCAGGTAAAACTCGGTGCCGAAAGCAACATGGAATCATAAGTGCGGGTATGCTCATACCGATAAGTATAAGTCAGATAATCCCACTGACCGCAATTAGGGTTTTGATTTATATTGCATTTCAGATTATAATGCATCAGAATCTTTTCGTACCTGTTTGTATCCGGTGGAAACAAAAAGAATGAATCCTGTGACGATCCATAAGTAAACGTCTGGACATTAATAGTATCCTGCGCCTTAGTGTTTATTGATGATAAGATAAACAAAGAAACAAGAATGGCGGTGTTGAATGTTTTGATAAAGATTTTCATTAGATAGATATTTATTTGTTTAGGAGGGCAAAGATAGGAAAAGGTTGGGGAATTTATGATTTCGTAATTTGAGACCTTCAAGGTTTTTAAAACCTTAAAGGTCTTTTTCATTCCTAATTCGTAATTCCTAATTCCTAATTGATCACAATCATCTTCTTAGCTCCCGAAACACCATTGGCAGTTCTCAACTGATAAAAATAAGTTCCGGCATGAAACTCACTATTATTTAATAACAGCGTATGGAAGGTATTATCAACCTTATAACTTTTCAATTCCACGCCTTGCATGTTATAGATAACTATTTCGCCTTGATTTACTCCTTGCGGAAGATTAAATTCTATCGTGGTATTGCCATTGGAGGGATTGGGGTAGATAGACATTCCGTTATTATTTGAATTACCTATGGGATTTTGCATACCAGCACCAAATGAATCATTGCAACATGGAATATGTAAAGTCCCCGGTAAGCTATAAATATTACATTCACCTGTATTCATGTAAATTGGCATTTTTGTTCCATTTGGTGTATTATATATAGGATAAACTTGAAGCCAAATTGGAGCGGTATGGGAATAATTTAATCCTCCATCCACCTCAAAAAGAACATTGCCAGATTCAGTATAAATATAGGTATGATAACTATAATTAGTATTATCAAAATAGTCAATAATATATTCTATTGAATCATCTAAATTAAATAAATGGTCAGAAAAATATAAATAACCCAAATTACTATAATTAGGGTTGGGAATAGGAGGTATATTTAAGGTCTTAAAAAGAGAATGATCTAAGTTGTAAAATGTAATAGTAGAATTCCCATATTGACCTATTATGCCGTATTTAACGCCTGATGCATCAAAATCAACCATAAAAAGGGTAGAGAGAGCAGTATTATCATAAGTATGCTCCAGCGTAATTTGCGCCTTCAAAGTTTGGCGGCTGCTTAATGCAATTATTGCAAACAGGCAGATAAAGATTAATTTTTTCATTGTTTTAATTTTTTAGTTTTTGATTTTATTTGAGGAGCAAAGATATGGAAAAATTGAGGAGTTTTAAGATTCTCCTCAATCAAAAAAATAATCATCACCAACTATTAAAGCTCTGATTTAGGTTGTAAAAAGCCTTAAAATTCAAAAATGGAAGAGTAAAACCTTCCGTTTGCAGAGTAAAAATAGTTATCGGAGGAGTAAAAACAATTGTTGGAGGAGCAAAAACAGTTGTTGGAAGAGTAAAAACAGTTGTTGGAGGAGTAAAAACAGTAGTTGGAGGAGTAAAAACAGTTAATGGAAGAGTAAAAACAGTTAATGGAAGAGCAAAAACAGTTGTTGCAGGAGTAAAACCTTCCGTTTTTACGACTCCAATTTCAGGTTTTATATATTAATCGAGAGGTTTTACCCAAAAAACTTTGCATTTATTCCATTTTTCTTTAAACTTATAGTGCTATATTCCGAAAAAAAGTGTTAATTTTGCAATCCGTTAATAAAATCCGAATAATTTAATGAACAGACCGATCAGAGTTTTAGTTGCAAAAGTTGGGTTAGATGGTCACGATAGGGGTGCAAAAGTGGTCGCCTCCTTCCTCCGCGATGCCGGAATGGAAGTAATTTATACCGGATTGCGCCAAACTCCGGACATGGTTGTCAGTGCCGCCCTCCAGGAAGACGTGGATGTGATAGGCATCAGCATCCTATCCGGTGCCCACATGACTGTTTTCCCGAAAATCATCAAACTAATGAAGGAAAAAGGAATGGACGACGTTTTATTGACCGGAGGAGGAATAATCCCCGAAGACGACCGGATTAAGCTTCAGGAAATGGGTGTCGGACAACTTTTCCCTCCCGGCGCCGACATCAGCAACATGGTAATCTACATAAAAGAACACGTAAAAGAGAAACGAACCTTTTAAATCCCCGAAATGAGCTATAATAATATAATAACAACCCTCGAAAACGGCATTTTTACCATCACCATCAATCGCCCCGATAAGTTAAATGCCCTCAATACGGCAACTATAGACGAATTGAAAACGGCTTTTAAGGAGGTTTGTGATAATGAGGCAATAAAAGGAGTTATTGTCACAGGTTCAGGACCCAAAGCCTTCGTTGCCGGAGCTGATATCAGTGAATTCACCAACCTTACCCCCGACCAAGGCAAGGAGTTAAGTGCTGCAGGTCATGTTTTGTTTGATAGGATAGAACAATGCCCCAAGCCGGTGATAGCAGCCGTAAATGGTTTTGCTTTGGGTGGAGGATGTGAACTGGCGATGAGCTGCCATATAAGAATAGCTTCCGATAATGCCAAGTTCGGGCAGCCCGAAGTTAAATTAGGATTAATCCCCGGCTATGGCGGAACCCAAAGATTGGTTCAATTGATAGGAAAAAGCAAAGCATTGGAATATCTGATGACTGCCGATATGATGACAGCCGAGCAAGCCCTACAACATGGCTTAGTGAATTATGTTACCTCGGCAGAGCAGTTGATTCCAAAGTGCAATGAGATTATGGGCAAGATAATATCCCAGTCCCCGGCAGCCATAACGGCAATCATCAATAGCGTAAATGCCTATTTTACAGATAGCGTGAATGGATATAAAACAGAAATAGATGAATTCGGAAAATGTTTCGCCACCGAAGACTTCAAAGAAGGCACCAGTGCATTTATGGAGAAACGCAAAGCAAATTTTACAGGAAGATGAAGACACATTATAATATATGGGTAAAAGGGGTCGTTCAGGGAGTATTCTTCCGGAAGTTCACCCGAAACAAAGCCGTTGAATTAGAAATAACAGGTTTTGTAAGAAATCTGCCCGATGGCAGAGTGTACATTGAAGCCGAAGGAGAGCCTGAACACATGCACCTTCTCGTAGAATGGCTGAAAACAAATCCCGGAAGTTCGCTCGTGGATGATGTGAGAGTGGTGGAACACAAAATGATAAATCATGCTGTTTTTATCATCAAATAGATTTCTCCCGACTTAAACTCAATTCAATTTTAATTTGAATCCATTAAGGAGATTAGCAGGTCAAACCGCAATTTATGGTCTTAGTACCATCGTCGGTCGCCTGCTGAATTACTTTTTAGTTCCGCTCTATACCCGCGTTTTCCTCCCCCAGGAATACGGTGTGGTATCGGTAATGTATGCCTTTGTAACTTTTGCCTATGTGGTTTATACCTATGGCATGGAAACCGCCTTCTTCCGACATTATCACATGGAAGAGGACAAGGCAAAGGTTTATGATACAAGTTTGATTTCGATAATAATCTCCTCAATAATCTTATCAGGAACCTTAATACTTTTCTCCGATCAAGTTGCAGAATGGATAAAATATCCCGGCAAAGGAATTTATGTAACCTGGTTTGCATTAATATTAGGGTTAGATGCGATAGTTGCCATCCCCTTCAACAAACTCAGGGTAGAACATAAAGCGAAGAGATTTGCATCGGTAAAGTTTTTGAATATCACCTTCAACATCATCTTTAACCTGTTCTTCCTGATTTTATGCCCGATGATTATGAAAGGACATAATGAATCACTTCAATCATTAATCAACCCAATCTATTCAAAAGAAATCGGAGTAGGATATATTTTTATCTCCAACCTGATTTCCAGTTTCCTAACCCTGCTAATCCTCACTCCCGAACTCTTAACATTAAAACTAAAGTTCGATACCACCCTTTGGAAAAGAATGATTGTTTATGCTTTCCCATTATTAATAGGAGGATTTGCAGGGATGATTAATGAAACGATAGACAGGATATTATTAAAATACCTCATCCCCGATAAAGCCATTGCCGAGCAACAGGTCGGGATTTACAGTGCATGTTACAAAGTCTCAATTTTAATGACGCTCTTTATTCAAACCTTCCGGCAAGCCGCAGAACCTTTCTTCTTCGCCGAAGCCAAATCAGAAAACGCAAAGAAGATATATGCCGATGTAATGAAGTTCTTCATCATTGCCTGCTCCATTATTTTCTTGGGAGTGATGATGAACATGGAAATTGTTAAATACTATGTCGGAGAGAAATACCGCTCAGGATTAAAGGTTGTCCCGATATTATTAATAGCAAATTTATGTTTGGGAGTATTCTTCAATCTCTCCATCTGGTATAAACTCTCAGGGCACACAAAGTTCGGAGCATATCTTGCTATCTATGGAGCAACTGTCACTTTAATCCTGAACTTCTGGTGGATACCTATAATAGGTTACATGGGAGCAGCCTGGGCAACCTTAATCTGCTATGCTTCAATGATGATATTAAGTTATTTCATCGGACAAAAGTTCTATCCCGTTGATTATAATCTGAAAATGATTCTCATTTATTTCGGAATTGCTTTGGGTTTATATTTCATAAGCACCTATTCAAATGACTATTTCCAATTAAGCAGAACAGGAACTTTACTCTTCAATAACGTTTTCTTAATTGCTTTTCTTTACTTTGCATGGTTAATCGAAAAACCAAATCTGGTTAGTTTCAAAAAGAAGATATGATGAAAGTTAAAATAGTAAATAACTCCAGGCATCCATTACCAGCATATGAAACTGCACTTTCAGCAGGAATGGATTTGAGAGCAAACATAGATAATGAGATAATATTAAAGCCACTTCAAAGAGCATTAATCCCCACAGGACTCTTCATTGAATTACCCGAAGGATATGAAGCTCAAATCCGTCCTCGCAGTGGATTAGCCTTTAAACATGGGTTAACAGTTTTAAACTCTCCCGGAACAATTGATGCTGATTACAGGGGTGAAATCAAAATATTATTGGTTAATTTGTCGGACGCAGATTATTCCATAAAAGATGGGGAGCGAGTTGCCCAAATGATTATAGCAGAATATAAAAGAGTTGAGTTTGAAACTGTGAAAGAACTCCAGGAAACAGTTCGAGGAGCAGGTGGTTTTGGACATACAGGAAAATAAAATATTTAATAGAGTAGATATGAAGATTATAGTGCCCATGGCTGGAATGGGAAAGAGAATGCGCCCACATACACTTGTAACGCCGAAACCGTTATTACCGATTGCCGGAAAACCAATAGTGCAGCGTTTGGTAGAGGATATTGTAGGTGTATGCAAAGAAAAGGTCGATGAGATTGCTTATGTAATAGGAGACTTTGGAAAAGAAGTAGAATCAAAACTAATTAAGATAGCTGAGAATTTAGGAGCAAAAGGAAGTATTTATTATCAGGAAGAACCCCTCGGAACAGCCCATGCCATATACTGTGCAAAAGATTCATTAAAGGGAAAAGTAGTAGTTGCCTTTGCCGATACACTATTTCGTGCCGAGTTTAATTTTGATGATTCCTGCGATGGAATCGTATGGGTTAAAAAAGTGGAAGACCCCAGAGCCTTTGGCGTTGTTAAGTTAAATGATAAAAATCAAATAACAGCATTTGTCGAGAAACCAGATACGTTCGTTTCTGACCTTGCAATTATCGGCATCTATTATTTCAAAGATGGAGAAAACCTCTCTAACGAAATAAAATACCTCCTGGATAATAAAATATTAGACAAGGGTGAATATCAACTTACAGTTGCATTAGAAAATATGATGAAAAAAGGTAAAGTTATCCTACCGGGAAAGGTAAATGAATGGATGGATTGCGGAAATAAAGATGCAACAGTTGATACTAACAAAAGGATTTTGGAGTTATCTAAAAACAATGGCAGGATGATTGCTGCAAATTTAATTAAAGAAAACTCCGTGATAATAGATCCCTGTTTTATAGGTGAGAATGTTGAGATAAGGAACTCTGTGATTGGTCCTCATGTTTCAATTAGCGAAAATACAAAGATTGATAATTCTGTTATCAGTAATAGTATTATCCAATCGAATTCCATCCTTTCAAATCTCATTTTGCATAATTCCATGTTAGGAAATAATGTGAATGTTGAAGGAGAATCAAAAGAATTAAGTCTCGGAGATTATTCCACTCAAAGTTCAACAAATTAAAATCACACCCATTAAATAATGAAATTCAAATTCTTTATAATAACCTTCGGACTTTTATTTTCAGGAATAACTATATCCTCATCCCAAAATACAAAATCAGCAAGTGATAAAGGAAAAGGTCTTCCCGAAGAAAAAAGGATTAAACTGGAATATACTTTTGTTGATGCCGCCCGTGAAAAGATTAGAGGCAACTTGGAAAATGCGGTGGTTAAATTTACCGAGTGCCTAAAGTTAGACCCGAATAATGATGCAGCAATGTTTGAGATAGCACAAATCCTACTCTCACAAAATCATCCTTCTGATGCATTGACATTTGCTAAAAAAGCTGCTGAGCTAAATCCCAAAAATGATTGGTATCTTCAACTGTTAGCTAGTGTTTATGAAAAGAATAATCAGAATACAGAGGCAGTAAAAGTATTTCAGCAAATGATAAAGAACAGTCCTCAAAAGATTGATAATTACTTCGACCTTGCCAATGCCTTCCTTCTTGCCAACAAGGCGGAGGATGCAATAAAAACTTACAATAAGATAGAAGAGCTTTCCGGAATTACTCCTGAAGTCTCCATCGAAAAAGAGAGAATTTACCTGAAACAAAATAAAGTTGATAAGGCAATTGACGAAGTTCAAAGGTTAATTGATACTGACCCTAAGGAAACCAAATATATAGGAATGCTTGCCGAATTATATCAATCAAAGAACCCCGAAAAAGCTCTTGAATTATATAATAGGATATTACAAATCGAACCTAATAATTCATTCGTCCATCTTTCCTTAGCTGATTATTATCGAACAAAAGGAGAGAAAGATAAATCATTTAATGAATTGAAAATTGCTTTTGCAAATAAGAATTTGGAAGTGGAAACTAAATTACGGATTCTATTATCCTATTCAAATCTTGTTTCTAGCAGTAAGGAAATGATGGATCAGGCACTGGAATTATGCAAAATATTAATTGATACTCATCCAAATGAATCAAAGGCTCACGCTGTTTATGGTGACTTTCTTTATCAAATGGATAACTTTAAAGATGCTCATACTCAATTTGAAGAAGCCCTGAAGCTTGATAAACAAAACTTCGATGTTTGGAAATACGACTTAGAGGTTGATTATAGGCTAAATGACTTTGATTTAATGTTAAAAGAAAGCGAGGAAGCAATTTCATTATTCCCAACTCAACCTTATGTTTATTTATACAATGGAGTTGCAAAATCACAAAAGGATAAAAACGAAGATGCAATTGAAATATTTAAAGCAGGGTTGAATCTGGTTATAGATGATATCGATTTAAAGGAAAGATTTCTGGTAAGTTTGGGAGAATCTTATAATAAATTAAAAAAATATACGGAATCCGATGAAGCATATGATAAGGCATTGGAATTAAAACCAAAGGATGTTTATGTTTTAAATAATTATAGTTATTACCTTTCTCTCCGAGGAGAAAAATTAGATAAAGCTGAAGCCATGTCAAAGTTATCGAATGATATCAAACCAAATACTTCCTCCTATCAGGATACATACGGATGGATTCTATACAAAGAAGGTAAATATACTGATGCTAAAGTATGGATTCAAAAAGCACTGGATTATGGAGGAATTAAGAATCCGGTCATCCTTGAGCACATGGGAGATATTCTATTTAAATTGAATGATACCGCTGGCGCAATAAAATTTTGGCAGGATGCTAAAGCTGCTGGCAAGGGTTCCGAATTCCTTGATAAGAAGATAGCCGATAAAAAGCTTTACGAATAAATATGAATTGGCGATTGAATCAAGCTAAATTCTTTCTCATCCTTTGTTTTCTATACATCTTCGTCTCCTCATGCCGAACTCATGAAAAAATTACCAAAACAGTAATCCTCGAAGAACAAATTCCTGCTTTTTTAATTCAGAAACTGCATGAAAACGAATTCCACTTCGAATGGTTGAATGCTAAAGCCAATGTGGATGTAATTCGTAACAAAGAAAGTTTTAATTTTAGCGTTTCATTACGAATGAGAAAAGACAGCGCAATTTGGGCTTCAATTTCTCCTGGCTTAGGAATAGAGGCGGTCAGGGTTCTTATAACTAAGGACTCTGTTAAACTCATGGATAAAGTCGGCAAGCGTTTTTGGCTCAGCGATTTCAAATATCTCAATCAACTATTCCATGTTCCGGTTACCTTCGATATGATACAATCTGTAATCATCGGGAATTATTTCTCTTATCAGGATGAAACCAAACCCAGGTCATCTTACGTAGACAATCAATATTACCTCATTAGTAACTTATTAAGAAAGAAAAAATTGAGATCCGAAGAAGATATTGACCTGACGAAAAAGATTATTCAGGATGTATGGCTAAGTCCGGAGAACTATCGAATTGCAGCAAGCGTCACCGATGATAAAAAAGCAAAACTTGTCTTCGAAGTCCGCTATCGGAATTTCAAGCTGGTAGAAAACCTTCTCTTCCCGTTTCAATGCAATATCGTTTTAAAAGGCGAAAATAAATACCAGATTTCAATAGAGTATTCCAAAGTAACTATTAATAAAGAATTAGAGTTTCCATTCCATATTCCTGATAATTATGAAAAAATTCGTTAAGTATTTCATCATCATCTTTTGGGTCTTTCTTCCAAACATTCTTTCCTTTCCGCAATCGCAGAAAGAAATGGCTGCCCAAAAGAAAAAGGATCAATCTAAAATTGATCAAATGAAAAAGGATATTGAATACACCAATAAACTTTTGGGTCAGACTAAAGAGAAAAAAGTCGTTTCCCTCAATCAGTTGGTCACTCTCAACAAAGAGATTAATATGCGCGGAGAACTCATCGGTGAAATCAACAATGAAATGGTTGATATTGATGAGGAAATGACCCACACCAATTTAATGATTGATGCTCTTGAAAAAGACATGAAAGCCCTGAAAGATGAATACGCAAAGATGATTTATTTCGCTTATAAAAATAAAAATTCCTATTCACGCCTCATGTTCATTTTCGCCTCCAAGGATTTCAACCAGGCGTATAAACGAATAAAATATTTCCAGCAATACACCGAATATCGCAAGAAACAAAAGGATATGATTGTCGCCACTCAAAAAGTTTTGATGGATAAAATGACCGAGATGGAAACAAAGAAATCTGAGAAAAACAGTCTGCTCTCTAATTCTCAAACAGAAAAAAATACCCTCGACAACGAAAAAGATGAACAGATAACAGTCCTTAATTCCTTGCAGTCCCAGGAAAAAAAACTGAAAGCCGACCTGAAGGAAAAGCAACTTGCTGCCGATAAATTAAGCGCCGCGATTGAAGATATTATCCGTAAAGAGGTTGATTTGGCGCGCAAAAATTCGGAGGTTTCCGGTGTAAAAAATCCTACCAATCCCTCCACCTATATTCTCACTCCGGAAGCTCAGCTTACATCAACCTCTTTCGCCGGAAACCAAGGAAAACTATCCTGGCCCGTTGAGCGCGGAGTCATCACCGAAACCTTCGGAACCCATCCTCATGCCTCCCTGAAAGGCATCATGGTAAAGAGCGATGGCATAGAAATAAGTTGTCAGAAAGGTTCCGAAGCCCTTGCTGTTTTCGACGGCGTCGTTAGTGGTGTCGTCATCATTCCGGGTGCTCAAAAAGCCATCATCGTCCGTCATGGCGATTACCTCACCGTCTATTCAAACCTCGAGGAAACCTATATAAAAATGGGGGATAAAGTCACCAGGAAACAAAAAATCGGACTCATCCACACCAATGATGAAGACGCAAAAACCAACCTTGATTTCCAAATCTGGAAAGGGACTATAAAACTCGACCCTTCTTCGTGGATTGCCAGGAAATAGATAGCAAAACTTAATGAAAAAACCTTATAAGGAGCTTCGCACCTCGTATGTTTGCAAAGTTGAATAAATTTGCGACACTTAAAAAGAAAAAAGGTGGGAGAATGATTCGCACCAAAACAACTCTTAGAAGTATGTTCACGGACAGATATTACCTCACCTTTTTATTAAACTCTTTCAATTCCGAACAGAATTTAGGGCACATTGTAAATCTTTGTAGCTCGCATAAGTCACGAGTAAGGATTACTGGAGTTTTATCTTTTTACAAATTAAATTTATTGTTAATCTAAATTAATTAAAGTATGAATGGAAAAGTATTGAAACAATGTGTGGGCATTGATTGCTCAAAAGATGAACTTGCTATTTGCTTTGGACTAATGAACTCTGAATTTACGATTGTTCATAAAGCTCTGACGGTTTTCCCCAATGATTCCAAAGGATTAAAAAAGTTACTTAAGTGGACTGAAAAGTTAAAGGACCCTGCAGTTCCTGTTACATTTGTAGTTGAGGCAACAGGAGTTTACCATGAGAACTTAGCTTATTTTCTGGTGGATGAGAAACAAACAGTAAGTGTGGTATTACCTAACAAGATAAACCACTTCGCTCAAACACTGGAACTGAAAACAGTTACAGATCGGGTGGCTTCTAAAACGATTGCAACCTTTGGGTTGGAAAAGAAATTGGACGCTTGGGTAAAGCCCTCTCCATTATTTGCTCAAATGAAGCAGCTTACCCGTGAACGTGGACAATTGAAAGATGAACGTACAGTATGTCAAAATCAGCTTCATGCTGAACAACATGCTGCGTTTCCTATTTCAAGTTCCATAAAGCGAATGAAAAAGAGGATAAAAATATTGAACGAACAGATTGCTGAAATTGAAGAGGAAATCAAGAACATTCTGGATGAAAATGTCTGGCTGAAGGAGAAAATTGATAATCTTTGTACTATTCCAGGCGTAGGTTTGATAACCGCAGTTACGGTAGTGGCGGAAACAGATGGTTTCAATCTCATACGTAATGGAAAGCAATTGACGAGTTATGCAGGTTTTGATGTTGTGGATAAGTCATCAGGAACCTCTGTTAGAAAGAAATCGCGTATTTCAAAAAAAGGAAATAAACATCTTCGAAAAGCAATGTATTTCCCATCAATAACAAATGTGAAATATGACAAGCGACATCAAAATCTGTATCAACGATTAGAGGCAAAAAGTGGAATTAAGATGAAAGGATATACTGCAATTCAAAGAAAATTATTACTGCTTATTTATGCTCTTTGGAAAAAGAATGAATGCTATGACCCAAATTATCAATCAACGAAATTAAACCAGCCTAAATTATTAGAGCAGCCAATACTGACTGCCCTAACCGAGCTAGATCAAGTCTGCTCTTAATTTGTCTTTGTAAATGCAAAATTAAAAAAATATTTGGAAATTAACACAGAATCTGTCAGGATTTTTCCTCAGGATTTCAGGAAGTCCATGATTGCAAGAAGGAAACAAACCGTGGTGCATTCATGGGCTTCTTTTTTTATCAAAACTTGTTTGTAAGTGAGGATTCCTCCTTTACTTGAGAGGAAAACACAAATCCTCTCTCCGAAAACACAAATCCTTATAAGGACATGACAAATCCTCAAGAGGATTTGATAAATCCTCTCTCCGAAAACGTAAATCCTTAAGAGGACATGACAAATCCTCAAGAGGATTTGATAAATCCTCTCTCCGATAACACAAATCCTTATGAGGACATGATAAATCCTCTCTCCGAAAACACAAATCCTCAAGAAGAGACGACAAATCCTCTTGAGGAAAAGACAAATGGTCACTTTTAGATGTATTTTTTTGGTTTTTGGAGGATAAATGGGGTTTTTGGGTTACTCCTTATATATAGGTAGCTTTTTTGGATGGGGAGGGGATTGGGGGAAATATTGATAGATTTGGGTTGATTTAATGGCATTAAAAGAATAATATCTATTAATGAACTATTATGTGTAATTTTGTATGATAAATATAAAATAATGGAAACAGGAAAAATAACAATAAAGCGAGATATTCAGTTTAAAGGTAAATGGTGGAAAATACCTGTTTATTTGGATGGAGAAAAATTATATAAATTCAAGACCGGAGAAGAAAGAACATTTGATTTAACGGAAGGTGAGCATCAAATATATATTAAGAGTGGTATGGGCAAATCAAATGTGATGAATATTATAGTTAATAAAAATGAAACAAAACAGATTGATTTCGGATTTACAATAAGATACAAGTCCCGGTAGAATGATCATTGTTGCAATTTTAGTTATAATCTTTTTTGTAACGCTAAAAATAGGGCAGCATCTGCATAATGATTTGATTCAATACTTGGCTGATGGTTATATGCTTTTGGTAATACTTATTGATTTCATCTTTTTTAAGAACGAAAGTCCATTATATCAACTTTTTTTCACTAAGACTAAGCCTCTTTATCTTAAAGAAATAAAAAAAGCGTTATAACCATCCCGCTTTTCTTATTTACCATTAAAGTAATAAACACCCCTTTGTTAACGTTTAAGATTACCGTTTTTTGCGTATTTGGATAATTTTCCATAGTTTAGCAGCCGAAACGAGAGAAATAGATTAATAGAATTATAAATAACGCATAAAAAAATAAAAAGAAACCATGACAAATAAGAAAGCTTATTTATTTCTGTTATTGCCTTTTTTCATCATAGGCACTGCCTTAAAATCGCAGACGGCGGATTTAAAGGATACCAATCAGTTTAAAACTCCTGACCCTATTTCGGCTATGCTGGATAGTATGACGGCTCAGAAGTTTTTAAGTCGCGCTGATTTTGTTGAGGCAACAAGGAATCTGCCTTTCCCCGAAAAGAGCGTTCCTTATGAGTTTAAATCGTTCCCTGATTCGGTTTATAGAAAGAACCTGGCTAAGCTTCAATCTCCTATTCCGATGGATTATAACGACCAGGTGAGGGCTCAGATTGATATGTATGCCCGCAGACCTTATTCGATTTCTAAACTATTAGGGCTGGCGAATTTATATTTCCCGATGTTCGAGGAAGTTCTGGATAAGGAAGGCTTGCCATTGGAGTTTAAATATCTTGCTATTGTTGAGTCGGCATTGAATCCGGTTGCGCATTCATGGTGTGGTGCTACGGGCTTATGGCAGTTTATGTACACCACCGGAATCTTATATGATTTGAAGGTAACTTCTTATATTGATGAACGTAAGGACCCTTTAAAAGCTACCTATGCTGCATGTCAGTATTTTAAGGATATGTACCTTATATACAAGGATTGGTTATTGGTTATTGCTGCTTATAATTGCGGTGCCGGAAATGTGAATCGTGCCATTATGAGAGCCGGAGGAAGTAAAGATTTCTGGGAGATAAGTAAATATCTGCCTTATGAAACCCGCTCTTATGTACCTGCTTTCATTGCTGTGAATTATATGATGAATTATGCCAAGGATTATAATATCACACCTGAACCACCTGTGCTTTCTTTTTTCCAGGTAGATACCATAACGGTTTCACAGCCAGTAACATTAAAACAGGTTTCCAAGACTTTAAATATTCCTCAGGATGTATTGGAATATCTGAATCCTATATATACACGAGGATATATTCCTGCATTAGATGCGACTCAGAAATTGAGACTTCCATATAATAAGGTAGGTATTTTTATGGCTAATGCTGATGGTATCTATAAAGCAAGTTACATGGAAACGGCGAGTGCTTATACTCAGCAACAGAATTCAAAACCAAATGGAGAAACAGTTATTAAGGATGTTGAGAAAACTTATATTGTTAAAAGCGGAGAGAGTATTCCTGTGATTGCAGGAAGATTTGAGGTTACTTCTGCCGATTTGATGAAATGGAATCATTTATCTAATACTTTGATCTATCCGGGACAAAAGCTTATAATTCAGACCAAGGAAATAGTTAAAGTTGAGAAACCAACCGCAAAAGATTCTCTTGCTGCTGTTGCCACTAAGGATTCCTTAGCAAAAGCGAAAGATTCTATTGGAGTTGTTAAAACAGATAGCGTTAAAACTCAAAAGACTAATGTTATTTTGATTGAAAATAATGCTCCATCTGCGAAATTTATCTATTATATGGTTCAGCCAGGTGATACTTTATGGAATATAGCTCAGAAATATCAGGGAGTTACTGTTCAACAATTGAAGGATATGAACAAACTTTCTGAAGGACATGTTTTGCTTCCGGGCACTAAACTTAAGGTTCAGGTAGGAGGATAAGAGTAATTTGGAAATGTGTCAATTTGAAAATTTGAAAATGGTTTAAGATTAAAAGATCAAAAGAAAAAAGCCTATAAGTGATGTACTTATAGGCTTTTTCATTTGTGGGCCCACTTGGGCTCGAACCAAGGACCAACTGATTATGAGTCAGCTACTCTAACCAACTGAGCTATGGGCCCCTTTTCATTTTTCAATAAAAAGTTTGCAAATTTACCTGTTTTGATAGGAATACGCAAGTTCTTTTGTAAATAACTTGAAAACAATTTGCAATTCAATCAAAATAAATCTTTATCTTTGACCGATGAAATCAAATAAAATCACCACTTTGAAAAAATATTTTATTCTTATTGCTTGTATTATAATTGTATTTGTCGCGTGCAAAAAAGATGCTACAGTTGACAATGATACTTTTGAATGTCAGGATTTTGCATGGGCTGAAAATGTATTTAATGATGCTACCAGTATGATGGATGAAGCCGCCATTACTAACAACTTAACGCTTTATGATACCATTTCGCACGATTCTACTATTTCACCTTGTTGCATGATTCATAGGCAAACAGCTAATAATTCTGATCCTGATACTATTACTATAGATTTTGGTCCTAGTGATTGCTTCTGTGCTGATAATAAATATCGCCGAGGGCAGATAATCGCCATTTATAATTCGCCATTTTATAAGGATTCATTAAATGTTATTAACCTGAGTTTTAATAATTACTATGTGAATGATAATTTAGTTCAGGGAACAAAGACCATTACTAATCTCGGGAGAAATGCTTTAGGGCAATATCAATATTCCAGTGTTGTTAATGGAAATATTACTAATACCAGTAATCAATTAATGTCCTTCAAGTCCAATGAAAAGAAACTCTGGACAGTTGGAGATACTGCTTTGGTTTGGTATAATGATGTTTATCAGATAACAGGTTCTTCCTCTGGAAATTCTGTCAATGGGATTGCCTTTACGGATTCTATAACTTCTCCTTTGACTGTCGAAGGAAGTTGTCATTTTATTGTAAGTGGTATTTTATTACTGACTCCATCAGGAAAATCTGCTCGAACCATTGATTTTGGCAATGGGACATGTGATGCAAATATGACCGTTACTATTAGCGGTAAAGATTATCTTGTTGGCATGCATTAATCTGCATTAAAATTTTTTCTTTAACGTTTCACAATCTATATTATCATTCATTACGATTATTATTAGTACTTTTGGCAGACAATGGAAAAGCGAAATACTGAATTGATTAAAAATGAATTTATCGAGGCACAATCTGTTCTCGATAAGTTTATTAATAATCCTGATAATATAAATTCTATAGTTAAAGCAGGGGAGGTGCTGGTTACTGCTTTTAATTCTGGGAATAAAGTTATATCATGTGGCAATGGAGGTTCTATGTGTGATGCGATGCACTTTGCTGAAGAACTTTCAGGGAGGTATAGAAATGACAGATTTGCCTTGCCTGCACTTTCTATTTCAGATCCTTCACATATTTCTTGTGTTGGCAATGATTATGGTTATGATTTTATCTTTTCCAGATATATTGAAGCTATGGGTAATAAGGGAGATGTATTATTAGGAATCAGCACCAGCGGGAAGTCTGTTAATGTTATTAATGCCATTAATGCTGCTAAGAAAAAAGGGATGAGAGTTATTGGGTTAACCGGGAAAGATGGTGGAGCAATGGCAAGTTTATGTGATGTTGAGATTCGCGCGCCACATAGTCAGTTTGCTGACAGGGCACAGGAAATTCATATCAAAGTAATCCACTCATTAATACATTATGTGGAGAATAATTTAACCAGCACTAACAAATGACTTATTGATTCATAGATTAATTTTTTATCCACTTCCATGCTTGTAAAAACCTATGGGAGTGCGGTGTATGGAATCAATGCTACAACAATAACAATTGAAGTAAACGTAACCAAGGGGGTAAATTTTATCCTAGTCGGGTTGCCGGATAACGCAGTTAAAGAAAGCCATAAACGCATTGTCACAGCTTTGCGGAATATAGGTTTCAAGAATCCCGGGAAGGAGGTGGTCATCAATATGGCTCCTGCTGATATTCGAAAGGAGGGTTCTGCTTATGATCTTCCTATTGCTATCGGGATTCTGGCTGCATCTGAGCAAATTAATGCTGAAGACGTTGATAAATATATCATCATGGGTGAACTTTCTTTGGATGGTGGATTACAGCCGATTAAGGGGGCATTGCCAATCTCTATTCAAGCAAAGAAAGAAGGATTTAAAGGATTTATTCTTCCCATGCAGAATGCTCGTGAAGCTGCAATTGTAAGTGAGTTGGAAGTTTATGGTGTCGAGAATATTAAACAGGTTATTGATTTCCTCACGGGTGAAATTAAATTAGAAAGGACAATTGTAAATACTCGTGAGGAGTTTAATAAGAGTCAAATTGAAATGGATTTGGATTTCTCGGAAGTTAAGGGACAAGAAAATATCAAACGTGCATTGGAAATTGCTGCTGCTGGTGGTCATAATGTTATTTTAATTGGTCCGCCGGGAGCAGGAAAAACAATGCTAGCGAAACGTTTACCTACAATTCTTCCTCCCTTAAATCTTCACGAAGCGTTGGAAACAACAAAGATTCATTCGGTGGCGGGAAAGATGGCGAAGGAAACTTCGTTGATTTCTGTTCGCCCGTTTCGTTCGCCACATCATACTATCAGCGATGTTGCTTTGGTTGGAGGAGGTCAAAATCCTCAACCCGGAGAAATTTCTTTGGCTCATAATGGTGTTTTGTTTCTGGATGAATTGCCTGAGTTTAAACGAACTGTTCTTGAAGTAATGCGACAACCACTTGAGGAAAGAAAAATAACTATTTCGAGAGCAAGATTTTCTGTTGAATACCCTGCAAGTTTTATGTTGGTTGCCTCTATGAACCCCTGCCCTTGTGGGTATTTCAATCATCCAGAAAGAAATTGCGTTTGTGCACCTGGAGTTGTTCAGAAGTATCTTAGCAAGATTTCGGGACCTTTATTGGACAGGATTGATATTCATATTGAAGTTACTCCTGTTAAGTTTAATGAATTGGTGGAGGAAAGTAATTCTGAGAAAAGTAATAAAGTACGAGATAGAGTTATCAAAGCTCGGCAAATTCAGGAAAAGAGATACGAAGGTATTGAAGAAGTTTATTGTAATGCGCAAATAAAATCTAAACAATTGAAAGAACATTGCCAATTGACTCCTGAAGGTATATCACTTCTGAAAAAAGCAATGGAACGCCTTGGATTATCGGCAAGGGCTTTTGATAGAATACTGAAGGTTTCGCGCACCATTGCTGATTTGGCAGAAAGCACCGACATCAAAACCGAGCATCTTTCAGAGGCTATCCAATATAGAAGTTTGGATAGGGAGGGATGGGGTAATTAGGGGTTATAAAGTTTCATAAAATTGTCATATGACTTATATTTTCCGTCATATGATTTATTCTTCCCGTCATATGATTTATTTCTCCCATCATATGATTTATTCCTCTCGTCTTATGATTTATTCCTCTCGTCTTATGATTTATTCTTCCCATCATATGATTTATTCTTCCCGTCATATGATTTATTCTTACCGTCATATGATTTATTCTTACCGTCATATGATTTATTCTTCCCGTCATATGATTTATTTCTCCCGTCATATGATTTATTCTTACCGTCATATAGATTATCTCCTGAAAAACAGCCAAAATCGGTTTTTAGCTATAAAATGAAGATTTTTGTACCTTATGATACATAGATTAGACCAAAAAAGAAAGCGCCCCTGTATCAAGGACGCTTTCCGTGTGAATTTAAGACTAAATCTACCTTACAATGGAGATTTTTTGAGTAGTTACTTTATCATTTACTCTTATCTGAAGAAAATAGATTCCGTTGGATAATTCGTTTGAGTTCCATTGGATTTGATGTTCGCCTGAGGATTGATAATTATTCACAATCTCATTTACTTTATTTCCGAGCATGTCATAAAGATTTATAGCTACGTCGGTGGAGTTATTGAGATAATAATTTATGGTCATGTTATCAGAAACAGGATTTGGATAAACCGACCAGTTGCTGAGGGTTTGAAGGGATGGAATTCCTGTACTTTGAGGGATTACATTTACATGAATCATAGCATTTTTTGTTCTGGCTAATGAATCGGTGATGCAGAAAGTGCTTGAACACTGAACTGAATCGGTAATGGTGAGGCAGATAGTATAAACGCCTGCATTGGCGTATGTATGTTGTGGATAAGCGGTATAGGAGAATGTACTGTCGCCCCAGTTCCAAGTATAGGATAGTGGCTGAACACCCGTTGCATAATTGACCGCCCAATAGGTATGCGCTTGAGTTGAATCTGGATATAGGGTGAAGTTGGCTGAACAATTTGTGTTGTTGGAGCCATCTAAAACTGTGGCATAAACGCAAGATGTACAACCATTTGCATCGGTTACACATACTTCATAGGTTCCGGGGAATAAACCATAAACTGAAGATCCACTTGAAACATTTGGATTCCAGTTATAAGTGTAAGGTTGGGTTCCGCCAGTTGTAACTGTAGTTATAGCTCCATCAGCACAGGTGTTGCATGTAGCATTTGTTATAGTTGGAGTGATGGAAATATTGCATGGATTGCCTGTAACTATTACAGAATCGCAGAAGGTACTTGAACATCCACCATTATTTAATGAATCGCCAATGTATAAACATACATAATAGGTTCCTGGTATGGAATAGAAATGAACCGGACTTTGGGAGTACTCATAATTTCCATCACCTAAATCCCATTGATAAAAGGTAAAGAATGAAATTCCTGAGGAAGTATTTGTGAATGTTATAGTATTATTGGCTGTTTGAGTCCAGGTGAAACTTGCATTTACAGAACAAGTATCCATTGTCATAGATGTGCAGGCGGTGCAATTATTTACATCGGTTACACAAACAGTATAAGTTCCGGGAGCAAGGTCGGTAACTGTTTGAGTTGTTTCGCCATTCGACCACAAATAGGTGAAAGGAGCCATTCCGCCTATTGGATAGCAAGTGGCGCTTCCATCTGGACAACTACCACAAGTTGCCATTGTATTAATAAGAGCAGAATCCACAAGATTGCAGATAACCACACCTGTGACTGTAACCGAATCACACCATGTACTCATACAATTAACCTGGTTTGAGTCGGTATTGTATATGGTAAGACAAACATACCATGTACCAGGAATATCAAATGTATATACCGGGTTTTGAGTGTAATCGTAACCGCCATCACCCATATCCCATTGATAGGAAGTTAAGGAATCTGTACCCGTTGAAGTATTTGTGAAGGTAATTACATTGTTGGAGGTTTGAGTCCATGTAAATCCTGCCTGACATTGTGCCGAAGCATTAATGGTGATAATGCTCATTATTGCAAAAAGGATAAAAGCTAAACCTTTAAATTTAAAGTTAAAAATTTTCATCATATTTTATTTTTAAGTAGTTATTTAATAATTCAAACGCAAATATAGGAATAATTTGGGAATTGGTGAATTCTTTTCTTGTTAGGATTAAATGTAACATAATTGAAGAATTCATCTTACATTTGCATCGAAAGAAAATGAAATGGAAATAGTATTGTTAATAGTTGGAGTTGTTTTAGGGGTTATTGGAGGATTTTTTATTGCTAAATTTAAGTTTGAGGGTGATAAAGGTATTCCACAACAACAGGCTGATGAATTTGCAAGGCAGATAAATAATCTATCTATCGAAAAGAGAATTGCTGAATCGAGAATTGCCGATTTATTAAAAGATGTTGAAGAATGGAAAGTGAAAACAACTTCTGAGCAAGAGAAGAATATTTCTTTGAATAAACAATTATCTACCAAAGAGGAAGCTTATAAAAACATTCAGGAGAAACTTGAAAAGCAAAAGGAGGAGATTGAAAACATTCAAACAAAGTTTACCACCGAGTTTAAAAATCTTGCAAATGAAATACTGGAAGATAAAAGCAAAAAATTTACGGAGCAGAATAAAACAAATATTGATGAGATACTTAAACCATTGAATGAAAAGATAAAGGATTTTGAGAAAAGAGTGGTGGATACTTATGACAAAGAATCGAAGGAACGATTCTCTTTACAAAATGAAATAAAGAACCTCGTAGTTTTAAATCAAACTATAAGTAGGGAGGCAAATAATCTTACCAATGCTTTGAAGGGACAAGCAAAGACACAAGGTAACTGGGGAGAAATGATTCTGGAAAACATATTAGAGAAATCAGGATTGGTAAAGGATAGGGAATATTTTGTGCAGAAATCTTTTACTGATGATGAAGGGAAACGTTTACAACCTGATATTGTGGTTAATTACCCAGGAAATAAAAGTATAGTTATAGATTCAAAAGTTTCTTTGAATGCTTATGAACGGTTTTCAAGTGAGGATGATAAAACAAAACAGGAAGGTGAATTGAAGATGCATATTGATGCAATAAAACTTCATATAAATTCATTGAGTGCAAAGAATTATCAGGACTTATATCAATTGACAAGTCTGGATTTTGTGTTGATGTTTATTCCTATAGAACCTGCTTTTCTACTTGCTATTCAGGCTGACCCGGATTTGTGGAGTTATGCTTATGAAAGAAGGATATTATTAATTAGCCCAACAAACCTTATCTCTACATTAAAAATTGTTTCGAGTTTATGGAGACAGGAATATCAGAACCGAAATGCAATGGAAATAGCAAAACAAAGTGGAGATTTGTATGATAAGTTTGTTTTACTGATGGAGAGCCTGGTTGATGTTGGAAACAAATTAAAAGGCACACAAAAGAGTTATGAGGAGTCTATGAACAGGCTATCTACGGGTAAAGGTAATCTTATAAAGAAAGTAGAAGATATTAAATCTCTTGGCGCAAAAGCAAGTAAATCATTGCCACAAGTTTTGATTGATCGTTCAGTGGACGATGAAACAAAAGATGATAAAACATTATTTTAAAATATGCCTCCGATAAATATTATAGATTTGTATGTGGCGGATATTAAGGAGATTTATTGGTCTCCTATAGTGAAGAGTATCGGATGCAACAATATTGTTTCTATTGATACAAGGACCGTTAAGAAAGGTAATATTTATTTTGCTATAAAGGGAGAGAATTTAGATGGTCATGATTTTGTATTAGAAGCATATAAAAAAGGTGCTTCTATTTGTGTGGTGAATGGTGATTGGTTTAAAATGAATAAAAGCAAGTTAAAGAAATTTGTTGTATTTGTCACGAATGATACAACTCTTTCTTTAGGACTTCTTATCAATAGTTATCGGAAAAGATTTGATATTCCTTTTATTGCTGTCGGCGGAAGTAATGGTAAAACAACTGCTAAGGAAATGATTGCTTCGGTCTTATCTCAAAAATACAAAGTGCTGAAGACTGAAGGAAATCTGAATAATCATCTTGGTGTCCCATTGACTCTTTTACGTTTGGAGAAGGAACATGAAATTGCAGTTATAGAAATTGGAACCAATCATTTCAATGAATTGAAATATTTATGTAAGATATTGGAACCTGATTATGGTATCTTAACTAATATAGGAAGGGAACATCTTGAGTTCTTTAAAACAATAAAAGGTGTTGCAAAAGCTGAAGGAGAACTTTTCGATTATTTAAAAAAGACTGATCAGTTTGCCTTTATCAATCAGGATGATGAACTTATTGCTGCAAAAGCTACAGGAATAAAAAAGAAACTTACTTATGGCTTTAATGGGAGAGTTTCAGTTAAGGGAAAGTTCTTAGGATTGGATAAATCTGCATTGCCAACTTTTGAAGTAACTTATAAAGAAGTTACAACAAAAATAAAATTAAAAGTTCCGGGAGAGCACTCTGTTTCTAATGCACTTGCTGCTGCTGCAATTGGTTTTCAATTTGGTTTATCAGGAAAGCAAATCAAGAAAGGATTGGAGAGTTATCAGGCATACTCTAAAAGAATGGAAGTAAGTCATATTAATGGAATCACAATTATCAATGATTGTTATAATGCTAATCCTGATTCTATGATTGCTGCAATTAAAACATTGGAACAAATAAAAACTAAAGGGAGAAAGATTGCTGTTCTTGGAGATATGACTGAAATGGGAATTACAAGTAAGAAGGGGCATGAGGAACTTGGAGTTATTATTGGTTCTTCAAAGATAGATTGTTTTCTTTCAATAGGTAATGATATGAAACATGCTTTTAATAAATCCAATGATCTAATGGAGAACACGATTCATTTTGATACGAAGGAAGTTTTAATGGAATATCTTAAATTCCTTGTTGAAAAGGATGATGTTCTCCTGATTAAAGGTTCCCGAGCAATGAAGATGGAAGACATCATTGCCGGATTAAAAAATAAATAATAGATACATATCATGTCTGAGATA
>OCZT010001581.1_pt1 | contig 23537 bp, 18 predicted proteins | sample 1539031 | NCBI WGS metagenome assembly OCZT01 (sample SAMEA3539308, study PRJEB22396) | soil metagenome | biome: tundra; feature: field; material: soil | place: USA | collected 2010-05 | depth 0.15 m | reverse complement strand
GGCCAATTTTTTCGCTGATTCCAATTCTGCGAAGCATTTCCGTATCAGAGACGAATAGCACGTCACGCCGCGGCCTACTGCGCTCTGCTAGCTCTTCGATTTCGTGCATACCCTCATCGGGAGAATTGTCATCTGGCATGGTCATTGTTCCGCGCGCCTCCCGAATCTGGGGGATTCTGGTTAACGGTAAGCTAAAATTCGGGTATGTCGTTAAACTCGGTCCGCCAGCCGATTAGCTAAATCATTCTAGGTCTGAATGTCTGTTGTTGGCAGATTTTGTTGCAGAAGTCGGTTGAGACTGGCCGCGAACCGTGATTCCGTTCTGCTGACGCGAATCTCGGCGAGGGCAAGCCATGATGGGCCGTCTGAAGAACGAACAAAGTCAACTGTTCTACGAGTTTCACCTTAGCGACGCGGTTCCCGAAGATCATCTGGTGCGGAAGATCGATGCTGCTCTCGATCTGTCCTGGCTTCGCAGCGAACTTGCGCCTCATTATTCGTCCACGTGTGGATAGAATGCGGGTTATGACGGCTGTGTGAAGTACGGGCGGGAAGGAGGCGACGTCCGTCAGCCCCGCGCCGCCTTCTTCCGGTACGCCAGATGCACCGCGCAGTTGCAGCCCGGCGGATGCGACGACACATCGTTGGCTGGCGCCGCGGATGACGGCGCCAGCGTCGGCATCGCCTCTTTCACAAGACGATCCTGTGCCTGACGATCCTGCATCGGGATGTAGTTCAGCACCGGCGCCAGCCAGCGCTCGGTCTCCGCAATGCTCCAGCCTTTGCGCGCGGCATAGTCTTCGACCTGGTCGCGCTCGATCTTGCCGACGCCGAAATAGAAGCTCTCGGGGTGGCTGAAATAAAGCCCGGATACCGAGGAGCCCGGCCACATCGCATAGCTTTCGGTCAGCTTCACGCCGGCGTTCTTCTCGGCGTCGAGCAGACGAAACGGCGTGGCCTTTTCGGTGTGATCGGGTTGCGCGGGATAGCCGGGCGCGGGGCGAATGCCCTGGTACTGTTCGAGGATCAGTTGATCCGGCGCAAGCGCCTCGTCCGGCGCATAATTCCAAAATTCCCGGCGCACCCGCGCATGCATCCGCTCAGCAAAGGCTTCCGCCAGACGATCCGCCAGCGCCTTGCACAGGATCGACGAGTAATCGTTGTTGGCGTGTTTGAAGCGGTCGGCGACCGCGTCTTCGCCAATGCCAGCGGTGACCACGAAGGCGCCGATATAGTCCGGCACGCCTGACGAGCGAGGCGCGATGAAATCCGACAGCGCCGCGTTGAAGCGGCCTTCGCGCTTCACCAGCTGCTGGCGCAAGGTGTGGAAGGTGGCGATCTGCTGCTGGCGGCTGTCGTCGGCATAGACCACGATGTCGTCGCCCTCGGCATTGGCCGGCCAGAAGCCGATGGTGGCCTGCGCCTTGAACCATTTCTCCTTGATGATGAGGTCGAGCATCTTGCGCGCATCGTCATAGAGCGAGCGCGCGACTTCGCCGACCTTGGGGTCGTCGAGAATGGCGGGGAAGCGCCCGGTCAGCTCCCAGGTCTGGAAGAACGGCGTCCAGTCGATATAGTCGGCGAGCTCGGCGAGGTCGTAATCCGCAAAACTCTTGATGCCGAGAAACGCCGGCTGCTTCGGCGGCGTTTTCGCAAAGTCGATGATAACCGCGTTGGCGCGGGCGTCGGCCAGCTTCAGCCGCTTCTTGTCGGCTTGCGCGCGGAAATGCGCCGCGGAAATCTTGGCGTAATCGGCGCGCACTTCGGCGGCATAGGCCTCGCGCCGCTCCGGCGACAGCAGCGACGAGACGACACCGACGGCGCGGCTGGCGTCGTTGACATGCACCACCGGCCCGCGCCGATAGCTCGGGTCGATCTTGACGGCGGTGTGGACACGGCTGGTGGTGGCGCCGCCGATCAGCAGCGGCACGTTCATGCCCTGGCGTTCCATCTCGCCGGCAAGAAAACTCATCTCGTCCAGCGACGGCGTGATCAGGCCGGAGAGGCCGATAATGTCAGCGCCTTCAGCTTTCGCGGTCTCGATGATCTTTGTGGCCGGCACCATGACGCCGAGATCGATCACCTCGAAATTGTTACACTGCAGCACGATGCCGACAATGTTCTTGCCGATGTCGTGGACGTCGCCCTTCACGGTGGCGAGCACGATCTTGCCGGCGGAGCTGCGGCCGTCGCCGACGATGCCATTGGCGAGATTGCGCGCCTTCTCCTCTTCCATGAACGGCATCAGATAGGCGACCGCCTGTTTCATGACGCGTGCGGATTTCACCACCTGCGGCAGGAACATTTTGCCGTCGCCGAACAGGTCGCCGACGATGTTCATGCCGGCCATCAGCGGGCCCTCGATCACGTTGAGCGGACGCTCGACGAGTTTGCGGGCGTCCTCGGTGTCGACCTCGATATATTCGGTGATGCCGTGCACCAGCGCGTGGCTAAGCCGCTTGTCGACCGGCCATTCCCGCCAGGCGAGATCCTGTTCCTTGGTCTGCTTCTCCTTGCCGCGGAATTTCTCCGCCAGCGCCAGCAGGCGTTCCGACGCGCCGGGATCGCGGTTGAGAATGACGTCTTCGCAGGTCTGGCGCAGTTCGGGATCGATGTCGTCATAGACGATCATCTGCCCGGCATTGACGATGCCCATGTCCATGCCGGCCTTGATGGCGTGATACAGGAACACCGAATGCATGGCTTCGCGCACCGGCTCGTTGCCGCGGAACGAGAACGACAGGTTCGAGACGCCGCCGGAAATATGGGCGTGCGGCAGGTTCTGCCGGATCCAGCGCGTCGCCTCGATGAAGTCGACGCCGTAATTGTTGTGCTCCTCGAGCCCGGTCGCGATCGCGAAGATGTTGGGATCGAAGATGATATCCTCGGGCGGGAAGTTCAGTTGCCCGACCAGGATGTCGTAGGCGCGCTTGCAGATCTCGGTCTTGCGCGCGAACGTGTCGGCCTGGCCGGCCTCGTCGAACGCCATCACCACCACGGCGGCGCCGTGACGCCGCGCGATGGTGGCTTCGTGGATGAATTTCTCCTCGCCTTCCTTCATCGAGATCGAATTCACCACCGGCTTGCCCTGAACGCATTTCAGGCCGGCTTCGATCACGGCGAATTTCGAGGAATCGACCATCACGGGCACGCGGGCGATGTCGGGCTCGGCGGCGACGAGATTGAGGAACGTCACCATCGCCGCTTCGGAATCCAGCAGTCCCTCGTCCATGTTGACGTCGATGATCTGGGCGCCGTTCTCGACCTGGTCGCGCGCCACCTGCAATGCCGCGGTGTAATCGCCCGCGGTGACCAGCTTGCGGAATTTGGCGGAGCCGGTGACGTTGGTGCGCTCGCCGACATTGACGAAGGGAATCGCGGGCGTCAGTTCAAACGGCTCCAGTCCCGAGAGCCTCAAGCGCGGTTCGATCACGGGAATGGCGCGCGGCCGATGCGGCGCGACCGCGGCGGCGATGGCGGCGACATGGTCGGGCGTGGTGCCGCAGCAGCCGCCGACAATGTTGACGAGGCCACTGGCGGCGAATTCGCCGATCAGGCGCGCCATATATTCCGGACTCTCGTCGTATTGGCCGAACTCATTGGGAAGCCCGGCGTTCGGATAGGCGCAGACCAGCGTGTCGGCGACGCGGCCAATGTCAGCAATATGCGCGCGCAAATCTTCAGCGCCGAGCGCGCAGTTGAAGCCGATGGTGATGGGTTTGGCGTGGCGCACCGAATTCCAGAACGCTTCCGGCAATTGCCCCGAAAGCAGCCGGCCGGATTTGTCGGTGATGGTGCCCGAGATCATCACGGGCACGTCGAGCTCGCGGGCTTCCGCGATCTCGGCGATCGCATAGAGCGCCGCCTTGGCGTTGAGCGTGTCGAAGATGGTCTCGACCAGCAGCAGGTCGGCACCGCCGTCCAAAAGCCCGTTGATCTGCTCGCCATAGGCGGTGCGCAGATCGTCGAAGGTGACGGCACGGAAACCGGGGCTGGAAACGTCGGGCGAGATCGACGCGGTGCGGTTGGTCGGGCCGATCGCCCCGGCGACAAAGCGCGGCTTGCCGTCCTCGGCGCTGACGCGTTCGGCTGCGGCGCGCGCGAGCCTGGCGCCTTCCAGATTCATCTCATAGGCAATGCCGGAGAGATCGTAATCGGCCTGCGCGATCGAGGTCGAGGAAAACGTGTTGGTGGCGACGATGTCGGCGCCGGCGCGCAGGTAATCGGCGTGAATCTCCTCGATCGCGTTGGGCTGCGTCAGGATCAACAGGTCGTTGTTGCCCCTGAGGTCGCGATGAAAATCCGCAAAGCGTTCGCCGCGAAACCCGGCCTCGTCGTATTCGAGCCCCTGGATCATGGTGCCCATGGCGCCGTCGAGCACCAGGATGCGCTGGCGCGCGAGCGCGAGCAGGGCGGTTCGCTTGGGGGAAACAGCAACGGTCATTGGATCAGGCGGCTTTCCGTGCGCCATTGGGGCGAATGCCCAGCAAATGGCTGATGGCGAACACGAGGTCCGCGCGGTTCATGGTGTAGAAATGAAAGGTGTCGACGCCGTGCTTGGCGAGTTTTTGCACCTGGCCGGCCGCGACCGCGGCGGCCACCAGCTTGCGGGTGTCGGGATCGTCGTCGAGCCCCTCGAATTTCTTCGCCAGCCAGTCCGGCATGCTGGCGCCGGTGCGGTGAGCGAAATTCGCGGCCTGCTTGAAATTCTGCACCGGCAGAATCCCCGGCACGATCGGAATCTCGATGCCGCGGGCGCGCACCCGGTCGAGGTAGCGGAAGTAGAGATCGTTATCGAAAAAGAATTGCGTGATCGCCCGGGTCGCGCCGGCATCGACCTTGGCCTTGAGCATGTCGATATCGGCGTCGAAGCTCGGGCTTTCCGGATGTTTTTCCGGATAGGCGGAGACGGAAACTTCAATATCGGGATAGCGCTTCTTGATGCTGGCCACGAGGTCGGCCGAGGTTTTGTAGCCACCGGGATGAGCGGCGTAGGCGGTGCCGAGCCCGCTGGCGGGATCGCCGCGCAGCGCCACGATATGGCGGACGCCGACCTCGTGATAGCGCGCCACCACGTCGTCGACATCGCTGCATGGCGCATCGACGCAGGTGAGATGCGCGGCCGGGGTCAGGCTGGTTTCGGAGAGGATGCGGGCGATGGTGGAATGGGTGCGCTCGCGGGTCGATCCGCCGGCGCCGTAGGTCACGGAGACGAAGTTGGGGGCGAGTGGCGCAAGACGCTTGATGGTCTCCCACAGATTGCGCTCCATCTCCTCGGTCTTCGGCGGGAAGAACTCGAAGGAGATCGCCGGGGACTTCAGCCCGCGGTGTCCATCAGGCGCGGGGGGCGTAACCTCGGTCATGGGCACCACAAACTCCACTCAAAGCTGCACAGCGTTAGCTGCAGACCGCTAAAATAAGCCAAACGGGGCCGTTGAAATAGCCCATCCTCGATGGGAAATTGCCCAATTTCTGTAGAAAATAAGGAATATTCGCTCAGTTTTTCCATTGGTGGGCAGGTCGCCTGGAAGCGACACCCTAGCCTGAAGGTCGCAAAGCGCGCGGTTTTATGAGGAGTTTTCCGCAACGAACCGCCAAAATCGCTTTCGACCGCAGATGTGGGCAGAATGTGATTTATGATTATTTCTCGTAGTTCATCCCACCCACCTATCCGAGTAGCCGTCGCCTCGACCTGCCGGCGCGCGCCTGATCTGCGCGACAGGGCCCTTTGTCGGCCGGACATGGCGGACTAGTTTAATGTCATGATTCCGCTCTCGATCCTCGACCTCTCCGTCGTCACGACCGGCACCAGGCCCGCCGCGGCGCTGCGCAACAGCATCGATCTGGCGCGTCACGCCGACGCGCTGGGCTATGTCCGCTACTGGCTGGCCGAGCATCACAATCTCGCTTCGGTGGCGAGCCCCGCGCCCGACCTCATGATCGGGCAGATCGCCGCGGTGACGAGCCGGATCCGGGTCGGCTCCGGCGGCGTGATGCTGCCGAACCATGCGCCGCTTGTCATCGCCGAGCGCTTCAAGATGCTGGAAGCGCTGTTTCCCGGCCGGATCGATCTCGGGCTCGGCCGCGCCCCGGGCACCGATCCCGCCACGGCACACGCGCTGCGCAGCCGGCTCGATCGCCGCGAGGGCGACGACTTTCTCGAGCGGCTGCATGAATTGACGCTGTGGGAGACCCGCGATTTTCCGCCCGGTCATCCCTACAACAATGTGGTGGCGATGCCCGACGATTCCCCGCTGCCGCCGATCTGGCTGCTCGGCTCCAGCGACTACAGTTCAGAGCTTGCAGCGCAAGTCGGCATGGGTTTTGCGTTTGCGCATCATTTTGCATCGTTTGATGCCGTCGATGCGTTGACGCATTACCGCGCTCACTTCAAGCCGTCGGGCTGGCGCGCAACGCCGCACGGCATTCTCGCGGTGGCGGTGGTCGCGGCCGAGACCGACGCGGAGGCCGAACGGCTGGCGTCGTCGATGGATCTCAATCGATTGCGCCGCGACCGCGGCCAGTACCTGCCGCTGCCCAGCGTCGAGGAAGCACTGGCTTATCCTTACACCGACTCCGAGCGCGCCTCGATCGCGCGCAATCGCTCGCGGCTGTTCGTCGGCAGTCCGGCGACGGTGCTGGCGAAGCTGCAGCCGATGATCACGGCGAGCCAGGCCGACGAGCTGATGATCATCACCGCGGTGTACGATCACGACGCGCGCAAGAAATCCTACAGCCTCCTGGCGGATGCATTCGGGATTGGGAAGAAGGCGGCGGCGTAGTGCTTAGTTTTGCCGTCATTCCGGGGCGTCGAACCCGGAATCTCGCGATTCCGGGTTCGCTCATTTCACTCGCGCCCCGGAATCACGATCTCCAATTCACTCCGCCTTCTCGCTGAAGGTGGCGCGGAAGGGATGGCCGGGATAGACCCCGACGATGCGGAATTCACGCGAAAAGAATCTCAGCTCCTCCAGCGCAAAGGCGAGATTCCTGTCCTCGGGATGACCGTCGACGTCGGCGTAGAATTGCGTGGCGAAGAAATTGCCGTCGACCATGTAGCTTTCCAGCTTGGTCATGTTGACGCCGTTGGTGGCGAAGCCGCCCATCGCCTTGTAAAGCGCGGCGGGAAGGTTGCGCACCCGAAAAACAAAGCTGGTGACCAGCGGCCCCGATCCCTGCCTGGCCCAGCTTGCCTCGCGCGCCAGCACCACAAAGCGCGTGGTGTTGTGGGTCTCGTCCTCGACATCCTCGGCCAGAATGTTGAGGCCATAGATTTCCGCCGCCAGCCTTGAGGCGATCGAGGCGCAGCTCCTGTCGCCGCGTTCGGCGACGATGCGCGCTGACCCAGCGGTATCGCCTGAGACGATCGGCTTGATGCCGAGCTTGCGGATGATGCGGCGGCATTGCCCGAGCGCGTGGACGTGGCTCTCGACGGTCTTGATATCGGCAAGCTTGGCGCCGCGCGGCGCCATCAACTGATGGTGGATCGGCTCGAACCATTCGCCGACGATGAACAGGCCGGATTGCGGCAGCAGGTGATGGATGTCGGCGACGCGGCCGGCGACCGAGTTCTCGATCGGGATCATGCCCAAATCTGCCTCGCCCGAGGCGATCGCGGCCAGCGCGTCTTCGAAGGTCGGGCAGGCCAGCGGCTCGGCGTTGGGGTAGGCTTGGGCGATGGCGATATGGGAATTCGCACCTGGCTCGCCCTGGAAAGCAATTTTCATGGTTTTGGTCATGGCGCCTTGTATCAGCCGCTCAGGCTTTTGCCAGTGCCGCCGATTTGAAGTTCCTGCAGTGTTTGCCGCAAGTCCACCCCAGGAACTTCAAATCGAAAAGCGGCACTGGAAACCTATATTTGCTGGCGCCCCGCTTGTTTCCGAAGTTCGTTCAAAGGGGGCCGCAAGGGTTTACGAACTTCGGAAACGGGGCGCCAGTATCTGCCTGGCGGTTTCAAGATCGGCCGGCGTGTCGACGCCGCGCGGCACCGTATCCACGATGGTGACGTCGATCCGCATGCCGGCCTCGATCGCCCGGAGTTGCTCGAGCTTTTCCTGCTGCTCCAGCGCGGAAGGGGCGAGCGCCACGAAACGCTCCAGTGCCGCGCGGCGATAGGCATAGAGGCCGATATGGTGGTAGCGCGGCCCGTCGCCCCAGGGCGCCGTGGCGCGGGTGAAGTAGAGCGCACGCAGCCGCCGCGCGCTTAACGGAGAGCCGACCGCCTTCACCACGTTGGGGTTGGTGCTCTCTTCCTCGGTATGGATTTCCGCGGCAAGGGTTGCGATATCGACCGCGGGGTCGGCAAGCGGGCCGAGCACGCTGCGGATGTTGTCGGGCAGGATGGTCGGAAAGTCGCCCTGCAGATTTACGACGATTTCAGCCTCGCGCCGGGGATCGAGCTTGCCGAGCGCCTCGAAGATCCGGTCCGACCCGGAGGGATGATCCGAGCGCGTCATGACAGCTTCACCGCCATGGGATTTCACCGCCGCCGCGATCTCCGGCGTGTCGGTGGCGACCGCCACGCGGCCGATTTGCGCGGCCTCGGCCCGGCGCAGCACATGGACGATCATCGGCAGGCCGGCGATATCCAGCAGAGGTTTGCCCGGTAAGCGCGTGGAGGCCATGCGGGCGGGAATCAGCACCAGGGTGCGGGTTTCGTTCATTAGAATGGGGTCTTGGGAATGAGGTCTGGACCCGGTTGATAACAAGCGGGAAATGGTGGGGATTGCTCGAAAGTTGGCGCATTTATACGGGTTGCCAGAGCACGGGCAAACCGATATCTGATCGTGGCTTCGGGTGCGGTGCGAAAGCCTGATTCCTGATGCTCATCCGCGGCCGTTCTGCCGGCCTTAAGTCGACCTTCCGGCCTGGAGCCTGATCCAAAATGGACTCCTTCGAAATCAATAAAATCCTCGGTGCGATCCTCGGCACCTGCCTTGTTGTGCTGGTGACGAGCTTCACCGCCGGCGCGATTTTCGCTCCCGTGATGCCGGAAAAACCGGGTTACGAGATCGCCGCGAAGGAAGCAGTAGGCGGAGCCAAGGAAGCCGCGCCCGCGGCGTCCGAGCCGATCGAGAAGCTTTTGCAGACCGCTTCCGTCGAGAAGGGTGCCGCCGCGGCGAAGAAATGCCAGGCCTGCCATACCTTCGAGAAGGGCGGTCCCAACCGCGTCGGTCCGAATCTTTTTGGCGTCGTTGGCCGTGATCGCGCCACCGAGGCCGGCTTCAACTATTCCGCCGCCATGAAAGCCAAAGGCGGCAAATGGGATTTTGCTGAGCTCAACAAATTCATCACCAATCCGAAGGGTTATATTCCCGGCACCGCGATGGGTTTTGCCGGCATCCAGAAGGACAGCGAGCGCGCCGACGTGATCGATTATCTGCACACCCTTTCGGACACCCCGGTTCCGCTACCGACGGCGGCGAAGTAACGGCCCGACGGTTCACCATGGACTTTCACGTGACCAGCGGCCGGGCCAACGCCTGGCCGTTTTGGTATGATCGTGCCCTTTGTTATCGGGACGTTTCGTCGCACCAGCGCCGTTCACAAGCTAGTATCATGAGGAAAAAGCAACATAATCGGTCGAACCCTTGCCTTATATTACGTCCTCAATAACGCGCCGTATCCACAGGAATTCTTCATTTGGCAATTACCCGACGACATCTCCTTCAGAGTGGAGCTTTTGCCGCGGTCGCCCCGGCTCTGGGAGCCGCAACCGGCCTCCCGGGTGTGAGCCCGGCCCGAGCGCAGACAGCAACAGGCGAACCGGTCTGGCGGCACGCGCTGTCGCTGTTCGGCGACATCAGATATCCGGCCGGCTTCAAGCGCTTCGATTACGTCAATCCGGATGCGCCCAAGGGCGGCGTCGCCCGGATGATATCGATCGGCACGTTCGATAATTTCAACATCGCCGTTGCAGGCGTCAAAGGCTCGATCGCGCCGGCGGCCGCCCTGATTTACGAAACGCTGATGACCCACGCGCAGGACGAGGTCGCCACCGAGTATGGATTGCTCGCCGAAGCGGCCTCGCATCCCGACGATTTCGGGTGGGTAATTTACCGCCTTCGCAAGGAGGCCCGCTGGCATGACGGCAAGCCGGTGACGCCGGAGGATGTGATTTTCTCGATTGACGCGTTGAAGAAATATAGTCCGATGTACGCCTCATATTATCGTCATGTCGTCAATACCGAAAAGACCGGCGAGCGCGATATCAAATTCACCTTCGACTCCCCCGGAAATCGCGAATTGCCGACCATCGTTGGTGAGTTGCTTGTATTGCCGAAACATTACTGGGAAGGCACCGACAGCCAAGGCCGCAAGCGCGACATCTCCGCAACGACGCTGGAGAAACCGCTGGGTTCCGGCCCGTACCGCATCAAGGAATTTGTCGCCGGCCGATCGATCAAGCTGGAGCGGGTAAATGATTATTGGGGCGCGAAGCTGCCGGTACAGGTTGGCCAGAACAATTTCGACGAAATGCGCTTCGAATTCTTCCGCGACAATCTTGTCGCGCTGGAAGCGTTCAAGGCCGATCAGGCGGACTGGATCACCGAGAATTCGGCGAAGCAATGGGCGACGGCCTATGATTTTCCAGCGGTTGCGGAAAAGCGCGTGGTCAAGGAAGAGTTCCCGATCAACGATTCCGGTCGGATGCAGGGTTTCGTTCTTAATCTGCGCCGCGAACAGTTCAAGGATGCGCGGCTGCGCCGCGCGTTCAATTACGCCTTCGATTTCGAGGAGATGAACAAGCAGCTGTTCTATGGGCAATACAAGCGCATCAACAGCTACTTCGAGGGAACGGAGCTTGCGTCGTCCGGACTGCCAGAAGGACAGGAGCTGCAGATTCTCGAGACGGTGCGCGACAAGGTGCCGGTTGAAGTCTTCACGACGCCCTATGCCAATCCGGTCGGCGGCAATCCCGAGGCGGTACGCGCCAATTTGCGGGAGAGCGCGAGGCTGCTGAAAGAGGCGGCCTTCGAGGTACGCGAGCGCAAACTGGTGGATCCCGCGGGTAAGCCGGTCACCGCCGAGATACTGGTTCAGGATCCATCCGCGGAGCGGATCGCGCTGTTCTACAAGCCGTCGCTGGAACGCATCGGCGTCACCACATCGATCCGCATTGTCGACGATGCGCAGTACCAAAACCGGCTGCGCAGCTTCGATTTTGATGTTATCATCGACCAATGGGCACAGTCGTTGTCGCCCGGCAACGAGCAGCGCGAATTCTGGGGATCGCAGACCGCCGATCAGCCCGGTTCGAGAAACACCATCGGCATCAGGAATCCTGCTGTGGATGCGCTGATCGAGCAGGTGATCTTCGCCAAGGATCGTCCGAACCTGGAGGCCGCCACGAGGGCGCTCGATCGCGTGCTGCTGTGGAATTTCTACGTCGTGCCGCAATTCACTTATGGCTTTTCGCGCTACGCGCGCTGGGATCGCTTCAGCCATGCCGAGCCGCTGCCGAAATACGGCCGTTCCGGTCTGCCGTCGTTGTGGTGGTTCGATGCCGACAAGACTGCCAGGATAGGCAAGCGATCTTGAGGGATCTTCCGCGCATGGCGCAGCTCTCCCGCCGGCATGTGCTCGGTCTCGGCGTTGGCGCGCTGAGCGCAACGCGGTTTCGGCCGGCGATGGCGTCCGATGCCGGCGCCGAAGCCCATGGCATATCGGTTTTCGGCGATCTGAAATATCCGGCCGATTTTCATCATTTCGACTATGTGAACGTCGCCGCGCCGAAGGGCGGGGTATTTTCATTCATTCCCTCGACGCGCGCCTACAACCAGTCGTACTTTACGTTCAATTCGCTGAACGCCTATATCCTGAAGGGTGAAGGCGCGCAGGGCATGGACATGACGTTCGCACCGCTGATGGTGCGCGCCAGTGACGAGCCCGACGCGATGTACGGCCTGGTTGCGAAATCGGTGCAGATATCGGCTGATAAGCTGAGCTATCGTTTTACGCTGCGGCCGGAGGCCCGGTTTCACGACGGTTCAAAACTGACTGCGCATGACGCCGCCTTTTCGTTCACCACGCTGAAGACGAAGGGTCATCCGCTGATTCTGCAGCAGATGCGAGACATGGTGAAGGCCGAAGCGCTCGACGACGCGACGCTGATCGTTACCTTCGCCGAAAAGCGCGCGCGCGACGTGCCGCTCTATGTCGCGAGCCTGCCGATTTTCTCACAAGCCTATTACGCGACGCGGCCGTTCGATGAATCGACGCTCGATACCCCGCTGGGATCCGGGCCGTACAAGGTGGGGAAATACGAGATCAATCGCTACATCGAATTCGAGCGGGTCAGGGATTGGTGGGGCGCCGATCTGCCCGTTAGCCGCGGCAGCTATAATTTCGACGTCGTGCGTTACGAGTTCTACCGCGATCGCGACGTCGCGTTCGAGGGATTTACCGGGAAGAACTATCTGTTCCGTGAGGAACTCACTGCGCGGGTATGGGCGACGCGCTATGATTTCCCCGCGGTCAAGGATGGCCGCGTCAAGCGCGAGATATTGCCCGATGAAACGCCGTCGGGCGCCCAGGGCTGGTTCATCAATACCCGCCGCGAGAAATTCAGGGATTCGCGGGTGCGCGAAGCGCTGATCCAGGCGTTCGATTTCGAATGGACCAACAAGACCATCATGTACGGAGCCTATGCGCGCACCCATTCGCCGTTCCAGAACTCGGACATGATGGCGAACGGGCCACCGTCGCCGCAAGAGCTCGCGCTGCTCGAGCCGTTTCGCGGCCAGGTGCCTGACGAGGTGTTCGGAGCGCCGTTCGTGCCGCCGGTGTCGGACGGATCGGGACAGGACAGGACGCTGCTGCGCAAGGCGTCGCAATTGCTTGTCGATGCGGGTCTGGCCATCAAGGACGGCAAGCGGCTGCTGCCGAATGGCGCGGTTTTCCAGATCGAATTTCTGGTCGACGAAGCGTCACTGCAGCCGCATCATGCACCCTATATCAAGAATCTCGGCACGCTCGGGATCGAGGCAAGCCTGCGGATTGTAGATCCCGTCCAATACCGCGCCCGGCTGGAAGATTTCGACTTCGACATGACCATCGAGCGCTTCAGCATGTCGGCGACGCCCGGTGATGCCATGCGTCCGTTCTTCTCGTCGAAGGCGGCGCAAACCAAGGGGTCCTACAATCTGGCCGGAATCGCCAACCCCGCCATCGACGCGCTGATCGAAAAGATCATCGGCGCCAACAACCGGACCGATTTGACGATTGCGTGCCGCGCTTTCGATCGGGTGTTTCGCGCCGGGCGCTACTGGGTGCCGCAATGGTATCAAACCAGACACGCGATCGCCTATTGGGACCTGTTCGGACACCCCGAGAAGCCGACGCGTTATGCGCAAGGTGTCGGTGCGCCGGACAACTGGTGGTCCGATCCCGACAAAACGGCCAAGGCCGAGCAGGCGAAATAATTCATGAGCGCCTACATCGCCCGCCGCATTTTCCTGATGCTCCCCACGCTGCTGGGGATTTTGTTCGTATCCTTCGTGGTGGTGCAATTTGCGCCGGGCGGGCCGGTGGAGCGCGTGATCGCGCAGCTCAGCGGCGCCGACACCGGCGGCACCTCCAGGATTTCCGGATCATCCGGCGGCGATTTCGGTGCGCGCGGCCAGGTTGGCGCGTCTTCCGATGTGGTCGGATCGAAGTATCGCGGCGCGCAGGGGCTGGATCCGGATTTCATCAAGAGTCTGGAAAAGCAGTTCGGCTTCGACAAGCCGGCGCCGGAACGCTTCGCGCTGATGGTGTGGAATTTCGCGCGCTTCGATTTCGGCAAGAGCTATTTTCGCGATGTCAGCGTGCTGCAATTGATCAAGGAGAAGCTGCCGGTCTCGATGTCGCTGGGGATCTGGATGACGCTGCTGACCTATCTGATCTCGATCCCGCTCGGCATCCGCAAGGCGGTGATGGACGGCTCAAAGTTCGACACCTGGACCTCGGCAATGATCATCGTCGGATTTGCGATACCGGGGTTTCTGTTCGCGATCCTGCTGATCATCCTGTTCGCCGGCGGCTCGTTCTTCAACATCTTCCCGCTGCGCGGCCTCACTTCGGACGGCTGGTCGCAATTCCCCTGGTACTGGAAAATCCTCGACTATTTCTGGCACATCACATTGCCGCTGATCTCGATGGCACTCGGCGCCTTCGCCACCATGACGCTGCTGACCAAGAATTCCTTCCTCGATGAAATCCGCAAGCAATATGTGATGACTGCGCGCGCCAAGGGCTGCAGCGAGCGGCAGGTGCTCTACAATCACATCTTCCGCAACGCCATGCTGATCGTCATCGCCGGCTTCCCGGGCGCGTTCATTCATGCCTTCTTCTCGGGCTCGCTGCTGATCGAAACCATCTTTTCGCTCGATGGGCTGGGCCTGCTCGGCTTCGAGAGCGTGCTGAACCGCGATTATCCGGTGGTGTTCGGAACCCTGTTCATCTTCTCGCTGGTTGGCCTTGTGGTCAATTTGGTCTCCGACCTCGCTTACATGTGGATCGATCCGCGGATCGATTTCGAGGCGCGGGAGGTCTGATGACGATCATCGCGCCGCCGCCGATCGAAACCACCACGCAATCGCCGCTCGGCGAAATCGTGCCGATGACGCGTCATCGGTTCAGCCCGTCGCCGCTCAACCGCCGCCGCTGGCTGAATTTCAGATCGAACCGCCGGGGCTACTGGTCGTTCTGGATCTTCCTGATCCTGTTCTTCGTCTCATTGTTCGCCGAGCTGATCGCCAACGACCGGCCCTTCGTCATCAAGTTCGACGGCCGTCTGTATTGGCCGGCGTTCGTCAGCTATTCCGAGACCACCTTCGGCGGAGACTTCGAGACCGCAGCGGATTATCGCGATCCGTATTTGCAGAAGCTGATCGCAGACAAGAGCGGCACGGTGGTCTGGCCGCTGATCCGCTATTCCTATGATACGCACAATCTCGATCTGCCGACGCCCGCGCCGTCAAAGCCGACCTGGATGCTGACGGAAGCGCAGTGCAAGGAGGTGGTGCAGAAGAAGGGCCTGAAGAGCTGCCGCGACCTCGAATACAACTGGCTCGGCACCGACGACCAGGGCCGCGACGTGGTCGCGCGCCTGATCTACGGCTTTCGCATCTCGGTGCTGTTCGGCCTCAGCCTGACCATCATCTCGTCGATCATCGGGGTCGCCGCCGGCGGCGTGCAGGGCTATTTCGGCGGCTGGGTCGATCTGGGCTTCCAGCGCTTCATCGAGGTCTGGAGCGCCATTCCCTCGCTGTATCTGCTGCTGATCCTGTCGTCGGTGCTGGTGCCCGGCTTCTTCGTCCTGCTCGGCATTCTGCTGCTGTTCTCATGGGTGTCGCTGGTCGGTCTGGTGCGCGCGGAATTCCTGCGCGGGCGCAATTTCGAATACATCATGGCGGCGCGGGCGCTGGGAGTGTCCAATGCCGTGATCATGTTCCGGCACCTGCTGCCCAATGCCATGGTGGCGACCATGACGTTCCTGCCGTTCATCGTGTCTTCTTCGGTCATGACGCTGACCGCGCTGGACTTTCTCGGCTTCGGGTTGCCGCCGGGTTCGCCGTCGCTTGGCGAATTGCTGTCGCAGGGCAAGGCCAACGTGCAGGCGCCGTGGCTCGGCTTCACCGGGTTTTTCGCGGTCGCGATCATGCTGTCGCTCCTGATTTTCATCGGCGAAGCGGTGCGCGACGCGTTCGATCCGCGCAAGACGTTTCGATAGGTAGCCCGCATGGACGCCATCAACCAGCCTCTGCTCGACGTCCGCGATCTGTCGGTGGCTTTTCATCAGCCCAGCGGCACTTCGATCGCGGTCGATCATATTTCCTTCGAGATCAGGCGCAGCGAGTGCGTGGCGCTGGTCGGAGAATCGGGTTCCGGAAAATCCGTCAGCGCGCTGTCGATCCTGAAGCTGCTGCCGTATCCGACCGCGTCGCATCCGTCAGGCAGCATTCGCTTCAATGGGCGCGAACTGCTAGGCCTGTCGGAGCGCGAGATTCGCGGCATTCGCGGCAACGACATTTCGATCATCTTCCAGGAACCGATGACGTCGCTCAATCCGCTGCACACGATCGAGTCCCAGATCGGTGAAATCCTGCAGCTTCACCGCGGAATTGGCGGCCCGAAGGCGCGGGCGCGGACGCTTGAACTGCTCACCCAGGTCGGCATTCCCGAACCGGAAACGCGGCTTGCGAGCTATCCGCATCAACTATCCGGCGGCCAGCGCCAGCGCGTCATGATTGCGATGGCGCTCGCCAACGAGCCCGATTTGCTGATCGCGGACGAGCCGACCACGGCGCTCGACGTCACGGTGCAGGCGCAGATCCTGGCCTTGCTGGCCGAGATTCGCACGCGGCTCGGCATGAGCCTGTTGTTCATCACCCATGATCTCGGCATCGTGCGCCGCATTGCGGACGTGGTCTGCGTCATGAATGGCGGCAAGATCGTCGAGCAGGGGCCGGTGGAGCAGGTTTTTACCGCGCCGAAGCATCCCTATACAAAGGCGCTGCTGGCGGCGGAGCCGAAGCCGGACCCGGCGCCGCCCCGGCCCAATTCCCCGGTCGTGATGTCGGCCGACGATCTGAAGGTCTGGTTTCCGGTCAAGCGCGGTCTGCTGCGCAGCACGGTCGGGCATATCAAGGCGGTCGACGGCGTCAGCCTCTCCGTGCGCAAGGGTGAGACGCTCGGTGTCGTCGGCGAATCCGGCTCCGGCAAGACCACGCTCGGCCTTGCGCTGCTGCGGCTGATCTCGTCGGATGGTCCGATCGTGTTTTTGGGCAGCAATATCCAGGGCCTGCGTTTCAAGGCGATGCGGCCGTTCCGCCGCGACATGCAGATCGTGTTCCAGGATCCGTTCGGCGCGCTGAGCCCGCGGATGTCGGTCGGCGACATCGTTGCCGAAGGCCTCAGCGTGCATCAGCGCGGGCTTTCGGAGACCGAGCGCGAGGCGCGCGTGATCAAGGCGCTGCGGGATGTCGGCATGGATCCGGCAACGCGGTTTCGCTATCCGCATGAATTCTCCGGCGGCCAGCGCCAGCGCATCAGCATCGCCCGCGCCGCCGTGCTGGAACCGAATTTCGTCGTGCTGGATGAACCGACCAGTGCGCTCGATATGCTGTTCCAGGCGCAGATGGTCGATCTGTTGCGCGAGCTGCAGCGCAAGCGCGACCTGACCTACATGTTCATTTCGCATGATTTGCGCGTGGTGGCCTCGCTCGCGAGCCACCTGATTGTGATGCGTCACGGCAAGGTGGTGGAGGAGGGGGCCGCTTCGGAGCTGTTCAAAAATCCGAAGACCGACTACACGCGCGCGCTGTTCGCTGCCGCGTTCCGGCTGGAAACGGCGACCTAGAGCATGATCCGGAAAAAGTGGAAACCGGTTTTCCCTCGGGACAAACGCAAGGCGTTTACCCGGCGATCATGCTCAAACAAAAAGATAAAGCTGGAGTCTGATTCAACCTAGTCGAATCAGTCTCCAGCAGACTGTTGACGAAGTGTGTTGCCGGGTATGCGACGGCACCCCACAGACGCCCTGGCGGGGATGGTTTGACCGAGGGAAAGCCAACGATGACGGATCAGCTCAGCGGGTGGCTCTGGCTCTTCCCGGCAACCTACGCGGTTCACATCGCCGAGGAAGGGCTGGCAGGCCAGCGGTTCTACCGCTGGATTCAGCGCATTCCGCATTCCGCTGGCACGTGCTCTTGGAGTCCAAATCAGCGGGTCAAGTTTTCTCGTGGTCAACGTCATATATTTGGCCGCCATGCTGGCCGCGTTCGTCGTCGCTTCGTCGCCCGATTGGGGCTGGTTGATACCGGCGCTGGGCGTGCTGATTGCCGTCAACGGCCTCGGCCATCTCGTCGGCAGCCTCGCGACTGGCAGCTACTCGCCCGGACTGATTTCAGGATTGATCCTCTGGTTACCTCTCGGCGCGTTCGCGTTGGTTGCCAGCCACGGGACGCTGCCTCAATTCACCTTCTGGGCCGGTGTGGGCGCGGGGCTCCTGATCCAGGCGGCTGTAGCCGCATCGGTCCTGCTGATCAGCCTTGTCGAGCATCGTCTGCGTGTGAGGCCGCGCTGACATGGCAGAACAAACACGGCGCTCAAGTCAGCCGCTTGATCGCAGCGATCTCGCTGCCCGCGGCCTTGATGCGCGCGATGGCGTCGCGTGTGTTCTCGATCACGGTGGCCATGTGGTGCGCGTTGGCGTGAACGATGCTGTCGGCATCCCGCACAATAGCTACATGGCCTTTCCAGAAAATAAGATCGCCGCGCTGCAATTTGCCGGATTCCGCTAGCCCCAATATTCTGCCGAGACCATCCTGCTGCATGTCGCTGTCGCGCGGGCAGCCGATACCCGCGGCGTTCAATGATACCTGGACGAGACCGGAACAGTCGATGCCGAGGCTGCTCTTGCCGCCCCACAGATACGGCGTGCCGGCGAACCGTTCGGCAACCGCGACGAAATCCTCGGCATGGCGGTCAATGCTGCCGACATGCTGCCGCGGCAGATACCAGCCGTCGCGCGTAACGGCGAAGGGACCGTCTTCGCGCACCACTGTTACCATCGCCCCCATCACAAGCGTATCGACCGGCGACAGTTTGATCGAGGGGCCCGGAAACGCGAACGTTGTGAGCGCGGTGATCTTGTGCGTCGGCGCCGCTGCAGGCTTCGCGAGGGCGCGATCGGGGAGCCAGCCGACATAGCCGTCGCTCCTTAATTGGCCCCAGGCCCAGCCTTCGCCGTTGCGGTCATAAATGGTCACGCGCTCGCCTTTCAGCGCCTGCGTCGCAAGCATGGCATCGGAGGCCGGCCCGTTGCGCAACGGCGCGATGGCATCTGATATCTCGAATTCCTCGCCAATGACAAAACGCGCCGCCTCGATCCTGCCTTCGAGATATTTCGCGGCGAGGTCGGGCCGCGCCGGCGTCAGGCGCGGATCATCCATAGCGCTCGCCCAGCAATTTGTAGATCGCGCGCGCGGCCTGGCATTCGCCGCCTTCCGGGCGCGCCGGCTTCGCCGACGGCGTCCAGCCGTAGATATCGAGATGCAGCCAGCTTTTGGCGTCCTCGACGAAACGCTGCAGGAACAGCGCGCAGGTGATCGAGCCGGCGAACGTGCCCGCCGGCGCATTGTTGATGTTGGCGACTTTCGAGTCGAGCCAGGCATCGTAAGGCGGCCACAGCGGCAATCGCCACAACGGATCGTTCTCCTGCTTCGCGCAGCGCGCGACGTCCAGCGCCAGCTTCTCATCGTTGGTGTAAAAGGGCGGTAAATCGGGACCGAGCGCCACCCGCGCCGCCCCGGTCAGGGTGCCCATATCGATCAGCAGATCGGGTTTCTCTTCATCGGCCAGCGCCAGCGCGTCGGCCAGCACCAGCCGGCCTTCGGCGTCGGTATTTCCGATTTCCACGTTAAGGCCCTTGCGCGACGGGAAGATATCGAGCGGGCGGAACGCGTTGCCGGCCACCGCGTTCTCGACCGCGGGGATCAAGACCCGCAACCGCACCTTGAGCCTGGCGTCCATCACCATCAGCGCCAGCGCCAGCACGTTGGCGGCCCCGCCCATATCCTTCTTCATCATCAGCATGCCGCTGGATGGCTTCAGGTCGAGCCCGCCGGTATCGAAGCAGACGCCCTTGCCGACCAGCGTCACCTTGGGATGAGCGGGATCGCCCCAGGTCAGATCGATCAGGCGCGGCGCGCGCGACGACGCCATCCCGACCGCATGAATCAGCGGAAAGTTCTGTCGGGTCAGGTCGTCGCCGACGATGCAGCTGAAATGGGCGCCGAAGCGCGCTGCAAGATGCTGCGCCGCCAGCGCCAGTTGCTCCGGTCCCATGTCGTTCGCCGGCGTGTTGATGAGATCGCGGGCAAGCGCCGCCGCTTCCGCCATTCGCGTGAGCTCCGCAACGTCAACGCCATCCGGCGGCACCAGCCTGACGTCGGGCGCATCGGTCTTGCGGTAGCGGCTGAAGCGATAGCTGCCGAGCGCGAAGGCAAGAGCCGCAAGGCGGGTGTCGTGCGGCGCATTGGCGAAGCGGTAGACGCCCGGCGGCAGCAGGCCCGGCAACAGGCCGGGTCGGAACAGGTCGCGAGATTTACTGGCCTCATCCTCCAGGCCGAAAACGACGTGGGCGATTTTCCCGTCCGCGGAGGGCAGGGTCAGGCACGCCCCGGGTTTGGCCGCAAAGCCATTGGCTGACGCGAACTGCCGGGCCTGCGCGGGAAGATTTGCACAAATCGTGTCCCATGTCGCCTTGGTCGCGAAGGTTATGGGAATCGCTGGTGTGGCAGGCGCGGTCTCGAACGCTGAATGCATGCGGTTCTCGGTCTTCGATTGAAACGGGGCAGAGTCGGCGGTGAGGGTCAACTAACCATGCGTTGCAGGCTTTTGTGCTTCTACAATCGCCTACAATGTCAAACCAGTCTGAACAGCGCCATAGAGTTGTTCTCAACTTCATCGTCGGAATGAACCCACAGGTAAGGCGCGAAACTTGACCGCGTGTGCGGGCGACGAATGCCGCGGCGTTCCGATCGACCTGAGCGCCGCTTCCAGCTTCGCGACGATGACGTTGAGGTGATTTGACCGAACGCGTGATTCAAACCTACGCTTTTGATAATGAGTTTTGTCCGGGCTTGAACGGCGCGCGAAGCAGGAAATCTTGATGGCCCATAACCGAACCAGCTTTCGCAATATCCTGACGCGCAGATTGGCCGTGATGGCTTTGCTCTGCATGTATGGCTTCAGCTTCGTCGGCGCATCGGCGCTGTTATTGGGAGCATCCAGCACATCTGCCGTTGCCCGTGGCGGTTTCCACCATGGCGGTTTCCGTGGGGGCGGCTTTCGCGGCGCGGGCTTGGGGCTTGGTTGGGGTCTGGGCCTTTATCCGTACGGCTACGGCGGATACTATCCCTACTACGGCGACGCCGGCGTTTGCTATGCGGTTCGGCAGCGCGTCATGACGCGCTACGGTTGGCGAATACGCCGCGTCTCGATCTGCGAGTAATTGCGGTTGTCCGACACTGCGCCTGTCGGAACAGTCACGGACCGAATTGTAGATGCACCCGACGATCCCGGGACCATCCGGCCTCAGTGCCTTCAACTGAGGCCGTTTCGTTGCGATAGGCTGAGCGGCGCACTGTCCCGGTTTGGTCGATCCACTATCGACCGCAGTTCCATACATTGCCGATCGGGGTCTGGGTCCAGCATGGGCCGAAGCCGCCGCCGTTCCAGCGCCCTCGATAAAAGCCTGGGCCGCCATACCAATAGACTCGCCTGGGATTCCGCGCCTCTTCCCATTCGATCCGCTCGGGTGAACGGTAGCCGGGCAAGAAACCATAGCCGTGCCAGCGGTGCACCACGTGCCGCTTTCCATGCACGGGCGCAGCAAATGTTGCTGTGGCTGACAACAGGAAAGCCGTAATCGCGATCAGGCTGGAGAGATTGCGTAACATTGAGGGCGTCCTTGTTCCGCGCGTTCAACCATCGCAGATCCCTGCGGTTAAGGCGCGATCGAGCGGCTGTCGTCAATCAACAGCATTCAGGCGGACTTGTCACACCACATTCAAGCGATTGCAACGCATTCTGTCCGAAATGAAATTGCTTAAGGACGCGGTACCCCGATTTCAGAGTTCGTGGCGTTGATCGTGATGGACGGTCGATGGATTTGCAATGGCGTCCGCCTGCTACACGCCGCGGCAGGCTGCGCACGTCGCTAATGATCGGATGCGGGGCCGGAGCCTCGCCGATCAACGCAGGTCTTCCAAAATCAGAATTCGATGCGCTTGATAAGCGGATCGATGAAAGCAGGACGCGTCTGGCCACTGAATATTGACGGGCAGGGCTGAAATCGGCGGCCAACAGGACGGCTTCATAACAAGCTTCCACGGCGAACGACACGCATCGCGATTTCAAAGTTCAGGCACAAACCAAATGACGGCCGCCGAATTTAGGCGGGCGGTTTCCGTGCCGGCGGCAATTAACCAGACGTTAGGGTTAACAGTCTATTGCTGGGCGCATTCGGCTCGATCAATTCGCCCGATATCGTGAGTTAAAGTGCCATGCGTCAGCAGTCCAGTCTTGCCCGGTTTCTTGCGTCCGCGGCCGTGACGGCGATTTTGGCCGCAGGGCTTGGCGGTTGCCAGACCATGTCCGATATCACGGGATCGATAACGTCAAAGGCCGAACCCAGCCCCGATGCCGATCCGCGCGGCGCAGTGGAAGCCTACGGCGAGCGCTACCGTGCCAATCCCAAGGACGCCGAGGCGGCGCTGGCTTATGGCCAGGCGCTGCGCGCCACCGGGCAACGCGACCAGGCCGTCGCCGTGCTCGAACAGGCCACCATCGCCCATCCCGGCAACAGGACGCTGCTCGCCGGCTATGGCCGGGCGCTCGTCGATAATGGCAATTTCCAGCAGGCGTTCGATGTTCTCTCGCGCGCGCATACGCCCGATAATCCCGACTGGCGAATTCTTTCGGTGCAGGGAGCCGCACTGGATCAGCTTGGCCGGCATGACGATGCGCGCCGCTATTACGCCAGTGCCTTGAAGATCGTGCCCGACGAACCGTCGGTGCTGTCCAATCTCGGCCTCTCATACGTACTTTCCAGGGATCTGCCGAAGGCGGAGGAAACGCTTCGCCGCGCTTACGCCAGCACCCGAGCCGATGCGCGGGTGCGTCAGAATCTGGGTCTGGTGGTTGGCCTGCAGGGCCGCTTTGCCGAGGCTGAAAGCATCGTGAAGGCCGATCTGCCGGCAGAGCAGGCGGCTGCGAATGTCGCCTATCTGAAGCAGATGCTGAGCCGCAAGGACAATCCGCGCGCCGGCGCCGGAACGATCCCGGTGGCGTCGCTCAGCCATCCCGACTGATCAATTCAAGCCAGAAATTGCATTGTTATGGTAAAAAAAACGCCGCCACATTGGTGGGCGTAACTGCTCCGCTGCGCACAGGAAGCGACCCAACGTAACAGTATTTTAGGAAGATCGAGCGAGAAAACAACTCCAAAGCGAATAATCGCAGGCGTCATACAGCGTAGCGTGTCAGAGCGATCGTCCGGACAAGATGATGCAAAATATCGTTCGCATTTTAATTCAATATCGAACCAGCACTATATCGCGCGAGGCGGCAATCCTTACACTTGTCTTGGCTGCTCTGGCGTTGACGATCGCAATGTGGACGCAGCTCAAATTCGCTGCTCTGCCAAACATGATGCCACTCACCGTGGGCGTCTTGGTTCTCGATATTCTCAGTCAGTTTGCTCCTCAAACACCTACCGTCAGAGCAGTACAATCCATGCTCTTCGGCGTGTTGTATCTGGCGATAACTTGTTTCTGCGGCGTCCTTGCAGCTTATGCGACGCAGCGTTTCTCGCTTCCGCTTCAGGACCAGTTCTTCGAACGCACAGATCTGGCGCTCGGCGTGAACTGGTTTGATGCCGTCCACTGGGTTGATGACCGTCCAGTGATCCACGAGATCTTGAAATTAGCCTATGGCACGATGTCAGCTCAGATAGCGTTGCCAGTTGTGGTTCTTGCTTTCTTAGA
>OCZT010001580.1_pt1 | contig 23541 bp, 23 predicted proteins | sample 1539031 | NCBI WGS metagenome assembly OCZT01 (sample SAMEA3539308, study PRJEB22396) | soil metagenome | biome: tundra; feature: field; material: soil | place: USA | collected 2010-05 | depth 0.15 m | reverse complement strand
GCAGGTGGATGCTGATGCCCTCGTGCTGGCACGAGATCTCGATCCCGCGAACCAGTGCTATCCCGTGATGGGCTGCGGCCGCAGCGGCCTCGTCCCAGCCTGAGGTCGTATCGTGATCGGTCAGCGCCAACGCATCCAGACCAGCCTGCACGGCGCAGCCCACGACCACGGCCGGTGACTGCGTGCCGTCACTGGCGGTGGAGTGAGTGTGCAGGTCGATGCGCATGGCCCAAGGTTAGGCCACCCCAACAGGTCTCAATCCTTGTCGGGTTCCACCAAGGTCGGACGGCCCGGCTGATCGCCACCGCGCGCCTGCAGGTAGCTGTTCTTAGGGACCATGACCTTGCGCCTGAAGATGCAGACCAGCGTGCCGTCCTGTTTGTAGCCCTTGGTCTCGACGTGGACCACGCCACGGTCGTTCTTGGAGCTGGACTCCCACTTGTCCAGAACGGTGGTCTGGCCATAGATGGTGTCCCCGTGGAAGGTCGGCGCCACGTGACGCAAAGACTCCACCTCGAGATTGGCGATGGCCTTGCCGGAGACGTCGGCGACGCTCATGCCCAGCAGCAGGGAGTAGATGTAGTTGCCGACCACGACGTTCTGCCCGAACTGGGTGCTCCCCTGGGCATAGTGCGAGTCCAGGTGCAGCGGATGGTGGTTCATCGTCAACAGGCAGAACAGGTGGTCGTCATACTCGGTGACCGTCTTTCCGGGCCAGTGCTTGTAGACCGCGCCGACTTCAAACTCTTCGTAACTGCGCCCAAATTGCATAACCGCCATGGTGCCTGAAGAACCCGGATTCGGCGAGGGCGCGCCACGTGCCCTTGCTCACGTCTGCTCGGGCCGCGGGCTCACCGCTCACTCGCGGGCGTCGCCCGCCGACCGTCGCAGAGCCCGTCGCTGGCCACGGTCGAGTCCGGTGCGCAACGGTCGGGCCAGGAACGTGCCCATGCTGACGCCGGCGGCCAGGCCCATCCCGACGCCGGCGGCGCCCAGCAATGTCGTCAGGCCGGTCGACAACCCCACACCCGGGGTGCTGCGGACGATCTCGAAAAGCCCTTGGTAGACCACCAGCCCGGGCAGCAACGGCACGATGCCCGCTGTGGTCAGCGCGAGCGCGGGGACCTGTAGGCGACTGGCGACCAGCTGGGCCAGGAAGCCGACGACGAGCGCGGCGAACGCGCTGGCGAACGCGGGCCCCAAACTGACGCGGATCGCACCCAGGTAGGCCAGCCAGCCCAGGCCCCCGGTGAGCGTTGAGTAGAAGCCGGCGCGCGGACCCGCGTAGGCCGAGACGGCGAACGCCCCCGACACGACCATCGCGGCGAGCACTTGCACCACGGTGTTGGTGGACAGCTGCGCGGCCGCGGTGAACTGCTCGGAGACCCCGCAGCGTTGGGCGATCGCCAGGATCGCACCAATGCCCACCACGATGCCGAGGGTCAGCACCAGGACCTCGAAGCCCCTGGCGCCTGCGGTGACGTAATAGCCGTCAATCGCATCCTGGGCGGCACCGACCACGGACAGCCCCGCCAGCAGCACCACGATGCCGGAGGCAACGACCAGAGAGGGCGAGATCCCCTGCAAACCGGGGACGCCAGCCGAAATCGCGGCAAGTAGGCCCACCGCCACCACGGTCGGGATCGCGCCACCGACAACCTGGGTGAAGAAGGCGGCAACCCCCCGGTGGGCCAGCCATCGCTGTGCCCGGTCAACCGCTGCCGTGGTCACGAAGCTCAGCGCCAGGATGATCCAGGTGCCGCCCAACAACGCCGCCACGGCAGCCGCGACAGTGGCCAGGGAACCGGTCACCACCCAACGCCGATAGGGATGCGGGGCCCTGATCACGGCGCGGAAGCGGATCCGGGCCTCGTCGATCTCCACTCTCTCGTCGGCGATGTCTCGCACCAGCGTCTGAAGGCGCTCGAGACGGGTCAGATCAGTGGAACGCACCTTGATGCCGCGCATCACGGTCATCGGATCGGCGTCCGTGCCTCGGTGGTAGGAGACCGAGATGGACGTGAAGGTCACATCGACATGGACGGAACGAAGTCCGTAGGCGTCAGTGAGCCGCAGAACCGTCGCAACCACGTCCGAGGCGGAAGCGCCGGTGGACAGCAAGGTCTCACCCACGCGCATGGCGAGGTCGATGACGGCCCGGGCCGTGCGTTGGTCAACCCCGTCTGCACCCAGCCACAGGGACAGCACGTCTGTGGGTGGGTCGCTGTCGCGCACAGCGTGCCCGGCTCGCTCACGCAGCGTCCTGCCAGCCACCCGTGAGGACCGCGACGGACGGGGGGTTGGGGTGGTCAGTGACACGTGACTACTGTCGCAGAGCGGTGGAGCAGCGGCCAATGGGCCGTGGCACGATGTCAGGGTGAGCGAAGAACAACACAAAGCAGGGCACCGCGGCCGCCCCACCAATGATGAGTTCCGCGGGTTCGTCGCCGCCGGCTGGGCTCCCCGATCCACCGACAGGCCCGAACAGGCACAGGTCGCGCCGTATGCCACGCTGCGCCGTGCGGCGGTCTCGGCCGCCTTCCCGGGTGAACGGCTCGTCATACCGGCCGGGGGCCTGAAGGTACGCAGCAACGACTGCGACTACATGTTCCGCCCGCACAGCGCCTTCGCCCACCTGAGCGGTTTAGGCAGCGATCGGGAGCCCGACGCGGTCCTGGTGCTCGAACCGCGACAGGACGGCTCACACGAGTCGATCCTCTACTTCCGTCCACTGGCCGGCCGAGACAGCGAGGAGTTCTTCGGCGACTCGCGCTACGGCGAGTTCTGGGTTGGCGCCCGCCCTGGCCTGGCCGACATCGAGGCCGAGCTGGCCCTGTCAGCCCACCACATCGACGAGCTCACCGAGAGCATGGGCAAGGACGTCGGCTCCACCGTGATCCGGATCGTGCGCGACGCGGACCGGGACCTGACGGCTGCGGTGGACGCCATCCGCGAAAGCGTCACCGAGAACGATTCCGGCGGAGGGTCGCGCACTGCGCGCGACGCCGACGACGAGCTTGCACACTTCCTGTCCACGATGCGGCTCGTCAAGGACGAGTGGGAGATCGCTCAGATGCGCGGCGCCGTCGCGGCAACGGCCAACGGCTTTGACGCGGTCATCGCGGACCTGCCGGTTGCCCTCGAGCGCGGCCGCGGAGAACGTTGGGTCGAGGGTGTCTTCGGTCTGCACGCCCGCCACCAGGGCAACGGCATCGGGTATGACTCGATCTGCGCCGCCGGGGACCACGCCAATACCCTGCACTGGATCAAGAACACCGGTGACATCACTGACGGCGACCTGTTGCTGCTCGACGCGGGCGTCGAGGTGGAGTCGCTCTTCACCGCCGACGTCACGCGCACGCTGCCGGCCAACGGCCGGTTCACCGACGCACAGCGAAAGGTCTACGACGCGGTCTACGCCGCGCAGGAGGCCGGGATCGCCGCAGTCAGGCCGGGCGCGAAGTTCTCCGACGTCCACGATGCCGCTATCGCGGTCATTGCCGAGCACCTGTACGACTGGGGCCTGCTGCCCGAGGGCATTGACGTCGAAGCGACTCTGGACAAGGAACACGGACATTTTCACCGGCGCTGGATGGTCCACGGCACCAGCCACCATCTGGGCCTGGACGTGCACGACTGCGCCCTGGCGCTCCGCGAGGAGTACATGGGCGCCGAGCTGAAGCCCGGGATGATCCTCACCGTCGAGCCCGGGCTCTACTTCAAGGCCGACGACCTCCTGGTGCCCGCGCAGCTACGAGGCATCGGGGTGCGCATCGAGGACGACGTCCTGGTCACCCAGGACGGCTGCGAGAACCTGTCCGCAGCCATGCCGCGCACGTCGAGCGACGTCGAGGCCTGGATCGCCCGCATCCAGAAGAGCTGAGTGCCCGGTGGCAATCCGGAGCACCCACCGACCAGCCACGTGAGGCACATCTTCGCTTGCCATTTCCCGGCTAGCCATTTCTCCGATGGGAACTGACCAAATGCCTCATACGACAAGAAACCCTTCGATAGCATGATCTCAGGAGGCGCAACGGCAAACCGGCCCGCGAAGCAACCAAGTTCTTGAGATGGCTCACATGTTGTTAGGACTCATAAAGTTCTAGGCGAGGCTTCAGAGCCGGGAGCGCGGTGCCACCGCCGTCAAGTACGGGCTGATGGTCGCTCTCATCGCCATGGTGATCATCGTCGCCGTCAAGCTCCTCAGGACCAACCTGAGCACCTTGTTCAACAAGGCTGCCACCAGCGTCTGATCTGCCCCACCAACGCCCCGAAGTCCTTAGGCGGTGAGGGGCTGCCCCCCGGGCATCTTGGCCAGCAAAGCGCGACCTTGCTCGGCGAGCCTGTGCTCCACGAGAACCTCATAGCGCGTCGCCACCACCTGACTCACCGAGGTGAAGTCCCGCCGACCCTTTGTCGCGGCATACCCCAGGAGGGCCCAGACGGTGCCGAAGGCGGCGCCGAACGCCACCGTGGCCAAGACGGCCCACGTGCTGCTGTTCGGGTCGAACAAGGCAAAGATGAGTCCGACGAACAGTCCCATCCACATCCCCGACAGCGCACCGGCCCCGATAACGCGCCCACGCGTCAGGCGCCCGGTGACCCGCTCCACCTGCCTGAGATCGGTCCCGACGATCATGCAGTTCTCCACGGCGAACTGGTTGTCGGACAGGTAGTCGACCGCTTTCTGCGCGTCCTCGTACTTCTCGTAGGTCCCGAGCGACATCGGGTACTCCAAGATGAGGCCACCGATCGGAATCCGCGGTCGCCCTGGCATGTTCGGCTGGGAACTCATATAGACATTCTGACGCATTTCACTCCAGCGGCAACGTGGCGAGCACGACTCATTCCCGCAGGGCATAGTCCTTCAGCAGCCGACGACCGATGATCATCCGCTGAATGTCGGCGGTGCCCTCACCGATGAGCAACATCGGCGCCTCGCGGTAGAGCCGCTCGATCTCGTACTCCTTGGAGTAGCCGTAGCCGCCGTGGATACGGAACGAGTCCTCGACCACCTGAGAGCAGTACTCGGAGGCCAGGTACTTCGCCATGCCGGCTTCGAGGTCGTTGCGCTCACCGGAGTCCTTCAGACGCGCCGCGCGGACCATCATCTGGTGACCGGCCTCGATCTTGGTGGCCATCTCCGCCAGACGGAACATCACCGCCTGATGTTCGGCGATCTTCTTGCCGAAGGTCTCACGCTGCTGGGCGTAGGCGATCCCGAGCTCGAACGCTCGCAGCGCTACCCCGCAGGCACGCGCGGCGACGTTGACCCGGCCCACCTCGACGCCATCCATCATCTGGTAGAACCCCTTGCCCGGCTCGCCACCCAGAATCTGATCCGTCGTGGTGGTGTAGCCGTCGAGAATGAGCTCGGTCGTGTCGACGCCCTTGTAACCCATCTTGTCGATCTTGCCGGGCACGTTTAGGCCGGGAGCGGTCTCGCCGAAGCCGGGCTCCTTATCGACCAGGAAGGCCGTCATGTTCTTGTAGACCGAGTCTGCACCTGTGTCCGTCTTTACGAGCACCGCAACGAGATTCGAGGTTGCGCCGTTGGTCAGCCACATCTTCTGACCGTTGATCGTCCACTCGCCGTCACCACTGGGCACGGCCTTGGTCTTGATCGCCGCCACGTCAGAACCGCAGCCCGGCTCGGACATCGAGAAGGCTCCGCGAATCTCACCGGTGGCCATCTTGGGCAGGTACTTCTGCTTCTGCTGCGCCGTGCCATGCTGCAGCAGCAGGTAGGCCACGATGAAGTGCGTGTTGATGATGCCGCTGCAACTCATCCAGCCGCGCGCGATCTCCTCCACGCACAGCGCATAGGTCAGCAGAGACTCACCCAGGCCGCCGTACTCCTCGGGGATCATCAGGCCGAAGATCCCCATCTCCTTCATGCCTTCGACGATCTGGGTCGGGTACTCGTCCTTGTGCTCGAGTTCCATGGCGACCGGGATGATCTGCTCGTCGACGAACTGGCGCACCAGCTTCAACAGTTCGTTCTGCTCTTCGCTCAGGCCTTCGGTGTGCTGCAGTCGTGTCATCGCGGTATGCCGTCCTCATGTGTGGAATCCGGGAGCTAATAGCGAGTATGCCCGAGCCGCCTGGTGCCCGCACCGGCTGCTACCCAAGCCACCTGCGGCCAAGATCGACTGGACACAGATCGTTGACCTCATCGGCAACCCGCCAGGGGCCAAGATTGCGCACCGCGACACTGACGCCATGTGTGCCTGGTTAGCGCCGGGTCCCTCATCGATGAGGCTGAGTTCTTCGGCGACTTGACTGCTGCAGCCGTGTCGCGATGGTGAACGGGCGTAGGTCTGAGGCAATTCGACCGCTTCGTCCTTGTCTTATGCCCGCATGCGCCGCTGTTCGGGTGTGATAGCGGCTTCGAGGATGTCGTCGATGGTCAGGACGCCGATCAGCCTGTCGTCACTGTCCAGCACCGGCAGGACGAGCAGGTTGTAGTCGGCCATGGCCAGGGTGATCTCGGTCAGGTCGGCGTCCGGGTGTACGTGAACCGGTTCGGGATCGGCGAGGACCTGCATCGTCATCTGGGGGTCGCTCTGCAGGAGGGCGACGAGGCCGACGGCGCCGACGAGTCGCCCGTTCTCGTCGTGGCAGTAGGCGGCCACCAGGGCCTCGGGCTGCACCTGCGTGGCCTCACGTACGGCGCGCAGGACGTCAGCAACGGTGCTAGTGGATGAGACAGACAGGTAGTCATCGCCCATGAGGCCACCGGCGGTGGCCTCTTGGTAGCCGAGCAGGACGATGACCTTCTGCCGCTTACCGTCAGGAAGAAGGTCCAGCACGGGCTGGCGGCGTTCCTGGGGGAGGTCGAGCAGCGCGTCAGCCGCGTCATCGGAGCGCATGTGGCTGAGCACATCGGCAATCTGGTCATCAGTGCGAGCCTCGAGTAGGTCGCCGGCTTCGTTTTCTTCCAGCTCCTCAAACACGTCGGCCTCGAGCTCGGGGTGGGCATGGACACGACTGAGGAGCTCTTCCTGCTCGTCGTCGGAGGCTTCTTCGATGAGGTCGGCCAGCTGGGCCGGCTTGAGCCGGCGCAGACCGCCCAGGCGCGCCCGCGACGGCAGCGAGACGTCGTGGCCGATAAGCGCCTCGACCTCGCTCCAGTTCCGCCACGTGCGCTGGCTCTTGCGGTGCAAGAAGCCGCGCGGGTGAATGTCGACCGCCACGGCCTGCCAGCCGTCGCCGGTGTGGGCGAGCCTCACGTCGTGGGCGGTGACAAGGCGTGACTGCTCGACGTCGACCAGGCGGTGACCCAGGACATCGTCGCGCAGCAGGACCTCCCCGGGGCGGCGTGCGAACTGACGCAGGTCCAGGCGGGCTGAGGCCAGCTCGAGCCGCTGTTCGTCCCAGACCAGGATCTCGGTGGCAGGGACATACACCTCGCGACCGCCGACATGAACGACCAGTCCGGTGACCAGCGGGTAGCTCTCCTCGCGCAGGCGCACGATGATGTCGGTGAGCCGGCCGAGGGCTTGGCCCGCCGCATCAACTGCAGTGCGGTGCATCAATGTGGAAAGCAACAGGGTGCGGCCGGGTCGAGCCGCCGGCGAGATCTTGGGGTCCGTCACGTGCGTCATACTGCTCCTCTTTGGTTCGCGTTGGTGAGTTGGCCCGGCGGGGTCAGTGGCCGAGGGCGAGTTGTACGACCTTGACCACGACCAGCGCAGACGCGACGAGCAGGTAGCCGCGCAGGACAGTCAGCCCGGTACGGGTTCCTGCGCTCAGGGTCGACCTGGTCATGAGAGCCAGCGGCGGCATGCGCCAGGTGGCCCGGTCGAGTATCGGCTCCGCGGCTGGCTTGACCTGCCCTTGTGCGCGGTGGCGTGCGGCCCAGGCCAGGTACACGCCGGCGAAGAGCATCAGGATGGTTCCGGCCGCGAAGATCGCCAGGATCTGCCCGGCGGTAATACCCGGGAACAGCACGCTGGCGGTCAGGACAATCGAGAGCATCACCAAGACCGAGATCACCACACCGCTGAACACGTTCAGGCCGCGACCGTTGACCCACGGCCCGAGCACTCCGCGGTCGTTGCACAGCAGCAGCAGGAAGACTGTGGCCGACGGCAGCAGGACCCCGGCCAGGGTCTGCACGCCTTCGGTCAGCAGGCCCAGCGGGCTGCCGGGGATGATCACAATCACCGCTGAGATGATCAGCAGGCCGGAGAAGATGGCGTAGAACGCCTTGGCCTCCGACGGGCGACGATGTAGCGAGTGATGCAGGCCCAGCACGTCGCCGAGCGCGTACGAGGCCGACAGCCCGACTGCGGCTGCGCCGATGATGCAGGCATCGATCAGGGCGATCGCGAACAGCACCCCGGCCCAGTGTCCGGCGGCGGCGCCAATGCCTTCGGCCACGCCGAGTGTGTCGGTGAAGTTGCCCTGGCCCGCGGTGCCGGCGAACGCCGCGGTGGAGAAGGCCATCATCGCGCCTGCTCCGACGATCACGATCACGATGCCGATCCACAGGTCGACTCGCTCGTAGCGGATGAACCGCGGGGTGATGCGCTTGTCGATGACATAGGACTGCTGGAAGAAGAGCTGCCATGGCGCGACCGTCGTGCCGACGATCGCGATGATCAGCAACATGACCGTGGAGAACTGCCCGCCTCCGGGCAGCCCCGGGACCAGGAAGTCGTGGGCGATCGCGCGCGCAGGTGGGTGCAGCGCCAGGGCGATCGGGATCAGCGTGAGAGAACCGGCAATGAGGAACATGCAGATCCGCTCGAACCGGCGGAACGACCCCGTGGAAACGGCGGCGATGACCAGCAGTGCCGCCACAATGACACCGGGGACCTTCGGCAGGCCCAGGTAGGTCAGGCCCAAACTGATGCCGATGAACTCGGTGACGATCGTCAGGGCATTGAGCACGAACAGGTCGATGACGCTGAACGCCCCCCAGAACCGCCCGTAGCGCTCCAGGATCAGCCGGGCATGTCCCACCCCGGTAACAGCGCCGAGGCGCAGCACCATCTCCTGGTTCACATACAGAACGGGCACCAGGAACAGGAGGGTCCACAACAGCCTGGTGCCATAGTTCTGCCCGGCCTGGGTGTAAGTGCTGAAGGCCCCCGCGTCGTTGTCGCCGACCATCACGATCAGACCCGGGCCGATGACCGCCAACAGCGTCTTCAGGCGCATAGAGGTCCCCGTGCGCGGGGCGACGTCGCCTCGGCGAATGGTGCCAAACGCGCCCTGAAGGTCGCCGACGTGGGCGCTGTCTAGGACCGCGCTGCGGTCGGTGGTTTCGTTGGTCATCCAGGACTCCAAGCACATGAGACTGCGCCTGTGAGGCGCCATGAGAATCAAGGCGCTCGCGTATCTCAGACACGCGGCAGATTGGAGACGTCGTCAGGAGAGAACGCCGCTCCGGAGACCCAATCCGGTGGCGGCCAGGAGCTGGGCTACAGCATCCGAGACAGGGGACCAAGGGGTTGGGAACAAAGATCAGCAGGGCGGCAACTATCTCCGGGACTCATACCCCTCACCCCCTTTGGGTCAGGCACGCTCGCGGCGCACAACCTCTTGGACCAATGCGATCAGTCATGTTCTACCAACGAGGTAAGTCAAGCGTGTGCACCCCTGGACTGTCAAGCGGTTGCGCAACTATCATGAGTTTGACGCCACCATATCGGGAGCACGATGACAAGAATACCCAGCCGCACTACACCGGATCGGGACGTGCTGGTGGACGCCGCGGAGGTCTTCCAACTGCTCAGCGCCCCGGGCCGGCTCCATCTGCTCTGGCTCCTTTCCAAGGACGAGCTTGACGTCACCACGCTCGTCCGCGCCGTCGGCGGTACCAAGGCCGGGATCAGCCAGCATCTTGCCAAGCTGCGTCTGGCTGGCTGGATCGACGGGCGACGAGACGGGCGACGGGTCCTGTACAAAGTGGTCGACCCACACATCGTCACGCTGGTCCACCAGGGTGTCGAGCACATCCTCGACCAAAAGACCGAAGCCACAAGTGGATGGAACAACGCAGGTCATCCGGCTCATCGCAAACACCTCAAACCCACCGGCACACCCGCGTGAGCGCGGTGGGGCGCGGTCGTGGTTGCCGCGTCCGGGTCACGTTGGTGGGCAGGGGCTGGTCCCGGAGATGAACACCGCTATCACGCGCCGTGCGGTATTGGCCGGTGCCGTCGCCCTGCCATGGCTGGCCGCCTGCAGCCCCGGAATCGTGCCGGCAGGGGTGGACCTGCAGGAAGGCACCTTCACCTCCAGGTTCTGGCCCGGTCACGAGGTGCGATGGCGTCTGGCGCGGCCGGCCGCTCAGGGCTCCGGCACGGCGCCACAACCGCTGGCAGTTGCCTTTCATGGTCGCGGCGGTGACGCCGACTGGGCCTTCAACTGCGCCCACATCGAGCGCCATGTCGCACCGACCGGCCTGGCCGTGGCGACGCTCGAGGCGGCGACTTCTACTGGCACGCACGCAAATCCGGCATCGACACCGGCACCATGATCATCCAGGACCTCCTGCCTTTGCTGGCAGCCAAAGGGCTCGCCACCGACCGCATCGCCCTGATCGGGTGGTCCATGGGCGGATACGGCGCGTTGCTCCTGGCCAGCAGGCTCGGGCCCAGCCGGGTGGCCGGCGTGGCCGCCGCCAGCGCAGCACTGTGGCAGTCGCCCGGTGACAGCGCCCCCGGTGCCTTTGACGACAGCTTGGACTTCGCCCGCAACGACGTATTCGCACGGCGAAGCGTGCTGGCCACGATGCCGGTCCCTCTGGACTGCGGACGTGATGACCCGTTCATCGTGGCCAACCGGGCGCTGGCGCGCGCACTACCCGCGGCCACCACCACCTTCGACGCGGGGGCGCACACCCAGGAGTACTGGACGGCTCACACCGGCGCCCAGATGAGCTGGCTGCGCACGCACTTTCACTGAGATCTCAGCTTGCGTCAGCCACGTTCCAGATCATTGTGTGAGGTTCCAGCGTCCAGCCGTGACATCCCGGGCCGCCCGCTCACTCAGTCAACGGGCCTCTCCCACTTATCCTGACGGGTCATCGCGGCGGCGCGTCCCTTGGCAGAGATGACGAACGCCATCTTTCGCGAGGCTTCGTCGATCATCTCGTCGCCGAGCATGACGGCGCCCAGCTTGCCGCCGGCCTCGGAGGTGAAGAAGTCGTAGGCGTCCAGGATGTTCTCGGCGTGGTCATAGTCGCTCTGGCGAGGGCTGTAGACCTCGTTGGCCGGGGCGAGCTGGCCCGGATGCAGGACCCATTTGCCGTCGAAGCCAAGAGCCGCAGATCGACCTGCCACCCGCCGAAAGCCCTCGATGTCCTTGATCTGCAAATACGGTCCATCGATGGCCTGTTTGTCGTAGGCGCGCGCCGCCATCAGGATCGACATGAGGATGTGGTGATAGGCATCGCCCACGTCATATCCCTGGGGCTGCTCACCAACCACGAGGCTCTTCATGTTGATGGAGGCCATGAAGTCGGCCGGCCCGAAGATGATCGTCTCCACGCGCTGGCTCGCCGCGGCAATGGCATTGATATTGGTCAGGCCGAGCGCGTTCTCGATCTGTGCCTCGATACCGATCCGGCCGACCTCCAAGCCGGTGGACTTCTCGATCTGGGTCAGCAGCAGGTCAAGGGCCACGACCTGCTCGCGCGTCTGGACCTTGGGCAGCATGATCGCGTCGAGGTTGGCACCGGCCCCCTCTACGACCTCCACGACGTCGGCATAGGTCCACTGCGTCGTCCAGTCGTTGACGCGGACGCAACGGATCGTGTCGCCCCAGCCACCCTCATTCAAGGCCGCGACGATGTTCTTGCGCGCGTCCGGCTTGGCCAGAGGCGCCACGGCGTCCTCGATATCCAGGAAGACCTGGTCGGCGCCAAGACCTCTTGCCTTGTCGATCATCTTCGTGCTGGAACCGGGAACCGCGAGGTTCGAGCGGCGGGAACGTAGCGGGCGTGCGGGCTTTGAGGGGACAGAAGTCATGGTGGGAGGCTACCTACCGTCACGCCTGCTGGCCACCGGCGCCCAGGGGTGACCTTCCCCACCTTGTCCAAAGCGGGGCCACTAGGCTCATGGGGTGACCGACCTGAATGCTCTTCTGTCCGAGGCAGGCAAGAAGTCCGGACTGCTGTGGATCGACATCCCCGGCGACCGGGCCTGGCCTGCGTGGCATGTGTGGCTCGACGGCGCGGCATACGTGCTCACCGGGCCCGGCGAGCAAAGCCTGCCGGTGCTTCCCGCAGACGTCGCGGTGACCTTCCGCAGCAAGAGCACGGGCGGACGACTGGTGACCGTGCCTGCCCAGGCGGCCGTCGTCACGCCCAGCGACAGTCGCTGGGAGGAAGTGAGCGTGGCCCTGAAAGGATCCCGGCTCAACGCCCCCGCCGGCGACACCATCGCGAGGTGGGCCACCGAAGCCACCATCTACGCGCTGACGCCCCATGGGGACGCGGTGCAGGGCCCGGGCAGCTACTCTCAGCAGTCCGGCGCGGCCCAGCCAGCCACGACACCGGCCACCACCCGCACGTGGCATCCGTGGCACCTGAACGGCCGACCGAAATGGCGGCGCGGCACTCACCGCTGATCCAGATAGCCTTGGCGCCGTGAGCCCCACGACGCGTGTCTTCGTTGCACGCCTGGCAGCACTGAATGTGTTCGACCCACTCGGTGATCAGGTGGGCCGCGTTCGCGACGTCGTCGTCCACTTCAGCTCGCGCCGTCGGGCTCCGGCCGTGATCGGCCTGGTGGTCGAGGTGCCCGGCCGACGGCGGGTCTTCGTGCCGATGACGCGTGTCACCAGCGTCGACGCCGGACAGGTCATCACCACCGGTCTGGTCAACATGCGCCGATTCGAGCAGCGGACCGGCGAGACGCTGGTGGTGGCCGAGCTGTTCGAGCGCACGATCCGCATCAGCACCGAAGAGGAGTCTTTCGAGGCAACCGTTGAGGACATCGCCATCGAGCAGGAGCCCAACCGGGACTGGCTCATCGTCAAGGTGTTCGCCCGAAAGGGATCCGGCGGCACCCGCAGCCTGTCCAGGCTTGGCCGCCGCCGCGGCGAAACGGTGCTGGTGGACATCCACGAGGTAACCGGACTTCAGCGGGAGACGCAGGATCAGAGCGCTGAGAAGCTGCTCGAGAGCTACGCAGACCTCAAGCCCGCCGACCTCGCCGAGGTGATCCACGACCTGACCCCCGCGCGCCGGGCCGCGATGGCCGACGCGCTGGACGACGACAGTCTCGCCGACGTTCTGGAGGAGCTGCCCGAGGACGACCAGGTCGAGATCCTGCGCGGTCTGGGCAGGGAGCGGGCCGCCGACGTCCTGGAGGCGATGCAACCCGACGATGCGGCCGACCTGCTCCTGGAGCTGTCACCGGAGAACGCCGAGGAGCTCCTGCGGCTCATGGAGCCCGACGAGGCTGCCGACCTGCGCCGTCTGCTCACCTACGACGAGGACACTGCCGGCGGCCTGATGACGACCGAGCCGGTCATTCTCGGCCCCGAGGCCACGATCGCCGAGGCGCTGGCCGTGGTCCGTCGGGCCGAGCTCTCACCCGCTCTGGCCGCCACGGTGTTCGTCTGCCGTCCGCCCCTGGAGACGCCGACGGGCAGGTTCCTCGGGCTGGTGCACATCCAGAGACTCCTGCGCGACCCGCCGCACGCCTCCCTGGGCAGTATCGTGGACAAGGACCTGGAGCCGTTGACCCCCGACGCCTCGATCGGGCGCGTAACCCGCATACTCGCTACTTACAACCTGGTCGGCGTTCCCGTGGTCGACGACAGTGGTCGGCTCTTGGGTGCGGTGACCGTCGACGACGTGCTCGACCACCTCCTTCCCGAGGACTGGCGTGAAGAACGTCACGACGAACAGCACGAGGCAACTCATGGCACGTGAACGTCCCAGCAGGGCGCCCAAACTGGACCAGCCGCGCGAGGCGAGGCGCACCCTGTTCACCCCGCCGCAGGTCGACCCGGACACGTTCGGGCGCTTCGCCGAGAAGTTCGCGCGCTACATGGGAACGGCCAGATTCCTGGTCTACATGACAGTTTTCGTGGTCGTCTGGGTCACGGTCAACGTCGTCGGGATCTTCGGCTACAAGTGGGACATTTACCCGTTCATCTTCCTCACACTCCTGCTCAGCCTGCAGGCGTCGTATGCCGCGCCGTTGATCCTGCTGGCCCAGAACCGTCAGACGGACCGTGACCGGGTCGCTCTCGAGCAGGACCGGGCCAGCAACGAGCGCAACCTGGCCGACACGGAGTTCCTCACCCGGGAGGTGGCCTCACTGCGAATTGCGTTGCGGGACATGGCAACCCGGGACTTCCTACGCTCCGAGCTTCGCTCCCAGCTGGACGAGACGGAGCAGCGCCGCATGCGGCTGCCTGCGGATGGGTCACCGCCCGGATCCGGTGACGCATCTCCTCTTGCATGGAAAGGTCCCAAACCGACTTAGCATTGAGCCATGCCCGTTCCGTCACACGACGCCCTGTTCGCCGCCCTTTCCAAAGTCATCGACCCTGAGATCCGCAAACCCGTCACCGAGCTTGGCATGGTCGAGTCGGTCGATGTCGACGAGTCGGGACTCGCGTCGGTCACCATCCTGCTGACTGTCTCGGGCTGCCCGCTGAAGGAGACCCTCACCCGGGACACCACCGCCGCCCTGCTCGCGGTCGAGGGAGTCACCACCGTGAACGTCACCCTCGGGGTCATGAGCGACGAACAACGCAGTGCGCTGCGGGACAACCTGCGTGGTGGCAACACCGAGCGTGAGATCCCGTTCGCCAAAGCGGGCTCGCTGACCAGGGTCTACTGCGTGGCCTCAGGCAAGGGCGGGGTCGGCAAGTCATCGGTGACCGTTAACCTGGCCGTTGCCATGGCTCAGCAGGGGCTGAGGGTTGGCGTCGTCGACGCTGATGTCTACGGTTTCTCGATCCCGCGCATGCTCGGTACCGAACGACGTCCGACCCAGGTCGACGACATGATCCTGCCGCCGCTGGCCCACGAGGTAAAGGTCATCTCGATCGGGATGTTCGTCCCGGGCAACCAGCCCGTTGTCTGGCGCGGGCCCATGTTGCACCGGGCGCTCCAGCAGTTCCTGGGTGACGTGTTCTGGGGCGACCTGGACGTGTTGCTGCTCGACCTGCCACCAGGGACCGGCGACATCGCGATCTCGGTCGCGCAGCTCATCCCGAACGCCGAGATCCTCATCGTCACCACCCCCCAGAAGGCTGCAGCCGAGGTCGCAGAGCGCGCCGGTTCCATCGCCCTGCAAACCCATCAGCGAATCGCCGGGGTCATCGAGAACATGTCATGGCTGGAGCTGCCGGACGGCACACGCCAGCAGGTCTTCGGGGCCGGTGGTGGCCAGGTCGTCGCTGACTCCCTGACCCGCCTCATCGGGGCACCGGTCCCCCTGCTGGGTCAGATCCCGCTGGACACACTGCTGCGCGAGGGCGCCGATATCGGCATGCCGGTCGTGCTCAGTGAGCCCAACAGCCCCTCGGCGGTCGTTCTGCGCGGGATCGCGCGCGGCCTCAGCACGCGCACCCGCGGGCTCGCGGGTCGCCCTCTGGGGCTGACTCCCGCGGGCCGGTAGACCCGGCCTCGTGCTGGCACCTCGGGGGTGCCCGAGGAGGTTGAGGCGCCCCCCAAGCAAGGACGCTGCCGCGCTGAGCGACCGGGTGTTCGGGTGGCTCAAGCCCTGTTCAACAGGTCTGGGACAGCCACCGTCGCGCCCTGGTGCTGCGTTCCTTGTTGTTGGGCGATAACCATGGCCTGCACCGGCTGTACCGCAACACCGAACACGGCCGCCGCCGCGTTGGCCAAGACCCTGACCGCTCGTGGAGGGTTATCGCGGCCTCTAGGTGGCGTCCTGGTCATATGGCGTGGGTTTGTCCGGGTCATGGCCCTTGAACGATGAGGGCGCCTTGAACCCGCCGGCCTCGGGGTCACCTGGCGGCGATGGCTGGCCCTTGTCGGACCCGTCGCCCGCGAGAGCCTCCCGAACAATGCGGCGAGGGTCGTACTGACGAATGTCGTACTGTTTCCAGTCGACGTCATCGAACTCCGGGCCCATCTGCTCGCGCAGCTGCGCCTGAGCAGCGTCAGCCATTCCCCTCAGCTGCCTGACCAGCCTGGCAAGCTTGGCGGCGTACTCCGGCATCCGCTCGGGACCGATCACCAGCACAGCGACGACCATGATAATGATGAACTCCGAGCCGTTGATGTCGAACACGTAAACCTCGTAGCTCCCGTTCTTGCTGTGGTGTGGCGGTGGCGCTCAGTTAGCCGCTTGCAGGGTCATCCTGACGGTTCGCTGCCTGCTGCTTGCCCGCACGGTCACCTCAACGGTATCGCCGACCGACTTGGCTCGGATGGCGACAACGAACTCGTCGGGTCCAGTGACCGGCCGGCCGTCGAATTTCACGATCACCTCACCCGGTCGCAGCCCTGCCTTGTCGGCCGGACCTCCCTTGGTGATCGGCGCACTGCCGTTTTGGGCGGCGCTCGCGATCCGGACACCCTCACCCGTGTAGGTGGTGTCAATCAGGACACCGATGACCGGATGGGTGGCTTTGCCGCTGGCGATCAGCTGCTCGGCGGTCTTTCGGATCTGGTCACTGGGAATTGCAAAACCCACGCCGATGCTGCCCGACTGCCCATCAGTGCTCTGCGAGCTGGCAACGCGGGCAATCGCCGAATTTACGCCGATTACCCGACCTGCCATGTCGAGCAACGGTCCGCCGGAGTTGCCCGGGTTGATGGCCGCATCGGTCTGGATGGCGTTGATGAACGAGGCGCTCGAAGCGCCCGTCCCGCCAGCGGTCACCGGACGGTTCAGTGCGCTGACAATGCCACTGGTGACAGTGCTGTCCAGGCCCAGCGGGGCACCCACGGCGATGACCGCGTCACCCACGCGCACATCCTTGGATGCGCCCAGTACCAGTACCGGCAGGTTGCGTCGGTCAACCCGGATCACGGCCAGGTCGTAGGACGCGTCTTGGCCGATGATCGTGGCATCGGAGCTCTGGCCATCAGAGAAGAGCACGGTGATCTTGCCCTTGGCCGTGGCAGCCTCGACGACATGGTTGTTGGTCAGGATGTAGCCGTCCTGTCGCATCACGAAACCGGAGCCGGTGCCCGAGCCGGCGGGGCCCACGACCTTGATCGTCACCACACTGGGCAGAACTCTGGACGCGATGTCGGCGATCGACCCCTTCGGACGAACGGCCGAGCCGGCGGGCGCAGGAGGCAACGACGCGCTGCCCCCGTCCGTGCGACTGACCAGGAACCCACCAGCCACGCCACCAAGAAGGGCGGCGACCATGGCTATCGCGAGCGCTGCGGCCGCGATGGCCGAGATCGCCCCGGCGCTGAGACGTCGCAGTCCATTGCCCTGGCGAGGAGGCGGGATCAGCGGTGACGTCGCCGCAGACGGGTCTTCGGCCGGCGGCGGACTTGGGTACAGGAAAGGGCTACCGGTAGGGGGCGGATAGTTGCCGATGGGTGATGTGCCCTCGAGGTTCACCAACCTGGGCTGCTCGGCAGGCGGATAGTTGCCGATGGGCGTTGTGTTCTCAAGGTTCACGGGCGCCGCGGGCTGCTCGGGGTTCTCCGGCGCATGCTGCTCGGGAGCCTGCTCGTCCGGCCCGCCGAGAGGGCGCTGTTCCTCATTCATGAATCAATTGTGCCTATCGCGCATGCAAGCCGGCACTTTAAGGGTGGCTGGGATCGCCCGCCTCAGATCATGGCCGATACGGCTCATCTGGTTCCGGTGACCACTTGTCCCAATGCGAAGCCCCTGCGAGCCCTCGGCGGCGAGATGGTCTTGCTCGGATGGGGCGCACGGTGCGCGAGGGCCTCCCGCAGCTGGGACCGGCCTCGGTGTATGCGCGAACGCACGGTGCCAAGTTTGATGCCCAACGTGGTGGCGATCTCCTCGTACGACAAGCCCTCGATATCGCAAAGCACCACGGCAGCGCGAAAGTCCGCAGACAATGCGTCAAGAGCACGCTGAACATCGTCGTCGAAGTGGGTGTCGGTGTAGTACTGCTCAGGGCCGAGCTCGTGGGTGGGCAGCCGAGCTGCCGCCTCGTCAGAAAGCGCATCGAAGCGGATCCGCTGTTTGCGGCGCATCTTGTCCAGGAAGGCGTTGGTCGTGATGCGGTGCAGCCAGCCCTCAAAGGTGCCGGGTTGAAACGAGTCCAGAGAGCGGAAGACGCGGATGAACACGTCGTGGGTGAGGTCTTCGGCGTCATGCATGTTGCCGGTCAGTCGATAAGCCAGGCGGTAGACCCTGGCCGAGTGCTCCGTGACGATCTCTTCCCAGGTCGGCGGGACCCATGACTGGCCCGCGGCGCTCGACGGCTTCGGCGCAGGCTGCGCAACGGCGTAGTCCGTCTTGGTGCTCACGTCATCTTTCCTTCGGCCGGCGGATTCGATACCCATGATGTTTCCGGACCAACCTGAGAACTTGCTGGGGATGTGGGTGAGTCATCTGTGCTTGACGCCGCACCCCGGGCAGCCTCATCCAAACCATGCTTGACGCGCAGTAGGGTGAAGCCCATGAGCGCACAGAAACCGGCCAGCTGGGCCTACTCCGAGGAGTTCATCGCGGAGACCGAGGTCATCGAAAAGGCCCGAGTGCGCAGCGAGGAACTTGGCTGCATCCCGATCATGCCGGGCGCCGGCTCAGTTCTGCGCCTTCTGGCAGCGGCAGTCAACGCCAAATCGGTCGTCGAGGTCGGCACCGGTGCCGGGGTCTCAGGCCTCTGGCTGATGTCGGGCATGCCCGCCGACGGGATCCTGACCACGATCGATGTCGAGGCCGAGCACCAGAGGGCGGCCAAAAAAGCCTATGCGGCTGCCGGCATCGCCCCCCAGCGCACCCGGGTCATCACGGGCCGGGCCCTGGACGTGCTTCCCCGCCTGACCGACGCGGCCTACGACATGGTCGTGATCGACGCTGACAAGGCGGAGTACCCGCAGTACGTCGAGCAGGCCCTGCGTCTGCTGCGCTCCGGCGGCGTCCTGGCCCTGGACAACATGCTCTGGCACGACAAGGTTGCCGATCCTGCCACCCGCGACGAGATCACCACCACGTTGAGGGACCTGGGCAAGGAGCTGCGCGACAACAAGTCACTGCTGCCCGCCCTGCTGCCAGTGGGCGACGGGATCTTTGCTGCCGTCAAGTTCTAGCCGACCGTGGCGCCTGATTCCAGCTCAGATGCGCGCATGCCTTGCGCGCGCGAAGCCGTAGAAGCCGTACGCGGCGATTCCGAGGGCGACCGCCGTAAGGAGCCAGGGCCCGAACCCCTGCTGACGTAGCAGGCGCAGAGCCCCGTCCAGTTCCGTGGACCTGATCGATGAGTTGGCGTCAACCGTCCCAGGCCGCTACCCGCGAGGGTCGCCCAACGCGCCGGACTGGTCCACTGACCTGCCGCTGCCACAGCATGCGACCTGCAGGGCAATCCAGCCGATGAGCAGGTGCAGAACACCGCTGACGGGCGTAGCCAAGCCCTGCGCCGCTGCGAAGGACAGAACTGCGCTTGGCCTTGCCTGCGACTCCAGCAACCTCACGAATGATCGCCACGGGTTTCCCCCGTAGACGACGATGAGCCCCGACCGGCATCTGGTCGAGGCTCAAAGCCATTCGGACTTCTACATTCAGTGACGTATCAACTCACGCCGGGGCAACCCTGGATGGCCTTTCCCAAAGCGGACGCTTCAGCCGGCGTCATCTCGACGACCAAGCGGCCACCGCCCTCGATAGGCATGCGCAGCACGATGCCACGGCCTTCCTTGGTGACCTCGAGCGGCCCGTCCCCGGTCCTCGGCTTCATCGCCGCCATGGATAATCCCTCTTCCGTTACTTGTCTGGAGTCGTTCTCGTAGGGGCGCGCGCGGCCCAGGACCTCCGTTGCACACTCTCCGACCACCATTATCGTGCCAACGTCCCCCAGTAGGGAAATCTGGTTAGAGACAAGGCCGCGACATAATGCCGTTGGGATGAGCGTTCATGGACAACTGCCTGGACGCAGACGTCAAGACAAGGAGCTGACCGCAGATGGCAGACGTGCTGCTCGACCTCACCGACGGCGTGGCCACGGTGACTATGAACCGTCCGGAGGCGATGAATGCGCTGGACATTGCCACCAAGAAGATCCTGCTCGCCACACTCGTGCAGGTGGCAGATGATCCCGCCGTCCGCTGCGTGGTGCTGACGGGCGTCGGACGGGCCTTCTGCGTAGGCCAGGATCTGCGAGAACACATCAAGCTACTCTCCACCCGGGACGAGTCACTGTGGTCAACGGTTCCGGAGCACTACAACCCCATCGTCGAGCTGCTCTCAACCATGAACAAGCCCGTCATCGCCGCGATAAACGGTGTCGCTGCCGGCGCCGGTGCGTCGTTCGCATTCGCCGCCGACCTGCGCATCATCGTCGACACCGGCGGTTTCAACCTGGCCTTCGCCGGCATCGCCTTGTCATGTGACTCTGGAGCCAGCTGGACCCTTCCACGACTGATCGGCACAGCCAAAGCCAAAGAGCTGCTGATGTTCCCCCGCACCGTCCCGGCGGCAGAGGCGCTCGAGCTCGGCATGGTCAACCGCGTGGTCAGCGAGGCAGAGCTGACGGACGTCGTCGGCGAGCTCGCCCGGACCCTGGCTGCCGGCCCGACCCTGGCCTACGGCTCGATCCGGCGCTCCGTCGCCTACTCGGCAGGCCACCCGCTGAGTGAGTCGCTGGCCCAGGAAGCCGAACAGATGGCACTCACCGGTGGTAGTGCGGACCACGCCACGGCGGTGGCGGCGTTTCTGGCCAAAGAGAAACCGGCCTTCGAGGGTCGCTGAATCCCGGTTCAGCCGATGCGGCGCAGCAGCCTGTAACCGTCCCCTCCGGTGACGAGCACGTATGTCGCACCAGGGTGCAAAGACTCGGCGTACCTCACCGGATCAGGAAGCGGCGGTTTCCATCCCGCCTTGTCGTCGATCAGGAAGAACTGCGGTACCACCGGCGCGGCATTGCCGACATAGAACACGCGGGTCCGGTTCGTGAGCTTGGCAATCAGGCCGAGGTCGGTCTCGACCGTCGCACCATCGGGAATCTGCGCCAAGACCCGGTCGGCGGCTTGGGCACGGGGACTGGGCTGGTACGTCGCGGGCACGACCAGGTCCTTGAACGCGTAGCGCGTACAGAAGAACATCCCCACGAGCAGTGCCAGGCCAGGGGCCGCGCGGGCATACCAGCGCAAAGGCCGCCAGCGACCGCGCCTGGCCCGGACTGCGCCGTCGATGAGGGCAGCGAAGATGATCGGCATCAACACCAGGTCATAGTGGAAAGACTGTCCGCCGAAGTTCTGGTTGGCCGACATCAAACGCCAGGCCAGAGTTGGCAACACCAGGATCATCAGCAGCGATCGCAGACAGAGGAAGGCGGTCACCACCAGCAACAACAGCACCGTGGTGGCTTTGGGCCCGGGTGTGACCAGTTCAAGAGCGAGGTCGCCGACTCGTTGCAACAGGGTGCCCGCGCCAGGCTGCGCGCCCAGCCTGGACCAGCTGGAGGCGCCGTGGGCATTGAAGTGCGGGATCAGGACCATCATCGTGAGGGCGAACGAGGCGAGCCCGAAGACGGCAAGGCCGATACCCCGTCGCCGGGCGCCGACCAGCACCAGCACCAGCCCGAAGGCGGCGACAGTTAGCCCGAGGTCCTCCTTTACCAGGACAAGAGGTGCCACCCAGGCCACCGCACGGGTCCAGCGACCGGAAAGGAGCGCCTCGAGCCCGAACGCCAGCAAGGGCACCGCCAGGGCGACCTCGTGGAAGTCGAAGTCCACCGCGGACTGGATGCCGTAGGACATGCCGAACGCCAGACCGACCGCGACCCCCGGCCATCGGCCCAGATGCCTCATCCCCGCGCGGGTGATAGGTACCACGCCCAGGGCGATCGCCACAGCCTGTCCGACGAGCAGGGTCACGGGGGTCGGCAAGAGCCGGTAGAACGGCGCAAAGACAGCGATGGCGGGATTCCAGTGGTCGCCCAGGAAGTTGTGGCCGGCGCCCTCGAGGTCGACGATCGGAGCCTGCAGGTGGGCATAGTGACGGATGGCCTGCTCAAAGATCCCCAGGTCGAAAGACCGGACCGCCAACCGCTCGAACCGGGCCACCGAGATCGTCGCGTAAAGACCAGCGAAGACCAGCGCCATAACCCACGGAAGGGCGCGATCCCACGTCCAACGAGGTGACTCCACAGCTGGGGAGCTCTCGTCTGCAGCGGACGTGCTGCGGATCGCCGTTTCGGTCTGGAGCACCACACGAGTGTCACCTAGCGCGGCATCGAACGCGTCGCTGGCCCCCATCGCAGCCACTCTGGCAATAGGTGGGGGTTGGCGTGACGCAACTGCTTATGTCACACCTGCCCGGCACGATGAGCCTGGTGATGCAGCGCATCAGGTCCAGGCGGGGATGACCCAGGTTGTGAAGCTGCGCCTGGAGCCGTCTCCCGCTCAGGTCGAGCTGCTCCGCGGTTACTGTGGCACCGCCCTCGGCGCGTACAACACGCTGCTGTTCCAGTTCCGCGCAAACCTCGGTCAGCGCGCGGCGGAGAAGACGTACGACGTCACCGGCGCAGACCTGACCCCGGCACTGTCTTGGCATCGGTTCGGCCTAAACCGTTGCATGTCAGTGAGCGTTGGTGAGCTCTCTGAGTGCAGTCCTGCCTTGCGGCAGGGCAGTCCCGGTGTTACCCGCTTGCGCGGTGCCGGGTTGACGCTTCACAGGCAGGGCCAAAACTCCCTGGCCTCCACGTCCGTTTACGGTCTCCGGGCCACTCCCGGCGACCATCGCCTCACCCAGCTTGGCGAGGTTCCTTGCAGCGTTCACGTCCCGGTCCAGGACGAGACCACACATCGTGCAGACGTACGTACGCTCAGACAGGGCCAGTTTGGCTTTCACCGCGCCACACTCCGAGCAGGTCTTGCTTGACGGGAACCACCGGTCGACCACGACCGTGCGGCCACCATTCCACGCCGTCTTGTACTCCAACTGTCGGCGGATCTCCCCAAACGAAGCATCCGCGACAGGCCGGGCCAGACAGTGGTTCTTGACCATCCCAGCAACGTTCAGGTCTTCAACAACGATGGTCCCGTACTCCCGGGCCAGGCGTGTTGTGAGCTTATGGATGCCATCCTTGCGCTGGTCGGCGACCCGGCCCTGAGTCTTACCCAGGGCGGCAGTGGCTTGGCGCCAACGGTTCGACGGGGCTCGGCGCTGCTTCGACGCCGCGTCGTACGGGCCGACCCTGCGGGACGCCGTCCGGGACAGCCGGCGGACCTTACGCAGAGCACTGCTTAGGTGCCGCGGGTTGGGGATCTGCTCGGCTGTCGAAAGGACGGCGAGGGTTTTGATCCCGAGGTCGACACCCACCACCGCGTCAGGGCGTGCCGGGGTCAGCGCTGGTCGCTGTGTGTCGACGGTGAACGACACGAACCAACGGCCCCGCTCAAACCCCGGCCGCAGCCGACATCACCCGCGCAGT
>OCZT010001579.1_pt1 | contig 23548 bp, 19 predicted proteins | sample 1539031 | NCBI WGS metagenome assembly OCZT01 (sample SAMEA3539308, study PRJEB22396) | soil metagenome | biome: tundra; feature: field; material: soil | place: USA | collected 2010-05 | depth 0.15 m | reverse complement strand
GAGATCGGCAAGGAGCGCTGCCCGATCGTCGATACCTGGTGGCAGACGGAGACGGGCACGATCATGATCTCTCCGATCCCGGGCGCGGTTGCGACGAAACCGGGTTCGGCGACGCGACCGTTCTTCGGGATCGTTCCCGAAGTGGTAACCAAGCAGGGCGAGCCCGTGCCGCTTGGACAGGGCGGGCTGCTTGTGGTTCGCAAGCCGTGGCCTTCGATGGCGCGGACAATCTGGGGCGATCCGGAGCGGTATCAAGAGGCCTACTTCTCGGAGATTCCGGGCAGTTACTTTACCGGCGACGGCGCTCGCTGGGATGCGGATGGCTACTACTGGCTGATGGGCCGCGTGGACGACGTTATCAACGTGAGCGGACACCGGCTGGGCACGATGGAGATCGAGTCGGCGCTGGTCGCGCATCCAAAGGTGGCCGAGGCCGCTGTGGTCGGACGGCCGGACGACATGAAGGGCCAGGCGATTGCGGCGTTCGTGACGCTCGATGAGGGATACGAGCCGAGCGATGCGCTGCGGCAGGAGCTGCGGCAGTGGGTTGCCAAAGAGATTGGCGCACTGGCGAGGCCTGATGATCTGCGGTTTACGCAGATGCTGCCGAAGACGCGCTCGGGCAAGATCATGCGCAGGCTGCTGCGGGAGTTGGCGACGACAGGCGACGTGAAGGGCGATACAACGACGCTCGAGGACTTTGCAGGGTTGGCCAAGCTGCGCGAAGGAGATGAATAGGGGACCTCTCGATCGGCTCTAGGTCAGCCGATCGAGAGGTCCCTACTCTCATCGTGCGCTGCTCGAACTGGCGTCTCTGAAAACTGGCGAGGGATCGCCAGGTGACACTTCCAGGCCGAGGTTTTTTGCGGCCGCTGAATGCAGCTTAGGCTACGGAGCTGTTGAGGGCGTTGCCGACGCCGCTGAAGGCGGTGCTGATGGAGTTGGCGAGGCCCTTCATGGAAGCAACGGCACCGAGCCCGACCAAGGCAGCAACCAATGCATATTCAATCAGATCCTGGCCGGAATCTTCGGCAATAAGTTTCTTGAGAAGTTGGTTCATTGTTTGTTACTCCTTAGGCTGGATTTGTGGGTAACTCCGAGTCTGCGAGTTCCCTTTAGTTGAACCGAGAGTCGGCTAGAACGACGATCCGCACAATTCCCAGAAAGTGTCAGCGACATCCCGTCTTGAGTTGACGGCGTGCGCATGCCGCTTGCATGAGTACGTTGCGGAGTGCGAACCAGAGGACTTTGCGGGGCATGGCGAAGCCACGCAAAGCAGGCGAACAGGGAAGTCTCAATTAATTCGGGGTGAGCCGATTGAGAGTTACCTGATGTCAATATGCAATGTCCGAGCTAGATACTCTGAACCGGCGAGTCAAAATAAGACTGCCGGGTCAACCCGGTTTGCGAAGTGCTGCAGTTAGGCGACGGCGATGCTAAGCGTGGTGCCAACGCCGGTAAACGTGTTGCCGATGGAGTTGACCAGACCCTTAATGGAAGCAACTGCACCGAGACCTATGAAGGCAGCGATCAATGCGTATTCGATCAAATCCTGACCGGAATCTTCGGAACTCAGTCTCTTGAGAAGTTCCTTCATGCTTGCTACTCCTCTCTGCCGAGCTTTGTACGGTACTCCGCGGGTGCGAGTCCCTGGGATGAAGTGAGAAATGGGCTGGTACGACGGGCCGCTCAATTCCCATAAGAGTGTCACGCGAGAGCCGCGTCTAAGCTGAAGGCGTGGCCGCATGTCGCTTTCCGCGATTACTCTACGGTGTGGGAAAGCTGAGAGGGAGTAGAGTCGGGGTCCGCTCGGGAGGATGGTCGGCCAATCGAGGGGACCCACTGCACTCTTTGTGTTACTTCCAATCTGGAAGGCAAGCTTGCGGGGGCGAACTCAAATGAGTTCGTGCTGCGAGAGTTAGGCGACTGCGCTGGTGAGCGAATTGCCCACGCCATTGAAGGTGTTGCCGATGGAGTTCGAGAGGCCCTTCATCGCGGCGACGGCGCCGAGACCTACCAGAGCTGCGACCAATGCGTACTCAATCAGGTCCTGACCGGAATCTTCTGTCATCAGGCTCTTGAGAAGCTGCGTCATGTTTTTCATGTTTGTTTCTCCTCGTTCGGGTTTTCGTTGGCACTCCCCGGGCTGGGCGGGCACCTTTGCGATGACCCGAGACTAAAGGGGGAAAGTGGCGATGGAAATAACCGGAAGGCGTTAGGAGAAGCCCCATGCTGTGTAGTCGGACGGCAAACCGACTGCCACTTTGGGGGCGCGATTTGGTTACCAAATGCGGGTGCCCAGCCCCCTGGCTTCAGGAATCAGACGCGAGACCTGGTACCCCCCGGGGGGTGGTGGTCGCAAGCTATTCTTTTACTATGGGATACGGAAATGAGCCCGGGTAAATATTTGATTCTTCTACCGTTATTCGTAAATATTAGATTCTGAACGATTTAGGTCGGATGGCAAATTGTGAAAGAGACTTGGTTGATTCTGCGTCTCTGTAACTAAATTGCCAAGTTTATCTCATTGCAAGTCAATGGGTTAGGCCATTTTGGGGCTTGACAACCTATTTTGCTGTGGTATTTCGATGAAAGTATTATTCGGTCAACGCAATTCGCATCGAATCAGTGATTTGGCAAAGTCCGATCTGGAGACAATGGATAAGTTTCATCGATATCGGTTTTGTGGATCGGGCTCTCTTGCGGCTGCTGGAGGCTGGATACCATGGAGCCCGTGGCGGTATAGACCAATTCGTCTATAGTCAGGGTGAGGTGGAGCGATGACGAAGGTGGCGGAGAAAATGGCAAAGTTGTTCATGAATGGGCGAAGTCAGGCCGTACGACTGCCCAAGGAGTTCCGGTTCGAAGGGACGGAGGTAAGGATTCGGAGATCCGGCAATGGCGTTCTGCTGGAGCCGCTGAGCGCACCGATCGGCGCGGGTGAACCTCCAAGCGGTACGGCAGGTGATCAAGACGCTGGGGCCGTTGGATCCTGAGTTTTATGTGGAGGACTGGGCAAAAAAAGGGTCGGGAGGTTGGCGAGGCCGATCGTCGCCGGGGTCCTTCGACTGCGCTGCTCGCGAACGCGCGAGCAGCTTCGCTCAGGATGACGCCAAAGAACCGCTCACGGGGAGAGATGAGTTGGAAGTTCCTGGGATCGGGTTAGAGCAGGTTGCTGCTGGGGCGGGTGGGGAGTGTGAAGCGGAAGATTGATCCTTGGCCCGGGGTGCTGGTGGCCCAGATGCGGCCTCCGTGCTGGGCGACGATGCTGCGGCAGATGGCGAGGCCGAGGCCGGTCCCTCCCATGTTGCGGGAGTCGGATGCGTCGATCTGGCGGAAGCGTTCGAAGATGGTTTCGAGCTTGTCTTGGGGGATTCCGCGGCCCTGGTCGCGGACCTGGATTTCGGCCTCATTGGTGTCGATGCGGCGGGAGCGCAGGTGGATCTCGGTGTTGGGCCGCGAGAATTTGATGGCGTTGGAGATGAGATTGGTGAGGGTCTGCAGGATGCGGTCAGGGTCCGCCCATACGTTGACGCCCTGGGAGTTGAAGGTGATGCGGAGCTGGGCTTTGCAGGCGTCTGTCTGTTGCAGGCTGGCGGCGCGTCGGAAGAGGTCGTCGGCGGAGCACATGGTGTAGTGGAGTTCAGCCTTGCCGGAGCCGATGCGCTCGAGTTCGAGGATATCGTTGACCAGGCGCACGAGGCGTTCGGTGTTTCCGGCGGCGATCTCGAGCATCTGCCTGAGCTTTTCCGGGCGGGCTGCGAGGGTGCCTCCGGTGACCAGGCCGAGGGCGGCGCGGAGCGATGTGAGCGGGGTGCGCAGCTCGTGCGAGACAGTGGAGATGAACTCGTCTTTCATATGATCGAGGGCGCGGCGTTCTGTGGTATCGGTGAAGGCGACGACGGCGCCGACGGCCTTTCCGGTGGCGGAGCCGGGCTCAAGGTCGGACTGCATTTCGATCTGGGGACGGGCGACGTACTCGACCGGGAAGCTGGTGCCATCCTTGCGCCAGCAGACTTCGTTGGAGACGCGGACGGTAGCAAGATCGCGCAGGGAGTTCTGGATGGGGCATTCTTCCTGTGGATAGGGCGTGCCATCTGCGCGAGTGTGGTGGATGAGGTTGTGCATATTGCGGCCGAGGATCTCTTCGGGTTTGAAGCCGAGCATCTGCGAGGCGGCGGGGTTGATGACGGTGCAGTTGCCGTCGAGGTCGATGCCGTAGATGCCGTCGCCGACCGACTCCAGGACGGAGTTGGACTGGCGGCTGAGGGCGCGGAGCTGATCTTCGGCGCGGACCTGCTCGCTGATGTCGACGCCGAAGCCGAGGACGTGGGGTGTGCGCCCGGGGACCTCGATGAGCTTGTTGCGGTAGGCGATGACGTGGACGTTGCCGTCGACGTGGCGCAGGTAGAGCAGGCCCTGCACCTCGCCTTTCTGGACGATGTCGCTGAGGTATTTGTCGAAGCCGGCGCGGCGTTCGTCGGGGATGAACTCGGAGAGCGCGTGGCCGGTCATCTCTTCGCGGGTGCGGCCGATGCTCTGCGCGCCGTGGGTGTTGACGGAGAGCACGACGCCCTGGAGATCGTGGGTGCAGACCATGCCGAGTGAGCCTTCGACGAGCTGGCGGTAGCGCGCTTCGCTCTCGCGCAGGGTATCTTCTGCTTCGCGCTGGATGGTGACGTCGATGCCGGTGGCGATGATGAAGGTGACCTGGCCCCGTTCGTCGACCAGCGGCGAGGCGGACCACGCGATGCGGCGGAGGGTGCCATCGCGATGGAGCCACTGGTTTTCGAATGCGACGGGGAGGCCGTCGGCGCGGAGGCGTTCGAAGTCCTCGATGGCGGCGGGAACGTCGGAGTGGGGGATGAGGTTGTCCCAGAGATGGCGGCCGACGAGGCTTGGGAAGTCATATCCGGAGGTGGTCTCGCAGGCGCGGTTGAAGCGCACGATTCGGCCGGCGATATCGAAGACGGCGACCAGGGCGTCGACGGTGTCGAGGACGGTGGAGACGAAGTTGCGCTCGACGATGAGTGCGGATTCGATGCGCTGGCGCGAACGGGCAATGCTCTCCATTTGGCGCAGGGCGTGGTTGAGCTCAATTGAGGTCATCGCCTGCCGGCCGAGCAGGATGAGGGTCTGCATTTGGAAGGGAGTGAGTCTGCGCGAGGGCACGTCGAGGATAAAAAGCGCGCCGATACGGACGCCGGAGGGTGTGATCAGCGGCGCGCCTGCATAGAAGCGATAGGTCCGGCCGGACAGGACGATGCCGGCGGGGGAGAGCTCCGGGTGGAGTGGGGTATCGTGAACCTCGTAGACGCTCTGGGTGCGGAATGGAGGCCCAGAGGGAAGGCTGCCAAGCGGCAGTTCAACCTCGAGCATGCCGTAGCGGGCGTGGATCCAGATGCGGTCGGCGGCGGGGAAGGCGATGCCGGCGAGCGGGGCGCTGCAGATCTTGGCGGCAAGCTCAGCAAGATCATCGAGCGCGGGGTCTGCGGCCGCTTCGGCGATTTGATATCGGTCGAGGGTTTCGAGGCGCAGAGCTTCACTCCGCGCGACTTCGCTTTTTGCCAATGTGCCGTTCATCTTACCCCACCATGGTAGGCGATCCATCGTGTAGAAAGCACTGGTACTTTAGGGGAACAGCATGTAACTTCAGGGGTTTTGCCGCGGTACGAAAGTGCGGAAGGCCGCATTTGGACAACGGAGGGCGCTCCTAAGGGAAGCGTTTCGCATCCAAGCGAGGCAGGGTGCGTCCAACAGATTGGTATACTTGAAGGCTGCGGCTTCTGCGCGCGCTGACGTGCGGATAGGAGCGACGAAGGCCCGGACAAGCGAGAGTATGGAAGAATTATTGAGCGGGATCAAGTCTCCGGCGGACGTGAAGCGGCTGACCATCCCGCAATTGACTCAACTGGCCGAAGAGATTCGAGAGCGGCTGATTCTTGGCGTCTCGAAGACCGGCGGGCACATCGGGCCGAACCTGGGTGTGGTGGAGTTGACGCTGGCCATGCACTACGTCTTCGACACGCCCCGGGACAGCTTCGTCTTCGATGTCAGCCACCAGGCGTATGTCCACAAGATGCTGACCGGCCGCAACGACCGGTTCGAGACCATCCGGCAGCCGGGCGGGCTGAACGGCTTCATGCTGCGGACGGAGAGCGAACACGACAGCTATGGCGCGGGCCACGCGGGCACGGCGCTGAGCGCGGCTCTGGGTATGGCGGTGGCGCGGGACATGTCAGGCGGCAAGGAGCATGTGGTGGCATTGTGCGGAGATGCGGCGTTCACCAACGGCATCTCGTTCGAGGCGCTGAACAACATCGCCTCGCAGACCCGGCGATTGATCGTGGTGCTGAATGACAATGCGTGGTCGATCGACAAGAATGTTGGGGCGATCGCGGAATATTTCCACAAGATCGTGACCAATCCGACGATTGCGGGGCTGCACGATAAGGCGGCGGGGTTGCTGGAACGGTTCGGCGGCAAGGCTGTCCGCCATGTGGCGCGCAAGGCGGAAGAGGCGGCCAAAGGACTGATCGGGCCTGGGATGCTCTTCGAGGAGTTTGGGCTGAGCTACTACGGGCCTGTGGATGGGCACAACCTGCCGCTGCTGATCGAGACGTTCAAATTTTTGAAGCAGCAGAACAAGCCGGTGGTGCTGCACGCGATTACGCAGAAGGGGCGCGGCTTCCAGCCGGCGCTGGAGAAGCAGAAGAAGTTCCATGGGCTGGGACCGTACGATCCGGAGACGGGTGAGACGAAGTCAGCGGGGCAGAAGACTTATTCGGAGATATTTGCCGAGACGCTTTCGAAGCTGGCCGACGGCAACGACAAGATTGTGGCGATTACGGCGGCGATGCCGAACGGGACGGCGCTTGATCTGTTCCGGCCGCGGCATCCGAATCGCTACTTCGATGTGGGTATCGCGGAGGAGCATGCGGTGATCTTCGCGGCGGGGATGGCGACCAAGGGATACAGGCCGTTCTGTGCGATCTACTCGACGTTTCTGCAGCGGGCGTTCGACCAGATCGTGCATGATGTGTGCCTGCAGAATTTGCCGGTGGTGTTCTGCATGGACCGCGGCGGATTGTCCGGCGACGATGGCCCGACACATCATGGACTGTTCGACATCAGCTACCTGCGCAGCGTTCCGAACATCGTTCACATGGTTCCGAAGGACGAGGACGAGCTTGCCGACATGATGTACACGGCGATGCTTCGCGAAGGGCCGTCGGCGATCCGCTACCCGCGCGGAACGGGGCCGGGGACGGCGTTGAAGGAGCAGCCGAATGCGCTGGCGATTGGCGTCGCGGAGGTGGTGAAGGACGGGCACGACGTTGCGATCTTCGGGCTGGGGTCGATGCTTCCGGAGGCGATGCGAATGGCCGCGATGCTGGAACGTGAGGGCTTCTCGGCGGCGGTGATCAATCCGCGATTCGCCAAGCCGATCGACCGCCAGTGTGTGGCTGAATACGGGCGGCATTGCGGGCTGCTGGTGACGCTGGAGGACCATGTGCTGGCGGGGGGATTTGGGTCGGCAGTTCTGGAGACGCTGAACGAGCTTGAACTACCGGTTCCGATGGTGCGGGTGGGATGGCCGGACGCGTTCATCGAGCATGGCAAGGTGGAGGCGCTGCGCGAGAAGTACGGATTGACTGCGGAGGCGGCGCTCGCGAAGGCGCGGCCTTATCTTGCGGCGATGGAAAGCCGGCGGATGGCTCTGCGATAACGCAAAGGCTAAACACCGATAAGAGCCAAGACCCACGGAGTCCGGAACGGAAGACCGGTGGTATGCTGCCGCCATGTCGGCATTCGGCGCAGGGCAGCGGCGTACAAGGATATTGTGTGCGATTGCGCTTGCGGTGGGGCTGCTGTTGCGGTTGTGGTTCTTGTGGCACTCGATGCCCGGCGATGACGATACGGATGTATATGCGGAACTGGCGAAGAATCTTTTTCATCATGGGATTTATGGGATCGAAACCAAGGGCCTCATCGATCCGACGTTGATACGGTTGCCTGGGTACCCGATGTTTCTCGGGGTGATTTTCTTTCTCTTCGGCGAGGGCAATCCTAACGCGGTGTTGCTGGTTCAGATTGCCATCGACTTGCTGGGATGCTGGTTGATTGCGCGCTTCGTGCGCGAGCAGGTTTCGGAGCGGGCGGGAACGGGCGCGCTGTTTCTGGCGGCGCTGTGTCCCTTCACGGCAGCGTACTCGACGATTGCACTGACCGAGTGCCTGAGTGTTTTTGCAGTGTCGCTGGCGCTGTGGTCTACAGGACGGCTGCTGCGGGCGCAGGCTGAGGGTATGAGGGGCCGCGGGGCGATTCTGTACGCTGCGCTCGCGATGGCGATGGCGATGCTGCTGCGGCCGGATGGCGTTCTGCTGGCCGCGGCGGTGACGACGGCGATCGTGTGGTATGCGTGGAGGCAGGGAAGGCTGCCGGTGGGGATGAAGACTGCGCTGCTGTGTGGAGTGCTGGCGGTGCTTCCGCTGGCTCCGTGGGCAGTGCGCAACTGGCGCACCTTCCATGTGGTTGAGCCACTCGCGCCGCGGCGGGTGAACGATCCGGGTGAGTATGTGACCTATGGGTTCTACCGCTGGATGAGCACGTGGTCGGTGGACATTGTCTCGACCGGAAATGTGTTCTGGAACGTTGGAACCGATGAGATTGACATCAACGATCTGCCATCGCGTGCGTTCGATTCGCCTGCGCAGCGCGCGGAGACGGAAGACCTGCTGACCGAGTACAACGCAAAGAAGACAGTGACGCCGGCGCTGGACGAGAAATTTGCTGCGCTTGCGCGTGAGCGCGTGCGAGCGCATCCGCTGCGGTGCCTGGTATGGGTGCCTGCGCTGCGGGTTGCGGACATGGTTCTGCGTCCGCGCACGGAGACGCTGGGCCTTGACGCGGACTGGTGGCGGTTCGGATCGTCTGGGATGAAGTCGATGGAGATGGCCGTGCTGGGATTGCTGAATCTGACCCTGTTCGTCGTGGCCGCCGTAGCGGTGGCGCGGAGGCGCGTGCCGTGGGTAGCGCTTGCGGTGGTGTATGTGGTGCTGCGATGCGCGTTGCTGAGCACGATAGAGAACTCCGAGCCGCGCTACACGCTGGAGATGCTCCCGATGGTGATGGTGTGCGCGGCGTGTGGGTTCGAGGCAACACGGGTCCAGAGAGTGCAGCCTACTTTGATTGCGATTGAGGAGATTCCGGCTTGACGCGTGCGAGAATTTTGGTGAGCTGGCCCTGGCGGCAAGCGAAGGTGCGCTCGATCTGCCGGCGCAGGAAGAGGCGATGCGTGAGTCTGCCTATGAGGCCGAAAGGAAGCTCGTACTCGACGTGGTCCACGATAAGGGTCACGTCGGAGCCATTGCGGTCTATGGCCTGGACATGGTGGCAGTGGTTCCAATAGGCGAAGGGGCCGCGGAGTTGGCGATCGCAGAAGTGATCGTTCCAGACGAACTCGGCGATCTCCGCCTGCCAACGAACACGCACGGGCGAGTATGGAAAGGGCCGGAAGCTGAGGGCCACCCGCGTGCCAGATCCAGCGGCGATCGACGTTGGGGCAGAGGCGGCCGTGGGACACGGCGCGGGCGGAACGATAGAGGCCTCTTCGATGCGCGTATTCTGCCACGTAGGCATGAGCAGGGGAAAATTGTTCGGGTCGGCGAAGAACGCGAAGACGTCCTCGACGGGATAGGGGAGCGACTGTTCGGTGTGATACGAGAAGCGCATGATTTCCTGAGGGTATAGATAGTAGAGCGGGCGCGATCGGGGCGAGAGCGAGCAACATCGAAATGCGGGGATTCTTCGCTCCGCTCAGAATGACAGCCCACTCTAAATTAGGTTACGAATTCAATAGTTTGCGCGTGTGCGTTACGCAAGCAGCAAGGCGTCTCCGGAGAGACGCCTTGTCTGTATAGCGCAGAACGGGACGTACCGGGGCAGTGTTAGTTGGGCATCAGTACGGTGTCGATGACGTGAATGACGCCGTTCGATTGAAACACGTTCGCGGTGGTGATGTTTGCCATGCCGCCCTTTTCGTCGGTCAGCATGATCTTCTTGCCCATCATGGAAGCGGTGAGCTTGCCACCCTGTACGGTGGTCATCTCATACTTGCCGTGACCCGCCTTGATGCCCGCCGCGATGTCTTTGGCGCTGAGCTTGCCGGAGACGACGTGGTAGGTGAGGATCTTGGTGAGCGTGTCCTTGTTCTCAGGCTTCACCAGGGTGTCGACGGTGCCGGCGGGGAGCTTGGCGAAGGCGTCGTTGGTAGGCGCGAAGACGGTGAAGGGGCCGGGGGAGTTGAGCGTGTCGACCAGGCCGGCGGCCTTGACGGCAGCGACCAGCGTGGGGTGAATCGGCGAGTTGACAGCGCTCTCGACGATGGTCTTGGTGGGGTACATCGCAGCGCCGCCCACCATGGGGTCCTTCATGTCGCCCATTTGTGCGGTCGCGCCGAGCGAGGTGATGGCCAATGCGGCTAAAGCGATGGATGAAAGCAATGTCTTTTTCATGATCTTTGTCCCTTTCAATTTTGTGGAGAATCCAATCCCTGTTTCGAGCACTCACAGTCATCTACGTGTGGGTGTGAGGACTGGATTGCCAGATTGCTATCGGATGCATCGAAAAGATTGCGGCACTAAAGCGGCGTAGGTGGATGTGCGCAGGATTGAAGTTCCAGGATGAGTTATTGACGCGATCAATGCGTGGCTCGGCCAGGCCGCATTGACAAGATCGCGCGGCCCTCGTCAACTGGGTGAGCGCGCTCATAGAGAGAAGGCTCGGGCGAAGGTTTATGGGGAGTGGATTCGAGATGGAGGAGACCGGCACGGCGAGCACGCACGGCCACGTCGCAAGGCATCACGATAGAGGCCTCGTCGCAATCGGCGTGCTGAAGCTGATTGAAGCAGTCTTCTTTGTTCTGGTGGGCGTTGGGGTGATCCACTTCATCCACCGGGATCTGGGGGAAGCGGCGCTGAAGCTCGCAGGGAGGCTGCGCGTCGATCCCGATGGCCGATTGGTTTCATGGGTGGTGGACCATCTGGACGACATCACAGCCCACCGGTTGAAGCAGATTGGCGTATTCACCTTTTTCTATGCGGGGCTGCGGGTAGCAGAGGGTGTCGGGTTGGTGATGGAAAAGGTCTGGGCCGAACACCTGACAGTTGGCGCGACGACGATCTTTCTGCCGTGGGAGATATACGAGATCGTGAAGCATCTGGACTGGGTCCGGGTCTGCCTGCTGCTTGCGAATCTGACAGTGCTTGCCTACCTGGTATGGAACCTGCGGCGGCGTCGACGAGCGGGGCGGATGCCCGCGAAGTAACCTGCTTCACGGCTAAGGTTTGCGCATTTTCGCCTTTATTTCGCCTAGCAAATCTTTTACCGACCCCGGCAAGAGGCACTTCGGGGTTGAACCATCCCACTAAACACTACCTATAGCGCGAATTGAATCGGGAGCTCTACGGGTAGGGTTTTCCACAGGCATCCTCAGAAAAATCCACTGTTTTCAGAATTTAGGGCTTGCCATCCCTCAATCCGTCCGGCAGGATGTCCGTGTGGAAGAAAGTGGCAAAAAGTGGAGTGAAGCGGAATAAATTGCTCACTTGAGGCAACTTTACTCCCAATATTGGCGTTTTCGGGCTGGCGAGTGTGGTTCCGGTCCGCGAGGTTGGAATGTTTCGAGGCAATCACCAGACGCGAGTGGACGAGAAGTTCCGGCTGAAGCTGCCGGCTGAGTTCAAGCGCCGGGTAGACGAGGTGTATGGGCCGTTGTTTTACGTAACCAGCATGGACGGCAAGCGGGCGCAGTTGTACCCGATGAAGGAGTGGGAAGCGATCGAGTCGAAGATCGTGCAGCTTGAGCCGATGGATCCGGACCGGGAGGATTTCCTAAACGTGACCAGCTACTACGGCCAGACGGTTGAGATGGACTCGCAGGGCCGGCTGCTTCTGCCGCAGGTGATTCGGCAGTCGGCGAAGCTGGCAGGCGATGTAAACGTGCTGGGGATGCAGACGATTCTCGAGGTGGCCAACCTCGAAATGTTCGAGGCGGAGCGTATGGGTGCGAATGGATTTGTAGAGATGTCTCGCTCGGGCCGGGCGGCGTTGTCGGAGAAGACGAAGGCGTTGAAGGATTGAAGGATGAACGGACGGCCCCCAGGGGCAGCGCATGAACAGACCGCAACATGTGCCGGTTCTTTTAGATGAAGTTTTGCAATACCTCAATGTGCGGCCCGGTGGCGTGATCGTCGATGCGACGGTTGGGCTTGGCGGGCACGCTTCGCAGATTGCGAAGAGGCTGGTCGCGAAGGGCAGGCTGATCTGCTTCGACCGCGACCCGGAGGCGATGGAGTTGGCGAAGGCCCGGATGGACGAGATCAGGGCAGAGATTGGTAGCGAAATGCCTGAGGTCATCTTTGAGCCGCGAGCGTTCTCGGAGGCGGCTGGAGTGATCGAGAAGGGGAGCCTGGACGGGTTGCTTGCGGACTTCGGAGTCAGCAGCCTGCAGTTGGACGAGGCGCACAGAGGATTCAGTTTCCGGTCGGAAGGACCGCTAGATATGCGGATGGATACGCGCAGCGGAGAGACGGCCGGGCAAGTGGTAAATCAGGAAGACGAAAACGAACTCGCCGACCTGATTTACGAATTCGGAGAGGAAAGGAGGTCGCGGAGAATCGCCAGAGCCATTGTGCGGGCCCGGCCGATATCGACGACAGCGGAATTAGCTGGAATCGTATCGGCCGCGGCCCCTTCAATGAAAGGCGACAAGATTCATCCCGCTACGCGGACCTTTCAGGCACTTCGAATTCGAGTGAATAACGAGTTGGGGGAGATCCGGACGCTGCTGGAAAGCGCGCCATCTCTGTTGAAGCCAGGAGGAAGGCTGGTGTTGATCAGCTTCCACTCGCTGGAAGACAGGCTGGTGAAGGATGCGTTTCGCGAGGCGGGCCGCGATGGGATTTTTGAGGTTTTGACGAAGAAGCCTGTCGTCGCAGCGGAGCAGGAGCAGATGCGGAATCCGCGATCGAGAAGCGCAAAGCTGAGGGCTGCGGAGAGACTGGAATCAGGGAACAGGAAACAGGGAACAGCGAGCAAATACAACAGCAAGTAGAACGGCGAGGAGGGGCGATGGCGACGATACCGATGGCAGGGCAAGGCACGATCTTTGGAATCGGAATGGGAATTGGAACGGGGACCGGAGTAGCAGCGGGAAGCATGAGTAATGCGTCGCAAGCCCGCGCGCAACGCAACTGCGAGCTGTACGAGATGCAGAAGCGCGCCCGTCGTGGACCGACGCCCGAAATTTTCTTTGCCAAGCGGATCGACAACAGCCGCATTGTGAAGGCCGACGATCCGGAGCGCAGGCGCGAGATGCGCACGTTTACGGCGACGATGAGCCTTCTGTTCGTGCTTGTGATGGTGTATGTGTGGCAGCATTTTTCCGCCATCGAGGTGGGCTACCAGGTGGAGACACAGAAACAGCAGGTGGAGTTGATGCGCGAGCAGAACCGGCAACTGCGTCTGACCCAGGCGCAATTGAGCGACCCGGGCCGCATCGATCTGATCGCGAGACAGCTTGGACTCGATGCGCCCCAGCCGGGCCAGGTGGTGCGCCCTGATGGATCCGGCGCGAATGTTCCGGTGCTGGCTCAGGAGTCCGCGCCGTCGCTGCCGCTCAACTAAATTCGGTTGCTAGTTGTTCGTTGCAGGTTGTTAGTTGGCGACGCGCTCGCTTTTCGACCACCGTCCATCTATTGGGACAAGGTGCCAATAACCAGCAACCAGCGATCAAAACGCTTACTTAGGCTTCCATGAACAGAGTCCCACGTCCGACCAAGCGCAGCACATTGACCGCACCTATACGCAGGATTCGTTTTGCGTGGGTGGCGATGTTTTTCTGCGCGTGGGTGGTGTTGATTGGCGGGCGGCTAGTGTGGCTGCAGGTCGTTCGCCACTCCGAATGGGTGGATAAGGCCCAGCGCCAGCAGCACAGCACTCTGGACATTTCGCCTCGGCGAGGTCTTCTGTACGATCGCAATCTTCGGGAACTGGCCATGACGGTGAAGATGGATTCGGTATATGTGGATCCGACCGAGCTAGGCGAAAACCGGGCGACCGCGGCCGAGATGCTGGCCAAAGTGGTGCATAGCGATGCGGCCGACAACTTCACTTCCGAGGCGCAGATGCTGGCGCGCTTCAATGACTCGAAGAACTTTGCGTGGGTGGCGCGGCGCGTGGACGCTTCGACGGCGGCCCGGGTACATGAGCTGAACCTGAAGGGTGTCTATTTTCTGAAAGAATTCAAGCGCTTCTATCCGAACAACGATCTGCTGGCGCAGGTTTTGGGATACGTGGGCACGGATGATACGGGCCTCGGCGGTCTCGAGCGTCAATTCGACGATGATATGCATGGCGCTCCGGGCCACATGCAGACCATGGTGGACGCAAAGCGCCACGCGATGGGCAGCGTGGAGAACGAACCGATGCCAGGCGAGAATCTTGTGCTTTCCATCGACGCGAACATCCAGTACATGGCGGAGCGCGCGTTGGACGCTCAGATGGCGAAGGTGAAGGCGCTGCATGGCACGGTGGTGGTGCAGGACCCGCACACGGGGCAGATTCTGGCGCTTGCGATATCGCCGCGCTTCAATCCGAACGACTCGCGGCATATGGAGCCGGGGTCGCTGACCAATCTCGCGGTGAGCGACGTTTATGAGCCGGGATCAACCTTCAAACTGGTCACTTACTCGGCCGCTATTGATGCCGCCGGCGTCGAGCCTACGGACATCGTCGACTGCCAGGGCGGCTCGATGACCATGTTTGGCCGCACACTGCACGATGACAAGACCGATCGCTTCGGCGCGGTGACGGTGCAATATGCGCTCGAGCATTCGAGCGACGTGGGTGCGGCGAAGATGGCGCTGAAGATGGGCCCGAATACTTTCTACAAATACATGAAGGCCTACGGGTTTGGGGAGCGTTCGGGCGTGGAACTGCCGAGCGAGACGCGCGGGCTTCTGCGCGGCCCCAACAAGTGGGGCTCGACGAGCATCCTGTCGATGGCGATCGGCCAGGAAATTGGCGTAACCCCCATTCAACTTGTCACCATGGTGAGCACAATCGCGAATGGGGGCGTGTATATGCCACCGCACGTATTGCTGCAATCGACCGATGAGATGAAGGGCGATCCACGTCTGAAACCCGCAGCTTTTCATCCGACCAGCCAGTTGCCGGATCAACTTCCGGACGGCGCTCATCGGGTCATTCGCGAATTGACGGCGGCCAAGATGCGCTCGATGATGCAGGGAATCGTAGTGGAGGGCACCGGTAAGGCGGCGCAGTTGAACGGATATAGTTCGGGCGGCAAGACTGGGACGGCGCAGAAGATAGATCCGGCTACGCGCACCTATTCGCACACAAAACTTGTCGCCAGCTTTGCGGGATTTGCGCCGGTCAGTTCGCCGGCTATCTCGGTCGCGGTGGTGATCGATACTCCGACGGTGGGCAGTCTCTATGGCGCGACGGTTTCGGCGCCGGTATTCCAGACTGTGGCCCAGCAGGTTCTTGAGTACCTGGGCGTGCCCCACGACCAGCCGCTGAAGACGACCAAGCAGATGCTCGCGACGGCGCCTAGAGAGGTTGACGACGGCCCGAGCGAGAATGTTGGCGACCTGAACGCAATGTTCGGCGAGATCAACAGCCTGCCAGCGGACGATCCTCTGCGCGCTTCGTCCGGCAATGTGGCGAACGTGGAAGCCACGTCATTTTCTCGAGCGAACGGCACCGCGGGTGCACCCGCTCCACCGCCGTTTGCAAAGACCGGGAAGACTTCTCGATTCATGAGCCTTCTGCCGCAGAAGGTTTTAGCTGCCTTTGAAGCGAATGTCGGGAGAGACTCGGCAATGCCGGTCGCCAGAGCCGGTCCCTCCGCCTCACTGCACGCTCCTATCGTTGCGCCGCAGCTTCAGCCGCGTGCGGACGGCTCGGTGCTGGTCGATGCAGGACAGCGTGTCTCGGTACCGTCATTCACAGGCGCCGCGCTGCGCCCGGTGGTGGAGACCGCTGCGGGCCTTGGCTTGCGGGTTGAGCCCCTGGGCAACGGTATTGCTCGGGAGCAGGCGCCGGTGGCAGGGACGATGGTCCCACTGGGCACGCAGGTAGTCGTGCGATTCACGCGATAAGCTTGCGCAGGAAGCCGGCAGGTCAGCGAGTCGGCGGCTGATGAACTATGGAATTTCGTCGCGGCTGCTCCACAGGCTTCGGGGTCATTAGAATCGGAATATGCAATGGGCTGAGGCGCTTAAAGACGTTGATGTGATCGAGAGTTCAGGCCCAGCCGTGGAGATCAGCGGTGTTGCGTATGACTCGCGCCGGGTTGGAGCCGGGTCGGCATTTGTCGCGATGCGCGGTGGATCGACGGATGGCAACCGTTATATGGAAGCGGTGATTGCGCAGGGCGCCGCCGCCATTGTCACGGATTCTCAGGACGCGTATGTGAAGGTCCGCCGGGAGCATTCGGAGATCGGTGCAGCCTACGTTCAGCATGGACGGCGTGCGCTTGCCGAGTTGAGCGCGGCGGTATTTGGGCATCCGGAAAAGAAGCTCGCGGTCAGTGCGGTGACCGGGACGAATGGCAAGACGACGACGGCGTATCTGCTTGAGCAGATGCTGCGCAGCGTTGGGCGGAAGTGCGTGCTGATAGGGACGATCGAGACTCGCATCGGCGAGGAGGTCCGGGTGTCGCCGCACACCACGCCCGAATCCCGCGACATCCTGGAAATTTTTGCCGAAGGCATTGCGGCCGGGGCGACCGAGGCGGTGATGGAGATGAGTTCGCATGCGTTGGACCAGGAACGCGTTTGGGGAATTCCAGTGGATGTTGGGATTTTCACGAATCTGACGCAGGACCATCTGGATTATCACGGGACGATGGAGCGCTATCTCGCCGCCAAGGTGCGTTTGTTCGAAGGAGTCGGGACGGTGCCCCCGCGTGTGGCGGTGATGAATGCGGATGATTCGGCGGCAGAGGCTGTCGCGCACGCCGCCAGCCAGTCGATGCGAATGATGTACAGCACAGACGGACGAGGGGACTCCCGCGCGGAGCGGATACGGACGCAGGCGGGAGAGACGAGATTCGGATTTGTAACAACTACAGGATCAATTGAGATATGTTCTCCACTGACCGGGCGGGTAAATGTCTCGAACCTGTTGGCGGCTGCGTGTGCGGCACTGGCGCGTGGGCTGACGCTGGAGGAGATCGCAGCGGCAGCGAGGGACTTACGGCAGGTCCCCGGTCGGTTTCAGGTTGTGCCGGGTTCGACGGAGGCCGGATTTACGGTGGTTGTCGATTATGCGCACACCGACGACGCACTAAAGAATCTGATTACGCTGGCGCGCGAGCTCGTGGGAGGACGTGGTGGCCGGGTGATCACGCTGTTCGGATGCGGCGGAGACCGGGACCGCGGCAAGCGTCCGCGCATGGGCCGTGCGGCTGGCGAGGGCAGCGATTTGGTGGTGCTGACGAGCGACAACCCGCGCAGCGAGGAGCCGGCATCGATCATTGGAGAAGCGCTGAGTGGGGTTCGCCAGACTGCGACCGAGTGCATCATTGAACCTGACCGCGCTGCCGCCGTCGGGGCTGCGATCCGGGCTGCGCGCCGGGGAGACATCGTGCTGGTTGCGGGCAAAGGGCACGAGAAGGTTCAGGTTCTGCGCGACGGGACTGTTCCCTTCGACGATGTGGTGATCGCAGAAAAGATATTGAAGGAGCTTCAGTGAAAGAGATTATGCAGCGCAAGGTATTAGCGAGAATGCTCAGGGCAGCGCTGTTTTCACAAGCGGGAAAACCTATGGATGAGGTGCTGCGGTGAAGCTGAGGCTTGGTCAAGTGGCCGACTGGATCCACGCCGAGGGCGACTTCACCACCAACACGGAGGCGATGGGCTACTCGATTGACTCGCGCTCTATCGCCGCGGGAGAGCTATTCTTTGCCGTGCGCGGCGAGCGGCTCGACGGGCACGACTTTGTCGAAGCGGCGCTTGCCAATGGTGCGGTGGCAGCAGTGGTGAGCATGCGATGGCTGGAGCCCGCGGGGATGGATTCCTGCAAACTGCTGCGCGTGCCTGACCACGATGGCGAGGGCGTGCTGATCGCGTTGCAGCAGTTGGCGCGAGCGGTGCGACGAAGCTGGGGAAGGCGCGTCGTTGGAATTACCGGGTCCGCGGGAAAGACGACTACGAAGGATGCGGTGGCCCAGGTACTCGGCGCGCGCTTTCGCGTGCTTAAGTCGCAGGGCAACCTGAACAACGGCTTCGGTCTTCCGCTGCAACTGCTTCGGCTGGAAGCCGAACATGAGGTCGCGGTGATCGAGATGGGGATGAATCACGCCGGCGAGATCGCTGCGCTCGCGCGCATCGCAGAGCCTGACTGGGCGGTCGTATCGAACGTCGCACCGGTGCATCTCGAATACTTCGCCGATGGCATTGCGGGCATCGCGCGGGCGAAGTATGAGCTTATCGAGGCGCTTCCATCGGACGGCATAGCTGTGCTTAATTGCGACGACGAGCATGTTGCGCGATTCGGGCACGGGATGGGTAAGCGTGCGGTCTTCTACGGAACGGGCGAGTGCGCGGAGGTCCGCGCAGTGCAGATTGCCGAGATCGGTGTGGAGGGCGTGGTCTTCACCGTGACCGCGCAGGGAGAACGCGCGAGCGTGCAACTGCATATGCTCGGTCGCCACAATGTACAAAATGCGCTGGCGGCCATTGCGGTGGGATTGCGAAGCGGCATCTCGCTTGCGGAGTGCGCGGAGGCGCTGGGCGAACTTCGTGCGGGCGACCGGCGCGGCGAGGTGTTGGAGTGGCGTGGTGTGACGCTGATCAACGATAGTTACAATTCGAACCCGCGAGCGCTGGATGCGATGGTTGATGCGCTGCTCGCGATGCCTGCGGCGAACGAGGGCAGGCATATCGTGGTGGCGGGGGAGATGCTTGAACTTGGGGTCGAGGGCGAAGCATTGCACACGGCGTGCGGGCAGCGAATGGCTGCACGTGGAGTGGACGTCGTCATCGGCGTGCGTGGGCTGGCGGAAGCGCTGGTCCACGGCGTGGTGCAAGCTGGAGGCGATGCGTTGTTTGTTGCGACACCGGAAGAGGCTGGTGCATGGCTGAAGGAGAATTTGCGGCCTGGCGACGCCGTGCTGCTCAAAGCTTCTCGAGGAGTGAGGCTGGAGCGTGCGCTTTCCTCGCTGGTGGATTGACTGCGCCTGTATGACGCGGAGGTTCACCTCCACACTTGGTAACTTAGAGTGATGGCTTCTTCTGGCGGGCTTGGATTTGCGATCGGTCCGGCAATGATTGTTGCCGCGGTGCTCACGCTGATTCCTGTGGTAGCCGCCGCATTTTTCTCGGAAGGGCTCGCTGCGTGGGTGCAGCGGCTGCCTTTGCTCTTGCGGCTATCGTGTCCGGCGGTACTTTGCGTGCCGTACGTGCTGGTCACTTCTTCCCTGGGAGCGTTCCGGTGGGGATGGTTCGCGTTATACGTGCTTCTTCCGGTCGCTGTATGCGGGCTCCTGTGGCAGGCCAGGAGCGTGGATCAGGGCCAGCGCGGCAACTGGCGGGGCTTTCTTGTGCTGGCGGCACTGGGTCTGGCGGTTGACTTGCGATGGTTTGAGCGTGCCTGGCCGCCGCATCTCGCGGTCTTCAACAAGATGCTTTTGCTGGATGCGGGGATCTATGGATTCCTCTGGGTCCGGCAGCTGGATGGCGTCGGGTTTGATCTGCGCCTGCGTCTGCGCGACATTGGGACGGGACTTCGCGAGTTCGGCTGGTATGCGCCGATTGCGATTGCGCTTGGACTGGGACTGGGTTTTCTCCACGCGCATGCCGTATGGCCGCGGCCACTTGGGCTTGCGGCGGGCTTCTTCTTCACTTTTGCGTTCATCGCGGTGCCCGAGGAACTATTCTTCCGGGGATGGATGCAGAACCTTCTGGAGAGGCGGTTAGGACGCACGCCCACGCTGCTGGTGACGGCGATGCTGTTTGGATTGTCCCACTTCAATAAGCGGGCGGCGCACTTCAACTGGCGATACGTTGTTCTGGCTGCGGTTGCGGGAGTTTTCTACGGACGGGCGTGGCGCCGTGACCGCAGGGTCGGGGCATCCGCAATTACGCATGCTTGCGTGGACACGGTATGGTCTCAGTGGTTGCGGTGATCGAATAGGTCTGTGCGATGCGGGGAGTAGGTGAGGTAGCCAAGACCGACCCGCATGTTGTGGATGACGGGTCCGGGCACGGTAATGGCAAGGGTGATGCCGAGGATGGCATGGGCGATGGCCAAGGTGTACAGGTTGCGATAGTGCAGGAAGAACAGGCAGGCCGCGAAACCCCAGATGAAGGTGATCACGGACAGGATGGGGTTGGGCAGGTGGGCGAGCGAGAAGATGGCCGCGGCGGCGAGCGCGGCGGACCCCGGGCTTCGCGTCTGGCGCAGCGTGCGCGGAAGGAAGAAGTCCTGCAGCAGAAACTGCTGGACAAAGGCAAAGATGATATAGCCCCGATAGTGATAGATGAACAGGATGGGGCTTGCCGGCGTGTGCAGGGTGTGGAGACGGCTGGCTATGATCACGGCGACCGCCGAGGCAAGCAGGGCGCCACCAACCAGCCAGCTTGAGCGCACGGAGTTCGCCGCGCGAAAGCCCATGGCCTTCCAACCGGCGAAGGATTTCCAGAGGATGGTCACGATGAAGGCCGCGGCGATGAAGTAGGGCAGTTTTTGCCAGGGCCGCGGTGTCCAGATGACGACCAGGATCAGCGCGTATCCGATGGAAAGCTCCACAAGATCGCGCCGTCTGCGCCCTGTGACGGCGGAGATTTGCGGCTCCAATATCGCGGTGTGCCCGGTTTCCATAGATATCTCTTTGCCTAGCGCCATGAGATGCGTTCGACGGCAAGTTCGCCACCCGGGCTACGCATCCGTGCGAACTGATTGCAAGGGAGTGCGAGTGGCTTTTGGACGATCAGATGCAGAGATTGTTTAATTGGGCTAGTGGGTGCGGTCGACAAGGTATTGCGCGAGAGATTTGAGCTGGTCGGCGGCGGGGCCGAAGGATTCGACTGCGGCGAAGGCGTCGGCGATAAGCTGGTCAGCGTCAGCGCGGGAACGCTCGATGCCGTAGACGGCGGGCCAGGTGGCCTTGATGCTCGCGGTGTCCTTGCCTGCGGTCTTGCCGAGTTCGGCGGAAGATTGCGTCATGTCGAGGATGTCGTCGACGATTTGGAAGGCGAGGCCGGCTTTTTCGCCGAACTCGCGGATGCGGACGAGACTGCTGGTGGGCATCGCGTTTCTCGACGATCCGTAAAGGCCACCGGAGACAATGCTGGTGGTGATGAGGGCGCCGGTCTTGGCGCGGTGGATGGTTTCGACGAGTTCGGCGGTGGGGGCTACGCCTTCGGATTCGATGTCAACGACCTGGCCGCCGATCATGCCGGGGGCGATTCCGGTGTCGATGTCGCCGAAGCAGCCGATGCCGGTGCCGACGGCGATGGAGACCTCGCGCAGAATGGCGACGACGGTTGCGGCGGGCGCGGGCAGTTGGGAGATGGTCTGGAAGGCGAGCGTCTGCAGCGCGTCGCCGGCGAGGATGGCGATGGCTTCGCCGAAAGCGATATGGCAGGTGGGATGGCCGCGGCGCAGGTCGTCGTTGTCGAGCGCGGGCAGGTCGTCGTGGATGAGCGAATAGGTGTGGAGCATCTCCAGCGCCGCGCTTAGATTGGCGGCGCCATCGGGCAACTCGCTGTCTCCGGCCACCATCCGTGCGGCCTCCATGCAGAGGATAGGGCGCAGGCGCTTGCCGCCGGCAAAGACGCTGTGGCGCATGGCGCGGTGGATGGAATGGGGCAGCGTGTCGGGCGAGGGCAGAAGTCGTTCGAGGGTGGCGTCGGTGAGCTTGGCGCCGGAGGCGAGCAGTGATCGTACGGGGGAATCCATCTGGCTCTGATGATAAATGACGCGGGACGCAGCGATGGCATACCATTTGCAATCGCGCTGAGAACAGGCGCTTCATGAGCGCAACCGCCTCAGGGTCCGGCCTTGCGTGGGTCGATTCGTGCGATGCTATTGGAGGTGCTGTTCCACCGCACCAGGAGAGGGTGATTTGGCAGATATTGCTGCGTTTCTGGCGGGATTCGAACGGTTCCAGGAAAAATACTTTGCTGGCGACGAGAGCATCTTTTCGCGGCTTCGCCAGGGACAGAGTCCCCGCGTGCTGGTAATTTCGTGTTGCGATTCGCGGGCCGATCCGGGGATGCTGATGGGCGCTGGGCCAGGCGACATCTTCGTTGTGCGGAACGTGGCTAACCTGGTGCCGCCGTACCGCAACGGCGCAGAGATGCCCGGCATCCGCGCCGACATCGAATTCGCCGTGAAGGGTTTGAACGTGGACCAGATCATTATTCTGGGCCACTCCGGCTGCGGCGGGATTCGCGCATTGATGGATGGCGAGGGTATCACCGAGAACCACTATGAATTCATCGGCACTTGGGTGAGCATCGCAAGGGCAGCGCGCGACCGGGTGTTGCGCGAACTGGCGGGCGAGTCTCGGGCCGTGCAGGAAACGGCCTGCAATCAATGGGCGATCTCGTTGTCGCTGGATAATCTGATGTCGTTTCCGTGGATACAAGAGCGGGTTGGGGCCGGCACTTTGGCGCTGCACGGGTGGTACTTCGACATCGACGCAGGCGAGTTGCTTGCTTATTCGACGCAGACATCAAGCTTCGCGCCGCTGGTTCCCAAGCCGGTGAATGCGATAGCGGACGTCGAGGCCCACCGGGGCTAGCGCGGGCGTTATGGGTCGGACTTGGCGCAGATGCGAAAACTCAGGCCTGGGGCCACCGACCATTACCCCAGCTTCAACTCGGGCCGCTGTGCGGCCTTTTTATCAGTTCAGCTCGATTTTAGCCGATTCTTCCGAAGTGAGCCCGCCAGAAACGACTGCCCAACATTTGCCCTGTGGAACGTCAAACAGAACGATTCCGCTACTTTGCACCGTAGGATTTATCTGTTTTATAGGGCCGAAAGCGTTTTCTAGCATCATCCCCTTACTGACTCGTCAAACTCTCGCCCCTGCGCATCTACCAGTTTTAGAGGCGGTAGCGTGCTTGACGTTTTGTCATTGTTGCGAACAGTCAGCCCTACAACAAGAAACTTTGCATCGGCAGTTTCCCGCATCATATCGGACCCGACACTGCTCGCCCATTTAATGCTATTGACTCGATATGACCAATAACCAACAGTCACGGTGTCATTGACCTTATACGGTGTGGCTACTGGCGTGTTGTTTACCTTCACATTGGGGGTGGCTGCGGTTTCACCCGAGCCGCAGGAATGAACCCAAAAACCAATAATGAAAATAAAAAGCAAAAGGGAAATTAAGGATGCAAGAGCCTTTGAGGGCTTTTGGTTTCTCTTTGCCGCGTCCCTTTCCAGCCTCTCTTTCAAGCTTGGTTTTTCACTGTATGTAGTATAATAAAAAAGGGCATGAACC
>OCZT010001578.1_pt1 | contig 23565 bp, 19 predicted proteins | sample 1539031 | NCBI WGS metagenome assembly OCZT01 (sample SAMEA3539308, study PRJEB22396) | soil metagenome | biome: tundra; feature: field; material: soil | place: USA | collected 2010-05 | depth 0.15 m | reverse complement strand
TGCTGCTCGCCGCCATCGGCATATACGGCTTGATGGCCTACTCCGTCGCGCAGCGCACCCAGGAGATGGGCATCCGCATGGCGCTGGGCGCGGACCGCTTCGCCATACGAAACCTTGTTGTGTGGAGCGGCATGAGGTTGACGTTGATTGGGGTGGGGGTGGGCATTGTTGCTGCCCTCGGACTGACGCGGTTCATTGCCAGCTTTCTGTTCGGCGTCAAGCCTTGGGATCCGGTGGTGTTCATTACGATCCCGGTGGTCCTTGCCGCCGTGGCCCTGTTCGCCGTGTGGCTGCCTGCGCAGCGCGCCTCCAAAGCGGACCCAATGCAGGCGCTGCGCGCAGAATAGATTCGAAGAGGGTGTGCTCAATCTCGAAAGAGATACAACGCAGGCAACGGCGATGATCGATAAGTAACCGCTCTGGGATTTGCGGTCTTTCCTGTCGGCTTAAGACTCCAGTTGTAGATGGTTCCGGACAGCGCAAACAGAACAAGACCCGGGCCTAAAGGCCGCTCAAATTGGCATCCTTTCCGGGGCTTGAAACCCCCGGCTCCCTCCGGAATCGACGATCTACAATCCGGCCAAACCCAACGCGCAAGGAACAACAGGCGCAGCAATGTGAAAATGCTGCTTGCGATTACCAACCCATTTGGTCCATCCGCTCAAGGATGAGGGCACTGTAGTGATTCATGCGCTCGGGCCGGCGCTTGAGGGGAGCGGGCAGAATGGCGGCTAGCCGAGCCGCCTGTTGCCGGCCGACATTGCGGGCCGCGGTTTCGTCGTGGTAACGGCACGCCGACTCCGCTCCATAAATACCAGGGCCCCATTCGACCACGTTGAGGTAGAGCTCCAGAATGCGCTGCTTGCCGAGGACGAGTTCTGCCACCGGCACCAATGTGGCCTCCGCGCCCTTGCGGAGGAAAGAGCCGCCCGTTCCGAAGAACAGGTTTTTTACCAGTTGCTGCGTAATGGTGGAAGCTCCGCGTGAGCGGCCGCCTTCCATGTCGTCTTCGGCGGCGATTTGGATCTCCTGCCAATCGAATCCATGGTGCTGGTAGAAACGCGCGTCCTCGGCGGCCACGACAGCGTGCTCGAGATCGGGCGAGATTTGGCTGAGCGGAATGAATTGGTAGCGTTTGTGATATGGCTTGCCGTGAATCCAGGCCTGCAGGCGGCGCTCGATGTGCACCGCGGTTGTCGGCGGGTCGATCCACCGGGCGGCTACAAGCGTCAGAGCGGCAAGCGACCAAAGAAGCGCCACACCGAGGCCAAGACCTAGGAGAATGGGCCGAAGAAGACTCTTCCGAAGCGGGTTTTTGGGGAGCGTGTCTGGCGTTTCAGTCACATTTCAGAATAATAGCCGGGGCTGGGTTGGTGCTTTTTGGCTGATCTTGTGCGCGGGCAGGAGTGCTGGAGTTCTGATCAGGGCACTCGGGACGAAGCCTCCTGGGCTCTGAATCACATTGAACCCCGCCGCCCCAGCCGCTCTTCGCTGAATCCTCCATTCTGAGGGTGTCACCGGCAAACCGTCAGTACCAGTCAGTAAATTCCAAGTGGTAGACTTCGGGGGAATCCACACGAGAAGGAAGCTTGCCATGAAACGCCGCGATTTTGTCAGGACGATGTCTGCCGTCGGGGCCGGGCTGCTGTTGAAGCCGGGCGCGCCTTTGTCACTCTATGCACAGGAGGCGGCGGCGGACCCGGCGGTGAAGCGGGTTCTGGTGATGTTCAAGTGCCACTTTGACGCGGGTTTTGTGGACACGCAGGCGGCGGTGGTGCACAAGTATTTTACGGAGTATTTTCCGCAGGCTATCGAGATTACGAAAGCGCAGAACGCCGGCGGGAAGCGGCGGTATGTGTGGACTACCGGGTCATGGCTTATCTATGAGTACCTGGACCAGGCCGGGCCCGCGGAACGGCGTGCCATGGAACAGGCGATTCAGCGAGGCGACATTGCGTGGCATGCGCTGCCCTTTACGTGGTGGAGCGAGATTCTTAACCGGTCGCTGATTGAAGGGGCGCTGGGGATCTCTGAGGAGCTGGACCGGCGCTACGGAAAGGTGACTACGGGGGCCAAGACTACCGATGTTCCCGGACACACGCGGGGACTGGTGACGCCGCTGGCAAAGCATGGCGTGAGGTTTCTGGATGTGGGGCTGAATCCGGTTCCGGCTTTTCCTGATGTGCCGCAGATCTTTTTGTGGAAGGATGCGTCGGGGGCGAGCTTGCCGGTGGCTTATCACCGCGATTACGGCGGGAGCGTGCGGGTTCCGGGGTCGGACCTGGTGGTGGCGAGTTGCGTGCGGACAGACAACAGCGGGCCGCATACGACCGAGGAGATCAACAAGGTCTATGCGGATTATGCGGCGCGGTTTCCCAATGCGGAGATCACGGGCTGCAATCTGTCAGATATTGCGAAGGCGGTCGAGCCTTATCGCGACAAGCTGCCGGTGGTGACTGGGGAGATTGGCGATACGTGGATCTATGGACCGCCGAGCGATCCGCTGAAGATGGCTCGCTATCGCGAGGTGGCGAGGCTGCGCGACGGCTGGATTGCGAAGGGCGAGTTCAAGTGCGGCGATGCGACGGATCTGAAACTGCTGCGGCACCTGCTGCTGGATGCGGAGCACACCGGCGGCGCGGACACCAAGGTGTGGCTGGACTACGACCACTACAAGCCTGCCGACCTCAACAAGATGCTGGACACCAAGGGCTACAAGGTTGTGGCGTTCAGTTGGGAGGAGAAACGGAAGGAGCTGTTCGACGGGATTGCGACTTTGCCGGTGAAGCTGCGCACGGAGGCGGAGAGTGCGGTTAAGAAACTGAATGCAGTGCGGCCGGGGGTGACGGCGAAGGCTACGGAGGTGCCGGGCGGGAAGACGATTGAGACTGCGCATTACCTGCTGGCGATTGATGGGAAGACGGGCGCGATTACGAGGCTACGCAACAAGGCTACGGGCGCGAGTGGGCAGGACCGAATAACCCGCTGGCGCTGTTTACCTACCAGACGCTCTCGCAGGAGGACTACAAGCACTACATCGATGTTTATTCGCAATGCCATGACGAGTGGGTGGCGCACGACTTTGGCAAGCCGAATATCGAGAAGTTCGGCGCGGTGAGCCGGGACTGGCATCCGGACCTGGCGGCGGTGCGGATGGAGGAAACGGGAACAGAGCATCGCATTGTGGTTCGTATGGAGATCAAGGATGAGGAGTCGTTTCAATCGGGCGTTGCGGCTTTTCCGCGCGTGATTTTCTACGAGCTGCGGCTGCCGAAGTCGGAGGCTGCGATTCACCTGTACATGTCGAGCTTTGAGAAGCCGGCGACGCGGATGCCTGAGTCGATGTGGCTTACGTTTAACCCCATTGCCGAAGACCGGAAGGGCTGGACGCTCGACAAGACAGACGAAACGGTTTCGCCGTACGACGTGGTGAAGAACGGAAACCGGCACATGCACGGGCTTTGGAAGGGATTCGAATACCGCGCACAGGGACATGCCATCGCGGTGGAGACAATAGACGCGCCGGTGGTTTCGCTGGGCGAGCGGTCGCCGCTGGTGTTCTCGAACGATCAGCCGGACATGAGCAAGGGCGTGCATGTGAACCTCTATAACAACGCCTGGGGATGCAACTTCATCTCGTGGTACGGCGAGGACATGAGCTTCCGGTTTGTGTTGAGGGCCTAATGGGGGGCTAGTACTGCGGCCACTTGGATTTGTGGTCTCCCAGGTCTCAAAAGCGAGACCTGGGGCACCCAGATTCATCGGCGCGATTACAAGATCACCCGGTCAAAGTAATAGTTGTGGAGAGATTGGAACCAGTCCTACGCTAGATTCAATTTGGATTTTGCGTGGGCGTTGTTTTTGACTGCATGATTTGTGCGCGGCTGAGCCTTGTAACATCTAGGGCAGGGTTCGAAAGAGGGGCGGTAAAGCCATGAAGATGCGGCCGGGGAGTCAGACAGGATTTCTGATGTGCGGCAAGGAGTGGACCGACGGAGAGACGCTGGAAGTGCGTTCTCCGTGGGACCAGGGGCTGGTGGGCCGGGTGACCCTGGCAACGCGGAATGATGCGCGCCAGGCCGTCCATCACGCCGTGGCCAGCATGCGACGCACACGCGCCCTTCCCCGCTGGAAGCGCCGTGAGATTCTGGAAGATGTGGCCGCCGCCCTGATTGAGCAAAAGGAACGGTTTGCACAACTGATGGTGGCCGAAGCCGGCAACCCCCTGCGGATGGCGCGGGTTGAGGTGGATCGGGCCGTTAACACTTTCAAGACGGCAGCCGAGGAAGCCGCGCGGCTGGGCGGCGAGAGCCTGCCGCTGGATCTGAACGAAGGAAACGAGAACCGCTGGGGGCTGGTACAGCGCTTCCCGGTAGGGCCGGTACTGGCGATTACGCCGTTCAACTTTCCGCTGAACCTGGTTGCGCACAAGCTGGCGCCGGCCATGGCCGCCGGTTGCCCGGTGATTCTGAAGCCGGCGCCGCAGACTCCGTTTACCGCGCTGGCCCTGGGCGAGGTGATTCTGAAGGCGGGCTGGCCGGAGGAGGCGCTGGCTGTGCTGCCGCTCAGCAACCTGGACACGGCATGGCTGGCCGAAAAGGAAGACCGCATCAAGCTGGTAAGTTTCACCGGCTCGGCGAAAGTTGGCTGGGAACTCAAGGCGCACTCAAGCCGCAAGCGCGTGCTGCTGGAGTTGGGAGGCAACGCGGCGATGATTGTTCACGGCGACTGGCCCGACCTGGATGAGGCTGCAAGCAGGACCGCGCATGCGGCTTTTGGTTTTGCAGGGCAGTCGTGCGTGAGCCTGCAGCGGGTATTTGTGGAGAGGCGGATCTTCCAGACCTACCTGTGGAAGGTTGTGGAGTTCACAGCCAAACTCGCGGCCGGCGACCCCTCAGACGAAGCTACAGAGGTGGGCCCGCTGGTTCGCCCTGCTGAGGCCGAGCGCGTGGAAGCATGGATCAAGGAAGCGGTTGAGGGTGGCGCCAAGCTGATTGCGGGCGGGGAGCGGCATGGCTCGGTCATCACTCCGGCCATTTTGACCGGAACCCAGCCGGGGATGAAGATACGCGAGGAAGAGGTCTTTGGGCCGGTGGTGGCCATCGAGCCTTATGACGACTTTGAGCAGGCGCTGGCGGACGTAAACCACTCAAAGTATGGTCTGCAGGCCGGCTTGCTTACGCGCGACGCCGGCCGCATCCTTACCGCCTATCGCGAATTGGAAGTGGGCGGGCTGATTGTAGGCGATACTCCCAGTTGGCGGTTGGACGCAATGCCGTTCGGCGGCGTGAAGGACTCGGGCCTGGGCCGCGAAGGGATACGGTCGGCCATTGAAGAGATGACGGAGCCGCGCATGCTGGTGATGGCGGGGTTGAGCTAGACTGCTTTACTCCTCAGCGGCCTTCCGTTCCGGAGGCCGGAACGCTGGCCCTTGGCTGTTCAGGCATGGGTAGAAAGCGGCAGAGGTATTCGACGGGATCGTCGGCGGTGGCCATCTGGCGAAGGTGGTATTTCCACACATCCGGCTTGATGGAGCGGCGGGTGAACGGCTTGCGGGTTACGTTGATCACTTCTCCGCGGCTGTTTACACGTCGGTAGGAGGTGGCGGGAACCGAGAAACTGATGTGGGAACCCGAACGCCAGAAACTGCGCGCAAAGTCGTGGGAGAAGAGCAGGGTGTAGTGGCGGCCTTCGCTGGCCAGGAGGGTCAGCGCCTGTTCAGTGCCGGGCCATGTAGGCTGCACATGTGATTGGAACCACTGGCGGAACTCAAAACCGTTGAATAGCGCCTGATTCATCAAGCGCCGCAGCATTTCTTTGCGATCCATCTCATCAGCCCCACAAATTCAATTTCCTGTCCAGAACATGGGGATCCGCCGGGCAGAACAGGCCGCGCCCAGAGCATCCAGCCTTTATTAGATCGAGGTCTAAGGCATGTTCTACTTGGCTTTCCTTTGCTGCATATCCCCCAAATGGGAGAAAGATGTTGCCGTGACGCCGAGTCTATTGTTACGCTAGGGGAAAATCACCTGTGGATTTTGTGGTTCCCTCCTATGCCGCCTTCCGGCGCGACTGTTTCGAGACTTCTCGGACTCCTCTACGAAGCCTCTGCCTCAACTGGACCCTGGAGTGCTTTTCTTGCCGCAATATCCGAGGTTACGGGCTCGGAATCTTCGTATTTCCTTCTCATCGATTCTCAGGGGCGATGCAATCTGAACCTGAGCCATGGATACGACCCTCACTGGACGCAGGCCTATACATCGCACTTCCATGAGCATGACGTTGTTACGCACCGATTCGCGGCGGCGAAGCGGCTCCACGGAAAGTGGATTGGAACTCGTGATTCCGTGATTCCAGAGCAGGATTACCTCCACACGTACATTTACAACGAGTTCACCAGGCCACAGGCCAAGCTACATCTTTGCGCGTCCGCGCTGGGGGGCTGGATGGCGTGCTTGACGGTGGAATTGCGATGATGCGGTCTGCCGGGAAAAGGCCGTTCGGCAAAGAGACCGTGACGCTGCTGACTATGCTTGCCCCGCATCTGAAACAGGCGCTGAACACGCACCGAATGCTAACGGTGTCGCGGGACCGGATTGGCGCGTTGCGGCAGTCAGTGGAAGCTCTGGACGTGGCCGTGATCGCCCTTGACAGGGCCGGGCAAGGGTGAAGAGGTTGCGGTCCGGAGCAGTACCAGCAGCGCCCCGGAGTCCGGCAGCGATCCGCTCTGGACTCCTTCGCCCGGGGGAGCGATGGTGATCTTGCGGTGGCCGCCGAGCCGCCCTCTTGGGGTTGTGGTTACTCCATTTCACTCCGGTGATGTACTGCTGGATGATCAACCTGCCGCACTGGTCTTTTTTTCCGATCCCGATTCGAGGCCCGGGTCGCGGGCTGCAGTGCTCCGCGCCTTGTACAGGCTTACACCAGCCGAGTGCCGGATGGCAGACCTGCTGGCCGAGGGATTTGAACTGAACGCGGTTGCGGGAAAAATGACGATGACGATTGAGACTGCGAGGTTTCATTTGAAGTCGGTCTTCCGCAAGACGGGGGTGAGCCGCCAGGCTGAACTCATGAGGCTGGTGATGGGGCTCCCGAGCGTGTAATCGGCGTCTTTCAGCTTTGCAGGTGTACACTTCTTTGTCGTCAATCCATGAAAAATTTGGAGGGATATGATGTCCGCCAGAGTCACCTCCGCGCGCATTTTGAGTTTTGTCGTTTTGTTGGTCGCACTGCTTCTTTCTGCAGTGGGCGTTGCTGAAACTGACGCCGCCAAAGGAAATTTGACCAATCCTTTTTATGTTCAGCCGCGGGCCGGCCAACAGCACATTGCGATGGACAGCGGTTGGGAGCTCGCCTGGCGCGATGCAGCCATTGCCGGTCCAGAGGAGTTGAGCGGGCAGGCAAAGTGGATCCATGCGCAGGTGCCGGGCTCGGTGCAGGTGTCGCTTTTTCGTGCTGGCGAGTTGCCCGATCCGTACATCCGGATGAATGCCAAGAAGTACGATTGGGTGCTGGGAAAGACCTGGTATTACAGGAAGAGTTTTACGGTTCCCACTTCGGCCAGGGACCAGTATGTGTTTCTCTGCTTCGACGGCGTTGATTACTACGCCAGAATCTGGCTGAACGGTCACGAACTCGGGCGGCACGAGGGAATGCACGGCGGGCCCATGATTGAGGTCGCTTCATTGTTGCGGACCGATGGCGCCAATGAACTTGTCGTGGAAGTTCGCGCGGCCAACTACGGCATGGCCGATAAGTTCGTCACCTTTGGAAACGAGATGGCCCCCAAGGCGCCAGCGGACAAAGTGGTGGTGCCGTGGGGATTGAGCGGCGGCCTCGGATTGATTACGGGAGGCGGCTGGGGAACGAAGCTGAAGGCGCTTCCAGGCAGAGAGGTTAATGTCGAGGACTACTTCCCCATGGGCATCTGGCGGCCGGTGCGGCTGGAGATTGTGCCGCGCATTCATCTTGAGCGGCCTTTCCTCGCAACCAAAGAGGCCAACGCCAATGCAGCCAGGCTGCTTCTCGATGTCGAAGTCCAGGCGGGGACTACTGGATTCGAAGCAGATTTGAACAAGGAGTTTGGGAGTTATCGCGATCCAAACAAAAGCAAGTTGATCGATGCGCCGCCGGAACTGCGGTTCCAGTTGCTGGACAGAGTAACTGGACGCGCGGTCTTGACGCGGAATATTCCACTTCACATTTATGAGGGACGTAACTGGGTGAGGCAGGAGATCAGTGTTCCCTCGCCAAAACTCTGGTGGCCAAACGGACTGGGCGATCCCTATCTCTATCGCGCCAGTGTGAGCCTCGTGGAGCGGAGCAAGGCAATCGACACCGTTGAATTTGATTATGGGATTCGGACTATCCGGAGGCTTGCTTCAGCGGGGCCGAAGACGCAGGACCGTTGGGATGACTGGCAGTTTGTAGTGAACGATCGCAAGTTCTTCGTGAAGGGTGTGGACTGGTGGACCAACGATATCTTCCTCGATCTGCCGCGCAGCCGCTATGAGTGGAACCTTAAGTCGGTGCAGACGGCGGGTATCCAGGCGTTGCGTACATGGGGCGCTGGAATTGTGGAGACGAACGACTTTTACGAGTTATGCGATCAGTTAGGCATTCTAGTTTGGGAGGATTTCCCGATTGGCAATCGGCAAACTGCCAGCTGGCCGCAAGATATCTGGCAAGAAACGGTGATGCAGAATGTCTTCCGCATCCGTAATCATCCATCGCTGGCGGTGTACAGCGGCGGCAACGAGTTTGATCCGTACACGCCGGGCAATACGGCGGCGGTGGGGATCATGCAGCGGTCGTTTGAGGACTTTGACGGGACGCGGCCGTTTGTCCGGACGACGCCCGACAAGGGCGATATCCATACCTATCCCGACCTGGACCCAACCTGGTTCCGGCATATGTATTCGCTTGTGCCCTATCTAAGCGAGTTCGGTCCTCATTCGGTGCCAGAAGCACGAGCTATCCGCGAATTCGTAGACCCGCATGAAGTGGATGGGCCGCTGAAAAAGATCAACAGCCAGGAGTTCATGGATTCTCACCCGGAGTTTGTCTACCACAACATGGAGTTCGGCTCAGACCGGACCACGCTGCTGATGGCGCGGGCGTCGCAGCTTGACGATATGAAGGCGCCTTCGCTGGAAGAGTATTCGGTGGCGGGACAAGCGGCTACGGGAGAGTACATACAAATTGTTTCAGACTTTGTGCAGGCTAACTACCCTGTGAGCACAGGCTTGTCGCCGTGGGTGTACAACACGCCATGGCCGCTTTCAACCTTCTGCATGTTTGTGGATTACGACGGGCAGCCGGTTGCTTCGTACTACTTTCTAAAGCGGACCTATGAGCCTGTCCATGTTATCGCTAACATCCCCGAGCTGGTGTGGGCTAAAGGCGAGAAGCTGCCGCTTTCTCTGAGCGTGATGAACAGCCGCGGCGCGGCGATGCAGGACGCAACAGCGTCAGTGCAGGTTTTCGACACGGGCTTCCATTCCTTATTGAAGATGGAAAAGAAAATGGACGTCAAGGGTGGACTAGCGGTGAGCGCCATCGATATGGGAGCGTTTACGATTCCCGGCAATCTTGAGGAGCACTTCTTCCTTGTGGTGGCGGAATTGAAGCAAGCTGGCGGCAAGTTGATTTCGCGCTCGGTTTACTGGCCGCGCTGCCTCAAGGCGATGGCTGATGATAAGTTCCGCGCGAAGTACCGTGCTGCTCAGCAACCGTCACTTACGTTTGAAAATGGCCCGTGGCTCAAGCGGGAGGTGCAGGCCAGCCAAACGAAGCTTGATCTTGAAGTGGTCTCTGTCCGCGATGAAGGCGAGAACAAGAGCGCAATCCAGGCAAGGGTTCGCAATACCGGATTGCAGCCCGCGTTTTATACCGAAGTGAATATCGACGGGACCAGGCGGACGTTCTATGCATCCGACAATGGCTTCTGGCTGGCGCCTGGCGAAGAGCGGCTGCTTGACATCCATGTGCTATGGCGCGACCCCGAGACTCGCACGAAGGCCGTGTTGACACTTGGGGCGTGGAATGCGGCGCCGCAGCAGGCGGCGTTGAGGAAGGCTAAGTAGATAAAGATCTAGCTTGCTCGCGGTGAGGGTGTCGCGGCTGGCGTTTTCTATTGCAACGCACTGTCTGTAGATAGCACTGCCGAATTGGAGCCGGGAGAGCAGCGAGGGCCCGTTTATTTGAATTGGCCCTCGCTTCTTGCATTTCTTACTTGCTCTTTGCCTTTTGCGCGGCCCAACGCTTGCGCTGTGCATCGGCGATGCGCTTGCGCGCCTCGGGGCTGAGTACGCGGCGCTTCTTGGATTTCTTAGCCGGCGCTTTCTTGGCTTTGCGCTCAGTTACTTTAACAGCGACTTTGCCGATGCCGGCCAGCAGGGAGCGAACCTGCGTGAGCCTTGCGATTTCGGCGTCGATCAGGGCAAGAATCGAATCATTAGCCATTGGTCAAGCATAACTTAGAAATCGGATTTTGCACAGCATACGGAATAGATTCGGTCAACATACAAATCACTTTTCCGGAATTCTTTTACTCCGGTTTTCCGACGGTCTTTTCCTTGTAAGCCTTCTGCAGAACTGAGAATGCCTGCTTCTTCTGGCCCTGATCAGAGATAAGTCCCTTGCGGTTGAACTCGTCCTGAATGCCGACCAATGGACGGTTAGGCGAACGAAAATCCATCAGCAGCCACGGGCTCATTCCTCTAAGTTGCGGAATGCGATTGAGCATACCGAATTGATGGCGATAGATATTGGCCTGATATTCTTCCGTCCATCGATCACTTTCACCGCCATGAAGGCCGGCCTTTGCGCCGCCTCCGAACTCGCTGACGATGAGGGGCTTCTGATAGTCGACGCGCCACTCCGTTGTATCTGCACCGTCGGGGTTCTGCTCGTACCAGCCAATGTATTCATTGAAGCCGATTACATCGAGCGCTTTGCCCAGGGGATCGTCGATGATCTTTGTATGTCCCTCAGAGCGCACCAGCAATGCGGCAGTAATCAGCCGCGTGGGATCGAGATCGCGGGCTTTGCCGGCAAGAGTTTCGATAAACTTGGTGCGTGCCTGGGTGTTGGGAGTTTCGTTGGCCATGGACCAGAGAATGATGGCGGCGTGATTGCGCGAGGTTCCAATTTCTTCGCTCAGCTGTTGCTCGGCCTTGGCGAGTACTTTTGGATTGTCGAACTGCAAGGCCCAGTAGACGGGATTCTCCGACCAAACAAGGATGCCCATGCGATCGGCGGCGCGCAGCATGGTTTCGTCGTGCGGATAGTGCGCCAGGCGGACAAAGTTGCAGCCTAACTCCTTGGCCCATCCGAGCAATATCTCAGCGTCCTTGCCGGTGTTGGCGCGGCCCAGGCGATAGGGCGCCTCGGCGTGGATGGAGATGCCGCGCAGAAAGATGGGCTTGCCGTTGAGCAGAATCTGCGTGCCGCGGGTTTCAATGGTGCGGAAGCCGATTTGGTCTTCGATGCTGTCCTGGCCGGCGGTGACAATGACCTTGTAGAGCTTTGGTGTCTCCGGGGACCAGCGCTCCAAGCCAGGCGCGGACAAGAGAACTGCGGCGCGTTCACCCTTGGCGATTGTCGAGAATGTTCGTACGCCTAACTCGGGAATTTCGACTTCAACTTTTGTGCCGGGTTGACCGCCTTGAACGTGAGCCCAGCCTTCGATCTGCGAGGGTCCTGTGCGGCTCAAATGCAGATCGTATTGATCGATGAAGGTTTCGTGCACCTCGATAAGGGAGACGGAGCGGGTGAGGCCGCCGTAGTTCCACCAATCGGTTTCGAGAGTCGGCACGCCGTCTTCGTGGCGGGTGTTATCCACGGCGGCCACTACAAAGTTGCCGCCCGCGTGCACGGCTGCAGTTATGTCGCAGTTGAAGCTGGTGTATCCACCTTCGTGTTCGCAGACCTTTTGCCCGTTGACCCAGAACCATGAGCGGTAGTTGGCCGCGCCTACATGGAGGAAGATCCGCGTGTGTTCTTTTGGCCGGTAAGTGAAATCGCGCTCGTACCAGATGGGTCCCTCGTAAAAGAGAAGCGACTCACGCTGGGTATTCCAGTCGGCCGGCACCTTGAGAGTGGGCGCTTTGCTGAAGTCATACTCGGTGGGGAAGGTGTCACCGGGTTGAGCTTTGCGGTTCAAGAACCACCCGTTGGCTTTTACTTCATGGTGAAAGCTGAAGAGGCCGTTGAAGTAGGGGTCCACGATGGAGGCCCAGTCGCCGTCGAGCGAGGTTGCGGGACGCCGGTCTGCGCCTGTGATGACCATGGGCGAAAGCGCGGATGTGGACTGCGCTGCGCAGGAAGCGACAAAGAGAAGACAGGCAAGGATAGACGTGGCACAAGCAGACACGCGGACGAGGGAATGCTTCATTTCGGAACCTCTTCGGAGAGCCGTTGGCCTGGAGCGGTGGTCGCATTTCATCGCACGCGGTGACGCGCTTCAGGCGACTGGTTATCTTATCTCTCCTTGGGTGTTGCGGTACACCCGGGTTCCTGAAGCGATTGCTTCTGCAAAGACACAGGGGACAGGCCTGGCGGTCTGTCCCCTGAAATTGTTTGCGCTACCCGTTAGCGGGTTACTGTCCGCCGAGGTATTCCACGTGGACGTAAGTGCCGAGGCGTACGTTATAGGGAGATAGTAGCCGGGGTGATCGGGATCCTCGTAGATGACGATGTCGTCACTATCCCAGAGCCAGCCGTCACAATACATGGCGTCCGCCGCCAAGACGTTCCAGTACCAGCCGTTGAACCAGAAGCGGCCAGGGCCTCCGCCGGCAAGATGCCACACATGGCCGCGGCCAAAGCCACCGGTGAAGCGGCCGTGCTCGAAGGGATGATCATTGTGATAGCGGGCATCGTCACGGCCTGTGTCATGGCCTACCCATGTTCTTCCGTCCACGTGCGGGGCATTGGGATGGCCTTCTTTGTCGGCGAAGTTTCGATTCTGCTCGGCAGGATGAGGCGTGCCGTGTTGCTGCGCAGGGCCGCGCGATGGAATCGCCTGATGGTCTTGATGGCTCCTGTCACCTGACTGGTGGGACTGCCCTCCTTGATCGTGATGCTGGGCAAACGCTGGCACTGCGAGAACAAGCGATGCGGCCAAAGCCAGCTTGAGAAGTTTCATGGTTACCTCCTGACGGCCTCAGGGAGAACAGCGTTGTAGCGCTGTTTCTTCCGCTGGAGTGAGTCACAACCAAATACATTAAATGCAACCCGGCGGCGGGGAGCAAGTTGCGGACGAATAATTCTTGTGGGGTGCGGGGATGAGGTTGGGCTCGAGGGGATTCTCGGCGCTGGTTTGCGCCAGGCATTGCCGGATAGGTCAGAGTTGTTTGCCGGGGCCGAAGCCCCGGCATTTGGATTTGCCAAGCTGGCTAAGCTTCAACGGCGGCGGGGGCGCGGCGCCACGCATAAAGCGGGAACCGGTCGGCTAACTCGGCTACCTCGCCGCGGATTTGTTCCAGAGCCGCGTCGTCGTTGCGCTGTTCAAGAGCCTTGGCAATCCAAGCGGCAATAACTCGCATCTCCGGTTCTTTCATACCGCGTGTGGTGAGGGCGGGCGTGCCTACGCGGATACCTGACGGCTTGAGGGGCGGGTTGGTGTCCCAGGGGATGGAGTTTTTGTTTACGGTGATGCCGGCTTTACCAAGGGCCAGTTCTGCCTCGGAACCGAGAATGCCTTTCTGGAAGACATCGACGAGCATGAGGTGGTTGTCAGTGCCTCCGGAGATGATGCGATAGCCAGCCTCCTTGAGGCCCTCCGCAAGCACTTTGGCATTGGCTACTACCTGCGATGCGTAGGTGCGGAATTCGGGCCGCAGAGCCTCTCCCAGGGCCACTGCCTTGGCGGCTACGATGTGCACCAGCGGACCGCCCTGCTGGCCGGGGAAGACTGCCTTGTCAACGGCCGCGGCCAGATCCTGCCCGCAGAGAATCAATCCGGCGCGTGGACCGCGCAGGGTTTTGTGAGTGGTGGTGGTGGTGATGTGCGCGTGAGGCACGGGCGAGGGGTGAGCGCCGCCTGCTACAAGGCCGGCGATGTGGGCCATATCGAAGATGAATGTCGCGCCCACCTTGTCGGCAATGTGACGCATCCGTTCAAAGTCCCAGAATCGGGGATAAGCGCTCCCGCCTCCAATAATGACGTTGGGTTTCTCGCGGACAGCGGTGGCTTCCATCTCGTCGTAGTCGATCTGCTCGGTGTCGCGCCGGACATGATAAAAAGTCGTCCGATAGAGTTTGCCGCTGAAGCTGAGCTTGTGGCCGTGGGTGAGGTGGCCGCCGTGCGAAAGATCAAGACCGAGAATGGTGTCGCCCGTCTTGATGACCGCGGCGTAGGCCGAGGCGTTGGCCTGGGAGCCGGAGTGGGGCTGCACGTTGGCATGCTCGGCACCGAAGAGCTCCCTGGCACGGTCACGGGCCAAGTTTTCTACGATATCGGCATAGTCGCAACCGCCGTAGTAGCGGCGGCCCGGGTAACCTTCAGCATATTTATTGGTAAAGATTGAGCCAGCCGCTTCAAGCACGGCCTCAGAGACGAAGTTCTCACTGGCAATCATCTCCAGCCCCTCGTGCTGGCGGAGAGTTTCCTGGTCAAGTGCAGCGGCCACAGCAGGGTCGGCCTGGGCGAGGGAGAGAGACATGCGCTCGGTCATAAACGGATTTTACCGTTAATCGACGTTTCTTCACAGGCTGGAAATGGGACGGTGGATAGTGTGCTGAGGCGAAGAAGCATCTGGGAACAGACGGGAGGGTTTTGGCGTACCTGTTGACATTCGGACTAAGCGGGTGCAGTGTATAGGTAGAATGTCAACAGGAGGCTGGGATGGGCGGCGATAAATCGGATGTATTGCAAGGAACGCTGGACCTGATGGTGCTGAAAACGCTTGAGTCCATGGGGCCTTTGCACGGTTACGGGATCGCGCGGCGGATCGAGCAGGTGAGCGGCAACGCGCTAACGCTGAACCAGGGGACGATTTACCCAGCACTGCTCAGGCTGGAGCAGCGTGGGTGGGTGAAGGCGGAGTGGGGTCTGTCTGAGGCGAATCGGCGGGCTAAGTTCTACTCGCTGAGTGTGATCGGGCGGAAGCGGATTCAAGAAGAGACGGAAAACTGGGAGCGGACCGCAGCGACGATGGCGCGGTTTCTTGCGCCGTCGAGTTAGGAGGCGGGGATGGACTGGATACGTGTTCTGCTGAGCCGGTGCGCTGCGCTCTTCCGGCGGCGGAAACTGGATGAGGATCTCGATGAAGAGTTGCGCACGCATATCGACCTGGCCGTTGAGGAGAATCTGCGGCGGGGCATGACGGTACAAGAGGCGCGGACGGCGGCGCTGTGGGCTTTTGGCGGGGTGACTCAGGCGAAGGAACGGTATCGCGTGGGGCAGGGATTGCCGCCTCTAGAGGTATTGGGACGGGACGTTCGTTATGGATTCCGCCAGTTGCGCAAGTCGCCGGGGTTTACATTGACAGTGGTTCTGACCCTGGCGCTGGGGATTGGCGCGAATACAGCGGTTTTTAGCGTGATGAACGCAATCCTGATGCAGTTGCTCCCGGTGAGCCGGCCGGAGGGGCTCTCGTATGTTCGGATGCCGCAAGGCGAGCATAATCCGCCGGGGGCATCGAATACGGGAGCCTGGGACACTTCGTTTTCCGAAGCCGTGCTCGAGGCCTTGCGCCAGCGGAGGGATATCTTCGAAGAGTTGATCGCCTATGTTCCGCTGAGTTTCACCGGCAGTATTGCGGTGCGGCACGGGGAGTTGCCGGAAGAGGCCGAGGGCGAGGAGGTGAGCGGCAACTTCTTCTCCGGGCTGGGAGCGCGCCTGGAACGTGGGCGGGGGTTCAGCCTGCAAGACGAGAAAGACCACGCGCCGGTGGTGGTGCTCAGCTACGACTACTGGACGCGGAGTTATGCGCGCGATCCGGCTGTTGTGGGAGAGATGCTCTACATAAAAGGCGTCCCAATGACGGTGGTGGGGATAACGGCGTTCGGGTTCAAAGGCATCGAACCAGCCACCGCGACGGATTTTTGGATTCCATTGCAGAATCGGCCTGAGTTGAATGCCTGGGGCACGGCCGGCGAATTCGGCACCCTTTACGGTTCGCCGAAATGGTGGTGTCTGCGTATGATGGCCCGCCTTCGCTCTGATGTGGGGCCGATGCAGGCGCAGGAGGCAATCACCGGCACTTATAGTGAAGTGGTTCGGCAGACTGTAGGTGCAGTTGATCCCAAGCAGTGGAAGCCGCTGCTGGAGTTCGCGCCCGTGCGCGGCATTGGCGGCTACAACGAGCAGTACCGCGAGCCGCTGCGGGTTTTAATGGGTCTGGTGGCCCTGGTGCTGCTGATTGCGTGCACGAATGTGGCCATGATGGTGCAAGCCCGCAACACGGTGCGGCAGCGGGAGTTCAGCCTGCGACTGGCGCTGGGAGCAGGGCGGAGGAGCATATTCCGTCAGTTGCTGTGCGAGAGCTTGCTGCTGGTGAGCGCGGGCGCGGCGCTTGGCTGGATCTTCGCGCACGCGGCGACGCGCATGTTGTCCACCTGGTCGGGCATTGAGACTGGCCTCGTCCCGGATCGCAGCGTCCTGCTCTTTACCCTGCTCATCTCGGCGCTGGCCGCACTGGCCTTCGGGCTGGTCCCCTTGGGGCGCGCCATGGGTGCTCCGGTCGCCGGCGTGCTGCGCGCGACCTCCTCCAACATGACCGCGGGCCGGAGCCGTATGGTGGGCGGGCGCATTGTGCTGGCCGGGCAGATGGCCATTTGCCTGGTTTTGCTGATGGCCGCGGGCCTGTTGCTGCGCACACTGCGCAACTACGTGATGCAGAACCTGGGAATGCAGGCCGATGGCCTGCTCGTCTTCAGCGTTACGCCGCAGGGGCAGAGCGATACCCACGCCTTCTATCGCAATCTGCTTGATCGCTTGCGGCAGCTTCCGGGTGTGGAGTCCGTCTCCATGGCCCAGGAACGTCCGGGCACGGGATGGTCCAACAACAACGGGTTTGACCTGGATGGCGTTGGGAAGCCCGGTGCGTGGCTGCGATCGAACAATGTCGGTCCCGGCTTTTCACATACCATGGGCGTGCCAGTTGTTGCCGGACGCGACATCGCCGAATCCGACGCGCCAGGCACTCAGTACGTTGCGCTGGTCAATGAGACCTTCGTGAAGAAGTATCTTGCCGACACCAATCCGTTGGGCCACTACTTTGGCAACGCCAAATTCCGGCTCGACATTGTTGGCGTAGTGCGCGACAGCAATTACACCTCGGTGGACGAAGAGCCGATGCCGATGGCCTACTTCGCCTGTATGCAGGCGCCTAACCTCGGCCCCATGAGCGTTGAAGTGCGGACCCGCGGCGACGCAATGGGCATCTTGCCGGAGTTGCGCAAAACGGTCGCCTCGCTCTATCCCAATGTGCCTGTCGAAAGGCCCATGACTCAGCGGGAGCAGTTCGACGAGTCCTATGCGAAGCAGCGCATGTTTGCAGCCATGGGCGGGTTCTTCGGCGTGCTGGTGGCCACCGGCCTCTACGGCACGCACTCCTTCCGGGTGAGCCGCCGGAGCAACGAGATTGGCGGGCGTATGGCTCTGGGCGCCAGCCGTGAACAAGTATTGATCATGGTGCTGCGCGAAAGCCTTTGGGTGCTCGTGGCCGGGCTCACCGCTGGAATCCCGCTCACTCTCCTCGCTGTGCGGCCGCTCAAATCCATGCTCTATCAAATGTCGCCCTTGGACCCCGTGAGCTTCGTTCTGGCAATCACCGTGATGATTCTGGTTTCCGGCTGTGCGGCACTTGTTCCCGCACGACGGGCCGCGTCGATCGATCCGATGCAAACGCTAAGAGCAGAGTAGGAGCTGAAGATGGACCGGATACGCATGCTCTTGAACCGTTGCGCCACACTGTTCCGCGGACAAAGGCTGGACGAGGATCTGGACGAAGAGATTCGCTCGCATATCGACCTGGCCGTGGAGGAAAATCTGAGGCGCGGCATGACGGCGGAAGAGGCGAGGACGGCGGCGCTGCGGCTGTTCGGCGGGGTGACGCAGACGAAGGAGCGTTATCGCATGCAGCGGGGCTTTCCGATTCTGGCGGCACTGGCCCAGGATTTTCGCTTTTCGCTGCGGCAGTTGCTCAAGTCGCCGGGATTCGCTCTTACGGCTATCCTTACGCTGGCCCTTGGGATTGGCGCGAACGCCGCGATCTTCAGCGTGGTGAATAGTGTGCTGCTGAGGCCGTTTGGCTTTCGCGACCCGGGCAGGCTGGTGATTCTGCGGGAGACTGCGGAGGAGCTGGCAAAGCTGGCTCCAACCTTGCCGGACAATCCCAAACACTATCTGAATTTGAGAGCGCAGTCGAAGACGCTGGAGGACGCAGCGATCTTTCAGCCGCGGGGCTTCAGCGTGGCCGTGGGAAGCGACCATCCGCAGATTGTGAACGGGCTGGAGATTGCTCCGAGTTTCTTCTCCGTATTGGGGATGCAGCCCATGCTGGGCCGCGCTTTCCGGCCTGAAGAGGCGACCGCGGGGCACAATACCGTGGTGATCCTGACCTGGGCGGCATGGCAGCGCTATTTCCAGGGCGATCCGGGCGCCGTTGGCCGCACACTACGCGTGGATGGGGGAGAGAGTACGGTGGTGGGCGTGCTGCCAATGGGGTTCAGCTTCCCTCCTATGGCCATCCTGCCTTCCACGCAACCATTCGGAACGACGCCGCTGGAACTGTTCAGGCCGCTGGTGCTTGATTTGCAACACATGTCGGACGTGGGCGATTTCAACTACCTGGTGATCGGCCGGATCAGGCCGGGTGTGACCCTCAACCAGGCACAGAGCGAGTTGCAGGGGTTGCAACAGGCGTACACGGCGGCCATGCATCTTCAGTCGCATTTGGGCATTGCAGTGATCCCGCTGACCAAGGAGTCACGGGCGGCGTAAGCACAGGGCTGTGGCTGTTGCTTGCGGGCATTGCCGCCGTGTTGCTGATTGCCGGCGTGAACGTGGCCAACCTGCAACTGGCGCGCGCCGTTACACGAGATCGCGAAGCTGCCATCCGCGCTGCCTTGGGAGCGGGGCGCAAGCGCCTGCTGCAACTGGCGCTGATGGAGAGCCTGGTGCTTGCTTCGGTTGGAGGCGCGCTGGGAGTGCTGTTTGCGTTTGCCGGTGTGCGCATTTTCATATCAGCAGCCCCACCGGGGTTGCCAAGGCTGAATGAGGTTGCGGTCAGTTGGCCAGTGCTGTTGTTTGCAGCGGGCCTGTCTTTTGCAACCGCGTTGGTGTTCGGCATTCTGCCGGCTCTCCGTTCGATGCGCGCCGATCCACAGTCTGTGATGCAGGCCAACTCCAATCGTGCAGCCAATACGCGCCAGGGACAGCGGCTACGGAGCGTGCTGGTAGGCACTGAAGTTGCGTGCGCGCTCTTGTTGCTCGTGGTTACTGCGCTGGTGGTGCGCAGCTTTGCGAGGGTGGTGACACAGCAACGCAATTTCGATTCGCGTGATGTGACGCTGGCGCAGGTAAATCTCTTCAACCCAAGCTATGGGCAATCGACGCCCAATTCCGAAGCGGCGAAGATCGCGTTTATTGATCGGACGCTGGAGAGCCTGGCGCGGATTCCCGGGGTGACCAACGCCGCCGTAATCAGCGAGATGCCGATGGCGGGGGAGTCGTGGATCGATGGTCTGACGCGCCCGGATCATCGGGTACCGGAGAACCAGATCCCCTTGGTGAACCTGCGGATGGTGAGCCGGAATTACCGCGGAACGTTGCAGATTCCGTTGATCGCAGGGCGCGACCTGGAGGCCGGGGACAGGGGGCATGCTGGCAATGCCCTGATCTCTGCGCAGACTGCGCGCGCGGTGTGGCCCGGAGAAGACCCAATCGGCAAGCGTTTTGAGTTTGGCGACGGCTCTGGACTGCATACAGTGGTGGGCGTGATTGCCGATGCGCGCGTGAACGATCTGAAGAAAACGGCCAACATGGTCTACGTGCCTTACTGGGAGAATCCTCGTTGGCGCGTCTACTTCCTGGTGCGCAGTTCGCTGCCGGCATCGGCAATTACCAATTCAATTCGTGGGGTAATTTGGAATATCGATCCCCAGGTCCCGATTCCCACGCTGAAGACTCTGGACGGCCAGGTAAGCGAGTCGGTGGCCACGGAGCGTTTTCAGACGCTGATGCTTTCAAGCTTTGGCGCGGCGGCTCTGTTGCTGGCTTTGCTGGGGGTTTACGGGGTGCTGACTTACTCGGTTTCGCTGCGGCGGCAGGAGTTTGGCATTCGCGTGGCTCTGGGCTCGGATCGCATCGCCCTGACATTGCTGGTATTGCGGCAGGCTTGCAATCCGGTCGGGTGGGGGATCGTCGCGGGTTTGGGAGCATCCCTAGTGGTCACGCGCTGGGTGCGAAGCCTACTCTACGAGACGCAACCTGCAGATCCGTTGGCAATCGCAGTGAGTATCGTGTTGCTGGTGGGCGTTGCGTGCCTGGCTGCTATTGTTCCGGCGCGCCGAGCCGCTTCCATCGATCCCATGCGGGCATTGAGAACAGAATAGAGGCAGGCAATTTCCCATTTTCTGCTCACAGGGCAGAACAGGAGATGGAAACAGAGACTCACGCTTGTTTGTCCGCTATCCTAAGCAGGATGCAAGGCCACGAATCTTCAGTGTTGCGCCGACTGTTTGCTCCTTTGGGTTGCCTGCTGGCTGCCGGGCTTGCCGCAGCTCTGGCCAGCGCGCAAACTGATCCGGTCACGCTTGCTCCTGCGGTGGTCGCGGCCGGTTCGCCGGTGCTGATTCACGTGGATGCGGGTCGCGAAGCGGCCATCGAGGGTGATTGGCTGGGGCGGAAAATTCAGTTCTTTCCTGCAGCCAGCGGGGGTGGTTGGTTTGCGCTGGCTGGAGTAGATGTAGAGGGACCTCTGGGGCCGTCGACGTTGCATATTCTGGTACGATCGGGCGAGGGCGTGCACGATTTGAGCCGGACGGTGGAGGTTGAGGCGGCTCCTTACCTCACGAGGTCAATTAAAGTGGCTCCGAAGTTTGTGGAGCCGGGGCCGGAAGAGCTGAAGCGGATTGAAGCGGAGAGCAAGCTGAAGGCCAAGGTGTTTGCGGGGAGCGCCGCTGAAACACTGTGGGCATCGAGCTTTCGCGCGCCTGTGACGGCGCAGGCCACGGACAGTTTCGGCACCCGGCGCATGTTCAATGGCAAGCTGGCCAGCGTCCACAAGGGGATGGACTTCCGCGCTGCTACGGGAACGTCGGTGCGAGCAGGCAACAGCGGCACGGTGGTGCTGGCGCGCCTGCTCTACTACGAAGGCAATTGCGTGATCATTGACCACGGGCTAGGGTTGTTCACACTTTCGATGCACCTGAGCCGGATTGACGTACGCGAGGGCGAGCATGTGGCCACGGGCGATCGGCTGGGATTAAGCGGGGCTACCGGAAGGGTGACAGGGCCGCACCTGCACTGGGCGGTGCGCTGGCAGGGGGCTTACCTTGACCCCGCGAAGCTGCTGCGGCTGGACTTGAGGTCGGTCCGCTAACGGGTGACGGCTTCTTCTTGCGGCTCGGTTACATGGATGGGCGCGGGGCTAAGACCGGCCGCCTTTTCTTCCCGCAGGGCTTTGAAGGCGCGGTGAACGAAGGATCCCATGTACCAACCGTCGATGAACTTGTAGGGTGTTTCGCCGGTGGTGTAGTGGCCGCAGGGCAGGATGCGGAGCTCGAAGTTGAGGCCGATACGCCTGAATGCCTCGACGACCTTGAGCGAGTACTCCTTGGGGAAGGTCAGATCGTAGTTGGCATAAATCATCAGAACGCGCTTGAGGGGTCCGCCGGCTTCGGGGCTGACAATCTTGTCGTAGTAGTTGCAGGGGCTGATGGCCGACCACAGTTCGCGCACACGGTCCTGGGTGAGCCCGGCCTCTTCGAGCGCCTGGCGGACGTGGCGGGTGCTTTGGCCGGCCCATGTTACGTCGCCGAAAGCTGTGGACGCGTGGTTGAAGGCATTTACGCGAAGGCGCGGGTCGTGCGTTGAGGCAAGGAAGGTGTAGCAGGAGCCGAGGCTGGTTCCCAACACGCCAAAGTGCTCGTAGCCTTGATCTTCGAGCCAGTCGAGGCAGCAGCGGATATCAACGACTGCCTGGCGGCAGGCCGAGAGCGAGCGGCCGATGTTGGCGCTGACGTTGTAGTCTGACCGCTCGAGTTCAATGGGCCTGCGAATGTCGTGGTAGGGCTTGGAGAGGCGGAGCGCGGAGACGCCCATGCGGTTGAAGATGGTGCAGAGCGAGTTGTGACTGAAGGCGTCGGCGTTCCACTGGGGCAGAACCACAATGGCCTGCCTGGGGCGTTTGGGATCCTTGTGTTCGGGCGCGGGATACCAGCGGGCGTTGACCAGATCGTTTTCCGGATAGGGCGTGCGTTCCGGCGAGGTGAAGCGCAAGAACTGCGCACGAGGGATTTTGCCGTCTGCGGCCTGCTGCTTTAAAGCTGCGTCCTGGGCCATGGTCTCGGGACGGACGTTGGTGGGGAACAGCTCCGGGAAGCGCTCTTCGAGACGATAGTCAGTGGGGCGCTTGTAGCCGAAGAAGGTGTCGCTGTGGCGGATAAGAAGATGGTTTATCCGGACCATGGCCGCTTCAGCAGCCACGGGGTCACTGACTATCTCGGGACCGGGGACGAATTCTCCAAATCCGTGGTCGCGAAGGAATGGCTCAATCCACTCAAAGCCCCACTCCAGCGGGCGCACAACGCGGTTTTCGTCGCGCGTGGTGAGGCGGGTCTCCCAGTCATACATCCAGCGGGCATACAGCTTCTTGATCATTGGTTGATTCAATTTTATCAGCGCGGGGAGCGGAGGCGCACGGATGCTGAATGCATGGAGGTTTGAGCACGAGTGCCGGATCTAGGCGGTGCGGCGGGACGGACGGCCTGTGAACGCCCACCACAGGCCCGTGATTGCAATTACGGAGATGATTCCCAGCGAGATGACGCAGTAGACGCAATAGACCTCGAGCACGTATTTCTCGATGCGCGTGAGGTAGAGCGAGAATGCGAGGCCGAGAACGGCGAGAACTGCAAGCGTGGTGCGCCGCCGCGCGAGCGCCATCCCGCCCAGCACCAAGTATCCTGCGATGCCGATGGCCGCTACTGGAACGTGTTCGATTTCTGCGAATGGACTGTGGTTGACGATGCCGCAATCCCATTTCTCGTTGATGTTGCAGGGCTCAGTGCCGGTGGAGTAGTGAACGCGAAGCGCGAGCGTTGAAACGACCACGCCGGCCAGGGCAAGAAAGACTATCAGGTATCGCATCTATATGAGTCTGATGCGAGCTGTGCGCCCGGCGATTGATTCCTGCTCCAGAATTAGTGCAAACGTGGGAGGGAGCACATCTTGCGGCAAATGCACTACGATAGGCGCATGAACGAGGCAACGGCTGGCCGGCGGGTGGCATTCTTTGGCGGCAGTTTTGACCCGCCGCACATGGGCCACCTGGCCGTGGCTCGGGCCGCTCGCGCGGCGCTGCGGCTGGACACGGTTCTGTTTGCGCC
>OCZT010001577.1_pt1 | contig 23566 bp, 10 predicted proteins | sample 1539031 | NCBI WGS metagenome assembly OCZT01 (sample SAMEA3539308, study PRJEB22396) | soil metagenome | biome: tundra; feature: field; material: soil | place: USA | collected 2010-05 | depth 0.15 m | reverse complement strand
CTGTCACGGCAGAGGCCGCGGGTTCGAGTCCCGTCGTCCCCGCCATTCTTTTCAGTAGGTTGGAAACCCAACCGTTTGAGGTCCGTTGTGCGGTGTTGAATGAGACTGCGAGTTTCTCAGCCTCCTTCCTGGCGACGAAGGCGTCCCAGCATCCTGATCCTCCTTAGCCCATCGCGCCGCTAGACGGCTTCGTCGGCGCAGGCGGCAATCGCGATTTCCGCCTGCTGCGTTCCCAAACGCGGATGGACCGCTTTGAGCCGCACCTTGCCGGGTTTTTCCTGGGCTCGAATCCAAATCGCCCCAGTTCCGCCGATCAGCGAAAATGGATTGTCGCCCACGATCTCGGCTGGGCCTTCCACCTCAAACTTGATCGCGTCGTTCGCAAATGGCCGAACCGCGCCGAACTCGTCGGTGACGCGCAGAACTATTCGGGTGGAGTCCGCGCCGTCCGCGATCAAGTGGGCATCGTCGGGTAGAAGCAGGAATTTTGCATCGACACCCGTTCCCGAAAGACGCTTCGCGATCACCTGTTTGCCCTGGATATAGCCCTCGATACGGAGGTCTCCCCACTTGTGAAACAACTCACCCATTTCGAGGACGAAGGGCGCGTAGCGGAGATGCTCAAACTGCTTCCGGTCCGGGTCCACGTCCGCAACCAGTTGGTCATCGATGTAGAACTTGAGGTGATCGCAATTGGAGCACACGACCGCTTTCGAGAATCCGACTGACGCGTCGCCGCGCGCCCAATGAAACGCCGGCTCCAGCACGATCTCCTCCGCCGGGTCACACTGCGATTTGTAGAATCCTGCGGCGGGCTTTGGTTCCCGGAATATATCCGTGACCCCGTGATAACAAATGCGGTCGCCCGAACCGAAATTGCCATGCGTGTTGTAATCGAAGGCACACCAGCCAATCCCTCCTGCATATTGCGGATTGGACGCGAGTTGGTCATGGATGCGGGCGTGACGCAACGTATGCTCGGTGAGGCGCTCAACCTGGTCGATGGTCTTTGTGGGATAGGTGTGGCCAACAAATTCCGTGTTCAAGTAGCGCGGATGGTTCGGCGGTTTCAGAGGGAATCCGAAATCGTTCATGGTGAAGACGTCTTCCAGGAATTCAGATCCTTGAAAATAACGGATGCCGCCAGTCTGGCGGCTCGGGTCGAGTTCATGGGCCAGCGCGTTTGTGCGCATGTAGAAATCATGGTCGTCTTTTGATTCGTTGATGCGGACTCCCCATAGAATGATGGAGGGATGGTTCCAGTCGCGTCTTATCATGCGGCGCACGTTGTCGACGGAGATTTGCTTCCAGGCTTCGTCCCCGATGTGCTGCCAGCCAGGGATTTCCTCCAGCACGAGAAGGCCGACTTCGTCGCAGGCGTCAAGAAAATGACGCGACTGCGGATAATGCGAGGTGCGAACGATGTTGCACCTGAGCTTTTCACGCAGGATCTGCGCGTCGCGGCGCTGAGCGCGTCCAGGCATGGCCTGCCCGACAAATGGGAAGGTCTGATGACGGTCGAGGCCGCGCAGCTTAATGACCTTGCCGTTTAGCTCGAAGCCGTGATCGGTAAATTGGGCCTCGCGGAAACCGAAACGGCGGGAGTCTTCATCCAGCAGTTGCGCGCCGCGCCGCAACCGCACACGGGTCGAGTAAAGGTTCCGCTGTTCCAAGTCCCACAATTTGATTCCGCTTAGGCCTTCCAGGTGTACTGAGTGCGCGACGGGCTCGGTCGAGGGGCCTGAGGATGGCAACTGCTGCGACGCCTTCGCGAGAACGCGCTCGCCATCAAGCAATTCAACGTCGATGGTTAAAGCATCTTGCGATGCTTCCAAGTTCTGAACGAAACAAACGACATCGAGCCCTGGACTGGCTGTGAGCGCATTCTTCGGCTGCACGAAAATGTTCTCGATAAACGTTGCCGGCACAACACGCAGAGAAACCTCGCGATAGATGCCGCCGAAGGTGAGATAGTCAATTTCGTATCCGAAGGGCGGAATATCGGGGCGCTCGCTGGAATCCACATCGACGGCGAGCACGTTTTCTCCGTCAAAGTCGAGGTGGGACGTCAAGTCAAACGAGAATGGCGTGTATCCGCCTTTGTATTCTCCCAGCCGCACTCCATTGAGCCAGACCGTGGAAGCGGTCATCGCGCCTTCGAAATCGACAAAGACACGCTTTCCTCGCGCTTCGGGCGGAAGCTTAAAGCGGCGGCGGTAAAGGGACACAAACTCATAAGTTTTTTCATCGAAACCATGCCACGGGAGCGGGATATTCGTGTGCGGGATTACGACTCGCTCAAATCGAGAGTCGTCGAAAGTTTTTGCGTGGCCGCCTTCGACAAAACTGCGACTGTAACGCCACTTTCGATTCATTGGGAGGATGAGCCGTCCGGTGGCCGTTGAACCGCCAGATTGGGCGCCTCCTTCGGGAAGCGCGTAGGGTGCGAGAGCGGCTCCAGCAATGAGTGTGCCTGTTTGTTTTAGAAACCTGCGTCGATCCATTTGTCTACTCTCTTCCTTTACTATCGATTGCACACAAGAAATGCCATCGCCTGTATGGCTGGATTGCAACCCTTGAGCCGCTCACACCGTCCAGGCAAGCACCTGCTCCAGATCGGCTGCTGACGTGGACTCGGTTCCGCGTGGCGTGGACGGACCGATCGCCAACGCCTGACTGTGCCCTTCAAACCAAACCAGGAATGACGACTGCTCAGCTCCCGGAAGGCGCTGCTGATTCAGCCAGTTGTAATATGCACCCAGATCAGCATCGACCAGGGAACCGACGAAATCGAATTCTGGATGGGCCCGAGCTGCGGAGAGCAGTTCATTCATCGGTTTCTGCCGCTGTCGCGGAGCAAATCGCACTAGCAGGGTGAGCGGTTGAGCCCGCCGCAGGGCTTCGCGCGCGGCCCACTGCGCAAAACTAGTGCTGAAGATTTGAGTTCCCGAACCTTCAGTCAGCAGGCTGACATCGAAGCGCTCCAGCACTTCGTCTTTTGGTTTGCCACTTCTCTCTCTGTCCATGCCCAGATCTGCCGGACGAATCTGGGCGAGAAGCGTGCGCAGCACTTCGGGACCCATGCCCGGCCGATCGATCTCCGCTTGCATTCTGCGCAACAGCACAGCGCGCGCCGGCTCTAGGGTCTGGTAGGAGACGCAAGTAAGCGCTGAAACGTGATCGGCTTCTTCACCACCATCGATGTACCAGTGGCCGTAGGGAACGGGATGCGCTTTGGCTCGCACCGCAACCGCATCCAGCAGCAACTGAAATCCATTCTCGGGCTTCACGTGACTGAAATATGCGCCATGGGCGCGCAACTTGCGAAACAGGGGTTCGTCATACGAGGCCACTCCTTGGCCGATGACGGTAATCCCCAACCGGGGAACCGGTGGAAGCTCCGGCGGTACTGCCGACCGTAAGCGATCCGCGTAGTCGTTCGAGGCCTGGCGAAAGGCGTCGAGCTGATGCGTGCTCCACAGGTGTGCGGACAACCGTTCGACAAACTGAGCGGGCGCTTTTGGCCAGTCGAACTCTTCGAGCTGAGGCGAAAGGCGAATTTGAGCGAATCCTTGAAACCACTCTTTCAGCTGGCCAGCGGAAAGTGAACTGAGATGCGCTAATTCTCTGTCACGCGCTTTGCGCTCCGCGGGAAATTTGAAATCGTAATCGATGAGCTCCCGAAGCAGACCCGGCACAAAACTAACGGGTAGTTGCTGTAGTGTCGCCAAATAGTTCGTGACCACTCTCCGCGCCTCCGGCGGATAGCCAGCGAACTGTCCGGGTTTGAGGTCACGTGGAAGCATGGAAGCTACAACAGTTCGCTGATCGGTTTTCCTTGTGCGAACGACGGAACAAATCCCAGCATCGATCCCAGCGTCGGCACCAGATCTGTAGAATCAATTGCTCGGTCGAAGACCACTCCCTGGCCAATGCCCGGACCGGCGACCAGCATCCACGTCGTCCGAGAGAGAGCGTCGCCGGTGCGATGATGCTGAAACCCGTTTCCTCCCGCGTCCTCGTCCGAATCACGACCGAAGTCGGGCAGGATGAAAAACGTTGTCTTGCCTGAGTATTCCGGCTCGCTCTGGATCGCTTTCCATAAATCGGAGCAGAGGCGGTCGGTGCGGCGGATTCCGTCGACGTAAAGCGAGTAAGCTCCGGCGTGCGCGATGTCGATGTCATGCATGGTGATCCACAACAGACTGGGCGCAACTTGCCGCATCAATTGGCGGGCAATATACACGGAAAGCTCATCCGGACTCGACAACGTCTGGGCATGGTCCTTGAAGTCATCGACAGAGAGTTTCAGGATCATTTCGAGTTGCTGCAATTCGAACTCGCTGCCCGCCAGTTCCGGCGCGAAAAGAGGAGTTTCGTAGTTGTCGCGGAGCAAATGCCGGTAGTCGTTGCTGCTGCCTGAGGTGGCCGCCGTCAACAGACGCTTGGGCAGGATCACACGCGCGCCCAGCCCGGGACCGTAAGATCGATGACTGCTTTCGCCAATCCGGTTGAACCCGTTGCTGGGAGCGACCACCCAGGCATCTGAGGACGGACGCTTCAAGTCTTTGCGAAAGTACTCGAACACCGTTGGAGATTGAGGTGGCGTTGCAGCAAAATTATTGAAGGTTTCATACACGCCGGTTGCAAGACTCGCGGTCGCGACGTAGTGGCCGAGAATTCCGCGATTCACGACCTGAGTGAAAAAAGTCGCTTGCGGGATGAGTTCGCGCATCAGGTGTGGAATATTTTCCTGGCCTTCCAGCGCAAATGTTTCCTGATCGCGTGCCCCGCCGCCAAAGGTGACGACTACGACTTTTCTTTTCGAGGGAGAGGTTGCGGCGCGAGCCCATGAGGAGCGCAGCAAGGTGCTCCCCAGTGCCACGCCCGCAGCGTTGCGTAAGAAATCCCGGCGGGTGCGGGCAAGAAGGCGGCTAACCTCTTGAGGGTTCGATGCGCTCCGCGAAGCTACTCCTGGGTCTCGTCGATTGTGCGGTAAAGCTGTCATCAATGATCCATCGCGCGATGCCAGACTCCTAGGCGGCAGGGTTCACTGCTGCGCCGGCGTCCCACCCTTCTCCGAGTAAACGAACTGCCGAATCTCCGCCCTTTGTCTGTCGAGATCAGCCAGGTGTTGTTCGCGCAGCCGCTGATAGACTTGGAATTGCGCCTGTGCTTTGTCCTTTTCACCCGTATGCACATAGGCCTGACCCAGCCGGTAGTGAGCATCGGCAATATCAGGGTTGTCTTCCAAGGTCTTCACATACTCGGGGACGGCTTCGGCAAATTGAGTCTGGTCCGAATAAAGATTTCCCAGCTGCAAATGCGCCTCCGCAAGTTTGGGATCCAGCGTGACCGCCTTCTTGAGTAAGGACTCGATCTGATGGAGATCCAGGCTGGGGTCTTGTGCCCGTCTTCCCTTCCACAGGCTCATTGCGTAGTAATAGGAGGCCCGTGCGTCGCTCGGCTGCAATTCCGAGAAACGGCGGAACCTCTGGATGACCTCGTCCGCCTGGCCCGGCGAGCTGTCGTAAGCTTTGGACAGAAAAAGATAGCAACGAGGGTCAGAGGGGCTTAGATCCGCCGCCCGCAGCAGCGATTTGACCGCTTCGTCATAAATACCGCGCGAGTACAACGCAATGCCAAGACCGATCGCCATCCGCGGCGAATTCGGATAGCGCCCGGCAGCCTGCCGGAAGACTTCAATCGCGGGCTCGAGCGTCTGATGCAGAAGAAGTTCGCTGGCCCAGTCGAAAAGGTTGCTCTCACTCGGGTCCTGGTGAGCTGCGATTTCGAATTCACTGACTGCAGCCACAAACTTTCCATCTTTTTCTTCGATCTGACCTAACAGGTTGTGCAGTTCCGCGGTGTTTTTCGATTGCAGAAGCTCCTGGACAAGCTGCCGAGCCTGAGCCGGGCGTCCGGTATATAGGTAAGCCAGCGCCAGATCATAGCCATTATCGTAGGAGGAAGGATTGATACGCTGCGCGTCTTTGAGAAACGGCACAGCGTCCGGAAGTTTGCCCATCCGGACATAGAGCTCGCCCAGGTTGTGGTTGGCATCGAAGTTCCGGGGTTCGAGCACGACTGCTTTCTTCAGCTGCTCTTGCGCACCCTCCAGCTTTCCTAAGCGGACGAAACTGGTGGCCAGGTTGGTTCTGGCAGCAGCCGAATCAGGCTTCAAGCGAACCGCTTTCTCAAGGTGCTGATTGGCCAAGGCGTCCTGCGATTCGCCCGCATAAACCAATCCCAGGAGTTCGTGAACCTCGAAGCTTTCCGGGGCATCGCGCAGTAGATTTTCCAACTGTGCGGCAGCTTCGGGGAAATGGCCCGCGTCATATTGCGCCACCGCCTTCTGGAAGTCGCGGTTAAGCCGCTCGGCCTGCTCGCTGCCTGCGGCCACCAGCGCACAAGCCAGCACTACCAAACCAGTGCATCCCATGAGCCGAAGTCGAATCTTCACGGTCTGCATGCTATCACCTGCCGTGCGGCAGGCGGGTGCATGGGAATAAGGCCTGCGGCAGAGAAGGCGCTTCTCAGAAGCGCCTTCTCCGGCAAGAACGTCACTCTTAGCTAGTAGTACAACTTCAGAGCGAACTGGATTTGTCTCGGATCGTAGGGAGCATCGCGAGTGGATCCAATTTCTCCGAAGTTAGGATTGGTGTAGTTGCCCGAATTGGAGATCGCGACAACACCGTTGCCACCAAAATTTGGAGCGTTGAAGTTCGGATGATTGAGAATGTTGAAGAACTCAGACCGAAACTGCATCGTGAAACGCTCGCTGAGCCTGAAGTCCTTGAATAAGGAGAAGTCTAGCCGACGGAATCCCGGTGACAGGGTCGTCGACGGACCACCTCCCAAGGCGGCAAGACCGTTCAAAGGAACGCATCCCGCGGGGCTATCCGGGATCGGACTAGTAGCTCCTGGCAAACCTCCCAACTGACAAGGCTGCGTGAATGCGGTCGGGTTTCCAAACCAACTCAGTTTCCCGTTCGAGTCAATGTGCAGTCCCAGCTTCTGACTCTGCCCAGGTACATTTAGATCGAAGCAGCTTGTTCCGGAGGTCGTCCCGGTGGGGCAATTGAGAGTAACCGGTTGGCCACCTTCAAGCGTGCCTATTGCGTTCACGCTCCAACCCCCGAGCACACCATCAGCAAGCCTGCCAGCGCCACCCATATAACGCTTGCCCTTACCGAACGGCAGCGCATAGCCGCCGCTGAGGTGGAATACGTTGCGGATGTCGAAATTGGCCAAGCCGCGATCTTTTCCAAGGCCAAATCCAGGAACCCATACCGCTCGGCCACCTCCGGTATTACCGCCGTTCAGCAAGTCTCCTGCATCCGAAAACGTCTTTGACCATGTATATGTGCCCAGGAAATTCAGCCCGCCCGTGAACTGTTTTTCAATCTTGGTCTGCAGACCGTTGTAACTGCTGCTTCCTCCCATTAGCCCGTAACTCCCGCCGCCAAAGCCCGGGAACGGAATATAGTTGTTCGTACTTTGCCCGGCAGGCAGGACGTTAGGCAATATTTGCTGCACATTATTGGCGCCAACGTTCGCCTGAAGATGGCGACCCTGGGTTGTGACGTAAGCAGCCTGCACCGACAACGTTGGCTGAATTTGATACTGGAGAGTGAAGTTACCGCCTATCGTGTATGGGGTTTTAAACGCGAACGTGAGCCCTTGCAGTCCCAAACCACTGGCGTTCACCACGGAAGGAGTAAAGTTGATGCAGGAAAAGCCGGACTCAAAGGTCGCGACACCGCCTGGACCTGCCGTCGCGCACGTACTCCACGGATTTGGGTTCGCAGCGGGGTTGGAACCGAGGGGAGTGTAGCTATTCGTATTGAACCAAGAGAAGTTGTACACGAAGGGATAGTTCTCACCGTCGTTGGGCCCATATCCCTGGTTCTCATACGCGTTGTAGAACAGTCCCATCCCTCCGCGAGCTACAAGCTTCGGAGAAACCTGATAGGCGAACCCGAAGCGCGGAGCAAAGTTATTTTTTTGTGCCGTGCCGAGTCCTTTGCCGTAGCCACCGATCTTCAGGGCAATTCCGTCCGCAGCCAACTGATCGGTAAAGCTCGTTGACAGGTTAGCCTGGTCGACCCCACTCGGGATCAAATACATCGGGGAACGATTCGGAGGACCGTAGGGAACAAAGTTGGCCTGCCTACCATATAGCTCATAAATCAGCCCAAAGTAATCCCAACGCAGGCCCAGGTTGAGTGTGAGCTTGCGGTTCACCTTCCAGTCATCCTGGAAGTAGGTCGCAAAGTAGTTCTTTCCATCGTCGGTGGTGGAAATATTGGAGGCGTATACGCCGTCAGGGCCCCCCACGTTGGGCACTCCTCCAGCAACGGTTGAAGCCGTTGGACTCAGCAGAAACTGTGCGATGCCCAAGTCCCCGCCATTGTTCTGTGGGATATCCGCATACTGGCCGTTGAAGTCGAATTGGCCTCTCGACCATGCCGGCTGCAGGGTCGAGAACCTGACGTGCTGGTACTCGACGCCCATCTTGAAGCTGTGATTCCCGTAAATCTTGGTGAAATCGTCAGTAAACTGAAGGGTCTGACTGACCTCATCGGAGGGCAGGAAGTTGTTACTGCCCAGAGTCGACAGCCCGCCAAACCCGAAGGCGGGAAGACCGCCGTTCAAGTGCCCCTGCGGGATGCTCTGAATTCCATATTGTGACGGAATGTCGCTCGTACTGGCGCCCAGCGGCCCGGTGCGCGTGGTGTGAAGGTAATTCAGCCCAATGTGGGCGTTGTTCACCAAGGTCGCAGAGAAGATGTGATTGTAGACCAGCGCATTGTGCTGAGATAGCGCCGTCTGTATCCCTTGCTGGAAGGCGCCTCCGTCCGCGACGCCGCCAAAAATTCCGGGGATGTATTGCGGGTCATCGTCATACACAAAACTGTAGTACAGCTGATCTTTCTGGCTGAAATTGATGTCCATCTTGGTGAGGAAGGAGTTGCGATGCTCGAACAGGCCATTGCTGCTGGCAAAATTGTTAGCGATGCCGCCGGTGGTCGGCGACGGGAAGAGATTCAACAACTTGATGGCGTTCGCGTCCAGCCGCCCAGACGGCAGTTGATTCAGGCCGCAAGCGGTGGTGAAGGTCACAGTACTGGGTGCGCAGGTGCCGAAGGGCTCGCGAGCGGCACCTATGACCGTTACCCCCGCTGTTTGGCCGGCAACGCAGGGGGGAGTTGGGAAGCCACTGACCGGATCGACCGAACCACAAGTGACGGTGCGGGTTGTCGCGGGATCCAGAATAGTTCCGCCCGGAATCGTGCGATTCAGGATATCGGTCCGCGCTACTCCCGTGATCAGGTCCGAGAGATCGGTGTAACCGCTGTTGCGGTCCGCCAGGGTCGGCACGGTACCGGTCTGAATCGTGCCCTGCACTCTGCGTAAACCTTCATAGTCGCCGAAGAAGAAGATTTTGTTCTTTATGACCGGACCGCCGAAGGTGAACCCGAACTGGTTCTGGCGCAGCTTCCCTTTCGGGACACCGTTTGCGTCTTCGAAGTAGTCCGCAGCGTCGAGTTTGTCGTTGCGGAAAAACTCCCAAACCGCGCCGTGGACGCTGTTGGTGCCAGACTTGAGCGTAGCGTTGAGAACGGCGCCGGCAGAGCGGCCGAACTCGGCGCTGAAGCCAGAGGTCTCGACCTTGAATTCCTGGACCGCCTCAATCGGAGGAAGCACGACATAATTCGTGCCGTTCAGGAAGTCCACGGTGTCGGAATTGTTGTCAATGCCATCGAGCATGTAATTGTTCTGCGCCGGCCGAAGACCATTGGCCGAGAAGGCGCCGCTGGCGGCGTTGCCGCGCGTGTCGGCTTCAGGAGTGTTCACCCCGGCTGCGAGCTGAGCAAGAAACGTGAAATTGCGCCCGTTCAAGGGAAGATCGTTCACACTCTTCTGGTTGACCACCTGGCCGACAGAAGCATCTTGCGTCTGAAGCAAGGGAGCGGCGCTGGTGACTTCGATCGTTTCGCTCACGCTCCCGGGCTGGAGCTTAAAATCGAGGAGGACGTTTGCGGTCACGTCGACGGCGACATGACGCTCGCTGTCGATCTTAAAACCTTGCGCGGACACGTCGATTTTGTAACTTCCAACTCGGACCGGGCTGAATTTGTATCCGCCATCCGATCCTGTCGTAGTGGAGAGACTGGCGGCTGTGCCTTCGTTCGTGAGGGTGATTTTGGCCCCGCTCACAACCGCTCCCGAGGCGTCCGTGACCGTACCTGTGATGGAACCGGTGTCTACTTGAGCTTGGAGCAACCTGACGCCGAGCGTTGTAAAGACTGCAACCGCCAACAGGCTGCGCAGGATCCGGGCGAATGCGTATCGGTCCATGAGCTCTCCTTTGAGCTTCTCGGGCTTGCAGTCCTGGCAAGCCCTGCCACAGTTTCGACTGCCACCACGAACTACCCCCGAAGAGGGAAACAGCTCGTTAGAAAGACTTGTGACGATCCCCAAAATTTAAGAAGGCTCACTCGCGAAACGATACTTCCTCTAATTAACCGCTTAACCTAAATAAACCTAATACAAATGTACTATTTCTTTCCTGATGGGAATAACATGGCGTGCTCAGTGTTGTCAAGAAATTTTCTTGTGGTCTATACGCCGCGCCATCTCGGCGCTGCTTTGCGACCGCCTCGACAGGCTGGGGATTTCGAACATGAGCGTAACCATTCGCGATGTCGCGAACGCGGCCGAGGTTTCAACGGCGACTGTTTCCAATGTCCTGAACAAGACTGGCAAAGTGGGGCGGGACACGCGCCGCCTCGTGCTCTCGACCGTCAAGCGCTTGGGATACATTCGCGACGTTCATGCGCGTCACCTGGCTTCGCGTGATCGCCGTACGCTCGGAATCATCGTCTCCGACATCGAGAACCCTTTTTTTCCGGAAGTCATCAAGAGTTTCGAGATTCGCGCCCGCCAACTTGGTTACGACGTGATTCTCAGCGACACGAACTACGATCCGCGACGAACTCGTGAGGCCGCCGAGAGAATGATGGAACATAAAGTTCGCGGCGTCGCGATCATGACATCAGAGATCAGCCCGCGCCTGATCCACGAACTGGCCCGCAGAATGATCGCAGTGACGTTCCTCGACCTCGCGCCTGTCCGCGGCTACACCAGCAATCTCCGTATCGATTATTTGTCCGGAGTGGAACAAATCGTGAAGTACCTCTACCAGAATGGACACCGGCACATCGCCTTCGTTGCCGGGAGGCCTGGGCTTAAGTCCAATCTTGCGCGGCTGCAAGCCTACGAAAAATCGATGCGGCTCCTGGGACTGGAGCCGGGGCCGGTCTTCCCGGGTGATTTGCGCTTCGAGGGCGGGCTCGCCGCGGGTGTGGCCATCGCAAAGCTATCTCCGCGACCTACCGCGGTGATGGCCGTGAATGATCTCACGGCTGTGGGCGTCATTAAAGGCTTGCTGAATGCCGGCTGCCGCGTGCCCCAGGATATCTCAGTTACGGGATTCGACAAGACGCGTCTCGCTGATTACAGCAATCCATCGATTACCACCGTGGACATTCATCGCGAGACTCTGGGCCGGCTGGCAGCCGACGCGTTGCACGAACTCTCCAGCACCGCCAGTCCTCAGGGCAAGGAATATCAGATCGGGTCCGAGCTGGTAATTGGGAATTCCTCAGGGCCTGCTCCTCATTGAGGGATCCCTCGTTGATAGACTCGTCAGAAGTGCTAGCATGCAAACGCTGGGCTCTGGTTAAGCGGACACCTTGGGGATGCTTGGTCCAAAAGACGGAGATCACAATCCGTCGCGCAGAACTTTCTTGAAGCAGATGCGGTGGGCGCCCGTGCTTTTCGTTCCCGCGCCGATTCACAATCCTCTCTTTCGTACAGGGCTGCAAGAAATCGCCACTGCCCAGGCTTCCAAGTTCCCTTTCGCGGATGCTCGCTTCACTCCGCACTATCCGGCAAAATCTCCGCTAGATGATGTTCTTCGCCTGGCCGCTCCTGGCACGGATGAATACGTGACCGAAGGATACGCATTTGAGGTCATGGCGATGCTTGAGGAATGGAGTCAACATCTGAAGGCGGAGCCTCCTGCAACGGAAACCTTGAGCAAGTTCGTTGACCGGTCGATTCAAGCGACTGCGCTCATTCCGATTCGCGATTCCCGGTTGCGCTCCGGCGATGGGATCGAAGTGCTTCGGAGGGAATTTGCGTCCAGTCTGCTTCCCGGTCGCGAGCGATTCCTGGAGGAGATCAAGAACTATCTGGCTCCACTGGAGCGAGTGGAAACTGCCGACTTCGAGATCTATGAGTGCACGCAGGTGGGCGAGACGCCCCTGACCCTCGAAGCCAGCATTCGGTATGACCTTGTGGGCACGCGAGATCACGTACGGGAAGAGCGCATCGGGTCCTGGCGGACACAGTGGTCGCGCAATGAATCCGGTGCGTGGCGAGTTCTGAAGTGGAGTGCCGCCGAGGAAATTGTGAGCCGCGCTGCGGGCCGGATCTTTGTTGACATTACTTCGCGGGCTCTCGGGGGAACCGAATCCTACAAAGAACAACTGCTTCGGGGATCTGACTACTGGCGGACGGTTCTCGACGGGGTAATCGGACTCGACGTGTACGGAAACAACGGCTTGGCCGTCGGGGACTTCGACAACGACGGTCTGGATGACTTGTACGTCTGTCAACCCGCAGGACTTCCTAATCGGCTCTACCGCAATCGCGGCGATGGGACATTCGAGGATGTCACAGAAAAATCGGGCGTTGGCGTGCTTGATTTCACGGCGTGCGCCCTGTTCGCAGATTTCGAGAATCGGGGACTTCAGGATTTGCTGGTGGTCTGCGCGACCGGGCCTCTGCTTTTCTCGAACGACGGCAACGGGAAATTTTCGTTAAAACGGGAGGCGTTCCGCTTTGCAAATCCGCCGCAGGGGGCATTCACCCATGCCGCCGCCGCCGACTACGATCGCGATGGGCGCCTCGATGTCTATTTCTGCCTCTACAGCTACTATCAGGGATTGGACCAGTACCGCTATCCTGTTCCATATTTCGACGCGCGGAACGGGCCTCCCAACTACCTCTTCCACAACGAAGGGAATGGAGTGTTCGAGGACCGAACGGAAGTTGCTGGCCTGAACATCGAGAATGACCGGTACAGCTTCTCCTGTTCATGGGGCGACAGCAACGCAGACGGCTGGCCGGACTTGTACGTGGTCAATGATTTTGGCCGTAACAATCTCTACCGAAACAAAGGGGACGGGACCTTTGCTGCCGTTTCCGGCGAATCTCAAGTAGACGAGGCCGGAGCCGGCATGAGCGCATGCTGGCTGGACTTCGACAACGATGGAAAGCAGGACATCTACGCTGCGGGCATGTGGGTCGCGGCGGGCATGCGAGTTTTTGGAGACTCGCATTTTCACGCTGGAGAGCCGGAAAGAATTCGCTCCCTTTACCGTCGACACATGGCCGGCAATTCGTTGTACCGGAACCAAGGGGACGGCAAATTTAAAAATGTCGCCGTGAAAGCCGGGGTTGAAATGGGCCGCTGGTCATGGTCCACCGACGCGTGGGACTTCGACCATGATGGCTACCCGGACCTGTACGTCGCGAATGGCTATATATCCGGCATCGAGCGCCGTGATGTCTCAAGCTTTTTCTGGCGCCAAGTTGTCGCGAACTCGCCGCAGGATTCCAGCCCTTCGCCCAGTTACGAGCGCGGATGGAGCGCCATCAACGAACTCATCCGTTCTGACTCGACTTGGAACGGTCACGAGAGAAACGTTTTCTTTGCCAACAATCGCGACGGCACGTTTTCCGATGTCTCCGGCGTAGTGGGGTTGGATTTTCGCGATGACAGCCGGGCGTTTGCGCTCGCCGATTTCGATGGCGACGGCAGGCTGGAAATCGTGCTCAAAAATCGAAATGCGCCGCAAATCCGAATCCTGCGTCTCGCCATGAACGGCATCGGCAATTCGATCGCCTTGCGTTTGCGCGGAGACAAGAGCAACCGCGATGCGATCGGCGCCGCCGTTACCGTCGAAGCGGGCGCACTTCGCCAGACGAAGTATCTCCAGGCCGGATCTGGATTTTTGTCCCAACACACAAAGGAGCTTTTCTTCGGCTTCGGACAGAATCAGGGTCCGGTGAGGGCGACAGTCCGATGGCCAAGCGGCCTCACGCAGGCGTTCGATGGTTTGCCAGTCAATCGTCGCATCGAGATTCAGGAAGGTGCGCGGGACTTCCTGGCCAAGCCGTTCGCGACTTCTCCGCAGTCATGGGCCCAACCGGGCGATTCCGCAAGTGGAGAGGTTCTGCCGTCGTCCGTGGAGACTTGGCTCGTCGAGCCAGTGAGAGCCATGGACTTCTCTTTGCCTGACCTCGCCGGTAATCTGCGCGACCTTCGCTCCTTCCAAGGCAGTTTTCTTTTGCTCACTTTCTGGGCCACGTCTTCACCCGTTTGCCGCGATCAACTACAACTCCTTCGCAAATTCCAGTCAGCCCTCGCCTCCAGAAGCCTTCAGATCGTAGCCATCAACGTCGATGATCCGCCCGACCTTCGCACGATACAGTCATTCGCCAGCAAAGAGGGGTTGTCATTTCCGATCCTGCTCGCCACGCAGGAAGTAGCGGGCATTTACAACATCGTGTATCGATATCTGTTTGACCGCCACCGCGATCTCTCGCTCCCGACGTCTTTCCTGCTCGATGAAGCGGGCGACATTGTCAAGCTGTACCGGGGAGCTTTCACTCCCCCGCATTTGCTGCAAGACCTGGCAAGCGTCCCTCACAATGCGGCGGAGCGCAGTCGTAAAGCACTTCCCTTCCGCGGGACGCTCCATCAGGACGCGTTTCAACGCAACGCTTTCACCTATGGTGTGTCTTTCTTTCAGCACGGTTTTCTCGATCAGGCGGCGCAGTCGTTCCGGCAAGTCATCGCAGCGAAGCCCGACGACCCCGAAGCTTATTACAATCTGGGGACGCTCTATCTTCGGCGCAACTCTCTGCTGGAGGCACAACAGTATCTCGCGCAGACGGTGAAATTACGCCCGAACTATCCCGAGGCTTGGAATAATCTGGGCATGCTGGCCGCACAGGGAGGAAATAACGAGGAAGCGATTCGAAACTTCCAACAGTCCCTGCAGTTGCGTCCTTCCTACGCTACCGCGCTGCTCAATCTCGGGAATGTGTACCGGCGCCAGGGGAATCTTGCGGAGGCGGAAACGTTTCTGAAGCGCGCCTTCGACAGCGAACCCAAAAACCCCGAGGTCAACTACAGCTTGGGAATGCTCTATGCGCGTCACAACAAGACCGGGCAGGCCGTCCAATATTTGGAAGCCGCCGTCAACCTGCGCCCGGAGTACTCCGACGCGCTCAACAACCTCGGCGTCCTGTTTGTTCAGCTACAGCGCTACCCCGAAGCGGAAGAGAAATTCAAGGTGTGCATTCAGGAAGCCCCGAATTTTGACCAGGCGTATCTCAACCTCGCGCGTCTGTACCTTGTTTTGAACGACAAGGAAAAAGCGCGAGCGGTTCTGCAGGCTCTGCTGCAAAAACAGCCACAACACAAAATGGCTCAGCAGATGCTCCAGCTGCTATATTGAGGCCTTCGGAGAGGCATGTGCAGATGTTCGGTTGCGCTTCGATTCAAGTCCGGAAGGCCAACCGCGGTCCGGCCTTCATCGGCATTCTCGGTCTGGCCATGCTTGCGATTCCCGGCCCCGGGTACGCATCTCCACAACTCCCCCACAAAGCCGACAACACCAGCCTATCGGCCACAGTGGTTTCGCCTTTGCAGGAAGCTGAGGAATTGATTCAACAAGGGCTTTTGGAGCAGGCGAGGAAAATAATCGACGAGCAGATCAGGCTCAATCCCTCCAAGGTCGACGCGTACAACCTGCTGGGAATTGTCTACACCGACGAAAGAGACTACGCCCACGCGATCGATGCCTTCCAGCAGGCGTTGAAACTGGCGCCTGACTCCAAAACAACCCACAACAACCTGGGCAATCTATATGTCGCCCAACAGAAGCTCGACCTCGCCGAAAAAGAATTCACTACGGTCCTCAAGGTAGCTCCCTCCGATCGCGATGCGAACTACAACCTGGGCATGCTTCTCATGGAGAAGGGCGCACCGCTCGCGGCCATTCAACATTTTCAGCGGGTGCACCCTCAGACCGTCGAAACTCGATTCAACCTGGTGCGTGCATACCTTGAGGCAGGTAAAACTGCCGAGGCGCTGCGGACGGCGCAAGACTTGTCGGCGGGGCACAAGCACGAAGTGCAATTGCACTTCACACTCGGAGTGCTGCTCGCCTCGGCGAAACAATACAAGCCGGCACAACTCGAACTTGAACAGGCGAACGCGTTGCAGCCTGAAACATTCGAGATTCTCCATAACCTCGGGCAGGCATACCTGAGAGGGCACGAATATGCGAAAGCCGATCTGACCCTCAATCGCGCGCTGAAGTTGAAGCCCGATTCTGTTGAAACCCTTTATCTGCTGGCGCAGGTTTACTCCGAACAAGCTCGGCCTCTGGACGCTCTCGATCTATTGGTACACGCCCATAAGGCGGCGCCGCAGAATACCGATGTGATTTTTTTGATGGCCCGCGTCAGCATGACCCAGAATTATTTTGAAGACGCTATTCCGCTGCTCGAAGCCGGCTTGAAAATTGCACCGCAACGCGCCGATCTCCACGCCGCCCTGGGCGAAAGTTACTTCATGTCGGGCAAGGCGGAAAGAGCCATCGACGAATTCAAGACGCTCATCGCATTGGACCCGTCAGCCCGCTCTTACACTTTCATGGGACTTTCGTACCGGCATTTGGGACGATTCGATGAGGCCCTGAAGTATTTCGAGGAAGGTTTAAAACTGGATCCGCACAACGCCTCGTGCCTGTTCAATATCGGCTATATCGAAGAGCGGCAGGGCAACTACCCGCGAGCCGATGATTTATTTCAGCAGGCGCTCCGTGCCAATCCGGATTTTTCTGAAGCTCTCCTCGAACTGGCGAACCTGCGGGTGAAAGACAAGAAATTCGTCGAGGCCAGTGAGCTTCTTCGGCGATACGTAAAGGTAAGCCGCGATCCGGCCACGGGCTATTACAAACTGGCCATGGTAGAGAGAAGCCTTCGTCAGACTGCTGCCGCGCAAAGAGATTTGAGTGTTTTCCAGACACTGTCGAAGAATTCCGCGGGCGGGCCTTATCCCTATCAACATCTTTTTGAGTACCTCGACAACCGGGCGAAGCTTTCTGCCCAAGCGCGCACTCAGCTCGATGTTACCGAACTGAATGAGCAGATCCAGAAACATCCTGGCCAGACCCAGGATCTGTACCTGCTCGCCGAAACCTACCTGAAGCTCGGCAAGGCGGACGAGGCCCGGGAAACCATCGTGCAGCTTGATCAACTGAGCGCGGACGACTATCGCACGCAGGCCGGCATCGGCGTATTGCTCGCGCGCCACCGTCTGTACGATGACGCCATCCAGCATTTCCAGAGCGCACTACGCGCCAATCCCGATTCCGATGATGTGAAATTCGATTTAGCCGATGCGTATTTCCGCAAAGGTTCGTATGCGGACGCACTGGATGTTGTGCAAAGAGTTTCGTCGGCGGGACAGCAGGATGACGCTTTCCTGGCATTGCTGGGGGACATCGAAGCCCACATGGGCGAAACTACCAAGGCGATGGAAATCTTCCGCAATGCCATCAGCCGCAATCCCGACAACGACCAGTACTATCTCTCGCTAACCCTGATCCAGCTTCGTGGAAATGATCTCAACAGTGCTGAGCAGACACTGCAGAGAGGTCTCGCGCGAATTCCGGGTTCGGGGAAAATTGTCTGGGGCCTCGGGCTCATCGCAGTCCTGCGAGGCAATACGGCACAGGCTGCCGAGCGACTGGAGCGGGCCGTGGATTTGCTGCCGGAGTGGGCCGGCAGTTATTCCACTCTGGGCGTTTTTTATTACCAGACGGGACAAATCGAGAAGGCGCGTGAAGTGCTCAACCGCTTCAAGGGAAGCAACGCCGGTGGCTTGGATGTCGGCCGGATCGAAGAAGCTCTATCCAAGGCTCCAGCGAACGCATCCGCGGCGGGCCAGCCAATCCCGATGGTCGCCCGGCAACAACTACTTCAGTTAGCGCTGCTGATTGCGGATCGCAGTTTGTGACAAGTCGGATACCTCTTCCAGCAGTGTTAAGATTCTGACTCATCGCCCAAAACGATTGAAAATAGTCGGATCTCGGTGATTCAGCCGTAGCGCCACACTCACGAACTCGATAATGGAAAAACAAACGGCGAAACCCGACAGGTGCTTTGCTCTCGCCATCAGGAGCGGCGCAATTCTGCTGTTCGTCATCGCGATCAGCGCATCCGTCCACATCAGAATGTTCGCCGCTCAGGCTCCGACAACGCTGCAATCGCCCATTCCCGTCCACTACACGAATGTCCGCGAAAGCGCCAAAATCACTTTTCAGCAGGACTCCACGCAAACGGACGAAAAGTATTACCTCGAAACCATGGGCACGGGTGTGGGTTGGATCGACTACGACCAGGATGGTCTCATGGACCTATTCTTCGTCCAATCCGCCGCTACTGACCTCTACAAACCGCCGCATCCCCTGCGTTGCGCGCTTTACCATAACAACGGCGACGGGACGTTCACCGACGTCACAGAGAAAGCCGGCGTGGGCGGTGAAGGCCACTATGGTCAGGGCGTTGCTGTCGGTGACTTCGACAATGACGGCTATCCGGATTTGTACGTGACCGGCTACGGCCGCGCCATTCTCTATCACAACAACGGGAATGGTACCTTTACCGACGTCACGGCCAAAGCTGGCGTCTCCGACGAGGGCGGATGGTCGACCAGCGCAGGATGGTTCGATTACGACAAGGACGGCTGGCTCGATCTGGTCGTGACCAATTACATCGAATGGACTCCAAAGAATAATCTTTGGTGCGGCGAACACCGGCCCGGGTACCGCTCCTACTGCCATCCCGGCAACTACAAAGGCCAGCGCATCAAGCTCTACCACAACAATCACGACGGAACCTTCACCGACGTGAGCGACGCATCCGGCGTGGGAAAGCCCGAGGCCAAGGGCATGGGCGTAGTTCTGGCGGACTTTAACAATGACGGCTGGCCCGATATTGCCATTGCAAATGACTCGTGGCCAAACTTTCTGTTCATCAACAAACACAACGGAACGTTTGAAGATGTCTCGCTGGTCTCAGGACTGGCCGCTAGCGAAGATGGGCGCTACGAGGCCGGCATGGGCATCGATGCTGCCGACGTGGACGGCGACGGATGGCAAGACGTTTACATCACTCATCTCGACTTCGAGTTGAATCGTCTGTACCACAACAACCAGGATGGGACGTTCACCGATGACACGTTTCGCTCGCGCATCGGAAACAAAGCGGTTTTAATGAGCGGCGTAGCCACAAAATTTCTGGATTACGACAACGATGGCTGGAACGACATCCTGCAACTCAACGGCGCGATGCTCGACAATGTCTCGCTTTATCACGGCGAGGTGTCGTACAAAGAGCCGCTGCTCATGTATCGCAATCTGGGTAAAGGCGAGTTCGAAAAGGTGTCGGAGTCGCTCGGTCCCGATTTCATGCGTGCGATCGTCGGCCGCGGCCTCGCCACCGCTGATTACGATAACGACGGCGATATCGACATTGTCACCAACAATCGCGGCGACCTTCCATCACTGCTGCGCAATGACGGCGGAAATGCCAATCACTGGCTGACGGTCCAGTTGATCGGAACAAAATCAAACCGCGACGGCATCGGGGCTTCGCTCAAATTAACTTCGGAAGGCTTCGTGCACATCGAGCAGGCAAAGGGCGGCATGAGCTACATGTCGGCAAGCGATCCCCGAATTCACTTTGGTCTGGGGAAACGCACCAAGATCGAATCGCTTGAGATTACGTGGCCGAGCGGACAAGTGGATCGGCTGACAAACCTGGCCATCGACCAGATCATCGCAGTGAAAGAAGGCGCAGGAGTTATCCCGCGTCCGTTTCCAAAGTTCTCGAGCCTGAAATGATAAAGTGGAATCCAGGATTGGAGAGGCCCGACACATCCCTAGAACTCGTGGTCAACGTGCCGTTTAGGTTCGCATTGACAGCGGTTTCGATCTGAACAATCGTCAGCTATGAATTTTCCCCGGCGACGCTTTCTTGGCTCTTCCCTTGTGGTTCTCGGCAGCACGCTGCTTGACGCAGTCACGACGCCACTATGGAAATGGAACAACAGCCTCCTTCTCCAGTCGGCCCCTGTCACGAATTCCACCTCCCCCGTTCAATTCGTCGACGTAGCCCGCGAAGCCGGACTCAACATTCCCAATGTGTGGGGATCGGCGGATCACAAGCGCTACATCATCGAGGCCAAAGGCAGCGGGATCGCCTTCTTCGATTACGACCATGACGGCTGGCTCGATATCTATTTGACCAACGGAACGCGGCTCGGCGAGAACTGGCCCGCTGGACAAGCGCCCACGTCGCATCTGTACAAGAACAACCGCGATGGAACCTTCACCGACGTTACCGCCAATTCCGGGCTGGCGCGCACCGGCTGGCAAACCGGCGTGTGCGTCGGCGACTACGACAACGATGGCTGGGACGACCTCTTCTGCTGTTTCTGGGGACACAACATCCTTTTTCACAATAACGGCGACGGCACGTTCGCTGATGTCACTCGTAAAGCGGGGCTTCACGATGAACGGGTCCGATGGGGCGCGGGCTGCACTTTCCTCGACTATGACCGCGACGGTCACTTGGATCTGTTCGTCTGCAATTACATCCAGCTTGATCCTGCGAAGACTCCAGCGGCCGGTGATCCCGCAGCGTGTCAGTGGAAGGGAATCCCAGTGATGTGCGGGCCGCGCGGCCTTACCGGCGACACCAACGTCCTTTATCACAATAATAGCGACGGCACGTTTACCGATGTCTCCCAGAAGGCGGGCATTCTCAAACCTGGTCCACGATACTCGATTACCGCCGTCGCGAGTGATTTCGATAATGATGGCTGGCCGGACATCTATGTGGCCGTAGACTCCGAACCAAGCATTCTGTTTCGCAACAATCACGACGGCACTTTCACGGATGTTGCGGTGATGGCGGGATGCGCCTACAGCGAGAATGGGCATGAGCAGGCCGGAATGGGGGTGGCAGTCGGGGATTACGACTGCGATGGCTGGTTCGATATCTTCAAAACAAATTTTGCCGACGATACTTGCAACCTCTATCACAACAATGGCGACGGCACTTTCAGCGATGTGACCTTTGCCTCCGGAATTGGAATCAACAACCAGTACGTCGCGTGGGGCTGCGGATTTGTCGACTATGACAATGATGGTTGGGCGGACATCCTCCAAGTCAACGGGCACGTCTATCCGGAGATCGGGGGCCACGAGATCGGCCAGACCTTCAAGAATCCGCGACTCGTATACAAGAATATGGCCAACGGACAATTCAAAGATGTGTCCTCAGCGATGGGCCCGGGAATCAACGAACGCTTTTCCAGCCGCGGCGCCGCCTTTGGCGACTACGATAACGATGGCGATATCGACGCATTGATTTTGAACATGAACGACATACCTTCGCTGCTGCGCAACGATGGCGGCAACAAGCAGAACTGGATCAAGGTCAAATTGATTGGAACGAAGTGTAATCGCACCGCAATCGGCGCCCGAGTCCGCGTAGTCACGGGTAATCATGCCCAGATAGACGAGGTTCGCAGTGGATCCAGTGTCATGTCGCAAAGCGACTTACGCCTGCACTTCGGGTTGGGCAAAGGGCAAACGGTTGACCTGATCGAAGTGAAATGGCCGACGACCCAAAAGATCGAACGATTCACGCAAGTGAAGGCGAACCAGATTCTCATAATCCGCGAGGACAGTGGGATCATCGAGCCCGCGCCAGCGAAATCGGCAAAATGACCTCCGTGCAACGCGCTCTGCCAAAACATGCTGAACTACTGATGAATTCTTGCGGCCCAGCCCCCGCCACTTGCAAGGGGAAGCTTCACCTTTGTAGTTCTGTTCACCTCGGTAGTGATCTTTCTATAGTCGCTCGCATTGCGATCAGCATTCACGCCGTCCTGGTAGGTCTCCATCGTGAAGTTCCCTTCAGGCAAGAACGACAGATCAATGTCGAGATTGCGCGGCGTCCAATCTGTCATGGCTCCCACGTACCAATCCCGGCCGTTTCTTCTCGCGACCACCACGTAGTCGGCAATACGCGCATCGAGTACTTTCGTTTCGTCCCACTCGGTTGGAACCGGAGTGAGGAACTCCATAATCTCCGGTTCACGCATGTAATTTGACGGGCTGTCAGATAACATCTGCAGCGGACTTTCGAAAACCACATACATTGCCAGTTGGTGGCAGCGCGTTCCCAGCGCCATCGGCTGGCTATGAATCGGCGCGAAGGTCGCCTTGGTTGCGTTCCGCATCGCACCCGGTGTGTAATCCATCGGACCGAGAAACATTCGCGTAAAGGGGAGCGTCACATTGTGCTTCGGTTCAGATTCCGCGCTCCATTTGCTCCACTCCATCCCGCGCACCCCCTCGGTGCTAATCAGATTGGGCCAGGTGCGAGTCATGGTCGCCGGTTTTTGATCGCCGTGAAAATCGACCAGCATCTTGCGCTTGGCGGCCTCCCGGCTGACCCTGTAGTAGTAGTCGATCAGGATCTGATCGCTGCGCTGCATGAAATCAACTTTGATTCCTTTCACGCCCCACTTTGCGAACTGATCGAGAGCGGGAATCAGTTGGTCGTCCAACGTCTTCCACACCACCCATAGAATGATCCCAACTTTCTTCTGCTTGGCATAAGCAGCCAGCTGGTCCATGTTGATTTCCGGAACGACCTCCAGCAGGTTTCCCAGCTTGTACCAGCCTTCGTCGAGAATGATGTAGGGCAGACCGTATTTCGCGGCAAAGTCGATGTAGTACTTATATGTTTCTGTGTTGATTCCCGCCTTGAAATCGACGCCATATACATTGTTTGCATTCCACCAGTCCCACGCCACTTTCCCTGGCTTGATCCACGAGGTGTCCTGCACCAGCGATGGCTTTTCCAGAAGGTAGACGATTTGGTTGGTAAGCAGGTCGCCGTCTCGGTCCGCAATGCCAATCACGCGCCAGGGGAAAGTGCGTGTCCCAGCAGTCACTGCAATGTAGTCGGCGCTTTCAACCACTCTGTAGTCGCGATCTCCCGTTAAACTCTCTTTCAGCGGATAAGGGGGAAAGGATGCAGCCAGACCGTTTCCGCCAGTGCCTCGCAACCAGAGCCCCGGATAGGAGTCCACATCGGATTCCGCGATTGCGACCTTTGCGCCGTCTCCTACGTCCACGACTGCGGGCAGCGTCGCGAGGAACGCCGGGGCAATCTCACTCAAGTGCTGGGGAAGGTATTTCCGCTCGTTGTGCGAGAAGAAGCTGTCTTCCTGTGGGTAATAGACAACGAAGTTCGCGGGAAAATTAAAAGCCGATTCTTCCCCGTAGATCTTCACCTGCCCATGCGACATTGAGGTTTCGAAGCGGTAGGC
>OCZT010001576.1_pt1 | contig 23573 bp, 14 predicted proteins | sample 1539031 | NCBI WGS metagenome assembly OCZT01 (sample SAMEA3539308, study PRJEB22396) | soil metagenome | biome: tundra; feature: field; material: soil | place: USA | collected 2010-05 | depth 0.15 m | reverse complement strand
TCGCATACCCAAGTGTACCACAATTATAGTACGAACTTAAGGCGCGGGACACTAGCTGGCGGAAGCCCGCTGCGTCTGTGGAACGACGTCGGTCGAGGGGGCGATCTGCCGCGGGCGCGCCACATCTTGCAGGAACTGCTCGAGCGCGTCGATCCGCTGCTCCCACGCATGCTCTCCGGCAGTCTCGATTCCGGCTGCGCCAAGTCGCTCTCGTAGCTGCGCGTCGGCGAGCAGCCGCGCGATCGACGCGGACACCGCGCCGGCGTCGGGCGCGGGCATCAAGCAGTTCTGGCCGTCACGGCAGTAATCGCGGTTGCCATGCGCATCGGTGCAGACAACTGCGCCCCCGGTGGCCATCGACTCCAGCGGCGGCAGGCAGAAGCCCTCGTGAACTGAGGTCTGCACAAACACCGTCGCCTGGTTAAAGAGCTCGTTGACCTCGCGATCAGAGGGCGCGGTCACGTAGCGGATCCCCGGCTCGGTGGCCAGCTCGGGCTCGATGCCGAACAGACACAGCTCGGGGCGGGGCTCGGCCAGGCGGCGCCAGGCCTCCAGCGTGAGGGGTAGATTCTTCAGCGGGTTGGAGCGTCCGACGGCGAGCAGCATGTCGGTTCGCCGGCCGGCCTCGGGGAGCGGACGGAAGTTATCCAGGTCGATCCCGGGCGGGATCAGAACGGCGTCGAGTCCCAGCTCGCGCAGGCGATCCCGATTCCAGGAGGAGATCGTCATGTAGTGAAACTCGTGACGATAGGAGGCCAGCACGGCGTTCTGGACCGGGCGGTTGTTGGAGTAATAGCTGGTCTCGATGTCCTGGACGAAGTACACCGGGAGTCCCCGCAGGAGGCTCGCCTGCCAGACCGGGCTTCCGGTGTTCCACCAGGTCGCGATCTTGATCGCCTCCACCGGAGCCAGCGCTTGGACCAGCTCCTCGTAGTCCTGAAAGCTCCTCACCGGGGTCCGGAGCTCAAACCAGTCGGGCTCTTCGCCGAGCGTCCACAGCTCCGCCTCGTGGCCGCGCTCCTGCAGCCGGTTGAGGTGCTCGAAGATGTCACGGTGACCGCCACCCACGCCCGTGTCCTCGGTGACATACACGACGCGCAGGGCGCCCTCGAGCGTGCGGACGTCGCGCGCGTCGAAGAAGTCGCCCCATCGACTCCAGAACACGCGCTGTGATTCTCGTTCGCGCTCGCCGACCACGGTTCCGCGGGTGACCGACTCCTGGTGCTCGAGCACCGCCGCTGGCCAGTACATGACCTTGAAGCCGGCTTCCCAGGCTCGCAGGCAGAGGTCGACGTCCTCGTAGGCCATCGGATACCGGTCGTCGAACGGGCCGATGCGCTGCAGCAGCTGTCGCGTCAGGTACATGCAGGCGCCGCTGATCGCCAGCGCCGGCATCGGGACGTTGGCCGGGCCAAAGCTTCCGGCCCGGAAGCGGTAACGATGATCGAACCACTCTGGAGCGTCGAGGTTGCGCACCGTGCCGGCGAACTGAATCCGGCCGTCGCCATAGAGCAACTTGGCTCCGACAACCCCCACTTCATCCGCCCGCGAGGTCGCATATTGCAGGCTCTCCAGCCATCCGGGACGGGCGATCACGTCGGAGTTGAGCACGACCACGTCACTGTCGGGCGCGGACGCCGCGATCCCCCGATTGGCGTTAGCGGCGAAGCCGACGTTGGCGTTACCTTCGATCACTCGGATGCCGTCGATCGCGCGCAGCGCGGCGACGTGCTCGGGTCCGGACGCGTCGTCGGCGACGACGATGCTCACCAGCTTGGCGTCGGTGGTCCGGTGCAGGCTGGCGACGAGCTTGGCCACCTCGTCGGCGTCACGGTAGCTCGGGATCACGATCGTCACCGGACGGCCGTTGCGCTTGTACCAGCGAATCGCGGTGCGATCACGGCCGGCTCTCAGACCCTGACGCACCCGGTTGCGCAGGGGCGTGAAGCGCAGTGGGTAGGTCAGCAGCCGATACACGATCGACCGCCAGCCGTGGTAGCGGTAAGTGAGATAGATCCGCTCGTGCAGTGGGAACCGACGCTCCAAGAGCACGTCTTGAGGCATACCGTGGTCGTCTGAGCCCGAGGGGTCATTCACGGTCTAGATGGTGACGCGTCCTCATAGCTCACGTCGCCACGTCCGCCCCTTTATGCTGGGTCCATTGTGAGCGTGCGGTGGATGCGTCCCACAGACACGCTCGACGCCAGTCGTGAGAGCGCGGTCGTGTGCGTGGTTTTCGACGCGAGGCAGGGGAGCTCGCAGCACGTTGACCTAAACGCCCTTGCCGCGCGGACCGGGCGTGAGATTCCGCTGCTTCTCGTCGGTCTGCGCCCCGATGACCGGATCGTCCAGGCAGCGCACGAGCTGGGGCGCGAGCTGCTGGCGTTGGAGCTCGGCCAAGGCGGGATGCCCTTCGCGCTGCTCGGCGGTCTCGCTGCGGCCACCGGCGCCGCTGACCTGGTGCTGCTGCACCCCAGCGCTCGAGTGCCCCGGGGATGGATCGAGCGGCTCCGCGACGCGGCATCGTCGGAGGAAGCGGTCGCCACGGCCACGCCGTTGGGCGACGATGTGCTGACGGCGGGGGCCACCGCCGCCGATCACCGCGATCTGGACAGCCTCGTCGCTGCCGCCGCGACCCGGATCCGTCCCAGGCTGCAGATCGGAGGCCCTGATTGCCTCTATCTGCGTCGCTGTGCGCTCGAGCTGATCGGGGGACTACCAGCTGGCCACGAGACGCTCGCAGCGATCACCGCAGCGATCTCGACCCAGTGCCTGCACGCGGGCCTGGTCAACGTGCTCGCCGACGATCTCTATGTTGGGTGCGATCGGGCCTCGAGGCCGCAGACGCCAGCCGGGGGGCGGCTGGTCGAGCTGGATCGCTGCGACGAGCGAAGCCCGCTGACGCGATCCGTGCAACTAGCGACGGCGGCAGTACAGGGCCTCTCGGTGACGATCGATGCTCGCTCTCTGGGACCCGTCGTAGGTGGGACTCAGCGGTACACGCTCGAGCTGGTGCTCGCCCTCGCTCGTTTCACCGATCTCAAGGTGCGCGCGGTCGTGGCGCACGACATCGACCCGGAGGCCGCGGCCGAACTGCAGGATGCGGGCGGCATCGAGGTCGTCGGCTACGAGCAGGCCGTGGGCGGGATAAGCCCGAGCCACATCGTGCACCGGCCTCAACAGGTGTTCTCGACCGGTGATCTCAATGTGCTGGCATTGCTCGGCCGCCGGGTCGTGATAACCCACCAGGACCTGATCGCCTATCACAACCCCGCCTACCACCAGACGTTGGAAACGTGGGAGCAGCATCGACGGATCACGCGGCAGGCGCTGGCGATCGCCGATCGGGTGGTGTTCTTCTCCGAGTACAGCCGCCGCGATGCGACGGCCGAGGATCTGGTCAGCCCCGAGCGCTGCGAGATCGTTGGCGCGGCGCTCTCCTCGAAGACCACCAGCGACCGTCTCACTCCTCCGGTCCGAGCTCCATTAGGCCGCGACTTCATCCTCTGCCTGGGTTCGGATTACCGGCACAAGAATCGCCTGTTCGCGATTGCCGTGGTCCAGGCCCTGCGCGCCGAGCACGGTTGGCCGGGACAGCTCGTACTGGCCGGCGGGCACGTTCCATATGGATCGTCGCGGACCGAGGAGGAGGTTCTCCTGACCACCTCTCCCGCCGCGCGCGAGGCGGTGATCGACGTCGGCAGCGTCAGCGACGATGAACGCGCCTGGCTGCTGGCGCAGGCGCGGGCGGTGATCGTGCCGAGCGTCGTCGAGGGCTTCGGCCTGGTTCCGCTTGAGGCAGCCCAGGCCGGAGTTCCTTGCCTGTTCGCGGCGCAGTCGTCGCTGCCCGAGGTAATCGACGAGTCGCTGGCCACGCTGGTGGCTTGGGATGCCGCGCAGAGCGCTGCTCGCGTGATCCCGCTGCTGCTTGACGGTCCCCCGCGCGAACAGCATCTCCGGCTCCTGCAGGCCAGCGCGCGGCGGTGGAACTGGGAGCAGATCGCCGCCGCCCTGCTCGGCTGCTATTCCCAGACGATGCGCTCGCCCTACCGGCCGTCGGCGGTGCGGGCGTGGCAGGAGGTGCAACGCGAGCACCTGCTGGCCGAGGTCGCGCGCAACCATCGCAGGCTTCTCGGCCACCTCGGTGACCGCATCGCGCTGGCCAGCGATGAAGGGTTTCTCACCACCAATGAGCAGCGCGGCCTGCTCCGCGTCGGATCGCGGCCGGTGCTCGCCCGCGTCGCGTTATGGCCGTTCGCCGTCCTCGGCGCCGTCGGCCGGACGCGGCGCAGCGGCGCTTAGCCTTAGCGGACGAAATCGAGCGCCCGCCCTCCGATCCCGCCATAATCGCCGCGTGAAGGTCCGGTGGATCAAGGCCGGCGAGAGCATCGGTGCGCGGCGGGGAGAGACGGTCGTCTGCATACCGGTCTACGCCGGCCATGAAATGCTCGTGAAGTGCCTCGAGAGCGTCTTCGCCCACACTCCGGCCCCGGTGCCGATCATGGTATTCGACGACGCCAGTCCGGATGAGCGCTCGCAGCAGTATGTGCGCGGCCTCGAGGACGCCGCCGATGACCGGGAGCTGTTCTATTTGCGCCGGGAGCGCAATGTCGGTTTTCCCGCAAACGTCAACGGCGCCTTCGCCGCGGCAGCGCCGGCAGACGTGGTGGTGCTCAACTCGGACTGCGTGGTCGCCGAAGCATGGCTCGAGAACCTTCACGCGGCGGCCTATGACAACAGTCGCGTCGCCACCGCCACGGCCTTGACCAATCACGGGACCATCGTCTCGGTGCCGGACCTGCGCCGGCCGCGACCGTCGCTGCCCGAGCCGTGGAATCTCGACGACGCGGCGGCGGCCATTCGCTTGCGTTCACGGCGGATCCGGCCGCGCATGCCCACCGCAATCGGACACTGCATGTACGTCCGCCGGACTGCTCTGGAGTTGGTGGGGGACTTCGACCTGGTGTTTACGCCGGGGTATGGAGAGGAGGTCGATTTCTCGCAGCGCTGTCTGCTCAGCGGGCTCTGCCACGTCCTGGCCGACGATGTGCTGGTCCTGCACCACGGCGGCGGCAGCTTTGGGCACCAAGCCGATCGACACCTGGTGCAGGATGCGCACGAGCGCATCATCGCGGCCCGATATCCGTACTACCACGACGGCCTGCGCTCGCTGGAGCAGACGGCCGGCCCGCTGTCACGGGCTCTCAACGTTGCGCGGCGGGCGCTGAACGGGCTCACCGTCATCGTCGACCTGCGAGGCGCGCAGGATCAGGGGCCCGATCAGGCAAGCGTCCTGGGCTTGCTGCGCGCGCTCGCGCAAACCGGCGACGTGAGGTTGGCGGCGCTGGTCTCAGGCGAAGGGCAAGTGGACATCGCGTCTGCCCTGGGCGGTGTCGACGGCCTCACGTTGCTAAGCGAAGCGCAGGCCGCCGGGGTGCAGCGAGCCGACGTGGTCCACCGCCTCCACGCTGTCTCCAGCGTCGAGCAGCTGGCCGAGCTGACGCTCCTGGGTGAGCGCGTGGTCCTCACCCATCTCGACCTCTCCCGGTACCACAATCCGGCCCATTTTGAGGACTTCCGGGCCTGGGAGGCTCATCGCGCGCTGACGCGCCAGGTCATGGGCTTGGCCGACGGCGTGGTCTTCTACTCGGACGGCGCTCGGTCTGACGCCCTGGCCGAGGGGTTACTCGAGCCGAGCCGGGGACGGACGGTCCGCGCCGGCGTCGATCACTTCGCCGGTGGCGACACGCCGGCCAGGCCTCCCCGAGCCGCGGCACGGCTCGCCGGCGAGCTCGAGATGATCCTCTGCATCGAACCGAGCTATCGCCAGTCGAACCGAATGTTCGCGCTGCGCCTGCTCGAGCAACTGCAGCTGCGCCATGGTTGGGAGGGGCGGCTGCTGCTCGTCGGACGTGAGGTCGAATACGGCTCTTCGTCGCCGGAAGAGCAGCGCTGCCTTGCCACCAATCCCAGGCTCGCCCAAGCGACCGTGACCTTGCCGGCGATCGACCGGGCGGAGCGCGCCTGGATGTTCAGACGTTGCCGGCTCGTGCTCCATTTCCCGATCGGCGAGGGGCTGGAGCTGGTTCCGTTCGAGGCCGCCAGCTACGGCGTACCGTGCCTGCGGGGTCCCGGGACCGAGCTCGGTGAACTGATCGCTGAGGACGCGACGATCGTACCGTGGGATGCGCCGGCGAGCGCCGATCGAGCCTTTGCTCTGCTCCGCGAGGATCGGGTTCGCGCGCAGAGCGTCTCAGCTGTGCAGAGCGCCGCTTCGCGTCTCACCTGGGCGGCGAGCGCGGCACGGCTGATCGAGGTTTACGACATCGTCTGTGCCGCGCCGGAGGCTGCGGCCTCCGGGCCAGCCTCCGTCTCGGCCCCGATTCGCCAGGCTCTCGACGGGGACGCTCCGGCCGCGGCGGAAACTGGAGTGCTGTCGACTGGCGCGAGCCGGCCGCCGCTGACGTCGGTGTCGCGAGCTCTCGAGCTCGGCTACCGCGCCTCCGGTCGGTTGCGTCAATGGCGTCCCGGTGGCGGCGCCGGCCACCGCTGACGCTGTGGCGGCGACCGCGCGCACGGCTCTATGATACGACCGGTGCGACTGGAGATGTTCGAGGATGCGGTCTGGCAGATGTCGGGCGGCGAGCGTGCGGCGATTGAGGGCGTGCTGTCTCAGCTACGGCCGGCGTTGGCGATCGAGATCGGCTCGGCGCAGGGCGCCTGCCTGCGACGCATCGCGGGTCACTCCGGTGAGGTCCACTCGTTCGACCTCAGCGCTCCGACGTTGGAGCAGCCGGACAACGTCTCCCTGCACACCGGCGACTCGCACGAGCTGCTGGCACCGTTCCTGGCCGGGCTCGCCGAGCAGGAGCGAAACGTCGACTTGGTGCTCGTCGACGGCGACCACAGCCCCGAAGGGGTCCGCCGGGACGTCGAGGAGCTGCTCGATTCGCGCGCCCTCGCCCGGACGGTGATCTTGATCCACGACACCGCCAACGAGGGGGTGCGCCAGGGGCTCGACGCGGTCCGCTTCGCAGCCTGGCCGAAGGTTGCCCACGTCGAGCTCGACTGGATTCCCGGACAGCTGTTCGCCGAGGCGGCGCTGCGCAACGAGCTGTGGTACGGGATCGGGCTCGTGCTGGTCGACTCCTCACGGCTGGCCTACCGCAACGGATCGGTCTACGAGCAGCGCTACCACTCCGCCGCGCCCCTGCTCGCCCAGATCCGCAAGCTCGTGACCGCGCGGGAGCGGATGACCGGGGCGGAGCAGACGCTGGCCGACGAGGCGGACGCGATGCGCCAGCGCTCGACGGAGCTCGCGCGGCAGCTGGCCGCCGTCAGCACGAGCAAGGCGGAGCTTCAGACCCAGCTGGATGCCGTTCAGCGGCGCTTGGACGGCGCCTCGCAAGCGCTGGTGGACATCAAGGGTTCCGTGAGCTGGAGGATGACCGAGCCGTTGCGCGGCGCCAAGCGGCTGGCCGGTCGGCGCCCGCGCTGAGCGGCCCCGGGGTTGCTTTGCGGATTGCCTTGGTCTCACGTGAGCTGTATCCGCTCGCGGGCGGGGGCATCGGTGAGTTCGTGGCCGCGGCGGCGAAGCTGCTGCCGAAGGTCGCCCAGGTCACCGTCCTCACCAGCTCGGCCCATCAGGACGCTCATGAGCGCCTGAGGGCCGCACACGATCCGCGGCTCCCCGGCAAGGATGTGCGGATCGCCTTCGTGCCGGAGCCCAGCGGAGACGAGCTGGCGGGGTGGTACGACGTAACCCAGTGCTACGCCGCGCGGGCGCTGGAGCGGCTACGGCAGCTATATCCGGACGGGGGACCGGATGTGATCGAGTTCGCCGATTTCCTCGGCGAGGCGTTCGTCACCGTGCAGGCGGCGCAGGCCCGCGACCGGTTCCTCCAGGACACCTGCGTGTCCGTGCGCATCCACACCAGTGCCGAGATCACCGAGGTGCTGAACGGCTACCACCACGACGAGCTCCCCCGTCAGGTGCTCTACGCGATGGAGCGCTATTCGTTGGCCCACGCCGATCGGTTGATCTGGCCGCTCGGTGACGTCCTCGGCGCCTACCGCCGGTTCTATGGCTCCCGAGCGCTGGCGCCGGCGATTCGCATCGGCTATCCGTACGCCGGAGCGACGGCGAAGGCGGGGTCGGACGCCGGCTACCGCGTGCATTCGCCGCTGCGGCTCTTGTTCGTGGGACGGCTCGAGCGACGCAAGGGCGTGCAGAACCTCGTTGCCGCGGCGCGAGGGCTCGAACGCGAGGACTTCAGTCTGACGTTGCTCGGGAGCGACACCGCCACTGGCCCCCTGGGGGTATCGATGCACGAACTGCTGCGGTCGGCGCTCGCCGACGACACACGCTTTGAGCTGGGCGGCCCGGCGGGTCGCTCGGCCGTCGCCGAGGCCATCTCCGGGCACGACGTGGTGGTTGTGCCATCGTTGTGGGAGTGCGGGCCGTATGTGGCGCTCGAGGCGCTCCACTTGAACCGACCGGTGGTGGCGACGCCGGTGGGCGGGTTGGTGGAGATGGTCTCGCCGGGCGCCACCGGATGGCTCGCCGGCGGCAGCGACTCCGACGCGCTGGCCCGGGCGCTGGAGCAGGTGCTGGATGATCGAGGGGAAGTCGAGCGGCTCGTCCGCTCGGGCTCGCTCACCGCACACGCGCGAGCCCTGTGTCATGAGGGCCAGATCCTCGACCGCTATGAAGAGCTGGCGCGCGTGAAGCCGCGGCGCAGTCGCCGGCGCCTGGCTCCCGCGCCCCTGGTGTCCGCGATCGTGCCGTATTTCCGCGCCTCGCGCTACGTGCGCGACACCGTCGAGTCGTTGTTGGCGCAGAGCTATCGGCGACTGGAGATCGTGCTCGTCAACGACGGATCGTTTCAGGACGAGGATTGGGTGCTCGCGGAGCTTGCGGCGCGGGCGCCCGTGGTGGTCGTCTCGCAGATGAACGCCGGCCTGGGCGCGGCCCGGAACTTCGGCATCGGGCAGAGCCGGGGCCGCTACGTCTTTCCGCTCGACGCCGACAACTTCGCCCACCCCGAGTTCGTCGAGCGGTGCGTGGAGATCCTCGAGCACCGCCCGGACCTCGCCTACGCGACCTCGTGGTCGCGCTACGTGCAGGAGGATGGGGCACCCAGGCCCGGTCCTCTGGGTTACCAGCCGCTCGGTAACCACGCGCCGGCGCTGCTGGCCCAGGAAGACGTGGCCGGCGATGCCGCGGCCCTCGTCCGCCGGCGCGTCTTCGACCTCGGATTTCGCTACAGCGAGGAGCTGACCGCCTGCGAGGACTGGCACTTCTATCGCGAGCTCGCTCACGCCGGTCAGTTCGGGACGGTGATCCCCGAGCGCTTGCTCTACTACCGCGTCCGTGAGGACTCGATGCAGGCTCAGATCGGGGTGCCCAAACGGACCCGAATCCTGGGCGAGATCGAAGCGTTGATGCGCGAGAACGCGATGCGGTGGACGGCGAGCGCGGCGGCGGTCGCGGACACGTCGATGGATTGACGGTGCGAGTCGCCCTCGTCTCGCGTGAGGTGTACCCGCTCACCGGCGGGGGGATCGGCGCGTTCGTGGCCGCGGCCGCAGGCCTGCTGTCCACGATCGCCGAGGTGACGATCGTGACCAGCACCACGTTCCAATCCCGCTACGAGCAGTTGCGGATCGCGCGGGACCCCCGCCTGCCGCCGTCGAGCGTTCGCGTCGCCTTCGTGCCCGAGCCGACGGTGGAAGAGGGGGGCGGCTGGTACGACGTCGTGCAGTGCTACGGCTCGCGCGTGCTCGAGCGCCTGCGCGAGCTCTATCCGGACGGCGGTCCCGAGGTGATCGAGTTTCCCGATTATCTCGGCGAGGGATTCGTGACCGTTCAGGCCGCGCAAGCGCTCGATCGCTTCCTGGACGGCAGCTGTGTGTGCGTGCGGCTGCACACCTCGCAGGAGATCTCGATGATCCTCAACGGTCACTACGGACGAGATTTCTCCTCGCAGACCCGGTACGAGCTGGAGCGCTACGCGCTGGCGCACGCTGACCGCCTGGTCTGGCAGGGAGGCGACGTGCTGGGCGCCTATCAGCGCTTCTACGGCACCGGCGCATTGGCGCCGGCGATCAGGATTCGGCATCCCTATACCGGTGCCGCGGTCGGTCCGGACGCCGACGCCGGCTATTGCGCGAGCTCGCCGCTGCGCGTGCTGTATGCCGGGCGCTTGGAGCGGCGCAAAGGGGTCCAGAACCTGATTCGCGCCGTTACGGGCGCCGACCGCGAGGACCTCCGCCTGACGTTGCTGGGGGACGACACCCCGACGGGTCCCCTCGGGGTGTCGATGCGTGAGCTGTTGCGGCTGGCGATCGCCGATGACGCCCGGATCGAGCAGCGCGATGCGGTTGACCGCGAGACGCTCGCCGGCGTGATCCGCGAGCATGACGTGGTGGTCGTTCCGTCGCTCTGGGAGTGCTGGCCGTATGCGGCCCTGGAGGCCCTGCATCTGAACCGACCGGTTCTGGCCACGCCCGTGGGGGGCCTCGTCGAGCTGGTAAAGCCGGGAGCTAGCGGGTGGCTGGCCCGAGGAACCGACGCGCTTGCGCTCGAGCAGGCGCTCGGAACGGTCCTCGGCCGGCGCGCAGAGCGCGAGCGAATGATCCGCGGGGGGATGCCGCGTGGGCATGCGGATGCGATGACTGACGGTCGGGACATCCTCGATCGCTATCAGTCGCTCGCGCAACTCGAGCCGCGGCGCAAGCGGGCTCGGACCCCGTCCCGCCGACCGCCGCTGGTCTCGGCCATCGTTCCGTACTACCGCTCGGCACAATATGTGCCCGACACGATCGAGTCGCTGCTCGCGCAGAGCTATCCCCGCCTGGAGATCGTGCTCGTCAACGACGGCTCGTTCGCGGAGGAGGACTGGATCCTCGCCGAGCTGGCCGCGCGCGCGCCGGTGGTCGTGCTCTCGCAGATGAACCGAGGTTTGGGAGCAGCACGAAACTTCGGCGTGTCCCAAACCCGCGGTCGCTACGTGTTTCCCCTGGACGCCGACAACCTGGCCGATCCGCAGTTCGTCGCCCGCTGCGTGGAGATTCTCGAGCACCGTCAGGACGTCGCGTATGTGACCTCGTGGTCTCGCTACATCGAAGCCGACGGAGGCCATCGGCCCGGGCCACAGCTGGGCTACGAGCCGCTCGGCAACCAGGCGGCGCTGATCTCGCAGGACAACGTGGCCGGCGACGCCGCCGCCGTGATCCGGCGGCGGGTGTTCGACGCGGGCTTTGCCTATAGCGAGGAGCTGGCCAGCTACGAGGACTGGCACTTCTATCGAGAGCTGCGACGGGCTGGACTGTTCGGCGCCGTGATCCCTGAGCGGCTGCTCCACTACCGCGTGCACGAGGAATCGATGCAAGCCCGGATCGCCCAGCCCAGGCGACCACGGCTGGAAGGCGAGATGCGGGCGTTGCTCCGCGAGAATGGGATGCAGTGGACGTCGTCGAGCGTCTGACGCTGGAGGCCTCGCAGGGCGAGACGATGCTCGCCTGCGAGCATCGTCACCGCTACGAGCTCGCGCGCGGTCTGTGCGCTGATCTGCGGGTGCTCGACCTGTGCTGCGGCAGCGGTTACGGCAGCGCGATCCTGGCGGCGAAGGCGCGGGCGGTGCTGGGCGTCGACAACGATGCGGCGACGGTGGAGTTGGCGCAGGCCACCGTGGGACGCCGGTTGTCCAACACCAGGTTTGAGCTGTCGGACGCCGTCGAATACCTGGCCCAGGTCGCCGGGCGTTTCGATCTTATCGTCTGCTTCGAGGGGCTCGAGCATCTGCGCGACCTGAACCGCGCGCTCAGGCTGCTCCAAGAGCTCGCCGAGGCGGGCACGCGGCTGGTCCTCTCGGTGCCGAACAGCAAGGCGTTTGGCGAGCAGAATCCGTTCCATCTCACCGATTTCGGTTTCGAGGCGGCGATGGCGGCGTTCGCGCAGTTTCCCGCGACCGTGATGTTGCCCCAGTATCTGGCCGAGGGCTCTGTGATCTGCCCCCCCGGGGCGTCGGGCCACGAGGCGACGGTCACGCTGGGTGACGGAGACGAGCCCGAGTACGCGAACCATTTCATCTTCTGCGTGAACTTCGACTCCGCCGAGCTGACGAGCGTCCATCACGGCAAGATGCAGCTGAGCAGCGCTCCGCTCTTCAATCGCTGGTCTGAAGGTATGAAGCAAGCCCTTTCGGCGTTGCGACGCGAGAATGCCCGACTCGCCCGCGCGCGCCTGGGCAAGGCCGGCTCTGCCGCCGCGTCGGCGCTGGCGCGGCTGGCCGACCGCGAAGCGGAACTGGCCGCCTGGCAGGAACGCTGCCGGCTCGCAGAGGCCAGGGTGGGGGAGCTGGAGCAGGCGATCGGGCATCCGAGAGGTGACGCTGCCTCAATTCCTCCCACACCGCCGGAGGGAGCGCCTCAGGCCGTCGTGACCGCGCCCCCAGAAGGTCAGATAGCCGCAAGCGCCGGGGCTGGAGAGGATCCCAACAGCTGGGAGAACCGGCGCCGGCGAGCGGCCGAGTACCTGATCCCGTGGATCGAGCAGAGCGTCCCGCTCGCCGGCAAGACGGTGCTCGAGTACGGCTGTGGAAACGCCGCCGTCAGTTGTGCCTTCGCGCAGCGCGCGGGCCGGGTGATCGGTGTCGACATCGACTCGGGCGGGATCGAGATGGGGAACGAGGAGATCCGGGATCGTCAAGTGACGAACGTCGAGCTCGAGCTGCATCCCCCCGAGGCCATCCTCGACGCCGTCGCTGCCCATCGTGGCCAGGTGGACGTGTTCCTGCTCTACGCCGTGCTCGAGCACCTGACCGTGCCCGAGCGCTTGGCGGTGCTGAGGCTGGCCCGAGAGGTGGTCCGGGCCGACGGGGCGATCGTCGTCTGCGAAACGCCCAACCGCCTGATCTACTTCGACCATCACACGGCGCAGATGCCGTTCTTCCATCTCCTTCCCGATCAGGTCGCGGTGGAGTACTACGCGCGCTCGGCCCGCCTGGACTTCCGTTCGGCCATCGACACCGCGGCGCAGCACGGACAGGAGGCGGCGCTCGAGGCGATCGTCCGCTGGGGCCGCGGGGTCAGCTTCCACGAGTTCGAGATCGCCTTCGGAGATCTTTCTCGGCACGTGGTCGCGTCGAACTACGACCCCGTCCTGTTCCCGGAGCGACCGGTGCATCCGGACGAGGTGATCCTCGCCCGCTATCTCGATCGCTGGCGGCCGGACCTGGCCCCGGTCTGGTCGCGCTATTGGCTGGATCTGATCCTTTCTCCGCGTCCGCTCGACCGGCGGCCGCCGTTTCTGCGCCCGTGGACCGCCCACACGCTCGAGAGCTCGGAAGTGGCGTGGGGCCCGCAGGAGAGCCTGGAGCTGACGCGGCCCGACTCGACGCTATGGGTGACGCTCCCGCATCCCACCGGCCGCCTCGTGGTCGGCGCGGTGGCCGGTGGCCACGCGGCCACACTGTTCGTGCGCGGGGAGGCGATGGCGGCCGCGCTGAGCGCCGAGATCGCCGCGAGTCAGCCCCCGCTTCAGGGTTTTGCGACGTTTGACCTGCCTCAGCCGCAGCGGCGGCTGGCGCTCTGCGCGAGCGCGCCGTGCACCGTCGTGTTCGTCGGCTACGACGACTGATCCAGGGCGCCCCGTTGCCGCGCGCGGAGCGAGACCGGGACCGGGACCGGGACGGGCAAGCGAACCTTAAAAAGCGACCGCCGCGAGCGTTGCCCGCGGCGGTCGTACTCCAGGCCAGACTCGGTACCCCGCCCGCCCGCCCCCTCCTCGGGGGCGGGCGAAACGAGGATGCCTTACTTCTTCTTGCTGTGCTTCTTCGCGTGATGCTTGGTCTGCGCCAGCACCTTGCGCAGGAGCTTCCTGGTCATCTTCTTGTGCGACCAGTGGTGGCCCGCACGCAGGTGCGTGCTGGCTGCCACGGCGGACGGCGAGACGATCTGCTCCAGGTTGCCGTAAGACCCGCCCGTGATCGAGCCAGGGGTCTGGGTGTCGAACAGGTTGCCACCGAGGGCGGCAAATCCGAACGGCTCAGAGCCGCCAAGCTGCCCGCGGATCTCGAGCGCCTTCGCGTTGCCGACCTGGACGGCCGGAGACGGGAACGTCAGCCACACGGTCGTCGTCCCTCCTGAGGTCGTCGTAGGCGTTCCCGTCGGGAGAGCACAACCAGCTGCGGTCGGGAACCCTGACGTGCTCGGTGAGCACATGACAACATTGGTCGCTGGTGCGATCTCGTTGCCGTTGCCGTCGAGCAGCTGGTAGTTGGCTGCTTGGGTTGTTAGCGCCCCGCTGCCGGGTATACCCGACGCGAAGATACGCGAGTCGAACGTCACCGAAGCGGTGTTCGTCAGCGTGTCGAACGCGGTCCCGAACGCGTCCGGCGCGGTGGTAAAGCCGGCAGCAAACCCGCCGGTGTTGCCACCGATTGGCGCCCCTCCAGGCGTGTTCGGCTGCCCGGTGGTGGTGCTGGTGACGGCACACGTGTCCGTGAGTGAGGCCTGCTGTGTGGCGCTGCAACCGGAAAGCAGCGGCGCCGCCAGTGTGTTGAGGTTTCCGGTAGTCGTGGCTCCCGCGACCGCCGCTTTGACGAAGTACTCGTCAAAGGCGGAGGCGTCGGAAGTGCCGCCGTAGAACGCACGCACCGTGGTGCTGCCGGAGAAGAGTCCTCCGCCACCGTTTGTCCCGCTTGGCTCCGTCACCGACGTTGGGTTCACGAACGACCCATCCGACAGGTAGGCGAAGAAGTTGGTCAGCGTCGCCGCGTTGTTGTTGACCGACACGCCCTCGTTGAAGACGTAGTCGACGACCACGCAGTTGGTCTGCCCCGTGGTTCCGCAGGTTCCCGTGGTGCCGGGCTGACGGCTGTACTGCGCCGACACCAGCGTGGGAACGCCGGTGACAAAGCCAGAGCTGCCGGGGCCGTGAGCGCTCTGGTACCCGGACGGAACTGCGTCAGTCGCGCTCACTACGGCGCCGGGCAGGGTGTACCCCCGGACCGCGTTCGTCACCAGGGGGGTACCGCCGACCGGGAACTGTGCGATCACCGTATTGGGATCCGTGGCGCTGATCGTAGCGCTGTCCGATGGGACATCGCACGCCGCGTTCCCAATTGGGCAGAATTGCGTTCCGCTGGAAACGACGAAGTGAAAGGCGCCGGTTCCAACGATCGCGCTCGAACTCACCGGTTCATCGAACGTGAACGCGATCTGCTGCGGGGCGCCCGAGACAGTAACGACGGAGATCCCGCTCAGATCCGGCGCGACCGACAGGCCACGCGTACCGTTCTGGGTCGTCGAGCCGGACAGCGCGACCGAATCGGCCCGGTTGCCGAAGCTCCCGGTAGTACGGACCGCGTCCTCGCCGACCTGCGCGAAGCTGAACTGCTGACTGGTCGAAACCGTGGCGTTCACGCATTGCCCGCTGGCGGTGGCGCCAGTCGAGCTCGTCGTAACGTCGGCGCGATAACCACCGAGGAAGAAGCCGCCGATGTTCGGGACGCTCGTGATGGTCTTGTCAAAGCAGAACTGGGCCGAATTCGCCCCCGTTATGCTCGCGCTGACAAGATCCGGACGAGACGTCGTGACAAGCCGGTTGGCGCCGGTCAACGCCGCCTGTGCGGCGCTGGCTGCCACCAGCGGCAACGCCGCGGCTAGGAGCCCTACCGCAAGACGCGCAGACGCACGTCTAAAACAAAACGACATGGGATAAATCCCCTTTCGTGTGGAATGTACCGAGTTTGAACCCTACCGCCCTTGGGCGGGTCTCCCGCTGGGAAACGCCGAGCACTTTCCCGACTTGGGCGCATTCCTATCATAAAACGTGCACGGCGACGAAAAGTTGCGCCCAAACTGGACGAATTGTTGCGCCAAAAACGTTGATTCTCGGCGATTGCGCCGACGGTCCCCGCACGGACTACACCCCAGGCAGCGCAACCAACGCGCTGCTGGTGGGTTACGAGCGGCATCGATGACCGCGAAGATCTTGGCAATCGCGCTGACGACGCTGCTGGTAGGGGAGGCGGCTTCGGCTACAGCCGAGCCGGGCACCGGCCCCTTGACGCCGGCGGCGCTGCACTCTGCGTATGCGCTGCCGCGAAAGGCCGCAAAGCCGCAAACCGTGGCGATTGTGGTCGCGTACGACGATCCCACGATCGAGCGGGACCTCGGAACCTTCACCCGGCGGTTCTCATTGCCCAGCTGCACGGCCGCGCGCGGATGCCTTCGTCGGGTCAACCAGCGCGGTCAACCCGGGCCGCTTCCCTCCCCCGACCCGACCGGTGGGAAGTGGACCACCGAAGCGGCGCTGAGCACGGAGACCCTGCACGGAATCTGTCAGAACTGCCGCCTGCTGCTCGTCGAGGCAGATTCGGAAGCGGAGAGCGATTTGGCCGCGGCCGTGGATACTGCCGCGCGTCTGGGCGCACGGGAGATTTCCACGACGTATCTGTTTGCCGAAGGCGCGTTTGACGGCCAGTATGCCTCCCACTACGACCATCCGGGCGTGGTGATCACCGCGGCCTCGGGCGATGACGGGTTCTCGTACGGGCCCAACGTGCCCGCGGCATACCCTGGCGTCGTGGCCGTCGGCGGCACGACCTTGCGGATTGGTCCTCGCGGCCGCTGGGCCGGCGAGACGGTCTGGCGAAGCTCAGACGGTACGGCAGCCAGCGGGTGCAGCGCATTCACACCTGCCCCGCCCTGGCAGCTCTCGTTCGCGGGCAAAGCCGGCTGCGGCGACATGCGCGCCGTCCCGGACGTCGCGGCCGCCGCTGGACCGGGCGCGCCGCTCTACAGCTCTACCGCGTTGGATCCTCAGGGCGAGCGAGGTTGGTTCGAGGCCGATGGAACGAGTGTCTCCTCTCCGATCGTGGCTGGGACGTTCGCGCTGGCCGGCGGGATCGGCGCCCGCCAGTCAGCACCCGCGCTCCTCTATGCCCGTTTTCGCAACGTCCGCGGCGCCTTTCATGACATCACGCAGGGGTCGAACGGCAGCTGCGGCGGGAAGTCGATCTGTCAGGCCAAGCGTGGTTACGACGGCGTCACCGGAGTCGGCACTCCTGACGGCCTCGCAGGATTCCGCTCGAGCCGCTGATTGCCACGTGTTTCTCCGCTCCGACGGGAACGAGCCTTAGGGTGGGCTGTCTCCGAGTGCTCCCGACAGTTGGGGGTTCGATAGGTCTTTGAGGTCGGACGGTCCCGCCCGTGGGCGGGACCGTCCGACCTCGGCTCAGGGTGCCTCCTTCACCGCCAAGTGAGGGAGCTGAGTCGATGACGAAGGATGACGTGCTGTTCGGCTATCGCCAGCAGCTGTTCGCCGAGGCCGCGCGGTCGAGCGTGTCTGCTGCGTGTCGCAGGTTCGGGGTGCACCGCTCGACGTACTACCACTGGAAGCGCCAGGTCGATCGTCATGGCCTGGAGATGCTCCGCCCGCGTGAGCGCCGGCGCCCGCAGATGCCTAGCTAACCAGCTGCCGAAGATGGTCGAGCGGATCCTGAGCTTCTCGATCGCGCACCCGGGGCTGGGACCCAAGCGCGTTTCCTCGGAGCTGGCGCGCGAGAAGTGGGGTGGGATCGTGGTCCCCCCGAACGGAGTGTGGAAGGTGCTCTCTCGCCACGGCCTGAACACGCGCGCGAAGCGGTTCGGTCTGATCGCCGGTTACGCGGCACCCTGGGAACCGCCGCGCGATCCCGGCCCAGAGCAGCACATTGACGTCGACCATCCTAGCGAGCTGGTCGGGATCGACTGCTTCTACGTCGGCCGGCTGCGAGGGACCGACGGCGCGATCTGGCAGCTGACAGCGATCGACATCGCCTCCTCCTACGCGTGGGCGGAACTGGTGATCTGCAAGCACGGCAACCCCACCGCGCTGCAGGCCAGCAAACTCGCCCATCGCGTCGCGTCAGAGCTCAAAGCCGCCGGCTGGCGCCTGGAGCGTGTCCTCTCAGACAACGGCAACGAGTTCCGCGGCCCCGCGTTCACGGCCGCGCTCGAGAAGCTCCACGCCAAGCACACCCGCATCCACGCCGGCCGCCCACAGACCAACGGCAACGTCGAAGCGCTCCACAAGACGATCCTCCACCGAATGCTGGCGACCAGCGTTCGCCCGCTACATCTATCCCCGCTACACCGGCCTACGCCGCGAACTCGACACCTACCTCAACTTCTACAACCACGACCGCGTCCACCACGGCCGACTCACCCAAGCACGAATCCCGGCCGACATCATCTACGGTGCCCGCAAGATGAACACCCCATGAGCCACACCCGTCGGCACATCTCGGAGTCCGCCCACCTTAGGGTTCCCCGGAACTTGTAGGCTGACGGCGTGTTGTTGCTCTCAGTCGTCGAGCGTGACTCGGGAGGCTCCATGAGAAGAAAGCGCCGCATCACGATCGTCCTCGTGTCCCTGCTGGCGAGCGCAATCTTCGGGACGGCGGCGGTGGCCGCGGGGACCAGCAAATCCAAGCAGCATCCGGCGGCGGCGCTCGACTCCAGCTTCGGCAAGGCCGGCACGGTGGCCCTCGGGCGCGGATACCAGATATACGGGGCGGCCACGCAGCCAGATGCCAAGGTCGTCGTCGGCGATCGGCAGTCGCGGGCCGGCGTGCGGCTCGTGGTGGCGCGGCTGACTGCCGCCGGTCGGCTTGACCCGAGCTTCAACCACGGCCACGTGGAGCTCGGCCCGCCGCAGAAGAGTGGCGGCTCGATTGGCCGTGCCGTGGCGATTCAGCACGACGGCAACATCTTGGTCGCGGGCGTCCTCACGGACCGGACAGCCGTCGCGCAGGACGGAATGCTCGTCGAGCGATTCACCAAGAATGGGGGGCTGGACCGCCGATTTGGGAGCGCCGGCACGGCCACTCTGCTGCCCGGCACCGGTCAAAGCGCCACGGCGGCGCTAGCCGTCCAGGGCGACGGCAAGATCATTGTCGCCGGTAACGGACCCGGCAGCGACGGCTTGCCGCACATGGCGCTGGCGCGGCTCGACACGCGTGGCCGGCCTGACCTCGGCTTTGCGGTAAAAGGGGTCCGCATCGCGGACGGATCGCAGGATCTCGGCCGAGAGGGCACCGCGGCGGCGGTCGCGCTGCAGGCTGGGGGCAAGATCGTCATAGCGGGCTCCGCGCGGCCGGATCTGCAGGTCTCAAACGCCGTCGTCGCTCGTTTCACCTCGCGCGGTCAACTCGATCGCAGCTTTGGTTCGGCGGGGAGCTTCGTGGTCCCGGGCGCCGTGGAGGGAGGCGCCGAAGCCGTCTTTCGCGCCGTGAGCTTGGCCACCGATGGGGGCATCGTTGCCGCTGGCGCCGCAACTTCGGACGGCGCCACGCCCGCGTTCGCGCTCGCGGTGCGCTTGTCGAACAATGGTCATCCGGTCAGCTCGTTCGGCCGACGCGGAATCGTGGCGCTCGGCTCGGATCACGGATCCACCCCGTCGAGCGCGTTGCCGGGCGCCAATGCCACAGCGCTGGCCCGCGGCGGCGCGGTGGTGCTCGCGGGGTCATTCGCTGACTCTGGAATGACCGAGGTGGCGCTGTGGTCACTCAACCCGCACGGGTCGGTCATCAACGCCGGGTCGACCCGCACGCTGCTGAGCACATCGCTCGGCGCGGGCAGCGCCAACGCTCTGGCGATCGATCCGATGGGAAGGCTGGTGGTCGCCGGGGCCAGCAACAACTTTGTTGCCTTCAACGGCCTTGTGTTGCGTTATCGCGGCTTCGGGCGTTAGTATTCCTGTCATCCAGGTATCAGTCATTCAACGCATGAGAGGCGGGGTATCGATGCGGCGTCCGCCGAAATTGGTTTTGCTGTTGGTGACTGTCGTCTTGGGGTTGCTGGGGGTGCCGGCGGTGGCGGCGGCGGCCCCGGGGGATCTCGATGCGTCGTTCGGCTCGGGTGGCGTCAGGTCGTTGGCTTCGGGGACGCAGCTGTTTGGTGTGGCGGTGCAGTCTGATCGTGAGGTTGTGGCGGTGGGCTCGTCGGGGTCTTCGCTGCTGGTGGAGCGTTTCAGTGCCGTCGGCGCGCCGGAGGGCGCTTTTGCCGCTGGTGGTGGGGTGGGCCGTGCGGTTGTGGTTCAGCCGGATGGGAAGATCGTGGTGGCGGGCAATGACGGGGCGGGCATGTTGGTGGAGCGGTTTAACGCCAATGGCAGCCGTGATGGTGGTTTTGGCTCGGGTGGGGTGGTGCATGCCGTTTCTCGCGGGAGCGCGAACGCGGTGGCGCTTGGCCCTAACGGGTCGATCGTCGCGGCTGGGGCGGTGCCTGGGGCGGACGCGTTTCAGCGGATTGCGCTGCTGCGCTTGAACGCCAATGGGAGTCCGGACGGGAGCCTGGGGCCCGGCGGCGTGCATGTGGTCGATCTCGGCCAGGACTCGATCGCCCGTGGCGTTGCGGTGCAGGGCGATGGCAAGATCGTGCTCGCCGGCCAGCTGGGTCCCGGCGCCCACCAGGTGGTCAACGGGTTGATCGCGCGGGTGACCTCAAACGGCGCCCTCGACGGGAGCTTCGGTGCCGGCGGTAGGTCCGTGATGTTCCCGCAGCCCGGGTCAGCCGAGGTGGCGTTCAATGCGGTCGCGCTCGACCCTGCCGGGGGGATCATTGTCGGGGGCGGGACCACGACGACCAATCAGTCCGAAGCCGTGTTCGAGCGGCTCAGCTGTGCCGGCGCGCTCGATCGCAGCTTCGCCGGCAGCGGCGTGCAGTTCGCCTCTTCCTCTCGAGATTTCGTGACCAACAACTATGGTGCCAACGGAGTCGCGGTCGTCGCCGGACGCCGGGTCGTCGGCGCCGGCCGGTTTCAGGACTCGGGCCTCGCCTCCGCGGCGCTGTGGGGCTTCGAACCTGGCGGCGCGGTCGACTTTGCCAGGAACGCGCCCTCCGGCGCCGAGTCGAACGCGCTGGCGGTGGACTCCGCCGGTGACCTCGTGGTCGCCGGCAGCAATGTTCCAGCCGGCTTCGCGCCGAGCGGCTTCGTGGCCCGTTACGCCGGCTTCGGCGGGCCAGCCTCCGGCACGAGCCCATGTGGCGGCCAGGTGTCGCCGGTCGTTACCTCGCCGGCCCTGACCAGCGTGGGTCAATCGCACCGCTCATGGGGTGAGGCAAAGTCCAAGCAGCACAAGCGCCCGGTGGGGACGACGTTCTCCTTCACACTGAACCAGCCGGCGCGCGTCAAGTTTACGTTTACGCAGCGCGCTAGCGGACGCAAAGTCGCGCGCAAGTGCGTTGCCCAGACCAAGGCGAACCGACACAAGCCGTCTTGTCAGCGCACTGTGACCGACGGCAGCATTTCGGTCGCCGGCCACGTGGGGAAGAACAGCCTCGCCTTCAAGGGCGCCATCTCGGGCCACCACAAGCTGAGGCCGGGCACGTACACCGTCTTGATCACGGTGACGAGCCTCGCCGGCCAGAAGGCCGCCAAGCCGCGCTCACTCACCTTCACGATCGTGAGCTAAGTGGGCCCTGGCCTGCAGCGTGCGCTAACCAGGGAGCCCGACGGGTTATCAGATCCGAATAGCGGTCGGCGCATGCTGGTGTTGCTGTTGGTGACGGTTGTGTTCGGGTTGCTGGGGGTGCCGGCGGTGGCGGCGGCGGCCCCGGGGGATCTCGATGCGTCGTTCGGCTCGGGTGGCGTCAGGTCGTTGGCTTCGGGGACGCAGCTGTTTGGTGTGGCGGTGCAGTCTGATCGTGAGGTTGTGGCGGTGGGCTCGTCGGGGTCTTCGCTGCTGGTGGAGCGTTTCAGTGCCGTCGGCGCGCCGGAGGGCGCTTTTGCCGCTGGTGGTGGGGTGGGCCGTGCGGTTGTGGTTCAGCCGGATGGGAAGATCGTGGTGGCGGGCAATGACGGGGCGGGCATGTTGGTGGAGCGGTTTAACGCCAATGGCAGCCGTGATGGTGGTTTTGGCTCGGGTGGGGTGGTGCATGCCGTTTCTCGCGGGAGCGCGAACGCGGTGGCGCTTGGCCCTAACGGGTCGATCGTCGCGGCTGGGGCGGTGCCTGGGGCGGACGCGTTTCAGCGGATTGCGCTGCTGCGCTTGAACGCCAATGGGAGTCCGGACGGGAGCCTGGGGCCCGGCGGCGTGCATGTGGTCGATCTCGGCCAGGACTCGATCGCCCGTGGCGTTGCGGTGCAGGGCGATGGCAAGATCGTGCTCGCCGGCCAGCTGGGTCCCGGCGCCCACCAGGTGGTCAACGGGTTGATCGCGCGGGTGACCTCCAGCGGCGCACTGGATCCAGGCTTTGGGAGTGGACAAGCGTTCGTCTACTTCCCCCAGAGTGGCGGTGCCGCGGTGACGTTCAATGCGGTCGCGCTCGACCCTGCCGGGGGGATCGTCGTGGGCGGTGGGGGTACGACGACCAATCAGTCCGAAGCCGTGTTCGTGCGACTGAGTTGTGCCGGCGCGCTCGATCGCAGCTTCGCCGGCAGCGGATTGGAAGTCACGCCTTCTTCTCGCGGGTTCGTCACCGACCCCATCGGCGCGAACGGAGTCGCGGTTGCCGGCGGACGTCGAGTCGTCGGCGCCGGCGAGTTCCGGGATTCCGGCCTCAGGTCGGCCGCGCTCTGGGGATTCGAACCGAACGGCGTGCTCGATTTTGGCAACACCGCGCCAGATGTCGCCGAGTCTAATGCGCTGGCGGTGGACTCGGCGGGCGACCTCGTGGTCGCCGGCAGCAATGTTCCGGCCGGCTTCGCGCCGAGCGGCTTCGTGGCCCGCTACAGCGGCTTCGGCGGGCCAGCCTCCGGCACGAGCCCATGCGGCGGGGTGTCTCCGGCTGTGCCGTCATTGGGGCCGACGGTAACGACCGGGCCGGCCTCGGGCATGACCACCAGCAAGGCTGAGGTCTCCGGGTCTGCGAATCCGAACGGTCAGACGACGTCCTACCACTTCGATTACGGCACAAGTATCGCCTACGGCTCCCAGACCTCAGCCGCATCCGCGGGTTCGGGATCGGCAGCCATCGCCGTTTCCGCGCGGCTCTCCGGACTGGCATCGAACACGACGTACCACTACCGCCTCGTGGCGTCGAACGCCGCCGGTGTCAGTCACGGCACCGACCGCACGTTCCGGACCAGCAACCAGCCGCTGCCCCGGCCGGTCCTATCGAAGGTCAGCCAGTCCAATCGTGTATGGGGGGAGAGCGTCTCGCGCACGCACACGCGACCGGTCGGGACTACGTTCTCGTTCAGGCTCAACGAGCGCGCGCGAGTCGTCTTCGCCTTTACGCAACAGGTCCGCGGCCGCAAGGTCAACGGCACGTGCGTTACGGGAACAACGAGGAATCGCCGCAAGCCGTTCTGCAAGCGTACGGTGACAAGAGGGACGCTCTCCTTCACCGGGCAGGCCGGCATCAACAAGCACTCGTTCCGGGGACGGATCTCGCGATCCAACGAGCTAAAGCCGGGCACTTACAAGCTCGTGATCACCGCCAGGACCGCGGCCCAAAACTCGAGGTCGCAGTCGATCACGTTCACGATCGTGAGCTAAGTCGGCAATGAGGTGGCCGCGGCTATTACCACGGCCTGCAAATGGGTTACGCGGCGTAAGCCGTGGCGGGGTGAGTGA
>OCZT010001574.1_pt1 | contig 23582 bp, 23 predicted proteins | sample 1539031 | NCBI WGS metagenome assembly OCZT01 (sample SAMEA3539308, study PRJEB22396) | soil metagenome | biome: tundra; feature: field; material: soil | place: USA | collected 2010-05 | depth 0.15 m | reverse complement strand
CGCCCGAAAGCGTCCCGAGGCCGATCGCCGCATGGCAGATGAGGACGATCCAGAACGGAATCTCCAGGGTCTTCAGGTGACCTGTCGAGAACAGGAGCACGGCGATGATTCCCATCGTCTTCTGGGCATCGTTCATCCCATGACCGAAGGAGAACGCCGCCGCCGAGACGAGTTGGACCTTTCGAAAACCGCGATCGAGGGGCTCCGGTCGCGCCCGCCGGAAGGCCCAGGCCACGGCCAGGAAAAAGACGAACCCGAGCGCGAACCCGAGGAGTGGTGACAGGACGATGAAGACGAGCGTCTTCCCGATCCCATGCGGAACGAGCGCTCCGGGCCCCGCCTTCACCATGGCCGCGCCGGCGAACCCTCCAATGAGCGCGTGCGAGGACGAGGACGGCAGCGCCAACCACCATGTCGCGAGGTTCCACACGATCGCGCCGATGAGCGCCGCGAAAATGAGAATGGGATCCACGACGGCGGGGTTCACGATGTCCTTGCCGATCGTATTGGCGACCCGCGTCTCGAGCGAGAAGGCCGCCACGAAATTGAAGAAGGCCGCCCACGCCACCGCCTTTTTCGGCGTCAGGACGCGCGTTCCGACGACCGTCGCGATGGAGTTCGCCGCGTCGTGGAAGCCGTTGATGAAGTCGAAGGCGAGCGCAACGAATACGACGAAGAGAACGAGGCTCATCGGCGCCGCGCGAGGCTCAGGAGGACTTCAGCACGATCTGCTCGAAGACGTTCGCGACGTCTTCGCAGCAGTCCGTGGCTTCTTCGAGAACCTCGTATATTTCCTTCCACTTCATGAGGACGATGGGGTCCTTCTCCGTCTCGAAGAGCTTCCCGATGGAGATGCGATTCAGGCTGTCGGCCTCGTTCTCGAGGCGGTTGATCTCCACGCAGATCTCCAGGATCGCGGCGGAGTTCTTGAGGTCGCCGAGGAGGCCGATCGCGCGGAGGATCGCCTCGGCCGACTGCACGAGGATGGCGGTCGCCGACTTCAGGGCCGGCGTCGGCGCGGGGATCCGGTAGAGGACGAGACGCGCGGCGGCGGCGTCGAGGTAGTCGAGGACATCGTCCAGCGCCTTGACGAGCGCGTAAATGTCCTCCCGGTCGATGGGGGTGATCCACGTGCGCGAGAGCAGCCCGAACGTCTGGTGCGCGACCTGATCGCCTTCGTGCTCGAGGTGCTTGATGTGCGCGACCTTCAGCTCCACGTCGGTGAAATCCGCGGCGAGCTGGTCGAGGGCGGTCGCGGCTTCGAGAATGATCTCGGCGGCGCGCGCGAACTGCGGGAGGAAGCTCTCCTCGCGGGGGAACAGCTGAAACACGGCGCGGCGAAGAATATCAGACGGAATTCACGCCGATTTCACGAAGACCTCACGGCCCGGCAAGGCATGGCAGGATAGGCGAATGATCCGACGCCTGCGCGCCGTCCCGGCCCTCCTCGCCCTCCTTCTTCCGGCCCTTCTCGCGCTCGCCGCCAAGGCGCCCGCTCTCACCCCCGCGCCGCCGAAGCCGAAACTCGCCGTCGTGATCTCCGTCGACGGTCTCGGCTGGGCGCGCCTCGAAGGCTATCGTCCGCTCTTCACGGCGGGCCTCAAGCGACTCCTCGACGAGGGCTGGGTCGAGCGCGGCGCGCGCTACCGGCACCTCAATACCGAGACCGGGCCCGGCCACGCCTCTCTCGGCACCGGCGCGCCCCCGCGTGTGACGGGGATTGTCCTGAACAGTTGGTACGCATACGGCGCGGATGGCGCGCTGCAGCTCATCTACTGCACCGACCAGAAAGACCCGGCGACCGGCCGCAAGGTCGCCGGCCCCGGCAACCTCCGCGTCCCGACGCTCGGCGACCGGCTCGTTGAGAGTGTGAAGGGCGCTCGCGTCGTCTCCGTCTCCGCGAAGGACCGTGGCGCGATCTTCCTCGCGGGAAAGGACCCCGCCCACGCCGTCTACTGGTACGACGGCGAGACGGGCCGCTTCCAGACGTCCGCCGCGTACCGCCCGCCGGCCCAGGCGGCCGCTCTCGTGAAGAAGTTCAACGAGACGCGGGCGGGAGGGATGCTCCCGGCGCGCTTCGGCCTCGTGTGGGAGAAGCTGCCCGAACCGGCGCCTGGCGCGACGCCCGTTCCGACGGCCGTTCCCCCGGGCATCATCGCGCGCTTCCAGCTCCCGACGCACGGCCTCGGCTTCGGCCACGACCTCTCGACGTACGGCCGGATCCCGGCCGGCGGGCCGTACGGGTACTTCGGCGGGATCTACCGCAGCCCGCTGATCGACGAGCTGACCGCCGATCTCGCGCTCGCGTTCCTGAACGACCCGGGGTACGCACTCGGTCACGGCGACGTCCCGGATCTTCTCGCCATCTCCTTCTCGGGCCACGACCCGGTCGCACACGACTACGGCGACGAGAGCGAGGAGTCGCGCGACGCGCTGCGCCGACTCGACCTCCAGATCGGCCGCGTCCTCGACGCGCTCGAAGCGAACTACCCGAAGGGGACCGTCCTCGTCGCGCTCTCGGCGGACCACGGCTTTCCCATGATGCCGGAGGTCGCCAAGGCGCTCGACAAGACGGCGACGGGCGGCCGTCTCGAGACGGGCCGCGACACGCTCCACAACGACCGCGAGCGCCTGAACCGCCTCCTCTCGGACGCGCTGTGCCTCGACCGTTCCGCGAAGGTCGTCGGCGCCATGGACGGCTGGAACCTCTTCTATAGCCGCGCCGCGTTCCCGTACAAGACCATCGCGGGGACGTGCGGCCCCGCCGGGGCGCCCGTGACCGCGGCGGACGTGGACCGCGTCCTCCCGAAGCTCGTCCGGCAGGTCTGGGACGAGGAGGTCGAGGACGTCCTCCTCGTTTCGCAGGAGGCCGCGTGGCCAGAGACGCCCGCCGCCGGCTTCGTGCGAAACGACTTCGACCGCGACCGCTCGGGGGACGCCTTCGTGATCCCCCGCTGGGGTGTCATGAGCTCGTACAACCCGGGCCGCGGCGCGATGCACGGTACGCAGTACGAGTACGACATCCACGTCCCGCTCGTGTTCTGGGGTGCGGTGAAGGCCGGAGCCTCGGACGCCGCGACGACGCCGTACGACCTCGCGCCGACGGTCGGCCGCTGGCTCGGCGTGACGCTGCCCGAGGCGACCGGGCACGCGCTGCCTCTGCCGCGGTGACGGACGGGGCCTCGCAGCCGCCGCGCAAGAGGCGGCCGCGCTACCGCGGCACGCACCCGCGCGCGTTTTCCGAGAAGTACAAGGAGCTCGACCCCGTCCGTTTCCCCGACGAGCGCGAAAAGGTGCTCGGTTCCGGCAAGACGCCCGCGGGCAGCCATGTCCCGGTGCTCGTCGCGGAAGTCCTCGCGGCCCTCGGGCCGAAGGCGGGCGACCTGGCCGTGGATGCGACCCTCGGTTTCGGCGGCCACGCCTCGGAGCTCCTGAAGAGGATCCTGCCCGGTGGCCGGCTCCTCGGCCTCGACGTCGACCCCATCGAGCTGCCGAGGGCCGAGGCGCGGCTGAAGGCGCTCGCGAGGGAGCGCGGAGAGCCCGACGCGGTGCGCTGCGTGAGGCGCAACTACGCGGGTCTCCGGAAGCTCCTCGCCGAAGACGCCCGCGGCGCGGCCGGCGCCGACGTCGTCCTCGCCGACCTCGGCGTCTCCTCGATGCAACTCGACGACCCGAGCCGCGGCTTCTCGTGGAAGCACGACGTTCCGCTGGATCTGCGGATGAATCCGGGAAGAGGCCAGCCGGCGGGAGCTCTCCTGATGCGAATGAAGAAAGAGGAGATTGAAGATCTTCTTAGAAGGTATGGGGACGAACCCGAAGCGGAACGAATCGCGGCGGCGCTGCGGGAGACGATCGAAGCGCGCGGCGGCGAAAGCCCCTTTCACCTTCTAAGAACTTCGGACGTTGCGGCAGCGGTGGAGTCCGCCTACGAGGGACGAACCTCCCGTGACGCGTCCGAAGCAAAGAAATCTTCCCTCCAGCGCACGTTTCAGGCGATCCGCATCCTCGTCAACGACGAGCTGACGGCGCTCGAGGCGTTCCTGCGCGACCTGCCGGCCTGCCTCGCCCCCGGCGGGCGCGCCGCGATCCTGACGTTCCACTCGGGCGAGGACCGCCTCGTGAAGAAGGCGTTCGCGGCGGGACACGCGGATGGCACCTACGCGGAGGTTTCCCGCAAAGTCGTACGCGCCTCGTCCGAGGAGCGCCGTGCGAACCCCCGCTCGCAACCGGCCAAGCTCCGCCGGGCCGTCCGGGCGGGGTGACCCTCCCCGCGCGTTACGCGAGGCTCTTTCCCGCCGCGAGTTTTCGAAGCAGCTGGATCTGTCCCGCGTGGTAGAGATCGTGCGCGGCTGCGCCCGAGATCACGGCCTCGCCGGTCCAGCGCCCGAAGCGCGCGGCGAAGGCGTGCTCGGGCAATTCCTCCACGAGCTCGCGGAGCGCGCGGTGCTCGCGCTCGAGAAGGGACCGTGCCGCGTGGTCTATCTCCGCGCGAGCCTTCGCGCAACCACCCGGCCACGTCACACCGCGAGCGGAAACGTCCCGAGAACGTCGTGGCGGGGCGGTCCCGAGCCGAGCGTCGAGTGAATGAGGAGAAGGCGGTCGACCCGAGCGCGGCCGAGCGGCCCCGCGGCGACGGCGCCCCTGCACACGGCCGCGGCGACCGCCGAGGAGCCGCGCCGGTTCCGCGCGCGCGCCAGCGTGAGGTGCGGGGAGAACGGCCGTGTGTCGCCCGGAAATCCCCGGCTCGCGAGCGCGCGAGAGATCGCCTCCGCGAGCGCGCCGAGCGCCTCGCGTCCCGCACCGCAGCCGATCCAGACGACCTTCGCCGGGCCCCGCGGCGGAAAGCACCCGACACCCTCCATCTCGAGGTCGAAGCACGACACGCCCGCGGCCGCCGCGCCTGCCGCGCCACGAACGTCCTCCACGCGGTCTTCGGGAAGCTCGTCGAAGAAACGAAGTGTCAGGTGGCGCTGAGCGGCAAGCACCCACCGGAGCTCGCCTTCTGGAAAGTGGACGCCACGCGCGGCGAGAGACGTGTCGAGCACCGGATCGCCGACGGAGACGGCGAGGAAGGCGCGGATCTACGTCTCTCCCTTCTCTTCATCCTCGTCTTCGTCGGCCTCGGCGAAGAACCAGGCATCCGCGCAGGCCTTGCTGCAGAACGCGAGGCTGCCCGAGCGGATGGCGCAGGCCCGGCAGAAGTCCTTGAAGCAGAAGGGACACTCCTGGATGAGCATCCGTTCGGACATCTGCTGACACCTTTCGCAGAAGAGGTAGGGCGAAGCGTCGTCATCCTGCTCGCGCCGGCGCATGGCGGAATGATATGCGCCTCAGGGAAGGCTGGTGGCGGCGGGCGGAATCGAACCGCCGACAAAGGGCTTATGAGACCCCTGCTCTGGCCATCTGAGCTACGCCGCCCCGAAAAGGCGCACCCGGGGGCCCGGGCGGAGGGCGGATGATAGCGCAGGATGGAAGAGCCGCTCGAGGAGCGATTTCGCCGCCACGTCGACGAGGCGGGCCTCCTGGCAGGCGCCCGCACGCTTCTCGTGGCGCATTCGGGCGGGGGCGACTCGACGGCTCTTCTCCTCCTGGTCTCCGAGTGGGCCCGGCCGCGCGGCGTCGCGATCGTCTCGGCGCACGTCGCGCATGGTTTGAGGGGCGCGGCCGGGGACGAGGACGCCCGGTTCTGCGCGCGCCTGGCCGCCAGCCTCTCTCTGCCTTTCGCGTTTCGCCCCGTGGACGTGCCGTCCGGACGGAGGAAGGGCGAGAGCCTCGAGGCCGCGGCCCGGCGCCTCCGATACGCGGCTCTCCTCGCGCTCTCTCACGACCTCGAGGACGCACCGGTCCTCACGGGCCACACGCGTGACGACCAGGCCGAGACGGTCCTCCTCCACCTCGAACGGAGACTCGGCCGCGCCCGCGGGGGGATCCGCCCGCGCCGCGGCGACGGCGTCGTCCGGCCGCTGCTCCCGTTCTCGCGCGCCGAGCTCCGCGAATTCCTCGCGGAGAGGAGCGTCTCCTTCCGCGAGGACGAAACGAACGAAAACGAGGGTTTCGCGCGCAACCGCATTCGCCGCAAGGTGCTTCCGGAAATGGAACGCAAGGACCCGGGCAGGTCCATGCGGCTCGCGCGCGCGGGAACCAGATGGGGTGAAAGGCTGGACGCGCTCGACCAACGGCTCGATGAGGCGATGGCGAAAGAGAGGATTTCTTCGAATGGTATTTGGCCCCGTGCCTTCTTCGCGCGCCTCTCGCCCGAAGAAGCCGGCCGCCTGCTCGTGAGGGCCGCCGGCGCGGGCGGCCGCGTCCCCGGGAAGGCGCAGGTCAAGAAGATCCTGAGCCGCCTCGGGAGGGGCGACCGCACCTTCGGCGAGGAATTCGCCGGCGGCCGCATCGAGGTCGATCCCCGCCGCGTGCGGTTCGTACCGGGTTTACGATGAAGACATGAAGTCGAGTCGCCTGTTCGTCGTGGCCGCGACCCTCCCCTCCCTCTTCCTTTTCACAGAAATCTTCTCTTCTCTTCCTCTTTCTTCAGCAGAAATCTCTTCTTCTTCAACCAGCACCTTCGACGCCCGTTTCACTGGACGCACGATGCGCGTGGATCTCTTCCACACCGGCGGACCAAAGGGCGAGGTCGTGGCGCTCGACCGGGCCGTCGACGACGGGCCATGGCCAGGCAGCCGCACGCGCCTGCTCGACGAGACGAATCTCGGCAGCCATCTCGTGGAGGTGCGCGACCTCAGGACGAATCGCGTCGTCTTCTCGCGCGGTTATTCCTCGCTGTTCAGCGAGTGGGAACAGACGAACGAGGCCAGGCGAGTCGCCCGCACGTTTCCGGAGTCCCTGCGGATTCCCTGGCCGCGGGAAAAGGTCCGAATCGTCCTCGAGCGCCGCGACAAGGACAACATCTTTCACGAGCTGTTCCAGACCGTGATCGACCCCGCCGGGCCGGAGTCGAACCCCGCGCCGCGCCCGCCCCTCGGGAAGGTCTGGACCGTCTTCGAGAACGGGCCCGCCGCCTCGAAGCTCGACCTCCTGATCCTCGGCGAGGGCTACGCCGAGAAGGAACTGCCGAAGTTCCACGCCGACGTGAAACGCCTCGTGGACATTCTCTTCACGTACGAGCCGTTCAAGAGCCGAAAGGCCGACTTCAACGTCCGCGCGCTCGACCTGCCCGCGTCCGAGAACGGCGTGCTCCGCCCCGACTCCTCGATCTTCCGGCGAACGCCGCTGTCCGTTCAGTACGGGATCTTCGGCTCGGAGCGTTACATGCTCACATACGACGACCGCGCCCTTCGCGAAGCGGCCTCGGCCGCGCCGTACGACTTCCTCGAGATCCTCGTGAACGACGCGCGGTACGGTGGTGGCGGCATCTACAACTTCCAGGCGACGGCGTCCGTGGACACGGGTTTCGCGGAATACGTCTTCGTGCACGAGTTCGGCCATCACTTCGCGGGCCTCGCGGACGAGTACTACGGCTCCGACGTGGCCATCGAGACGGGCGGCCCGAAGCCCGAGCCCTGGGAGCCGAACGTGACGGCGGACCCGACGGCCCTCAAGTGGGCCGACCTCATCGAGAAGGGGACGCCGCGGCCGACCCCATGGGAGAAAGAGCCCTTCGAGAAACAGACCCGCGGCATCCAGGGCGAGCGCCGGAAGCTCATCGCCTCGGGCGCCCCGCCGTCGGCGCTCGACGACCTTTTCCGCCGGCAGATGGGTCTCGATTCGAAGCTCCTGTCCACGATGCCCTGGTCGGGCAAGGTCGGGGCCTTCGAAGGCGCCGACTACGAGGCGAAAGGCCTCTACCGGCCGTCGGCCGACTGCATCATGTTCACGCGCGACCCGGGGGGCTTCTGCCCCGTCTGCCGGCGGGCCATCGGGCGCGTCATCGACGAGTATTCGCGGCCCTGACCGTCCCCCTCGCGCCGCGGCCCCCTGCTAGACTTCCACGCCTGTGGCTCTGGTCTACGACGAGCTCTACGGCCCCCAGGAGATCGCCCGGCGCGTGGCGGACGTGGGCCGGAGGATCGGCCAGGACTATCCGGACGGGGACATCGTCCTCATCGCGGTCCTGAAGGGCGCGGGCTTCTTCGTGGCGGACCTGGCCCGCGCCGTCCCTCGGAAGGTCCGCTGCGAGTACATCGACGTCCTCAGGGAGGGCCCGCACGAGAAGGTGGTCAATTACCACTTCCTCGCGCTGTTCGACGTCGCCCACTCCCATCTCATCGTCCTCAAGGACGTCGTGAGGAGCGGTGTGGTGGAAAGCTGGCTCCAGAACCAGCTTCGGGAAGAAAAGCCGCTCTCGATCCGTTTTGCCTGTGTGGTGGATCACCCGCAGGACCGGAAAAGCTCGCTCCGCGCGGACTACGTCCTCTTCCCCGCCGAGGAAAGTGTCCTCGTCGGATATGGCATGGAATTCGAAGGCGAAGGCGGGAACCTCCCATTCATCGCCCAGGTCCGAACCGAAGGCGAGGCGCCGTTCGAGTCCGCCCAGGACCGACCCGCCCGCCCGCAATGAACCGCATCCTCCAAACCGGCGTATGAGAGTCGAGGGCACAAGGTGAATACAACGGTCAAAAACATCCTCCTCTGGATGGTCATCCTCGTGGTGATCCTCCTGCTGTTCCGGGTCGTGGACGTGGGCCGCACCACGACCTCCACCGTCGGGTTCAGCGAGTTCCTCGAGATGGTCAAGAAGGGCGACCTCGACCGCGTCACGATCCGCGGACAGGAGATCCGGGGCTACAAGAAGGGCTCCCCCGAGGGCCGCGAGCCGGGCGTCCGCACCTACGCGCCCGCCTATAACGAATTGACGTCCGACCTCATGAAGGCGAACGTGAAGATCACGGCCGAGGAGCCGGGCCAGGGCTCGTTCCTCGTGATCCTGCTCCAGTGGGCGCCCATCCTGTTCCTCATCGGTCTCTGGATTTTCATCATGCGGCAGATGCAGTCGGGCGGAAACCGCGCGATGCAGTTCGGAAAATCGCGCGCGAAGCTCCTGACGCCTAATCAGAAAAAGGCCACGTTCAAGGACGTCGCAGGCTGCGAAGAGGCCAAGGAAGAGCTCTCCGAGATCATCGACTTCCTGAAGGAGCCCGCGAAGTTCCAGAAGCTCGGCGGCAAGATCCCGAAGGGCGTCATCATGATGGGCCCCCCGGGCACCGGCAAGACGCTCCTCGCGCGCGCCGTCGCCGGCGAAGCGAACGTGCCGTTCTTCTCGATCTCCGGCTCCGACTTCGTCGAGATGTTCGTGGGCGTGGGCGCGTCGCGCGTCCGCGATCTCTTCGAACAGGGCAAGAAGAACGCCCCCTGCATCATCTTCATCGACGAGATCGACGCCGTAGGCCGGCACCGCGGCGCGGGCCTCGGCGGCGGGCACGACGAGCGCGAACAGACGCTGAACGCGCTCCTCGTCGAAATGGACGGATTCGAAGGCAACGACGGGGTCATCCTCGTGGCGGCCACGAATCGTCCCGACGTTCTCGACCCCGCGCTCCTTCGCCCCGGCCGCTTCGACCGCCGCGTCGTCGTGGACCGTCCGGACGTGAAGGGCCGCGAGGGCATCCTCAAGGTCCACACGCGCACGATCCCGATGTCCGACGACGTCGACCTTTCGGTCGTGGCGCGGGGCACGCCGGGCTTCGCCGGAGCCGACCTCGCGAACCTCGTGAACGAGGCGGCGCTCGCGGCCGCGCGCGTCGACAAGAAGAAAGTCGACATGGTCGATTTCAACTACGCCAAGGACAAGGTCCTGATGGGCGCGGAGCGGAAGTCGATGGTCATGTCGGACGAGGAGAAGCGCGTCACCGCGTATCACGAGGGCGGCCATGCGCTGATTGCCTCCTTCGAGGAGCACACGGATCCGCTCCACAAGGTCACGATCATCCCGCGCGGCCGCGCGCTCGGCCTCACGCAGCAGCTCCCGCTCGAGGACAAGTACACGTACTCGAAGGAGTACATCGAGGCCGAGCTCGCCGTCATGATGGGCGGCCGCCTCGCCGAGGAAGTCTGCATCGGACGCATCACGACCGGCGCCTCGAATGACTTCGAGAAGGCCACCGAGATGGCGCGGCGCATGGTGTGTGAGTGGGGCATGAGCGAGATGGGTCCAATGTCCTTCGGCCGGCCCGAGGGAGAGGTCTTCCTCGGCCGCGACTTCTCGCGGCAGCCCGACTACTCCGAGGACACCGCGCGGAAGATCGACGACGAGGTCAACCGCATCGTGACCGCCTCGTACGCTCGCGGGAAGAAGATCATCGTCGAGTACCGCGCCGCGCTCGAAGAGATCGCGAAGGTGCTGCTCGAGAAGGAGTCCCTCGACGGCGAGGAGATCTACGCGATCATCAAGCGCGTCACCGGGCACGAGGTCGCGAAAAGGCCGCCCGTGAAGCCCGAGCCGCCCAAGCCGACCGCGCCCGCGACCGCCGCGGCGCGCGCAGACGAGGACGCCGTTCCCGCGCCCGGCGGACTGATCCCCGTCCCGGTCTGAGCCCCGGCGGGGCCGCCAACACGGTCCCCTCCTGCCCTGTCCTGGCTTGCCCCTGAGCAACCATGATGCATTTGCATCGCAGCGGCACTCCGGCCCCGACCTATGCTTGATAAGATTCAGGTTCGCGGTCCCGACCGGTACGTTGCCCAGGAAAGGAGCCCACTGATGAACACGCTGTGGATCGTCGTGATCGCGACGGTCGTCATCTACTTGGCCTACAACTTCTACGCCCGGCGCATCGACCGGGACGTCATCCAGGCCGACGCGAAACGAGCGACGCCGGCCACGATGTACATGGACGGCGTGGACTTCATGCCCACGTCGAAAAACGTCCTCTACGGCTACCACTTCAAGTCGATCGCCGCGGCCGGACCGATCGTCGGCCCCATCACGGCGGCGAACATCTGGGGCTGGTTCCCGTGTCTTCTGTGGCTCGTCATCGGGGTCAGCTTCATCGGATGGGTCAGCGACTACTCCGCGATCATGGTGTCGGTGAGGAACGACGGGAACAGCCTGAGCGCCATCTCGCACAAGCTGATCGCGCCCCGGACGCGGACGATTCTCTTCATCTTCATCTTCTTCTACCTGATGCTCCTCGCCGGGGCATTCGTCGGAATCCTCGCGGCGATTCTCTCCGCCCGCCCCGACGTGCCCTTCGGCATCATCATGCTGGCGCTCATGGGCCTTCTGGCGGGCCAGATGATGTACCGCTGGAAGATGAATCTGATCCTCGTGACGGCGATCGTCGTGGCCGTGACGCTCGGGGCCATGGCGCTCGGGTCGTGGGGCCAGACGAAGAACCAGAAGGGGGCGCTCGTGCAGGGGCCGGTCGGCGCGGCGGTCATCTCGCTGAACGCGGCCGTCGACAACCTCAATGACAAGCGGCCGATCCTCTCCCTCGAAGACCCCACGTACGCCGACCCGCGCATTCCGCTTCCGGGGCCGGACGGCAAGCGCCCGACCACCGCGGCCTACGACTCGGCCACGAAGCAGATCCGGACGCTTCCGAACTACCTCCTCTGGATGGTCTTCCTCTTCGCCTTCTCTTACTGCGGCGCGAACATGCCCATCTGGCGGTTCGCCCAGCCGGTCAACTACATCGGCTTCTGGGTCATGCTCATCACGATCGTCCTCTCGGCCATCGGCGCGGTCGTCGCCCCGCTCACCGGCGCGACGGACGCGGCCGGCAAGGCCATCGGTGCCTTCGCGCTGACGGCGGTGAAGGATCTCGGCTTCGCGGCCCCGACCAAGCCGTTCACGGCGTGGCAGCCGCTCTGGCCGATGCTCTTCGTCACGATCGCCTGCGGCGCGATCTCCGGCTGGCACGCGCTCGTCGGTTCGGTCGGGACGGCGCGGCAGCTCGAGTATGAAACCGACGGCCTTCCGGTCGGCGGCGGCTCGATGTTCGGCGAGTACACGCTCGCCCTTCTTTCGTTGGTGGCCGTCTCCATCGCGGGCGTCGGGGGCGGTGGCGGCCGGTTCGCAGCGGGCGTCGGCAAGCTGATCTACGCCGGCACCTTCAAGGGGATCCCCGAAGTCTTCGGCACGGCGCTCGGGTTCGGCGCGTTCGTCGTCATCGTCCTGACGGTGACACAGCTCGTCTTCCGCGTCATGCGCGTGACGCTCACCGAGTGGGCGGGTGAGGCGATTCCGCTGGTGCGCAACATGCACGTCTCGAGCATCATTTCCATGCTGCTGACGCTCGCGCTCGTCATGACGGGCACGTGGGTCTACCTGTGGCAGATGTTCGGCGCGTCGAACCAGCTGATGGCGGCCCTTTCGCTGCTGGTGGTCACGGTCTGGCTCAAGTCGGAGAAACGGAACCCGAGCTACGCCCTCTACCCGATGCTCTTCATGTACGTCACGACGCTCTTCGCCACGGCCGTCACGGCACGGAACCTCTATGTGACGATCGCCTCGAACCCCGCAATGAGCGGGCTGCCGGTGGCCGGTGCATGGGCAATGATCGTGCTCGCGGCCCTTCTGATCATCGCCGCGCTTTTCATCGGATGGGACGGCCTGAAGGCCTACCAGAAATACAGCGCGACACCGGCGGCTCCGAAGCCGGCCATCGTGAACATCTAGCTCCGGAGCGCGCGCTCGCCGATCGTCCGCACCGCCGCGAAGAACTCCGCGGCGGGCGCGGACTCGGCGGGCAAGTCGATGTGCAGCTGCAGGTGGGGTTCGGCCCGGCGGACCGAGAGGCGCCGGATCGTCATGCCCCCGGCGCGGGCGAGCTCGAGGAGATCGTCGGCGAGCGGAAGCGTGCCCTCCGCCTTGTAGAAGACGGGCAGCGCGCCCGCGGCCTCGGGCTCGTGGACGGACCAGCGCTCGGAGGCCATGCGGCGCAGGGCATCGCGCCCCGCGAAGCTCGAGCGGTCCAACGCCTCCAGATCGGCGTGCGGCGCGCGGCGGAGCCGCGCGCGGAGGATGAGCGCGTCCCTGCGCCCCCGGCTCCTCGAAAACCCCCAGAGCCACGGGACGTCCCGCGGCTCGAGGAAGATCACGAGCGTCGCCTCCTCGAAGGGAGGCTTCGGCTTCGAGAGAACCAGCTCGACCGCCGTCGTCCCGAGCCAGCGGACCGTCGTCCGTTCGCAGAGGAGATGAAGCCCTCCCTGCATCCAGCGGAGGGTGGATTTTCCCTTCCGCACGTTCCAGATGCTGCCGGCCGCGAACCACACCATGACGATCGCGACCACGAACATGAGCGTCGTTTGCAGGTCAAACCTCCCGGCGATCGCCTCGCCGGGAGGAGACGATAGCAGAGCGCCTCGAACGTGCTAGCGTCGCTTTGGTGGTGGAAACGCACGGCGGCCGGGCGAAAGCGATCCGGGAGTTCCTCTACGGGATGTTCGGCTACGAGCACGCGCAGCAGGCGCTCGAGATCCGCGCCTCCATGGAATCGCTCTTCATGCTCATCACGTTCGGCGACATGATCGGTGTGCCGGTCATGCCCCCCTATTACAGCCTCCGTCTCCTCCCTTACGTCGCCTCTAGCCTTCAAACCTGGAAGAGGCGTACCCTTCGCGAGCGGCAGTTCGGAGACAGCCACGACCAGCATCTGCACGGGGTCTGAAAGCCGGCCTTTCGCCTCGAATCTTTTCGAAATCTCATTAATGCATCTGCATCGCGACCCGGACCGCCGGGAGTTCTAACCTTGGAATGGGCCGGGATCGTGCCCGGGCCGCGAGAGGAGGAGACGGTGTCCGACAAGAAAAAATACGTCAGGCCGGGTGGCCTCAAGGGACTCTGGCACGGTTTCAAGGAAACGATCTACGGGATGTCCGCCCACGACATGAGCCGGGCGGCTCTCAGGACGCGGGCCTCCATGGAGCACCTGTTCATCCTGATCACGATGGGGGACCTGCTCGGGATCCCCATCCTCCCGCCGTACTACAGCCTCCGGCTCCTTCCGCACGTCGTCCCCCAGATCGCGACGTGGAAGCGCCGGATGCTGCGGGAGAAGGACATTTCCGACGCCATGTTCTGAAATCTCCGGAAAACCGGACCCTGAAGAGGAGGCACCATGGGGATGATGGAGGTCTTTCAGCAGAACCCGGGCCGCCGGTACATCATGTTCGGCGGCAAGGGCGGTCTGGGAAAGACGACGTTCTCGGCCGCGACGGCCTACTGGCTCGCGAAGCAGGGCAAGAAGGTTCTCGTCTTTTCCGTCGACCCCCAGGCCTCGCTCACCGACATCTTCCAGAAGGACATCTTCGGCAAGGGGCCGGTGAAGATCATGGAGAACCTCTGGGCGCAGGAGATCGACGCCGACAGCCACATCAAGGCCTACCAGGACGAGATCCGCAAGAAGATCCTCGACATGTACGGCCTCGAGAAGGTGCCCGAGGAGATCGAGAGCTACATCCAGGCCGCGAGCGCCGAGCCGGCCATGGAGGAGAGTGCGATCTTCGACGCCGTGGTGGACGTCGTCGTCCAGGGGGATTACGACTACTACATCTACGACCTAGTCCCGCTCGGCCACGCGCTCTACTACCTCAGCATGGCCAAGGTCTACGACGAGTGGATCAACAAGGTGACGAAGCTGCGCGAGGACATGCGCGAGTATGAGGAGATGGCCAGCCGGCTCAAGCGCGAGAAGGAAACCGAGCAGGACGCGATCCTGAACGAGCTCATCTACATCAAGAAGCGGATCAACGCGTCTTCGGCGATCCTCACCGACAAGGACAAGACGGCTTTCTTCTTTGTGGTGACGCCCGAGGACATGATCATCGTCGACACGGAGAAGGCCGCGAAGCTCTTCGCCCAGTTCGACGTCCCGATCGGCGGTTACGTCGTCAACCGCGTCATCCCCCACGAGCTGATCGACCAGAACATCCCCGACTTCCTGCGCAACCGGATCCAGATGCAGGACAAGTACCTCGGGAACATCAGGACGACATTCGGAAAAGACGTCCTCGCCTACGTCCCGGAGCTGGAACGCGACGTGACGGGCCTTCCGATGATCGAGAAGCTCGCCGGAATCATGTACGGCGACGGAAAGCTCGGCTGAGGCCGGGACGTGGAGAAAACGGCCATGTCTGAAATCCAGACCTCCATGAGCGACTACATCCGGGAACACGCCGCCCTGAAGTACATCTTCTTCGGTGGCAAGGGGGGCGTCGGAAAGACGGTCTTCGCGGCCGCCACCGCGCTCCACAACGCCCAGCTGGGGCGCCGGACCATGCTCGCGTCCACGAACCCCGTCCACAGCCTGTCGACGCTGCTCGGTCAAAACGTCCTCGGAAAGCACACGCCGGTCGATGGCGCTCCGAACCTGTGGGCCTACGAGATCGAGACGAAGGAGACGATCGAGCGGTCGAAGGTCGAGATCCGCGAGAAGATCAAGTGGTTTCTCAAGTTCGCCGACATCTCGACGAAAGCCGAGGACTTCGTGGAGTCGGCGACCATGAACCCCGCCTTCGAGGAGTCGGCCATGTTCGAGAACATGATCGACCTCATGTTCAAGGACGAGTACGACGTTTACGTCTTCGACACCGCGCCCACCGCGAACGCGCGGCGCCTCCTCGGCATGTCGAAGGTCTACTCGCTCTGGGTCAACAAGATGCTCAAGAGCCGCGAAGAGGCGAAGACCCTCAAGGAGCTGCTCTCTTTCACGAAGAAGAAGGAGGACGACCCGCTCATGACGTATCTCCTCTCCTTCCGCGACCGGATGGAGCACGGTCGCGTGCTCCTCACCGACCCCGAGAAGACCTCGTTTTTCTTCGTCACATTGCCCGAGGCTCTGCCCATCGCCGTCATCACCCGCTTCATCCAGTGGTTCCACGATTTCGGCATCCCCGTGGGCGGCGTCCTCGTCAACATGCTGATCGACAAGGCCTCCGTCGGCGCCGAGGCGGCCGGCTTCGTGAAGAACCGCGTCGCGATGCAGGACGAGCACATGAAGACCGTCTGGCAGAAGTTCGACGGCAGCGTGCGGGCCATTGTGCCGCTCTACGAGACGGAGATCCGCGGCATCCCGATGCTGAAACGCCTCGGCGACGCGATGTTCGCGTAAACCACCGTACAAGACCTTCGGGCGGCCGAACGGAAGCAACGTCCGTCGCCAAGGGAAGTAGTCGGTCCCGCGGGCCGTGCGGCGGGCGCATGATCATGCTCTGCACATTTCCTCCTCTTGGATCGATCTTGGAGGTGTGTGGTCGTGACAATCATGAACGCGCTCACGGCCGGAGGTTCCCGATGCGGCAACACCTCACCTCGCGCGCTCTCGGCGGCGCGATCGCCTTGCTTCTCCTTTCGTCGACGCCGATTGCCGCCCAGCGACAGGGGCGCATTTCGGGCAAGGTCACGGACGGAAAGGGCGAGCCTATCGCCGATGTGAAAATAGCGATCACGACGAAGGCCACCTCGAAGTTCAGGAAGGAGCTCACCAGCGGCAAGGATGGCACGTGGGCGACGTTCCTGAACGACGCGACCGCGATATACCACTATCACTTCGAGAAGCCGGGCTACGTGGCCGTCGAGAAGGACAAGAAAGTGCCGTTGTGGAACCCCAACGATGACGTCATGTTGGGCCAGCGGAGTGCGGACCTCTCGGTACTCAACATCCGGCTCGTCGCGGAGGCGCGGGCCGCCAGGAATGGAAAGTAGCGTACGACGCGGACTCGCCGACCCGGCACTCGTACGGCCTATTCAGCGATCTCTCGTGGAGGTTCAAATGATTCGTCGCGTCGTCATATGCTCTGTTCTCGCGGCTTCCGCTCTCCTGTCGGGCTGCGCGACCTGGTATCACGTGCATCCCGGCAACCTGCAGCCGAGCTTCGCGATGGTCTCCGCGGAGCAGAGGTCCGTCCTCTGGAGGCGCGCCGTCACCGTCCTCCTCGATCAGGGCTATGTCCCGCAGGTGTTGAACGAGGCGGCCTGGTACATCAACGCGAAAAGGCGGGAAGACATCGCCGACGACGCGTTCGTCGGGACGACCGCGCTTTTCTCCATCTCGCTCGAGGGCCGCGTGAGGGTCGAGGTCAGCGGGGCCGGCCTGTTCCGCTCCGAAAAGCAGTTCCTCACGGCGGTCGGTCAGCGCCAGGAGATGCTTCTGGACCAGATCATGAATCCCTCGACCGAACCGCACCCGGCCAGGTAGGACGATTCTTTGTATCCTCTCGCGGGGCCTCTCCTTGAGGCCGAGGGGATTGCTTGAGACTTTTCAGCTTCACTCCGTCTCCCGAAAAGGGAATCTGCGTCGGCGCCCTTACTTCCGAGGGCCGCGTCGTCGACCTCGGGGCGGAGGCGCGACGGCGGAACGTCTCCCTGTCGTTCGATCCGGCCGACATGCTGTCGCTGATCGCCGCGGGAAGCAGAGCTCTCGACGAGATCGGGGCGCTCGTCGACGGCTCCGCGCCCGGGCCGCGCGTCGACGAGGTGCATCTGTCCGCGCCGATCCCGGTCCCGCGCCGGAACGTCGTTTGCGTCGGCTGGAACTACGTCGCGCACTTCGAAGAGGGGAAGTCGCTCCGGGATTCGGGCCAGACGCTTCCCGAGCATCCCGTCTTCTTCACGAAGGGGACGAACGCCGTCAACGGCCCGTACGACCCGATTCCGTACGACCCGCGGGTGTCGACGGCGATCGACTGGGAAGTCGAGCTCGCGGTCATCGTCGGCCGGCGCGGGAAGAACCTCTCCGAGGAAGAGGCGATGGACCACGTCTTCGGATTCTGCGTCCTCAACGACACGACTGCCCGCGACATCCAGCAGAAAAAGCACGGCGGCCAGTGGTGGAAGGGCAAAAGCCTGGACGGGCATGCGCCGATGGGACCCTGGATCGTCACGGCGGACGGCTTCGACTGGTCTTCCCGCCGCCTCATCTCGCGCGTCAACGGCGTCGTGAAGCAGGACGGAAACACGAGCCAGATGTACTTCAAGATTCCGCGTCTCCTCGCCGAGCTTTCGCTCGGCCTGACGCTCGAGCCCGGGGACATCCTCGCGACGGGCACGCCGCCGGGCATCGGGCACGCCCGCAAGCCGCCGGAATATCTCAGGCCCGGGGACGTGCTCGAGTCGGAGATCGAAGGCATCGGCGTCCTGAGAAACCCGATCCAGGCGGCGTGAAGCCTCGGCGGAGTAGGCTCGGGGCGCAGGAGCGACGATGCCTTCCCTCCATCCAAACGAGCTGACGATGCTGCTGGAGCTGAGCGAGGCGCTTGGCTCGCCGCTGAACCTCAGGGCCTCGTTCGCCCGGGCCCTGGAGATCCTCGAGACGGACCTGAAGGCGGTCTTCGGGATGATCACGTTCCTCGATGCCGCGACCGCCGAGCTGAAGGTGGAGGCGGTGACGGGCCGCCATGGCGCGGCGGCCGAGAAGCTCCGATACCGGCTGGGAGAAGGGATCACGGGCCGCGTCGTCAAGACGGGAAAGCCGATCGCCGTCCCTCACGCCAGCCAGGAACCCCTCTTTCTCGACCAACTCGGCCTCCTTCGGGTCCGGCGAAAATCGAAGGCCGATCTCTCGTACATTTCAGTCCCGATCCGGATCGATGGCAGGAATGCGGGCGCCCTGGGGGTCGCCTTCGTCTACGAGAAGAACCGGGATCTGGGACATCTCGTGAAGGTCCTGGGAATCGCCGCCCCGATGCTCGGGCAGGCGACGCGCGTGCATCGCCTTCTGCAGGCGGAACGCGACCGGCTCATGGAGGAAAACCGCCAGCTCAAGGAAGAGCTTCGCGAGCGGTACGACGTCCACAACCTGATCGGGACGAGTCACCCGATGCAGAAGGTCTACGAGCAGGTCGCCCAGGCGGCGCCCGCGAACACCACCGTTCTGATCAGGGGGGAATCGGGTACCGGAAAAGAGCTCGTCGCCCACGCGATCCACTACAACTCTCCGCGGTCGGGCAAGCCGTTCGTCAAAGTCGCCTGCGCCGCGCTGCCGGAGAGCCTCATCGAATCGGAGCTGTTCGGGTACGAACCGGGAGCGTTCACCGGAGCCGACAAGCAGAAGAAGGGGCGATTCGAGCTGGCGCACGGCGGCACCCTGTTCCTCGACGAAGTGGGCGACCTCCCTGCCGCGACGCAGGTCAAGCTCCTCCGCGTTCTCCAGGAGCGGGAATTCGAGCGACTCGGCGGGGTCAAGCCGGTACGGGTCGACGTCCGGCTGATCACCGCCACGAACATCGACCTCGAAGAGGCACTGAAGAAGGGCTCGTTCCGGGAAGACCTTTACTACCGGTTGAACGTCTTCGGCCTTTTCGTTCCTCCGCTCCGGGAGCGCCGCTCGGACATCCTTCTCCTGGCCGACCATTTCGTCGAGAAATATGCCGCCGCCCATGCGCGGAGCGTCCGGAGAATCTCCACCTCGGCGATCGACATGCTGATGAGCTACCACTGGCCGGGCAATGTCCGGGAACTGGAAAACTGCATCGAGCGCGCGGTCCTGATCTGCGAAGGGGGCGTCATCCATGCCCACCACCTTCCCCCCACTCTCCAGACCGCGGAGGTTTCCAACACGCTCCCCGGGCAGTCGCTGGCCGACGCGATCTCCGGGTTCGAAAAGGATCTGATTCTGGACGGGCTGAAGATTGCGCGCGGAAACCGGGCCAAGGCCGCGCGTCTTCTGAGGACGACCGAAAGGATTCTGAACTACAAGGTCGGCAAGCACGGAATCGACTCCAATCGGTTCCGTCCCTGACAAATACCTACGAATGTGTAGGAACTTTGAAAGGTACTGACAGTTTCGTCGGCGCATGAACCTACGCAGGCGTCGCCGCCGCGGCAGGGCTTCCCGCCGTGACTCGATCCGCGCCTCGTCCCGCGCTTCCGAGGCACCAGTCGCTGAGCACTGAGATTACATTCTCGTAGTCTTCCATACTCTAAGAAACATTTCTGTATCTTGCCGAGAACCACCAGCGAGTCGGTCTGTCCGCGCCAACCCCAGTCATTTCAATTACTTGCGTGTGGAGGCCCCTCGCGGACGCTGCGGCACGTCCCGTGCGAAGGGGAGGCGACTCGGAGGGGCGACGAATGAGAAAGAAACTGATCACGATCCTGTTTCTGTTCGGACTGCTTGCGACCTCGTGGGCGATTCTTGCGGCCGACCCCTCCGGGGCGAACACCGGCGGGATCGCGAACGTCCCGTCCAAGCTCGCAGGTAAGCCCACGCTCGAAGAGATCGGAGCAGCCGTCGGCCAGACCCGCGTGTCGCTCAACTTCGTCTGGACCCTCGTTGCCGGCTTCCTCGTCATGTTCATGCAGGCCGGCTTCGCCCTCGCGGAGACCGGCTTCACGCGGGCGAAAAACGCGGCCCACACGATGACGATGAATTTCATGGTCTACGGCATTGGAATTCTCGGCTTCTGGGCGGCCGGCTTCGCCCTGCAGATGGGGGGCTCCGGTGCCACCATGGGTGCGTCGCTCACGGTCCCCGCGGAGATGGGAAAACTGATCGGCCCGACGATCGGCGGGAACCTGTGGGGTCTTTTCGGCGGCACCGGATTCTTCCTGACCGGCGTCTCGTATGACGTCGCCGCCTTCGCGCTCTTCCTTTTCCAGATGGTCTTCATGGACACGGCCCTGACGATTCCGACCGGATCGATGGCAGAGCGGTGGAAACTGTCGGCCTTCGTCATCTACGGGTTCGTCGCGTCGGCGATCATTTATCCCCTCTTCGCCAACTGGGCCTGGGGCGGCGGCTGGCTCTCGACGCTCGGCAAGTTCTCCGGCCTCGGCCATGGCTACGTCGACTTCGCCGGCTCGGGTGTCGTCCACCTGACGGGCGGCGTGATGGCATTCACGGGCGCGCTGGTCCTCGGGCCCCGCATCGGCAAGTACGTCAAGGGAGAGGCCAGGGCGATTCCAGGACACAACCTTCCGATGGCGCTTCTCGGATGTTTCATCCTCGCGTTCGGCTGGTTCGGATTCAACGCCGGATCGACTCTCGCCGGCACGGACCTCCGGATCTCGGTGGTCGCGACGAATACCATGCTGGCCTCGGCCTCAGGAGCCCTGCTCGCCTTCCTCGTGACCTGGAGAAAATACGGGCGCCCTGATCCGTCGATGAGCGCCAACGGGATGCTGGCGGGTCTCGTCGCCATCACGGCTCCCTGCGCTTTCGTGACGGCCCCCGCGGCCGTCTTGATCGGCGCGGTCGCTGGCGTCGTGGTCGTCTATGGCGCCCTGTTCATCGAAAACATCCTCAAGGTCGATGATCCGGTCGGCGCGATCGCCGTCCACGGTATCAACGGGGCCTGGGGCCTGATCGCCCTTGGCCTTTTCGCCGACGGAACTTACGGCGGCGGCCTCAACGGCGGTCCCGAAGCCGGAGTCGCCGGCCTCTTCTACGGAGACGGCAAGCAGCTGGTCGCCCAGCTGATCGGGATCGGCGCGAACCTGGTCTGGGTCGGTGCCTCGAGCTTCGTCCTCTTCAAGGTCCTCGACGCGACAGTCGGAATGCGCGTCACTCCCGAGCAGGAGGTTCAGGGCCTCGACTTCAACGAGGTCTCCGCTCCCGCCTATAGCGGAGAGCGTCCGTCCGTCAACACGCCGGTCTTTGTGCCCCGGCCGGCGCCAAACGCCATGGTTGGAGTTGGCGCCCTGAAACCGGCTCCGGCCGGCGGGAAGTGAAGGGAGCGCCGTCATGAAGCTGATCACCGCCATCATTCGCCCCGAGAAGCTCGAAGACGTCAAGGTTGCACTCTTCGCGGCTGAGGTCGAGGGGCTCACGATCCAGCAGGTTTCCGGCCACGGCGGAGAGAAAGCGGTCATGGAAAGCTACCGCGGCCATCCGCTCCTCTACGAGTTTCACGACAAGGTCCGGCTCGACATCGCCGTCTCAGAACCGTTCGTGCAGGTCACCGTGAAGGTGATCGCCGACGCGGCGCGGACCGGCCAGGTGGGCGACGGGAAGATCTTCGTCCAGGCGCTCGAGCATGTCGTCCGGATCCGGACGGGCGAATCCGACGTCGAGGCCCTGACTCCGGTGACCGTCAGCGGGAAAACTTAGAGGAAACGCCATGAAAACGATCACATCGGGCGGCTTTCGGGCCGCCCTTCTGGGAGCTCTTGCCCTCTCTCCCTGTCTCGTCCTGAATGCGCAGACTCCTCCGCCGACGCCTCCGCCTGTTCCGGCCGCCCCGGCGGCTCCGGCCACTCCGCCGGCCAAGCCCTGGTACGAGGAGCTCGCGGTCAACGCCTTTGTCTCCGCGAGCTATTCCTACAATCTCAACCGCCCCGATTCAGGGACGAATCAGCTTCGGGTCTTCGACTTCGACGACAACACCTTCAAGGTCGACGTCGCCGAGGTCGTCCTCCAGAAGGCGATCAGCAAGCCGGGCGAGGCCGGGTTCCGCATCGACTTCGAAGCCGGTTCGTCGATCCCGCGCGTCTCGTCCTCGTATGGCCTCCTTCAGGGGCAGGATGTCGACCTCCAGCAGGCCTTCGTCAGCTGGATCGCGCCGGTCGGGAGCGGTCTCCGTCTCGACGCGGGGAAATTCGTCACGCACTTCGCATACGAAGTCATCGACGGATACGACGGCTACAACGACAACGCGACCCGTTCGTTTCTCTTCGGCTTCGCTATTCCGTACGCGCACACCGGCCTGAAGGCGTCGTATACGTTCAGCGACCAGCTCGCCGGAATGTTCGAGATCTGCAACGGCTGGGACGTCGCCCGAGACAACAACAGCTCGAAGAGCATCGGCCTGCAGCTCACCTGGACGCCGTCGAAAACCGTGACGGTCACCGGGAATTTCATGACGGGCCCCGAGCGGGCGAACGTCAACTCCGATCCGCGGAACGTCCTCGACGTCGTGGCGCAGTGGAAGCTCACCGACCTGACCGTCTTCACGCTCGACGCCGTCTACGGCAGCGAGAAGGGAGCGGTGACGCCGGGCGAGACCGCCTCGTGGTCGGCAATCGCCGGCTACGCCCGCCTCGGGCTAAGCGACGCCTTTGCCTTCTGTCTCCGGGCCGAGTATTTCAGTGACGCGGATGGCGCCCGGACGGGCACGGTGCAGAAGCTCAAGGAGCTTACCGTCACCCCCGAGGTCAAGGTGTCGTCCCACCTTATCTTCCGGGGAGATCTGCGCGTCGACTGGTCCGACGCCGACGTCTTCAGCAAGAAGGACGGCGTCTTCAAGGGCAACCAGGCGACGGTCCTCCTGAACGGGATCTACCTTTTCTGACCAGGCGCACCTCGGCACCGCGATCGTGACACCAGCCCTCTGGCTCCTGCCGTTCGCGGTGCTTCTTCTTTCGATCGCCGTCCTGCCTCTGGCCGCTCCCGGGCGCTGGGGCAGGCCCGGCTTTCAGGCGCTCGTCGTGGGCCTCGCGGCGCTCCCCGTCGCCGCCTTACGCCTGGGGGCCCTCGGCCACGTCGCGCACGAGTACGTCTCGTTCGTCCTCCTCCTCGGCTCGCTGTACGTGGTCACGTCGGGCATCCGTGTCACGGGAGACATCCCGGCGCACCCGTCCACGAACGTCGGCCTGCTTCTGATCGGCGGACTCCTCGCCTCGATCATCGGCACGACCGGCGCGTCCATGCTGCTCATCCGCCTCGTTCTCGAGGTCAACTCCGAGAGGAAGAACGTGTCTCACACGGTCCTCTTCTTCATCCTCATCGTCTCGAACGTAGGCGGATGCC
>OCZT010001573.1_pt1 | contig 23590 bp, 16 predicted proteins | sample 1539031 | NCBI WGS metagenome assembly OCZT01 (sample SAMEA3539308, study PRJEB22396) | soil metagenome | biome: tundra; feature: field; material: soil | place: USA | collected 2010-05 | depth 0.15 m | reverse complement strand
TCGCCGAGTACTTCGGGCTCCCGCTCGAGGCCGTCTTCTCGCGCCAACCGTTTGAACCCATGAGCAGCCGGCTCTATGGGAAGGAGGAGTCCGCATGACGGAAGACGTCGAGAACTCGAAAATTGCCGAGCGCAATCGAGGGGTGATGTCATATCAAGAGATCGTCGATGCCTGGCACCGGCGACCGATCTCCAACCAGGTGGGAAGCCGCCGCCGCCGCCGCCGATTGGTGATCGGGACATTCGTCGGCTGGCTCCTCATCACGGCGGTTGCGAAGCTGATTTCCCTGGCCTCTCCAGGCTGGTTCCTCACATTGATGGTTCTAATGATGGCGAACTCGATAATCCAGCTGATCTGGTTAAGCCCTAGGACCTACATCAACGCTCCAAAGCTCGCGGATGCGGAGCTCGATGAACGGCTGGTGCAGATCAAGAACCGGGCTTTCCGCAGAGCTTATGCAGTGGTTGTCCCGGTGGCCCTAACCGCCTGGTGGTTATCTTTGCTGGCCGTAACACAGCAGCCCGGAAACGAGGGCCAAACCAATGCGCTCCTGATCTTCTTCGGAGTTGCCATGCTGGCGACCACGCTGCCCACCGCCATCGTGGCGTGGAGTGAACCGGATCCTGAACCCTGAGCGCCTGAGCGAACCGCGAACCGCTCGGGTCTAGGCCGCCTCGCCGGTTCGGATCGGGAACCGTCTTTCGTGCCCGCACTCGGGGCACTCGTAGAGGCCGACCACGGTGTCCGGCCGTGACGAGTCCGAGTGCATCGTCCGCAGTTTCATCGGCACCTCGGACTCGTGGCGATCACAAGCCGGGGCGTCTTCGTAAGTCACATCACCAGATTACGCACTGCGTCGAGAGCGGCCTAGTGCCTGCTTCACAAAGGTTTATCTAGATTGCTTGTCCCCCGCCCACACACTAAGCTCCCCCTATGACGGCCCGTAAGGTTCTGCCGGACGACCTGGCCGAGCCCAAGCCCACCGTGCGCGAGGCGATGCGCTTCGGCGCTTTCGCCAGCGCCAAGCTGGTGGCCGGAGCCGAGGGCCTCGACCGGTCGATCGAATGGGTGCGCTTGATGGAAACTCCCGAGGTCCAGCCAAGGCCGGGCGACCTCATGTTCACCACCGGCTTTCCGATCAAGGACGACCGCGAAGCCCAGATCCGGCTCGTAGCGCGCATCGCCGACTCGGGTGGCGCCGGCCTGGTGGTGAGGCCGCACCCCTACCTCCGCAATCTGCCCCCGGAGATGGTCACCGAGGCGGACCGGCTGGACGTCCCGCTCTTCACCGTGGGACCTGACGTCCAGCTGATCGATCTGATGGCGCCGCTCCTCGAGCGGATCATCAACGCCGAGCACTGGCGCCTCAAGCGCTCGATCGACATCCACCGCCGCTTCACGGAGCTGGTCCTCGACGGCAAGGGGGTCAAGGAGATCTGCGCCACCCTGGCCGAGCTGCTGGAGAGCGCTGTCGTGATCGAGGACGCCAGCTTCCACCTCCTGGCCCATTCGGGCGGCGCCGGGGACCCGCACCGGAAGGAGACCATCCAGCGCCAGGGCACTCCCCACAGGGTCCTATTCGACCCCCAGATCCAGCGCATGCTGCGAGACCTGGAGGCCAAGCGTGGGCCCGTCAAGGTGCCCGCCTTCCCGCACGTCGGGATGTCCCGTGAGCGCCTGATCGCCCCGATCCTTGCCGCCAACCAGGTGCTCGGCTACATCTCGGTCCTCGATCACCCTCCCCACAACGAGGAGCTCGCCTTCATGGCCATCGAGCAGGCGGCACTGGTCCTGGCCCTGGCGATCGCAAAGGAGCGGGAGCTGTCCGAGGTCGAGGGGCGGGTGCGCGGGGAGTTCCTGGAGGACCTGCTGCACGGCACCTACGGAGAGGAGGCGGCGGCCCAGCGCCGCGCCCGCCACCTGGGCTATCCCCTCCACGGCAACCACATCGTGATGCTGGTCGACATCGACGACTTCCGCGGTTACATCGGTTCGCACCAGGTCTCGGAGGACGCGATCCAGGCGCTGAAGCGGGAGTTTCTCCGCCGCGTCACTGGCGTGGTGCGGTCGGTCTATGCGCGCGCGCTCGTCCAGGGCCGCTCGGACAGCGTCGTCTCGCTCCTCCCCGTGGGCACCGAAACCGGCGACTACCAGGCTCGAGGCCATGCGCTGGGGCTGCAGATCCGGGAGAACATCGCCGATTGGAAGCCGGGCTTCACCGTCTCGGTCGGGTTCAGCGGGCCGGCCGAAGCGCCCGCCGGCGTGGCGGCCGCCCAGCGCGAGGTCATCGCGGTCATGGATTCGCTGGCTCGATTCAAGAGGTGGGGACAGGTCGTGGCGGTGCCGGAGCTGGGGCTGACGGGCCTGCTCGCCGCCGTGACCGACGAGCGGCTCATCGACTACAGCCGCCGGCATCTCGGCCCCCTCATCGAGCACGACGCGGCGCGCAAGGGGAGCCTGGTGCCGACCCTTCGCGCTTACCTGGAGACGGGTGAGCAGCAGGAGGCGGCCAAGCGCCTGCGGGTCCACCCGAACACGCTGCGCTACCGCCTCGACCGCATTCGTGAGATCAGCGGCGTCGACCTCGAGGACCCGGAGACGCGCCTGAACATGGCCGTCGCCCTGCGCGTGCAGATCCTGCTTGGCATGTGAGGTGCGCACCAACAGTTCGGCGCGGGATTTGTCAGTAGCGCACTAGCTCGTCGGCCTGGTTGGCGGTAGCCTTCAGATCAGTGCCCCCAGCGCTTCGCCGATCACGCCTTGCCTGGCCGGGGGACCTACCCGCGGCCCGGGCAGCCTGTGGAATGGGCTTTGTCGCCACCCCCGAGCTCGGCCACGAAGCTGTCGCCTTTGGGGCGCAGGCCCTGGCTCGCCTCGCCCATCGCGGCGGCCTTGACGCGGACGGCAAGAGTGGAGACGGCGCCGGTCTTTTGATCCAGGTCCCGCGACGCCTCCTCGGCGGCGAGTTCGCGGTGGCGGTGCTTTTCGACTGGGACGAGCGAGCGCGCGCGATCGTCGCGGACGCCATCGCCGCCAGCGGGCTTCGGCTCTTCGAGTGGCGGGCGGTGCCCGTCGACCCGGACAGCCTGGGCGAGCGCGCCCGCGCGACCATGCCGGCGGTGTGGCATGGGCTAATCGCGAAGCCCGACCTCGAGCCCGAGGAGTGGGAGCACCGCCTCTATCTCGCGCGACGGCGCGCCGAAACGCGCGCCAGCGAAGAGGGCGTGCGCATGTACCTGCCTTCGTGTTCGAGCAGGACCGTGGTCTACAAGGGTTTGATGGCCGGCACGCGCCTCGCCGATTTCTACCTCGACCTGCGCGACCCGGATTGCGAAAGCCGGCTCGCGGTCTTCCACCAGCGCTATTCGACGAACACGATGCCCGACTGGCGCCTGGCGCAGCCGTTCCGCATGCTCGCGCACAACGGCGAGATCAACACGATCACCGGCAACCGCGCGTGGATGAGGGCGCGGGAATCCGAGTTGGAGCCGGAGGTGCGTGGCGTCGTTTGGCCCGAGGGCTCCGACTCCGCCTCTCTCGACAACGCGCTCGAGCTGCTGGTCCAGCGCGGATGGGAGGTGTCCGAGGCGCTCATGAGCCTGGTCCCCGACGCATGGGAGGGACGCGGCGATCTCGCGGCGGCGGTGCGCGACTTCTACCGCTACCAGTCCATCCGTTTCGAACCTTGGGACGGGCCCGCGGCCCTGGCCTTCAGCGACGGAGTCGTCGTGGGCGCGGCTCTCGATCGCAACGGCCTTCGCCCGCTTCGATGGCAGCGCACGAGGGAAGGCCTCGTCGCGGCGGCCTCCGAGGCGGGCGTGGTCACAATGGCGCCGGGCGACGTGGTCGAGCGCGGGCGGCTCGGTCCGGGCCAGATGCTGCTCGTCGATACGCGTGACGGATCCCTCCTGCGCGACGCCGACGCCAAGGAACGCGCCGCGGCGCGCCACGACTACGGCCTCCTCGCCGACCGTGTGCTCGTGCCGGTAGAGCGGCACCACATCGAGGTCGAGGCGCCCGACGACATCCCGGCTCAGCAGCGGCTGCACGGGTGGGGCGCGGAGGACGTGAAGTTCGTGGTCGAGGCGATGGCCGAGTCGGGCGCAGAGCCCGTCTATTCGATGGGCGACGACATCCCCATCGCGGCGCTCGGCCGCACGCCACGCCGCCTGTACGGCTATTTGCGCCAGCGCTTCGCGCAGGTGACCAACCCGGCCATCGACCCTCTGCGGGAGAAGGCCGTGATGTCGCTGCGCGTGCTGCTCGGCGCGCGGCGGGGCACGCTCGAGCCCGAGGGCGGTGCGGATCGCGAGCTTCGACGCAGCCACCATCCCGCGGTGCCGGGCACCAAGCGGCTGCTGGAGCTGGAGTCACCTGTTCTCGGCGCGGCCGAGCTGTCTCGAGTGCTCGAAGAGGCGACCGTCCTCGACGCGACCTACGCCGTTGGCGAGTCGCTCGGTGAAGCGTTGACCAGGCTGTGTCGCGAGGCGGACGAGGTCGAGGGCGTCATCGCGCTCAGCGACCGGAGGGCCAGATCCGACCGGCTCCCGATCCCCATGGCGCTCGCGGTCGGCTCCGTGCATGAGCACCTCCTGGTGAGGGGCGAGCGAATGGCGAAGGACCTGGTGGCGATCGCGGGCGACGTGGTCGACGTCCATGACGTCGCCTGCCTCATCTCGATCGGCGCCACCGCGGTGCACCCGTACCTCGCGCTCGCCACCGCCGGCGCCGGGCGCGCGCAGGGCGCATCTGAATACGACGGCGAGACCCGCTACCGCAAGGCGTTGGAGGCAGGCCTCCTGAAGGTCATGGCGAAGATGGGGATCTCGTGTGTGACCAGCTATCGCGGCGCGCAGGTCCTCGAAGCGCTGGGCCTGGGCGCCGAGGTGATGGAGCGCTGCTTCCCGGCCGTGCCTTCGCACATCGGCGGCGCCGACCTGGCCGACATCGAGCAGCTTGCGCACGCGCGACTGGCGACCGGCCTCGCAGCCGTGCCCGACCACGGCCGCGTTCGTTTCCGCAAGGCGGGCGAACACCATGCTTACAACCCGCTCGCCGTTCGCGCCGCGCAGAAGGCGGCACAGACCGGCGACCCCGAGGCTTACCGCGAATGGCGGCGCCTGTCGAGCATGGGCGGTCCGCAGACGCTCCGCGAGCTGCTGCATATCAAGGAAGCGCGCACGGCCCTTCCGCTGGAAGACGTCGAGCCGGCGTCCGAGATCGTCAAGCGCTTCGTCAGCACCGCTATGTCACTGGGCGCACTCTCACCCGAGGCGCACCAGGCACTTGCGATCGCGATGAACCAGATCGGCGCGCGCTCGAACTCCGGAGAGGGCGGCGAGGACCCGATGACATACGACGACGGCGATTGCGTCCGCCGCGACAACCGGGTCAAGCAGGTCGCCTCGGCCCGGTTCGGTGTGACGCCGCGCTATCTGAAGCGGGCCGACGAGCTAGAGATCAAGATCGCGCAGGGCTCGAAGCCCGGCGAGGGCGGCCAGTTGCCGGGCATCAAGGTCACGAGCCTCATCGCGCGCCTGCGCCATGCGCAACCGGGGATGCAGCTGATCTCGCCTCCGCCGCATCACGACATCTATTCGATCGAGGACCTGGCCCAGCTCATCCACGACCTCAAGACGGTCAACCCCCGCGCGCGCATCGGGGTCAAGCTCGTTTCGGAGGCGGGCGTGGGCACCATCGCCGCCGGCGTCGCCAAGGCCCGCGCCGATTACATCCTCATCTCGGGGCACGACGGGGGCACGGGCGCATCCCCGCTGTCGTCGATCAAGAACGCGGGCGCGCCGTGGGAGCTCGGCCTGGCGGAGACGCAGCAGGTGCTGGTCTCAAACCACCTGCGCGAGCGCGTCAGCCTGCGGACCGACGGCGGCTTGCGCAACGGCCGCGACATCATCGTCGCGGCGCTGCTCGGCGCCGAGGAGTTCGGCTTCGGAACCGGGGTCCTGGTGGCGCTCGGCTGCGACATGGCTCGTCAATGCCACCTCAACACCTGCCCGACGGGCATCGCCACGCAGCGCGAGGACTTGCGCGCCAAGTTCGAGGGACGCCCCGAGCACGTGATCAACTACCTGTTCCTGATCGCGGAGGAAACGCGCGAGCACCTCTCGCGCTTGGGGGCGCGCTCGATCGACGAGGTGGTCGGCCGTGTCGACCTGCTCGAAGCCCCGGCGGACTCGCCGCTCGACCTGTCATACGTCCTTCGCGCGACGAGCGAGGACCTGCCCCGGCGGCGTTTGTGGACGCGCAACGGCGAAGCGCCGGCTCCGCCGCCGACCAGCGGACGCATCGACAACTCCCACCGCACCGTCGGCGCAGCCTTCGAGCCCAACGAGGCCCGCCATTATTCGGGTAGCGCCGGCCAGAGCTTCGGCGCGTTCCTGGACGAGGGCGTGGAGCTCACGCTCGAGGGCGAGGCCCAGGACTACGTCGGCAAGGGCATGGGCGGCGGAGTGATCGCGATCAGACCGTTCGCCGACGACGCCTCGGAGGATGCGGTGCTGGCAGGCAACACGATCTGCTACGGCGCAACGGGCGGCAGGCTGTTCGTGGCGGGCCGCGTGGGCGAGCGCTTCTGTGTGCGTAACTCAGGCGCGACTGCGGTGGTGGAGGGCGCCGGCGACCATTTCTGCGAGTACATGACGGGCGGCGTCGCCGTCGCGCTGGGCCCTGTGGGCTGGAACGCGGGCGCGGGCATGACGGGCGGAGTCGCTTACGTGACCGAGTGGCGGCAGCTCAACACCGACAGCGTGGTCGCTCGCGAGGTCCCCAATGAAGACGCCGCCGAGCTGCGCGCCCTGTTGGAAGAGCATCAGCGCAGAACGGGCAGCGCCCGTGCAGCGGCGATGCTCGAGGACTGGGATCACGCGTTGTCCGGGTTCAGGCAGCTGATTCCGATCGCTGCGGTTCAAGTCCCAGCCACGCCTGCGCCCGCCACGGCCCTGGAGACCGTACCGAAAACTACCGCCTAAGCCGCCCCGCCGCACCCCGCCTCCGCGCACCACCCGAACTCCCACGTCCCAGCCCTTCCTCGCGGCGCACCCCACCTCCGCGCCCACTCGAACTCCCTCCGCCGCGTCCCTTACCCCGCCCCCACCGACGCCTCCCGGATCCGATCAAGCACCATCATGTTCGCGACCGAGTCGCTGACCGGTATCGCCACCGGTCGCCCACCCAGCACGCTCTCCCCAAACGATTCGACCATCAACCGATAGGGATCCGGATCCGTGGAGCTGAACGGCCTCTCCAACCGCTGCTTCCCTTCCTTGGTCACCACGGTGAGCTCCTGCTCCTCGGGCGATTCAAAGCTCGCCCACACCGCCGCCGTCGCCCCGCCGGCAAAGTGCAGCAACGCACTCACCGTCATGTCCACATCACCCCCACGTGGCTCACCCCCCTTCGCCCACGCCGCCACCCCATCCGGCTCCCCGAGAATCCACCGCGCCACACTCACCGTGTAACACCCGACATCGAGCAGCGCCCCCCCACCAAGCTCCCTCCTCATCCGGTAGTTGCCCTGGTCGCGGAGAGTGAACCCAAAGGTCGCGTGAACGAATATCGGGTCGCGCAGTCCCTGAACAAATGCCACAGGGCGTGGATGGAACCGGTACATGAACGCCTCCATGAGGAGTACGCGCGCCTTCTCCGCCGCCTCCCCCATCTCCTCCGCCTCCCCGGCATTCATCCCGAGCGGCTTCTCGCACAGTACGTGCTTGCCCGCCGCCACCGCGCGCAGCGTCCATTCCCTATGCACGCTGTTGTGGAGCGGAATGTAGACCGCCTCCACCTCAGGGTCATCCACCAGCGCCTCATAGGTCGCGCTGACCCGGGAAACCGAATGTCGAGACGCAAGGTCGCGCGCCCTCTCCGGATTCCGACTGGCGATCGCAACCAACCGCCCATTGCTCGAGGCGGCGATGGCAGGCATCACGGCACTGTCCGCGATCCCCGCCGCGCCCAGCACGCCCCATCCGAGGCGACGAGCTATATGTGGACCTCGACCTGGCCGCCGCCCCGCGCGATCGAATGGGCGGCCGCCTCCATCACGGCCACCGTGCGCCGTGCCTCATCGGGCGGCACCGCCAGCGGCTCCTCCCACGCAAGGTGGTCGGCGAGGTTGCGGTAAAACCCGGTCTCGTCGCGCCGTCCCAGCACCAGCACCTCTTCGTGCGAACCCCCCTCCTCCGCAGGCCGCAGCACCTTGACGCGAGCGGGCGAATCGGCCGGCGCCAGGCGCTCCTCCACCAGGCCTCCGCCAGGCCCCCGCGAAGTCACGGTCTCCTCGCGCCACTCCCCGACGACGGCGCCACGCGTGCCGAGCAGATACCACTTCGGCTTCAGGGCCGCCGCGATGTCCGATTGCAAGAACGTGGCCTGCGCCCCGCCGTCGAACGTCAGGTCCACACGAACCTGGTCCGAGTTCGTCACGTCGTGCCACACGCGCTTGTGGGCGACCGCGGAAACAGTCTTGACCGTGTCGGGAAAGAGCTGCAGCACCCAGTCGAAGTAGTGCGAACCCCAGTCGTAGATGGTCCCGCCCGAGATGGGCTCGTGACTGTGCCAGAAGTCGCACGGGTGCGAATAGCCGCCGATGAACGACTCCATGTAGAACAGCTCGCCGATCCGTCCCGAGCGAACCACTTCACGCATCGCCAGGTAGTCGGGGTCCCAGCGCCGGCTCTGATACACGGTGAGGACCAGGTCGCACGCCGCGGCGGAGTCGATCATCCGGTCGACCTCCTCGACCCGCAGAGCGAACGGCTTCTCACACACGACGTGCTTGCCCGCGCCCAACGCCGCGAGCACCGCGTCGGCGTGCGCGCTGGGCGGCGTGCCGACGATCACCAACCCCACCTCCGGATCGTCGAACAGATCCTGCGTGCTCGCGTGGGTGGGCACGCCCCACTCTCGCGCCGCAAGCTCGCGGCGTTCGGTGGACACGTCGCAGATCCCACGAAGGCGCAGCCCGGCAGTGGTCGAGACCGCCGCGGCGTGCGCGCGCGCGATGGCGCCGTATCCGATCAGCCCCACCCCGACCGGCGCCGCCGCGACCTGGCCGGCGGCGAACAGGAGCGCCCGGTGCAGGAGCTTCTGGAAGGAGGCGTCCTCATAGGTCGGCGGCTGGTGTCCGAGCCCGATGTGCACGAACCGGCCGGCGCCGAAGCTGCGCTCGTAAGCCACCACCTGCTCGCTGAAATGCCAGCTCGTGGTCAGGATCACAGCGGCGTCCGACGGCGGTCCCTCCGAGAGGTAGAGCTCATCGGTGAGCTTGATGTCAGGCCCCAGACGCTGGGTCAGCGGGTGGGACGGGTCGGCTCGGACGACGAGCTCGGTCAGAGGAGCGGGACCCGTGGGCGCCCACCGCGCGAGCTCGGCCAGCTCGCCCGTCTCGGCCCAGCTCGCGAGCGTGCCGTGGAGAAGGACCAGGCCGCCGCCTCCGCGGACGAAGTCGGTCAGCTGCGCCGCCTGGCCTGGCTGAAGATGATGGTCGCTGGCCGCAAGGAGCACCTGCGTATCGTCGAGCGCGAATCCTTCGGGGTCGGTGAGCACATCGATGTGGAAGTGCTGCGTTTCCTCGAGCGCGCGCAGGAGCGGACGCGCCAGGCGCACGTAGTCGTGCGTCCCGCCGGCAAGCAGCGCGAGCACAGAGACGCGATTGCGCGACATTTAATCCATCGTACGACTAGGGGCTGGCGTACCCGTCGAGGCGATCCGCCGCAAAACTTCGTGCGTCGCCGCCGCCGCGCGCTCCCATGTGAAATCAGCGGCGCGCCGCCTTCCCTCGGCGCCGAGCTTCTCGCGCAGCGACGCGTCGGCGAGCAAGCGCTCGAGCCCATCGGCGATGGAGGCCACGTCATCGGGGTCGACCAGGATCGCCGCGCCGGCCGCGAGCTCGGGCAGAGCGCCCGCGTTGCCGACCACCGCAGGGACTCCGTGGGCCATCGCCTCGAGGGGCGGAAGGCCGAAGCCCTCGTACAGGCTCGGGAATGCGAGCACCGAGGCCGACTGGTAGAGAGCGCTCAGGGTCGCGTCGTCGACGTGGCCGAGGTAGCGAACGCCAGGCTCGGCCTTGATCCGCTGAAGAGCGTCGCCGTACGCCCACCCTGGCCGGCCGGCGATCACCAGCTCCGGCACCGCCGCGCGGGCGACGGGGACGGACGCTCGCCGGAGCCGCCGGTATGCGTCCAGGAGTCGCGGATAGTTCTTGCGAGGCTCGACCGTGCCCACGGCGAGGATGAATCCCGGATCGAGCCCGGCGGGCAGTGGCGCCGCCGCCACGTCCGGCGACACCCCCTCCGGCACCATCGCGATCTTCGATTCCAGCCCCGCGACCCGGTAGCAGCTCAGAAGGTCGCGGCGCGTGGCCTCGGACGGGACCAGGACCGCCGCGGCGTTGCGCAGCGAACGGCCGAGAACGGCGCCGAAATAGGCGCGCTGCTGCCAGGGGACCTCGCGCGGGCGCAGTTTGAACGCGAGATCGTGCACGAAGACGGCTGCGGGAGGCGCATCGGGCCGGCGCCTCGGCGGGCTCGGCCAGTAGGGGTAAAGGATGGCGTCGCACCCAACCTGCGCCTCGACCGTTGGCAGCCAGCGGGTCTTCAACGCAATCTCGTGCCTGTACGGCGACAGCACCGCCTCACAATCGAGGCCGCCAAGGGCGGCCGGACGCTCGCGGCTGCAGAGAAGTACGAACTGGTCTTCACCGCGGTCCGCGACCATGGCCCTGGTCAGCTCGACGGCCACCGTCAGCATCCCCACGCGCTGGGGGCGCCAGCAGGCGGTCACGTCGATCGCAAACCTCGACACCCTCCGGACTGTAACGACCTATGCGGTCGGTGCGTCGCAGGGAATCTGCTCTCGAGCCCCTCGCCCATAGCCCTCCCCCCTGAACGTGGGAGGGAGATCAGGTTCGGACCTGTCTTGAATGGAAGAAGGTCCTCCGCCTTGCGGCGGGGGACCCTCAGAAAGGAGGGAGGGCGATGTAAATCGGGGTGATCCCGCTCTCGGGGCCCAGTTAATCGATAACTTAACAAGAGATCGTTTGCAGACCGCTTGCAGCCCCGATATCGCACGTCGTGGGTGGCCTGCCGGGGGTCGTTGCCTCCCTTTATAAGGCTATGGGCGTAAAAAGATCTGTAACAGGTCCAGGCGGACTTCTCTCAGGTCTCCACGGAGCGGATCGCGAACACGCAGTCGAACGTCCCGGTGACGCAGCCGCACTCGACCTCCTCCACGTACCACTCGTTGGCGAGGCCGGCCCAGCGCAGGATCGTCTCAATGCTCGCGGTCCAGATGTAGCAGGACTTCACCGCCTTGATCCGGCCCAGCGCGAACATGTTGGAGAAGTTCACGAGCCAGAACTGATGGGCGTCGACCTGGAGCCACGAGTGTGTGTGCTCCCCACGCACCTGGTCCATCGCCTCCGTGAATGACTTGACAACCCCTCCCAGCTTGCGCTGCCTCCCCGGCACCAGCCGCCGCGGCCCGCCCATGCCGTGGCGCCCCTCGGCGAGCCAGCGCTCGGTCGCGCGCCGCCCCCATGCCCGGATCGCATCCTCGGCCTCATGCCCATAGACACTCTCGAATGCCTCATTGAGGCGGCTCAAGGACTCGACCGGCGTGGCCAGCTGCTCGTCGTTCGGCGGATCCTCCTCTATGTACTGGACGAGGCCGGCCGAGTATGCGATCTCCGGCCACCGGTCCGCCGTCACGTCCCGCGCGACGTGAATGAGATTCGAGACGTGGGAGTTGAGGATGAAGCGGCCGCGAGCCCTGGACGGCTTGACTCCCATCATCTCGAGCGTCTTCAACGCCGACGCCGACCCGGAGCTGGGCGTTGGCGGCGGCGACCCGTGCACGCCGGACGGCGCCGAGATGATCCGCATGGCAGCCGTCTCCGCGGGCTGTGACGCTGCGGGTGGGCGGGCGAACGGCACCGATGCGGGACCAGCGGGCGCCTGGCGTCGCTGCGGCAGCTTCGCCATCAGCGACAGCAGTTCGCGAACGGTCTGCGGCCGCTGGGCGGGATCCTTGGCGAGCACCTTGGCGAGAAGCTGGTCGAGCTCGTCCGGCAGCGCGTTGTTGAGCTTGGCCGCGGAAGGGACCGGCGCGTTGACGGTCGAGTAGGCCACCTCCATCCGGTTGGAGCCGATGAACGGCAGTCGGCCGGTGAGCATCTCGAAGGTCAGGACGCCCATGGCATAGATGTCACACCGCCTGTCCACCTCGTGCCCCATCACCTGCTCGGGCGCCATGTAGCCCGGCGTGCCGATAGCGAGCCCGATCGTGGTCAGGTGCGTCGGCTGGCCGGCGCCGCGGGCAAGCCCGAAGTCGGCGAGCATCGCGCGTCCGTCCGAGTGGATGAGAACGTTGGTTGGCTTGAGGTCGCGATGCACGATGCCGGCGTCGTGCGCGTGCTGCAGGCCGTCCCCGATCTCACGGAGGTAGCGCCACGCCGTGAGGGTGTCGAGCGGGCCGCGGTTGAGGATGTCGCGAAGCGTGCCGCCCCGGATCAGCGGCATGGTCAGGAAGGCCACGCCATCGGTGACCTCGAAGTCGTAGATCGGCAGGATGTTGGGGTGGTCGAGCTTGGCCAGCGTCTTCGCTTCAGTCTCGAACCGCTTCACGAACCCCTCGTCCTGGAACAGCTCGGGTGACAGCGCCTTGAGGGCAACCTCACGGCCAAGGGGCTGCTGTACAGCGCGATAGACGACCGCCATTCCGCCACCACCCAAGCGCTCGACGATCTCATAGGAGCCCAGCCTGGTGCCGGTGAGGTCTTTCATAGATGGTTGATCGCGCCGGCCGGACGGGCCGAGATGCGGTCTGGCTGGTCGGCGCTTTCCACTGAGTCCACGGGGGTCAACAAGGATACGTTTCGGGGCGCGGGTTGCCGGCTCACATCACACTCCGTGGTTGGCGGTCAGCCTCGCGACGATGGCGACGAGGTCGGCCAGCCGGAAGGGCTTGCTCAGGATGTCGTCGGCCCCGGCCGCGAGGAAACGCTCGCGGTCGCTGGCCATGGAGTGGGCGCTGGCGATGACGATCGGCTGGTCGGGTATCGCGGCCTTGATCTGGCGCATCGCCTCGATGCCGTCGATGCCGGGCATGGCGACGTCCATGAGGATCATGGCCGGGTGCTGGCTGAGGGCGACCTCCACCGCCTGGAGGCCGTCGACCGCGATCAGTACGTTGTAACCCGCCTTCTCGAGCACCCGGCGGCACAAGCGCTGGGCCACGTCGTTGTCGTCCGCCACCAGCACCGTGACGGATTGCTTGCCGCCGGCGGCAGCCGGGTCACCCATGCCGTCTCTGCAGTGGCGATGTGTTCTCCACGGCCAGTGGAAGGGTGAAGTGAAACGCCGACCCGTGCCCGACCGCGCTCTCAACCCAGATCTTGCCCCCGTGCATCTCCACGATCTGCTTAACGATCGTGAGACCCAGTCCAGTCCCGGGTATCGACTGGGCGGCTCCGCTGCGCACGCGGCGGAAGCGCTCGAACACGTGGCCGATCTCGTCCGGCGGGATGCCGACCCCGGTGTCGGTCACGCTGACCAGCGCAAAGCCGCCTTCGGACCGGCTGGACAGGGTGACGGTCCCGCCGTCGGGCGAATACTTGACCGCGTTGTTGACGAGGTTGCTCACGACCTGCACCAGCCGGTCGCGGTCGCCGACCACGATGGGCAGTCGCGGATCGAGGTCCGCCTTGAACTCGACGGTCGGCGAGGAGCCCGCGCGCGCGATGGCGTCGCTGAGAACCTCGTTGATGTCCACGTCCGTGGTGCGGATGCTCATCCGTCCTGACTCCATGCGATCGAGGTCCAGCATGTCGCCGATCAGGCGATTGACCCGGTCCGCGTCATTGAATATGTACCCGCCGTAGGCGCGCACCTCATCGGGCTCGAGGCCGCCGTCGCGGATGAGCTCGCTGAACCCCTGGATCCCGGTGAGGGCGGTGCGGAACTCGTGGCTCACGATCGACAGGAACTCGGTCTTGGTGCGATCCAGCTTCTCGAGCGTGGCGTTCGCGCTGCGCTGGGACTCGAGCGCCTCGCCGAGCCTGTCCTGCGCCTCGCGCACAACGGTCACGTCCTCCACCATCACGAGGACGTGCTCCGGCCGGCCGCTCGAATCCGGGATCGATGTCGCCGTCAGCTGGAGCCACAGCCACTTCCCGCCACCGGTGCCGGCGCGGACCTGCACGCTGTGCCCATCCGTTATCCCGGCCAGCAGCGGGGCGACTCTTGACCTTGCCGCGGCCTGGTCGTAGGCGCGAAGGAGGTCCGGCCACGCGTGCGAGCGCATGGTCAGGAAATCGTGCTCGAGCATCTGCAGCAGGGCAGGGTTCCCCTCGAGCAGGTCGCCCTCGCTGCTGATGCGCGCGATCCCGATCGGGGAGCGCTCGAAGATGGCGCGGTGGTCGGACTCGCTGCGGCGCAGGGCCTGGGCGGTCTCGGAGCGGCGGATGAACTGGCCGATCTCGCCACCGGCTGTCGACAGCATGGTGACCAGGTCGTTTTCAATATGCCGTACGTCGTGGGTGAGCATCTCGATCACGCCGGTGACAGCGCCGTCGTTCATAACTGGGAATGCGATGGCCGACCGCAGGCCGGCCTGCAGCGCCGCCGCCGCCCGGTCGTAGTCGGTCGCGGCCGACAGGTCGTCCTGCGCCGCCGGGACGCCGGATTGCCAGACGCGGCCGAGCAGGCCCTCGCCCGAGGCGATCGACAGGCGGCGGCTCTGGCTGTGAAACTCCTCGAGCGCGACACCATCCCGGTGCCATGCATGACGCATACGCAGCGCCTGCAGCTCGGAGTCCACCGCCCAGTACTGCGCGAGATCCCAGTCGAGGTGCGCGCACAGCCCACCGAGCAGCTGAGGCGCGGCCTGCTCCCAGGTCGTGGCGCTGACGATGGTGTGGCGGACGGCGACCAGACCGTCGCGCCAGCCCTCCAGCCGCTTGCGCCCGGAGGCGTCCGTCTCCTGCACGAGCATCACGACCTCGCCCGAAGGATGGTCGCTCACGGCGGCGATCGTGATCTCGACGGGAACGCGGCTGCCGTCCCCTCGCACCTGGTGGAGCTCGGCCTCCCAGCGCAGGATGTCGCCGCTCTTGAGCATGGCGAGGGCCTCTTCGATCGCCGACTGGTCGTGCTCCGCCGTCACGCCGCCAAGTGACATGTGCAGCAGTTCGGCGCGGCTGCGCCCGAGGATGACGCACATCCTCTCATTGACCTGGAGCCAGTCACCGCCGGGCTCGATGAGCGCCAGGCCGACCTGCGCCGTCTCCACTGTGATCCGGAGAATTTCCTCGCGGGCCTCGACCTCCAGGGCCTTTCGCTCGGCTGCGGCTGCCTCGTGGCGAATTCGTCCGACGACCTCGTGCACGGCGGCCACCGAAACGACGAGGACGGCGGCGAGGAGCAGGGCGGCGGCCGCGTCGCCGGACCTGTCGCCCGTCACGATGGAGGGGGCGAGGATCCCGGCCGCGGCGAGCACCGCAGCCGCAAGCGAGTCGATCCTGCCGAGATACAGAGCGCTCAGCAGGACGACACCCAGGTAGAACGGAAACGCGAGCACGGGCTGCAAACCGGCGCCGGCCTGGACCGCGATCACAGCGGCGATGGCGACGAAGGGCGTGGCGCGACGAACCAAGCCTCGGGTCCGAAATGGCTTGAATTCGGGCCTCGGACGAGGACCTGGCAACACCTTAGTTCCCTCACCCCCCCTGGCTGGGCTTGAGGTGCGCAGGAGGAAAAGTGTAGCCGTCGGTTGTCCGATCAGACCCCTCTTAAGGGAGGGGTTGTTGACGTAAGCTGACCCGCGCGCCTTTGAACACGCCACTACAAGCGGATGGACTGAGCCGGCGCGTCTACCCCTTCATCGGGCTGGCCATCGTCGGCCTCGTCAGCCTGCACGGATACTCGGACGTCGTCGCCTCACCGGTGCTGCTGGCGGCGATGGCGGTCGGCGTCCTGCTGGCGCTGATCCCCCTGGCTCCTTTCAAGGGACCCGCCGCCGGCCGTCCGCTCATCGCGGTTCCCGTGCTGGTCGGCCTGGGTCTTGCGCTGTACCCGCTCTGGGCGGTCGGGTCCGCGTTCGGCATCCTCGCGTCGGTCGTGCTGGGTGCGCTGGTGGGCGCGCTCGTCCTTCTGCCCTGGGAGCGAATCCCGCGCTATCTCCACGCGATCTCGCCGATCGGCGGCCTCGCGGTGGCCTTCGCGCTGGAGGTCCAGTTCGGGTTGAGCGTGATTCGCGCCTTCCCGTTCGTGCTGCTGCTCTTGATGTTCCTTGCGCTGTACTACTCGACGCTCGAGTTCGCGATCGGCGCCGCGCTCGGGGTCGCCGACCTCATCCTCGTCACGGCGGTTAACCCGTCCACCGGCGACCCGGCGCCGGCGATGCTGGAGGCCGTGCTCCTTGTCGCGCTCGGGGTCCTGGTCAGGCGGGTCGTGCATGAGCAGGAGACCCACCGCGCGGCCGCAGCAGCCGCCGAAGGAGCCAGGTCAGAGCTGCTCTCGGACCTCGCGCAGCGCAACCAGGAGCTGCAGGAGCTGACCCGCATGAAATCCGAGTTCCTGGCCACCATGAGCCACGAGATCCGGACTCCGATGAACGGGGTGATCGGCATGACCGGCCTCCTCATGGAGACCGAGCTGACTCCGGAGCAGCGCGACTACGTGGAGACGGTGCGAGCCTCGGGCGACACTCTTCTCGAGATCATCAACGACATCCTCGATTTCTCCAAGATCGAGGCGGGTCGGGTCCGCATGGAGCGCATCGAATTCAGCCCAAAGCACGTGACCGAAGAGGCGGTCGAGCTTTTCGCCGAGCCCGCGTCCAACAAGGGTATCGAGCTCGTCCTCGACGTCGAGCCGGACGTGCCACACAACGCGATCGGCGACCCGGGCCGGCTCCGTCAGGTGCTGATCAACCTGGTCGGCAACGCGATCAAGTTCACCGACACGGGTGAGGTCGTCGTACGGGTACGTCGTGGCGAGTCGCCGGGCCCGGGGGCTCTACTTCACTTCGAGGTCGCCGACACGGGTATCGGCCTGACCGAGGAGGAGCAGGCTCGCGTCTTCTCCACGTATTCGCAGGTCGACAGCTCCACCACGCGCAAGCACGGAGGCACCGGGCTCGGCCTTGCCACCTCGCGCATGCTGACCCAGCTTATGGGCGGTGAGCTCGGCGTCGCGAGCGAGAAGGGGGCGGGCAGCCGGTTCTGGTTCACGGCGCTCTTCCGGGAGAGCGACCGCAAGGCGCCGAGCCCAACGCCCACCGCGAGCCTGTCCGGGACCGCGATCGCAGTCGTCGACGACAACCGCACCAACCGGACCATCCTCGAGCGCTATCTGGGTTCGTGGGGCATGCGCGATAAAGCGTTCGAGAGCGGACGCGCGGCCATGGAGGAGCTGCGCCAGGCCGCCCGGAGCAACGACCCTTTCGAGGTTGCCATCATCGACATGATGATGCCCGAGATGGACGGGGCCGCCGTCGCTGCCGAGATCAGGGCCGACCCCGCGTTGAAGGACATGGTGGTGATCCTCCTCACCTCCGCGGGTCGCTCCGATCACCCGGTCCCAGGCATCGACGTCGAGCTGGTCAAGCCCGTCCGCCCTTCTCTGCTGTTCGACGTCTTGCATTCCCTGCTAGCGGCCAAACCGGAGCACGCCAACCGGCAGGTGGCGGACGAGGTGCCGAGTTCGTCCGAGCAGGCCTCACATCGCTGGGCGCGCGTGCTCGTGGTCGAAGACAACATCGCCAACCTGAAGGTCGCCGTGCGTATGGTCGAGAAGCTCGGTTACCGGGCCGATGTCGCCGCCAATGGCGTGGAGGCGGTGAAGATCCTCGGCGACGTGCGATACGACGCCGTGCTGATGGACTGCCACATGCCGGAGATGGATGGATTCGAGGCGACGCGGGCGATCCGGCGAGGCGAACCCGAGGGCCGTCACACGCCGGTGATCGCGATGACCGCCAGCGCGCTCTCCGGCGATCGCGAGCGATGCCTCGCGGCCGGCATGGACGACTACATCTCCAAGCCGATCAAGCTGCACGTGGTGGCGGCGGTCCTGGAGCGCTGGCTAGCCCCACTACACTCCAAGGACAGGGCCCCCGCTCGCGCCTCAGAGCCTTCGTAGCGCCAAGACGGTGACGTCGTCCGGAAGGTCCCGATCGCGGGAGCCGGCGGCCAGGATGTCGACCATCTCCTGAGCGTGCGCCGCGCGCCGCGCCCCCACCGGGAGTGGGACGTCCTTCGTGGCGAGGTCCGGGCGCAGGTCGAGGAGTCCATCGGAAAAGACGACCAGCGTGTCTCCGGGATTGAGGATGACCCTTCCCGGCGTGAACGAGATGTCCGGCAGCAGGCCGATGGGAGCGCCGCGCTGCGTCAGCAGCTCCTGCCCGCCCGGCCCGCGCACGAGTCGCGCATGCCCGTGCCCGGCGTCGATGTAATTCAGCTCTCCGCTAGTGGCGTCGAAGAGGCCGTGGAACAGGGTCACGTAGGCCTGGTTCACCTCGAGCGCCGCCGCCATCACGCCGGCCGCCATCTTGACGCCCTCTTCCACCGCCCCCGCCTGGGCGGATGCCCGAAGGGCCGCTCGAACCGTGGCCATCAGAATCGCCGCCGGCAACCCTTTACCCATAACGTCGCCAAGCGTCACCACCAGACGGCGTTGATCCGTGAGGGACCAGTCGTAGAAGTCGCCACTGATCTCGCGGGCGGGCGCGAAATGGGCGGCCAGCTCGAAGCCGGCGCCAATCAGGGGCGAGGGGGGCAGCAACCCCGACTGGACCTTCGCCGCCTTGGCCATCTGTTCGGTCCGTTCGGCCACCAGTGACTCGAGGCGCCGCAGGTTGGCGCGGTAGTCCAGCTCCATGCTCCGGCGCCTGAACGCGTTGACGACGGCCAGGTACAGCTCCGTGGCTCCGACCGGTTTGACGAAGTAGGCGTAAGCGCCGTGCTCCACGGCGGCCTTCCCGAGCTCGGGGTCGTCGACGCCCGAGATCATCACGACGGCCGTGTCGGGGTGCTTGGCCCTGAGCTCCCCCAGAAGGCCGTAGCCCGATTCGTCGGGGAGCTTCACGTCCAGAAGGGCCAGGGCGTAATCGTTGGTGTCGATGAGCTGGCGCGCCGCCGCGCCCGAAAAGGCGACGTCTGACTCGAAGCCTCGGCTTCGCAGCGTGCGCTGCATGACCTTGGCCAGCGCCTCCTCGTCGTCGACGATGAGGGTGCGCAGCGGACCGTCGGCAGAAGGCACGCCAGAAAGTGTAGAGAGCGAAGGACATGCGGCCAGAGATGCCGCATGTCCTGAAGCTAAGTCGGTCCAACTCCCACGCTCTCGCTGTAGTCTTGCCACCGTGAGCCTTGAGGTTCAGAGCCGTCAAACCGACGCGGGGGTGACTGTGCTCGCCCCATCGGGCCGCCTCGACGTCACCGGCGCGCCGATGCTGAAGGACGCGATCAGCGAGGCCGTCAAGAACGGCCAGCCTCGATTGGTCATCGACATGGAAGGCGTGAGCTTCGTCGACAGCACCGGGCTTGGCTCGGTCATCGCGGCGTTGAAGCTGGTCCGCAGCTCCAAGGGCGACCTCAGGTTGGCCGCGCCGAATCAACAGGTGCGGGTGGTCCTGGAGCTGACCACCCTGGACCGTGTGTTCCCTTACTTCGCCACGGTCGAGGACGCGCTCGCTGACTTCTGACCCTCACCGCCGCGACAGAGAGTTTGAGTTCCACGCCACCCTCACCCGACTGGACGATGGATTGGACACCCTTCACCGCTCGGTGGAGCTGCTGCGCGAGAGAACGGGCCGGCCGGCGGGTGATCGCAACCTGATCCTGTTCGAGACCGCCCTCGCGGAGATCGGATCCAACGTCCTGATCTACACCGGCCGCCATGGCACGAGCGGCCACCCTGTTGAGTACGACCTGCGCCTGGACGCTGCGACCGCGACGGCATTGTTCACCGACTGGGGACCGCCCATTCATAATCAATTGACTCGCGCCATGCCAGCGCCGACGAGTGAGGCCGGCCGCGGCCTCGCCATGGCGCGCAAGGCGCTCGACGAGCTGGGATACAAGCGCGAGGGCGAGGTGAACACTTGGCGACTGGTGAAGCGGCTTTGAACGCCGGCGGCGAACACTCGGAAGAAGGCAACCGGGTACTCATCCATGACTTCCGGAACCTGCTCGCCGTCATCGTGAACTACTGCGAGCTCATCGCCGAGGAGACAACCGATCCCGAAGCCGTGCGCACGGACATCCAGGAGATAAAGGTCGCCGCCGAGCGGGCGATTGCTTTGACGGAAAAGCTGCGGCGCCCGCCCGTTGTAACTCCTGAGTCGGAGTCTCCGGCGAGCGCGCCGTGAGCGTCACCCGAAGGCCGGGGGCCACGAGGGCGGTGTCCGCCAGGACGGCGGGGAGCGCCGATGGCCAGGGGCCCGCCCGCGAGCTCGTGCTCGTGGTGGACGACGACGACCAGATGCTTCGCCTGGTCAAGCGCGTGCTCGAGCGGGCGGGCTTCGAATGCGTCCCGATCGGCGATGGAGAGGTAGCGCACGAGGCTGCGGTCGACTGGCGGCCGGACATCATCCTGCTCGACCTGATGCTCGGGTCCACCACCGGCGACCAGATCCTGGCCCAGATCCGAAAGGATTTCCGAACCCGCCTCATCCCGGTGGTTTTCCTGACGGTGCGCAGCTCGCTGAAGGACAAGGTGGAGCACCTGCTTGCGGGCGCGGACGACTACGTGACGAAACCTTTCATCCCGGAGGAGCTCGTCGCACGGCTGAGGGCCGTGATCAGCCGCTCCACCAACACGCGTGACCTGAACCCGCTGACAGGGATGAGCGGCAATACGGACATCCTCCGTGAGCTCAACCAGCGCCTCAAGGCAAATGAGCGATTCGCGGTCCTGTACCCCGACATCGACACCTTCAAGAGCTACAACGATCACTACGGCTTTCTTCGAGGCGACGACGTGATCAAGACCCTGGGGACGATCATCCTCGAGGTCCTCGAGGCGCACTACTCCCCGCACCATTTCGGCGGTCATGTCGGCGGCGATGACTTCGTGATCCTGACCGAACCCAACCTGGCCGAGACGGTCGCGGCCGAAATCACCAGGCGTTTCGACGAGGCGGTTCCCAGCCTTTACGACGAGGAGGACAGGGAGCGCGGCTGGATCGAGTACGAGGACCGCTCCGGTACCAAGCTCAGGTCTGGCCTCCTCTCCGTCTCGATCGGCATCGTCATGGCGGAGCCCGGAAGCTACGAGAGCGCGGCGGCCCTCGCCTCACGTGCGGCCGAGGTCAAGGGCGTCGCCAAGAGGATGCCCGGGTCAAGGTGGGTGGTGGACCGCCGGCGTGCTCCTGAATCGCGTGGAGGCCGTACACGTTAATGAGGGGGTGTACGAGGGTTCCGATGCTAGCATCGACCCCATTGACACCGTCGGGAAATGCTGCCCATGAGTGACCCCGAACCCATTTCGGCCACAATGCCCCCACCCGAGGTGAGCGGGGTCAAGGGGACACGCCGCCAGGTGTCGGTGCACCGCCTCGACGGCGGCCTCGAGCTCGGCGAGTCGGATGCGCAGTCCATCACAGGCGAGGGATTCCCCATCTACACGCCGCCGGACCTGGACCGGGCGCGCTGGGTCCCCGTTCGCGACATCAAGTACGTGGTCTTCGGTTCGGTCGAGGACCCCGAGCTCGAGGCCGACCCCGGCGACAAGAGCCAGGCCCGCAAGGCGATCCTTCGCTTCCGGGACGGTGAATGGATCGCGGCATACATGGACTCGAGCCAGCCTCCGGACGGCGCCGGCCTGGCGATCAAGATCCGCCTCACCGAGCGCCAGCGAGTGATCCCGGCCGTGGCCGCCAACCCGGCGCTGCTCGAGATGCAGTTCGTCGACCTCTGGGCGAGCACGACGGATGCGGCGCAACCGCACAGGCGCCGCTCGGACATCGTCGAGGCGGCCGCGCGGGAGGGCCGCGACCTCAGCAAGCTTGCCAACGACTTCCGCGACCGCCTGGCCCTGATCCGCGACGTCGGCCTGACAACCGGCGACTCGATGGCGTTCTCGCGCGCGGTGCGCAGCCACCTCGACCGGTTCCTCGCTGAGGACGGCATCGAGCTCAGCTCACAGGAGAAGTCCGCGCTCGCGGACATCATCCTTCGCGCCGCCGTCGGGTACGGACCCCTCGACAGCCTCCTCCACGACCGCTCGGTGAGCGAGATCATGGTCAACGGTCCGGACCAGGTCTTCATCGAAAGGCGTGGCGTGCTGAGCAAGGCCGACATCCGATTCGAGGATGAGAACCAGCTCCTGGAGACGATCAGGCGCATGGTCGCCACCACCGGGAGGCACATCGACGGTCTCAACCCGATGGTGGACGCCCGCCTTCCGGACGGCAGCCGCGTCAACGCGATCATCAGGCCCGCCGCCATTCACGGCGCGGCGCTGACCATCAGGAAGTTCAAGGATGCCGTGCTCGGCATCGACGACCTCACTCGCGAAGGCAGCCTGAGCCCCGCGATGGCCGAGTTCCTCAAGGCCGCGGTGCTCGGCCGCATGAACATCCTGGTCTCCGGCGGGACCGGATCAGGCAAGACCACGACCCTCAACGTCATCGCGCGCTTCATCCCGCACAACCAGCGCGTGATCACAATCGAAGACGCGGCCGAGCTGCAGATCGACCACCCGCATGTGATCGCGCTCGAGCATCGCCCGGCCAACGTGGAAGGCAAGGGCGAGCTCAGCATCCGTCAGCTTCTGCGCAACAGCTTGCGGATGCGGCCGGACCGCATCCTGGTGGGAGAGGTGCGCGGTGCCGAGGCCCTCGACATGCTCCAGGCGATGAACACCGGCCACGACGGAAGCATGTCCACGATCCACTCGAACTCCGCACGCGACGCGCTCTCCCGTCTCGAGACGATGGTGATGATGGCGTCGATCGACATCCCGTTCGAGGCGGTTCGCGCACAGATCGCTTCGGCGGTCAACCTCATCGTCCACCAGGCCCGCATGCCGGACGGCCGCCGCAAGGTGGCCCAGATCGCGGAGGTCGTCGGCTACGACTCCAACGGCGCGATCCTGCGCGACATCTTCCTGCTGGGGATGGGCTCCGACCTTCGGCTCGAGTACAACGCGACCGGCTACGTCCCGACGTCGCTGGACAAGGCGGCGTTCTACGGCGTGCAGGTCGACAAGGACCTCTTCGACCCGGTCAAGGCGCGCTTCGTCCCCGCCGGCTCCGACAGCATGATGCCGGTTGTCAAGGACCCTTTGATGACCGGCCAGCGTGGCGGCGTCGAGAACGTGGTCCGGCAGGTGGTCGTCGTGCCCTTCAGCTCCGACCGGCCCGGCGACGGGCGGCAGCAGCAGCAGCAGCACACGGTGCAGTCAACCCCCTCCACACCCGCGAACACGATGGCGTCCACGCCCGAGATGCAGGAGGAGATGCGCAAGCTGATCGATGCGGCTCGCTCAGCGGTCGCCGACCTGCAGGCCGCGGCCCCACAGCCGCAGGCGCAACCGTCCGCGCCTCCAGCACAGGCCGCGCCTCCGCCCTA
>OCZT010001572.1_pt1 | contig 23617 bp, 20 predicted proteins | sample 1539031 | NCBI WGS metagenome assembly OCZT01 (sample SAMEA3539308, study PRJEB22396) | soil metagenome | biome: tundra; feature: field; material: soil | place: USA | collected 2010-05 | depth 0.15 m | reverse complement strand
GGGTGCCCCTGCCAATGACGATGGACTGCGGAACCTGGGCCGCGGCGTTCCAGTTGGCGTTGGCCACCTGGTTGGCGTTGATGCGGCAGGTACCGACAGCGGTGTAGGTGATGATGTTGCCGCCCGAAATCGAGCAGCCGGTAGAGGTGACGTCAAGGGCGAAGGTGATGGCCACAGGCGAGGGCGAGGTGGCGGTCACGGTGTAGTTCGGGCTGCCAACGACCGGAGAGCCCGAAACGCTCGTGAAGGTGATGACCGGGGTGCCCTTGTTGATCGAGAAGGTCTGCGACACGTCGGCGGCGGGTGCCCAGAACGGGTTCACCTGACCGACCTGGTGGGCCGTGACGGTGCATGAGCCTGCACCGGTGATCGTGACGGTGGTGCCGTTGATCGAGCAGTTTCCGGTAGCCGTGAAGGTGATTCCAACCGGAGAGGTGGAGGTGGCGCCAACAGTGAAGGTCGGGTCGCCGAACGTCTTGTCCGCGAGCGTGCCGAACGTAATCAACGGCTTGACGTTGAAGGCGATGCAGGTCACCGAGTAGGTGCCGGGATCGACGCTCGAGATGTCCTCCGAGTTGTCGCTAAAGAGGATGTCCCGGTAGCAGCGGATGGCACCGAAGCCGTAGCCGACCGGGACGACGTCGTCTACCCAGACGCCGTCTGAGTAGGCGGCCCTGGCGTGCGCCTCGTAGGCGGTGTTGGTGGTGTAGTTCGTGGCACCGATGGCACTCGTCGTCACCGCCACGAAGGGCGTGGCTCCAGCGGAACCCGGGTGAAGGTCGAAGGTGCCGACCATCAGCTTGCAGCCGATCGGGATGTCGGAACTGGCCGCCAGGGCGGTCTGAGCCGTGGCGATCAGATCGCCGGTGTGTCCACCGGTGGCGTCGTAGCTGGCCGGGGTCTTATTCGCGGGGACCAGTGAGTACGTGGGGCACGCTACCTGGTACATGTCGATTGTGAGGGCCTGAGCGGCCGACACGGTCGTGACCGTGGCCAAGATCAACACCAAACTCGAAAGCACCGAAACGGCGACGCGCAACGAGCGGGCCCGCCTGAAGATCCCCAACATATGCACTGACTCCTAATGTCTATCGGGCTAGCGACGGCTGCCGGCGATAGGTATGCTGACGTACTATTCGAACAGTCTCCGTACAGTACCCATAAGAGTCTCCAAGGTCCAGTACTTCGGTGCTACGTCGCACCGATGATCTTGCGTAGACGTGAGGCCTTTTGGCATGTAGTTGGCACAAACGGGTCGATTCGGCCTGATTCGGTTGCGTATGGCTGGCTGGTGCATCTTTCGTAGCCCCAAGGCGTACCAGAAGAAGAGGGCAGCCGACCCGAGCCGACTGCCCACTTCCGGTTGACGGTGTTTGACCTACCCGCCCGTGCCGACCGGTCCGGTCGGGGCCGTGTAGCCCTCCGGCATCTTGGGGGTGAAGCGGAAGCCGCCGGCAACGCCGGGCTCGGTCAACTCGTGCGGAGCAAGGAGCTGGTCCAGATCCTCGGCAGTGAAGATGCCGCGCTCGATGACGATTTCGCGGATGGTCCGACGCTCGCGCACGGCCTGCTTGGAAATGTCGGCCGCCAGGGCATAGCCCAGATACGGCGCCAGCGGCGTGGATAGAGCGGAACTGTGCTCCATCAGGTCCGCGGCTCGCTCGCGATTGGCCTCGATGCCGCTGACGCAGAACTCGGCGAAGGCGCGACTCATGTTTGTGAGGATCGTGAGCGACTCGAGGGCGGTGTGGGCGATGACCGGCATCATCACGTTCAGCTCGAGCTGGCCGGCCGAGGCGGCAAACGCGATGGTGGTGTCGTTGCCGACGATTCGGAAGCAGACCATCGAGAGGCACTCGGCCATGACCGGGTTCACCTTGCCCGGCATGATCGAGCTGCCCGGCTGAACGGCCGGCAGGGTGATCTCGGCGAAGCCGGTCATCGGGCCGGACGACATGAGGCGCAGGTCTTCGCTGATCTTGATGAGGTCGATCGCGATACCGCGCAGAGCGGCGGAGACTTCCAGCATCGGCCGCATCGAGTGAGTGGCCTGGACCAGATTCTCGGCCCCGCGGAGGTTGTGGCCGGTCTGCTCGGCCAGATTCTTGACCACGAGCTTGATGTACTCGGGTTCGGCGTTGAGGCCGGTGCCGACCGCGGTGGCGCCGATGTTCTGCTCGGAGATGGAGTCCGCGGCGGCCTTGACGCGCTCGACGCCGCGTCGAAGTGTCAGCGCGTAGGCGCCGAATTCCTGGCCGAGGCGGATCGGCACGGCGTCCTGCATGTGCGTTCGGCCGGACTTGAGAACGTCATCGAACTCGATAGCCTTCTGATCGAAGGCCGCAATCAGCTCCTGCGCGGCCGGCAGAAAGTCGCGGATCAGGTCCAGCGTGGCGATCCGCATGGACGTGGGGAAGACGTCGTTGGTGGACTGGGCCATGTTGACGTGGTCGTTGGGGCTGACGACGGCGTAGTCGCCGCGCTTGCCCGACCCGACGCCCCTGTTGTGGAGCAGCTCGATGGCGCGGTTGGACAGGACTTCGTTGGCGTTCATGTTGTGGCTGGTTCCGGCGCCGGCCTGGAAGGGGTCGATGCGGAAGTTGTCGATCAGCTCGGCCTGCTTGGCGGCCCGGGCAGACTCGAAGCCGGCGCGCATCGGGTCGCGGGCGGGCTGCTCGCCGGCCTCATCGCCCGTGGCGGGTGCGGCGGCCATGAGGATCTCGTCCGCGGCCTCGACGATGGCATTGCCGAGTTGCTTGGTTAGGCGGCCCGTGGTCATGTTGGCGCGCGCCGCGGCCTTCTTGACTGTCACGATGGCCTTGACCAGCGCCGGATGCGGCCGCGTACCGGAGATCGGGAAGTTGTGGATCCCGCGAGCGGTCTGGACGCCGTAGTAGGCGCCGTCCGGGACCTCGAGATAGCCGAGTGGGTCCTTCTCGATCCGGAATCCGGGGCGAGCGGCGGGGGGAGTGGTTTGAGCGGCTGACATCAAGGGGCTCCTCGCACGGGGACGAACGCGTCGCCTGGGTTTGCCGCCGGATTCTAGCGTCCGCGTGGCGACGTGCGTCGCTCGTGCGGCGCAGGGCGCGGGGCGGTGCCGTCCGTTTCTGCTCAATGACAGCCCCACGAGCAAGAAGTGGCGTTCCGGACGCTGCAACGGGCCCAATCAACACCCATGAGCGCTTCGCGGGCCGTTTGTTAGTCGTATACGTCAACATTGGCGGCAACCCAGAGCCCCAAACGCCCTCGACGGGGCCCACTCTCCGCATCCTGTTCGCTGGGCTGTCATTAGGCGGAAACCAGGCGGGTTCGGTGCGCGCGTCACTCGAGGCCGTTGGGCGGGTTGCCATCGGCTGCAGGATCGGCGCGGGCACATGGCTCTGGGTCATGCAGTGAACCGGAAGCTGCGGCCGGCGGCAGTGGCCGCCCGAGCGCGCCGGCTACGAGATGGTCACCGTAACGACGGCCGTCTGCCCGTAGGCGTAGGGGGGGCCGAGCGGATATGCGATCGCCTGGATCCGCACCGTATGTACCCGAGACGAAGCTTCCGTCCCCGACGGTCAGTGTCACCGACGTGTCCGACGTGCCCGGGTATGCCCAGTAACTACTGCCATCCGGATACGACGGATCCTTGCCGGAAGCCAGAGGCTCGAAGACCAGCTTGTAGTAAGCGAACGAGAGACCCGAGTAGGCCGTCCACGAGAACGTGTACGTTCCGTCGTGGTTGTCGTGGATACCGAGGACGCCCATGTTCACCGTCGGCGGGGACTGGGTGACGGTCAGGTGGATCACATTCGTCTGAGCTCGAACCGCCATCTTGTCGTCCAGGACCTGTACTCGGACGTTGTAGTCGCCCAACTCCAGATAGCCGGTCCAGCTTGTGTCCGTCACGCTCGACGGGCAGGCCCAGTAGTCGCCGACCTTGCCGTAGTTGGGTATCTGCGGGTAGGCGGCGTGCATCAGCTTGTAGTACTGGAAGTTGCTACCGGTGTACTTGGGCCAGGTGAAGGTGTATGTGCCGTCGCCATCGTTGCGGACGATGCTCAGCGCGCCGAGATTGCTCGGGCCCATGACTGTCGGCTTGGGCGTCGGCGTGGGCGTGGGGGTGGGCCGAGGTGTGGGCGCGGGGGTGGGCGGCGGAGTTGGCGTCGGCGTGGGCGTGGGCGGAGGCGGAGGCGGAGGCGGCGGAGTTGGCGTGGCGGTCGGTGCCTCTGTCGGCGGATCCGTGATGACCGCAGTCGCCGTGGCCGTTCCCGCTTCCGTCGGCGACGGCGACGGCGACGGCGAGAGAACTTCGGCGAGCTGGCCCATGGGCAAGCCGAGGCGCGAGTCGATGCCGGCGTTCGCAACGAGCCAATCGTCCAGAAGCGCGTCCAAGGTTGTTGACGAGATGATCGGCGAACCGGCCGTGCCGTCGGGAGAAAGCACGATTACGGCCGTGCTGCCCTGGTTGAGCGTGGCATCGATCTGAGGGCCGCTGATGGCGACATCGTCGAAGAGCGCCATTCCGCTGACCTGCTCGCCGCCGCCGCCCGTGAGCCGGCGATCCAGATCAAGGGCCGTGGCGTTGGCCTTCCAGATGACCGAAGCCGTCTCGACTGAGTAGTCTCCGCCGCCCGGGGCCGAAACGCGGTGATAGACCCGCCCGGCGATCTGGCTGACGATGGTGTGGTCCGCATCCAGAGACACGAGTTTCACGTCCGAGCCACCGGCCATGCGGACATAAGTGTGGCCGAGCTGAAGAGTGGCGCGGCCCGTGGATCCCACCTTGATCTCGTCGCCCTGCTGAAGCTCCGCGCCGGCAGAAAGGACAGCCACCGAACTGCCCCGCACCAGCGAGGCGGCGGAAGCGTCCGCGGCGGTGTCGATTGTGTGATTGCTGATGAAGACCAGGCCGCTGCCGTAGAAGACTGCTCCGGCAGCCACGGACGCGGCCAGGCCGACGGCGATCCAGCGGGATGGCATGACTCGAGTTGGAATGTGCCAGCGCATGTGCGGCTGGAGGGCCGTGACCTTGCCGGCTTCTTCTGCGTCGTGTGCGTCGTGGCCGGAGGCGGCCGCAGCCGACGAGCCGAAGGCATCCGGACCGGCAGCAGCGGCCCAGCGCTTGGTGGAGCGCGGCCGATCCGCTTCTTCCATCGGCACGCCGGTAATCACGTCGAGCGCTTCAGTGGAGTCTGCGGCGGCGGCGTGGCGATCCGGCCCGATGAAGGGGCGGTTGCCCTGGCGCCGTTCCACGGACCGGTTCGCCATCTCCATGGGTCGGGCCGGTGGCGTCGGCGTGATGGCCTCGGCGTCCGCCGGCAACGTGGCGGTGGCGACCGCAGCGGCCCGCTGTGAAGGCAGTTCGCGCATCAGCTCCGCGCGAAGGCGCACGGAGAAGCCCGGCTCGGGCCGTTCGCGGTGGATGGTTGCCAGGCGGGCGATGTGGCCGGCCTCGGTCAGTTCGGCAGCGATGCCATCCAGTTCCTCCATCTCGTTGAAGTCTCTAGGCGACATCTGACGCCTCCTGGGCCACCGCCAGCCGGAGCGCCCGGAGAGCGCGGTGAACTCGAACGGCCAGAGCCTCGCGAGAGCAGCCGAGCACGGCGCAGATCTCGGGCACGTCCAGGTCGTCGTAGAAGCGGAGGGCCAGAACCTCGCGGTGGTTGTTGGTGAGCTGGCCCAGAGCCCGCTGCAGCTGATCCCGATCCAGGGCCGCAGCCAGCGCATCCAGAGCCAGATCGCCCGGCTCCTCACGCTCTTCGTAGTCCGTCAGCGAAACGTGATGACGATCCCGGCGCACGTGGTCCACGACGACATTGGAGGCAACCCGGTACAGCCAGCCACCAAAGCAGTCGTTCCTGAACTCCGACCGGCGGACGTTTTCGAGCGCGCGCTGGAAAGTCATGGAAGTAAGGTCCTCCGCCACGGCCTGGTCCTGGACGCGGCGGTAGACGAAGCCATAGATGCGGGGGAGATAGAAGTCGTAGAGCTCACCGAAGGCGGCGCTGTCCTCGCGCGCTCGGACCACGAGCGTTCGCTCGTGGTCGGCGGCCATGCGAGAGGCTCCATCACGTTCCATAGAGCAACGTACGGTAGGGATTGCGGCTCGGGGAGGCAACCCGCCACCCGTACTGCCGGGACCGGCAAGAGACCCTTTTCGTTCCGCGGCGCGCGGGGGCGGCTGATCGCCGGGGGTTCTGTTCCCTCCGGCCGGATCTCGAAGCCCTTGTCCATGCCCGTTCGCTCACAGTCGGTCGCTCGTTGCGGTGTTCTTGGTCGCCGCAGAAGCGGATCTCCAAGTAGAAGTTGGTGGATGGAGGGGCTCCGACTTTCGCCGTAGCCCACTCCATCCACCCGGCTTTCGCCGGTTTCACTCAGTCCGGCGCCGTCTGCCGAACTTCGTGAGAGGAACCCATGGGGGTAACCTGAGTTCCTCGGGGGATAACTAAGAAGCGGGGATCGTCACCGTGACGATGTTCGAAGTGGCCAGGATGGTGGTGGCGTAGCACGCGGGCTGGACGCCGCCGATGGTCGCGAGCGACTCTTCAGTGAAGGCGTAGGCGCGGTAGGAGTAAGTCTGGCCGAGCGAGACATTGCTCTCCGTCCAGGTCAGCGCGTTGACGTTGTCTACGTAGTAGGCATTCGGGACCTGGCCGAGCTCAAGAGTCGGCGTGCCGCTGTTGGCCTTCTGAACGCCGTACCACTGGAAGTGGTCGCAGTTATAACGGGTCCAAGTGAGCTTGACCGAGTAGCCTCTGGTGAGGTGCGCCGGAGCGACAGCGGAAGTCTGGGTCGGGACCACAGGGGCGATCAACTGGTAGGACAGGCTGATGCTGCAGTTCGTGGTTGGGGCCGGGGTCGGCTTCGGGGTCGGCTGCGGGGTCGGGGTCGGAGTCGGCTTCGGGGTCGGGGTCGGATCCGGGGTGGCGACACTCGCGGTGTTACTACCGACGAGAACCGCGTAGCCATCTCCGGACGACTTCACGGCGAAGACTTCATAGGTGAAGGTCTTGCCGAGCGGCGCCGCGTCGACGTAGCTGAGCTGGTCGATGTCGCTGATGGCGGCGGCGAGCGTATCGCCATCGCCGAGCGGCCAGGCGACAGTGCCGTCGGTGGATCGGACGATCTTGTAGTAGGCGAAGTTGTCGCCCTGGTAGCGGCTCCACTCAACCTTGACCTGCGTGCCCGACAGGCTTACCACCAGAGTCATGTTCGGGACCGGCGTTGGGACCGGCGTTACAACCGGGGAGGCGGTGATCACGGGCGTCGGGGTTGCAGTGATCACAGGCGTCGGGGTATCGGTCGGGTTGTCATCGCCGACCACAACCGCGGAGGCATCCGGCGGCGGCGTGGCATTCATGCGGATGACGGTCGCACCGAAGACGACGCTTGTCATCACGAGAAGTCCGGCGATTGCGAACGGCAACGCTGCCGGCAAACGTCGGTGAGAAACGCTCTTCATCGGCTGCAACGGCCGTACGGAGTCGTTCTCCACAGTCCCCTGAGGGGCTCCCTGGTCCGAGTCTGGTCTCTGGTAGTCCATGGTTTCCCACCTATCGTGCTAATGAGTCCAAGCGGAGGGGGACGCTGTCCACTCGAATACATAACGCCTCGGGTCGGCCAGGATTACAGGCGGTACGGGAAATCGACCTTGGCGCCTCAGGACGGCTCGAGGTGCCTGCAATCAACGAAGCCGGCGGCGACCCGCGTTTGACACTTTGGTGGACATGCGGCCATGCTCGCCGGAACCACCGCGGCCGCGGCCGCTCGATTGGTCGCAGCCCTTCAGCCGATCGGGGAAATCGATGATCCGCCGCTCCCATAGCGCCCTCCAAGCCGTTCTGGCCACCGCTTTCGTTGCGGTGCTGCTGGCCGGTTGCGCCGCTCCCAAGCAGTCTTCGACGCCGGGCAAGACGGGCCCGGCCGAGACCGTGACGCCGATCCCGCTCTATGAGGGCCGCACCGGTTCCCCCGCCACCTCGGTTTCCCCCAACCCATCGGCCTCGGACCCGCTCGGTCTACCCCATGCCGACTTGACCCTCGAGGGCTGGCTGCCCGCCTCGATCGGCGGCGTAACGCTGGAAAAGTTCAGCCTGTCGCTTTCGGCGTACATCGCCTCCACGCCCGGCGGCGAGGTGGACGCCCTCTATTCGCCATGGCTGGTGAAGTTCAATATGACGACCACGCAAGTGGTAATGGCCGTCGCCACGGATCTCCGCCAGAACGGCATCAACATGAAGATCCTCGCCGTCCGAGTTCCCGGCGCCAAGGCGACGGATCTCAGCTCCGGCTTCGCCGATGTCGCAAGCAAAGCCGGCTGGTCGGTCAAGAGCGTCACGATCGCCAAAGACAAGGCCACGCTGGAGATCATCACCCCGGTCGCGAAGACAGCCGGATACGTCTACGCCCACGACGACATTCTCTACACGGTGATCACGGACGACCCGGCCCTTCTTCTCGAGGCGCTCATCAAGCTACCCTGATCGGGGCGGATGCGGGCCGTGCAATCGAAACCATGGGACGCCAGTTGGACCGACCAGTTCGCGAAGCCTGGATCGTGGCCGCGCTGCGGACGCCCTTTGGGCGATACGGCGGGGCGCTGGCGTCGGTAAGGCCGGATGACCTCGCCGCGGCCGTCATTCGGGCGCTGGTGGAGCGGTCCGGCATCGACCCGGCCCCGATTGAAGACGTGATCCTCGGCTGCGCCAACCAAGCCGGCGAGGACAACCGCAACATCGCCCGAATGGCCCTCCTGGTCGCCGGTCTGCCGATCGAGGAACTGAATCGAGCAGTTCGGCCGCGCTTTCGACCCCCGCAGGGACTCGAACCTTGCGTCTACGGTCGATCTTGTCCGGCACAGCCGGACATCCGCAGGATCCCATCGGCGCCGGCGCGAACTCTAGGACGCGGCCTCTACTTGAAGCACTGCCAAACGTACCCGTAGCAGACGAAACCGACGCTAAGGACGACAAGCGCCTTCTCGAGGTTGCCGAAGCGGTCCTTCAGGGCAACGGCCACAAGCGCCACCAGGAATGGCACGAAGTCCATGGCATATCGATAGCCGTACGTGTTCGCGCCGCCGCCGCCGTAGTAAAGGAAGACGGGAATCGCGGCAACGATCACCGCTCCCCACAGCATCTTGTTGAGCCGCTCGCGCATAGGAACGGCGAAGGCGATGAGGAGCGCCGGCATCGTCAGCAGGATCGACTGGCCCTGATTACTCGGTACCAACCACGGGAATGTGTTGCGGACGCCGTAGCCGCCGCCGATGAAGAGGGCCAGGTTGGTGGGTACGTGACTGATCGAGAAGAGGCCTTGGGCGCGCAGCGCCTCCAGTGGCGGCGTGATCCAGGCGATGCCGTAGCCGGTCTCCGTGACCGAACCAAAACGCACCCAGTCCCACCAGCCCGTGGCTGCCACGGTGGCCAGCAGCGGTATGCCGAAGCCGACGGCGATCCTCAGCCCGGCGCGAACATCGAACCGGTAAGACGCCGGCAACTCGTCGGCCTCGACCGTCTCGTCGCTGTGAACCACGTCCGCCAACAGGCCCAGCCCGAATGGGATCGCCACGAGCCAGAGCGTCGGGCGGGCCAGGCCGGCCAGGCCGATGAGCAGGCCCAGGACCCAGGGCCGCCGCCGATCCTTCCACTCGATGAGCGCCAGGAAGGTGAGCAGCACCGCCTCGAGATGGGCGAGGTAATAGAAGTCGCCATCGATCGTGAGCGTGAAGAGCAGCGTCCCGAATGCGCCGAGGGCGGCCAGCCAGTACTGGGCTGCGCCGCCGGGCCCGTATCTCCGGGCCAGCGGCAGGGCCAGCCAGCCGGCCACGATCCCGAGCGTCCCCGACACGAGGAAGCGAGAGAGCGGCCACAGCGCCGGGAAGGGCACTAGGGGCAGATACGGAATCGTTGGCAGCAGGCTGAAAGCCTGGTAGTAGCGATCCCCCGTCGCGGCGCTGACCGTGACTATGTCGTTGATCGTGGTGAGCTGGCTCATGGCCAGGTCGGACCTGCCGGCAAACAGGTTGCCGGCCAGGCTCATCATGTGGTCCGTCCCAAACTCGCCGGCGGCCTGGCTGCGCACGAAGGTAGCCGCCCCGTAGGCGAAGGCCACCAGCACCATCCAGGCCAAGGCGCCCGGGTCGTTCCGCAGTTGGACCGCACGGGCCCTGGCCCAGTCGAAAACCCTCACGCAGCTTCTCCTTGGGCCGGTCGGCCGGGCGGTAACGCCGATCCAAATAGCGGCTGAGCCTGCGCGGGATTGTAGCAGCGGCCGGGATTGCTCCCTCGGCCCTCCAGAGCCGGCGACATGGCCGTTGCCCGGTTGGTCCGCCTCTTGCTGTAGGCTTAATATATGGAGCAAGAGAAGCCGTTGCCGGCCACCAACCCAACATCCGAGGCCGCACCGGCCACATCCGAGACCCCTGGAAGGCGAATCGTCGTTGTCATGCCTGCCTACAACGCAGCCAAGACGCTCGAACGAACCTACCGCGACATCCCCCACGAGCTGGTCTCCAAGATCATTCTCGTTGACGATGTCTCCAAGGACGACACCGTCGCAGTAGCCACGCAGTTGGGCTTGGACGTGATCATCCACCGCCAGAACCTGGGCTACGGCGGCAACCAGAAGACCTGCTACGACGCGGCCCTCGAGGCCGGCGCTGACGCGGTCGTGATGCTCCACCCGGACTACCAATACGACGCAACCCGCATTCCGCAGATGGTCGAACCCATTCTTGACGGCTCCAAGGACCTGATGCTGGGCAGCCGCTTCCTGGGCGATCCGCTTGCGGGCGGCATGCCCAAGTGGAAGTACGTCAGCAACCGGTTCCTGACCGGCACGGAGAACCTGGCCTTCGGGCTGCATCTGTCCGAGTACCACACCGGTTTCCGGGCATACAGCCGCCACCTCCTTGAGACGATCCCTTATCGCCTCAACAGCAACGACTTCGTCTTCGATCAGGAGCTCATTGCTCAGGCCGTTGCCTGCGACATGCGCATCGGCGAGATCGCCGTACCGACCCGCTACTTCACCGAAGCCAGCTCGGTGGGCTTCCGGCGCAGTTGCGTATACGGTCTGTCCACGCTCAAGGTCGTGATGCGGTTCGTCCTCCACAAGATTCGGTTGCGCCGATCTCGGAAGCTGGCCGGCCAGAAGCCCACCAGTCGGTGAGGCGCCTCACAACGAATCTGGCGCGGAGCGCCATCGGCGTCCTGATTTCCGTCGTCTGCGTCTGGCTCGTCCTGCGCGGCGTGGATCTGGGCCAGACCTGGAACCTGCTCCGAGGCGCACAGCTCCCCTGGCTCTGCCTGGCTGTGGTCGCCATCTCGTCGGACATGTTCTTTCGCGCCCTGCGCTGGCAGGTTTTGATCGCGCCGATCAAGCGCGTGCCGCTCCGCCGCCTGGCCGGCTACATGATGGTCGGCTACCTCGCCAACAACTTCCTTCCGGCACGGCTCGGTGAGCTTGTGCGGAGCCACTACCTGGGGGACCGCGAAGGCATCAGCCGCAGCGCCACTCTCGGCACCGTGGTGGTTGAGCGCGTGGTGGATACCGTCGTACTCGTCGGCATCGGCGCAACCGCAATCCTCGTCCTCAACGTCCGCGGCGTGGTTGTCAGCGCAATCCTCGTTGGCGTGGCCCTGGCCGGCCTCCTGGTCGTTGCCCTCGCCATTGCCCTCGCCGCTCACCGTCTGCCGGGCGGACGCCGGCTCGGGGCGTTTCTGGGCCGCTGGCCCCGCATCAAGGGCATCGTTGTCAGGCTTCGCGACGGCTTGCGCGTTGCCGCCCTGCCCAAGACCGTCGCCGCGGCATCGGTCCTGAGCGTTGCCGCCTGGAGCTGCACCGTCGTGGCCGTGCTCGCCGTCGGTCAGTCGCTCCTCCAGCAACTGACCGTGGGCCAGGGCGCTCTTCTCGCAGCAGGAACGAATCTGGCGACAGCCGTCCCGTCCGGGCCGGGCTATCTCGGCACCTTCGAATACGCCGGTCAGACGATCGCAATCGCATTCAAGATCGACGCTTCCATGGGCCTGGCCCTGGCACTGCTCATCCATGTCCTGACTCTCGCCGTCAGTTCCATCGGTGGCGCCGCCGCGTTGGTGAGACTGGGCTGGCAACACCGCGCTCCCGCCCCGGGAGCGGACCAGGCCGGCACGGAAACGGCGAGCTAGAAGCGCCACAAGTTACGGCGCCGGCGTGACGGCAGGGCTCCCGGCAGGATATGGTGCTACCGAAATGCCAAACGATCCAAGCTCTCCCATTTCGGACGATGGCCGCTGGCTCAATAGCGTCGGCCCTGCGCTCGCCAACCTCGGATTCGAGCTGGTAGAGCCGGACAAGACTCAGGGCGAGGAAACAAGCCATCTGCTCGTGGCACTTCGGCCCCAGCCCACGCTGGTCCACTTCGACCCGGACAAGGTCGACTACTGGACCAGCGATGGCACGCGGGGCCACAGCGTCCAGCTGGACTGCGAGACGCGGTTGCCTCTGACCACGGACTTTGCCTGGGGTCGGATCACCGTCATGGACAGACTCGGTATTAAGAACGAGTTCCTGAGCTTTGGTGGGGCGCTGCGGGCCCAGATGACGGCAGATGCAGTCGTCCTGGCGGACTTCAGTTCGCACGCGCCGATCTTGCGCTGGAGTGGCCATAGCCAGGCGTCGGATCCGCTGGCCGCAGAGGTGGGTGCGTTCTTCGCCCGGATCAAGGTACCGATCGATTTTGCCCCCGGCGCGGAAGCCCTCGTCGCCAAGGCCGCCCCCCGCACTTTCTACTGCGCCTTTGTCCAGTTCGTGCGCGAACGGCTGACGCAGGCCCAAGGCTTGCGCGAAGCGAACCGCTGGCTGGCCGACTGGAGCTCGCGAGAGAGTCAGCGCCTGGAGCCGGCGGCGGCCGACCACTGGCAGGCGGCCATCGAGTTGCGCCGCCAGCTTGCCGCGATCGAGGCTATCGCGCGCGAGTAGCGGCTCACCGGCCGAGGACGCGATTGCGGCGTCCCGCCTGAGGCGGATCAGCTGGGCTTGACCGAAGGTTCGTTGCTGGGTGCAATGGTCACGGCCGGCGTCGGCGTCGATGGCGGCGTGGGTGCGGCCGATGTCGCGGTGGGAGCAGTGGCCGGCTCGGCGTCGATGGCGGCCTTGATCTGCGCGTAAGTCGCCGAGTATCCCTCAGTCGGATTGACCACCATCTTCTTGTTCACATAGATGGTGGGCGTGCTGACGATCGCGCTGGCGACACTCGCGTTGGCGGCGGTGATCTCCGCGTTGTGGGTGCCGGCATCCAGGCACGGCTGGAACTTGGCCATGTCCAATCCTGTGGCCTGGGCGATGTCGGACAGCCTCTTGGCCGTGAAGGCGGACGCCTCCTCAGTTGCCGACTGATTGGCGTACAGCCAATCGTGCATCACCCAGAACTTGTTCTGGTCGGCGGCACACATCGCGGCGTTAGCGGCATCTCGAGAGGCCGTGCCGTCCTTGCGAATCTCATCGATGATCAGCCGGTCGTGCCAGACGAGCTTGGCCCGCCCTGTGGCGACATAGTCCGCGACCAGGCTCGCCTCCGAGCCGCCAATGGTGAAGTTGGCGCAGCCGCTGCAGCGGAAGTCCCCGTACAGATCCACGGTCACCGGCGCGTCCGCCTTGCCGAGCGTGCGGCCACTCCAGGCGATGGTGGTGGGAGTCAGGACGGTGGGCGTGGTCAGGCCGGGGCTGGTAGTGGGAGCCGAAAACACCGAAACAACCATGACCACGCCGATGACCACAACTGCCAGCGCTACAAAGGCGATCGTCCAGCCTACGAGTGGGCTGACACCGCGACCGGCCCCAGCCGTTCCGGCTCGGGCAACCGCCCGGAAGTTGCTCTTGCCGGCCGGGCTCGCCGTCCTGGCGCTTCGTCGGGCGGTGGAAGGGCTGCCGGTGGGGTTGGACTTCTTGGGCGGGGTGTTCGCTGTCATTGCGTCAGATTAGCGGGTAGAGAAAAGTGCGGCGCCCTTTCGGACGCCGTACTTGTTCGCGTTGCAGGAAACCCAGCCCGGGATCGGGAGATCAGCTCGGCTTGACCGAGGGGCTGGTGCTCGGGGCCGAGGACCCGGAGGTGCCGGCCGAAGAGGCCGGACTCACGGACGGACTCACGGACGGGCTGGGCGTAACGCCGAGAGCCTTGTCCAGAGCCGCGGAGACCACTGCGTAGCTGTAGTCGGAGGTGATGGTCCCGTCGACGATGATCGTCGGGGTGCCGGTCACGCCGGACGGGATGGTTTCGGCGTTGATCTCATCGTTGTGGGTGCCGCTGTCCACGCAGGAGTTGAACTTGTTCAGGTCCGTGATGCCGGCCGCCTTGCCCATCGCCTTGAGGCGATCCTTGGTGAACGCGCCGGTGTTTTCCGAATGCTGGTTCGCATAGAGCCAGTCGTGCATGAGCCAGAACTGGCCCTGGTCACCGGCGCAGCGGGCGGCGTTGGCGGCATCGAGCGACTCGGTGCCGGTGTTGCCCGGCGCCTTGTCGATAACGATGTAGTCGTGCCAGACGATCTTGGCCCGGCCGCCGGCGACGTAGTTGGCCACTATCTGCGGCTCAGTGTCCGCGGTGAAGTCACGGCAGACGGGGCACTGGAAGTCTTCGTAGACGTCGATCGTGTGCCCCGTGGCGCCCAGAGTCGTGCCGTTCGTGGGGATGGAGTTCGGGGTGATGGCGCTACCGACCGGCGCGTTGGGGGCCGGCAGCGAACCCTTGGCCTTGGGCTGGGTCAACAAGAGAGCGCCGGCGATGACGACTACCGCAGCAACGATGGCGACGATCGTGTACAGCATGAGCGGGCTGCCGGATCCGCCCGAACCGCGCGTTCCGGCTCGGTTCAGGGCGCGGTTCGCCTCGCGGCTCCGCAGACGCTGCTGACGGGCCGAGCGGCGGGTCGTCGGCGGCTGGGCGCTGCCGGCAGTTGAACGCTCGCCCGGAGCTTTGGATGTCATTGCGTTTTCCCTCGTGTGTTTGTGGTTGGTTGGGGAAAATTCAGTCGAGTTCGTCTATGGGTACTGAATTTGGGTTTGGTGTGTGAAGGTAGACCCAAAGGGCTACGACAAACCTGAGAAGGAGCGAGATCCCATAGGACTCGCACCAGATGCAGACCTTCTTGATGAGAACGATCTGCGCGAACTGGAACCAGCCCTCGAAGAGAACGCCCACCAGAGACAGGCCGTAGTGCAGCAGCAGGAGCTTGTAGTTGTTAGTGCGCCACCAGGCAATCGCCAGGACGAACAGCGTGAGCGAGAGGAACACGCCGTATACGGCCACGGGGATGCCGGCAAAGGGCCGCGAGTACACACTATTCGCAACGGCATTGCAGTCGAAGATCCCGGCCTTGCCGCAAAGCAGCGGGTGGTTCTGAAGCTCCTCGACCGACAGGTATGACGCAATCCCCAGCCCGATCAGGTCCAGAAATGCCAGGACTAGCCCCGGGTGGATGCTCCTGATCCGGCGCCAAAGTGACGGCGGCGCAGCCGGGACCGGCACGCCTGCTGGCGGCGATTTGCGCGCCTCGGCTCTGGTGGTGCTCTTTGCCATTACTCCTGCCTTGTTCTGGTGCCGGTCACGGACCAATTCGGCCCGATCTCACCCGCAGGCGCACCGGCCGAAGCGTCCGGATATGGTACTCGACATCGGTTAGCCGGGAGCTACTCCGCCTCGGCCGGAGCGCGCGTCTGGCATGTCGGGCAGAGCCCGAACAGCTCGACTCGATGGCGGTCGATCCGATAGCCGGTCCGACCGGCGACCTCGGCCAGAATCGGCGCCATGCCCAGGCGATTGAGATCGACCGAGCGCTGGCAGCCGGTGCAGACCAGATGGTGATGATGTTGGCCGATGTCGCACCGAACGTAGGAGTGGTTGCCATCGGGCAAGTCCAGCCGCTCCACGGCACCGAGATCGACGAGAACCTCGAGCGTGCGGAAGATGGTTGCCCGGGCGGCCCCGGTGCGGCGACGTTTGGCGTCGGCGATGAGATCCGAGCTGTCGAAGGTTCCGTCTCGCGAGAAGATCAGATCGATCACGGCCCGCCGCGAGCCGGTCATCCGGTGGCCGGCCTCGGCCATGGCGGCGACAACATCTTGGGGACTCGTACCTCGGCCCGCCTCTGGGCTCACGCGGCGATGCTCAAGCTGCCGCGCGAATCCCGCGCCGGGAGGCCTATCATGGGTTCATGACCATGGGAGCCGATTCCAATTCCGATTCCGCCTCCGAGCATCCGCACAGCCATGATGAACTGTGCGGCCACGCCATCGTCCGCCACGGTGAGCACCAGGACTTCCTCCACGACGGGCATCTCCACCATCAGGCCAGCGATTCCATCCAGGACTGCGACGACTGTCCGGACGACATCCACCAGGCGCACGCCGGCCACATGCACGTCCACGGACCGTGTTGCGGGCACCCTGCCGTGAACCACGCCGGGCACGTCGACTATGTCCACGGCCAGCATCGCCACAGCCAGCACGAACAGCACTACGACGAGCACTGACGTCAACCCTGGCCGCCGGGGCCGGGCCGCGGCGTATCGACTACCTGCGGCTGCCCGTGCGCCCTCTCGGCGACCACAAACCGCCCCGCATGCTCGGGATGAGCGTCGCGGATAACGATCCCAAAAGTGTCGAGCAGCCGATCGGGAGTGAGCACTTCACGACCCGGTCCTAGGGCAACGACACGCCCGGCCAGCAGCATCACCTGGTCGTACTCGATCGCCTCGCTGATATCGTGCGTGGCCGTGACCAGAGCCGCTCCCCGCTCCAGCTCGGCGGCGAACGCCTGCAGGTAGATCTCCCGCCCGCCCGCGTCGAGACCGGCAGTGGGCTCGTCAAGAACGATCATGTCGGCGCGCCGGGCCAGCACCTGAGCCAGATAGACGCGCTGCTGCTGACCGCCCGAAAGCGATCGGAGCGGCTGGCGGGCCAGGCTCCAGACGCCCATCGTCCGCATTCCGGACTCAACCAGATCATGGTCCTCGTGAGTAAATGGGCGAACCAGTCCGCGGGCGGGGTAGCGGGCCATCCGAACGACGTCGATGGCGCGCAGCGGCAGGATGAAGCCGGCAGCGTGAGCCTGGCTGAGATACGCCATACGCCTGCCGCTGGAACCCGGTGGCCGGCCGAAAGTCTCGAGAATGCCGGAGACCGAAGCGAGCAGACCAACGATCGACTTCAGGAGCGTCGACTTGCCCGAGCCATTGGTGCCGACGAGGGCGATGGAGGTCTGCGCCCGGACCAGCAGATTGATGCCGGCCACGACCGGACGGCGTCCGTAGCCGACGGCCAGGTCGACCGCCCGGATGGGTGGATCGACCGCGGCAGTCGGCTGTTCGATCATCTCGGCCGTCGCAGCAATCGCGAGCGTCACCGGCGTCACCGGGGTCACGCCTGGACCTCCGCCGTCGCATCGCCCCTGAGGCGCAGCGCGCCGCGCACATTCACGGTCGTCAGGACCAAGAAGAAGATCGCCGTGGCAACAAGAACGATAGTTGCCCCGGCCGCAGTGTCGAAGTTGTAGCTGATCAACAGGCCCAGGTAGGTCGACAACGATCCGATGACGACACCTCCGGCCATCATCGTCGGCAGGCGGCTGGCAATGAGCGCGCCGCTGGCCGCCGGCGCGAGCAGCATTCCAAACACAAGCAGCGTGCCGACGCTTTGGAACGAGACGACCACCGTGAGCGCCACCAGAAACAGCATCAAGGCGTGATACCGGCGGGCCGAGAAGCCGGAGACCTGAGCCTGCTCGGGATCGAAACAGAGGAGCAGGAACGGCCTGGCACAGATGAAAGTGATGGCGGCCACTGCGATAGTGGCGATAGCCTGGATCGCCAGGTCTTGCTCCGAAACTCCCAGGATCTGGCCGAATAGGATGGCGATGAGATCGCCCGCGAAGCTGGCCGACTGAGACACCATGACTACGCCGAGAGCCAGCATCCCAACGAAGAGCAAGCCGATGGCGCTGTCCGACGAGAGCTTGGAGCGCTGAGTCACCAGACTCACGCCACCGATCATGACGGCTGCGCCGACCGCCGCTCCAGCGATTCCCGGCAAGCCGAGGAGCAACGCCGCGGCCACACCGGGAAGCACGCCGTGGGCCAGAGCATCGCCTATGAAGGCAAGCCCGCGCAGCACGACGAACGTGCCCACGATCGCACAGCCCACCGAGACCAGGATCCCGGCCGCAAGGGCGCGCAGCATGAACTCGTTCTGGATGAACGGATCGACGAGAGGGCCCAGGGATAGCTCCTTGTCAGAGTTCCACGACTCGAAAAGCCTACTTCAGGTTGGAAGCAATCAGGTTGGCGATATCGGTCATGAACGTGAAGTAAGAGCCGTCCGATGGCAGCGCATGGGTGGTCAGTTCCACCACCTTTGCTCCGGTGTCCTTGCCGACCGCCTCGGCAATCGAGGAGGATGTGCCCAACTCGGTGAAGATCGCCTTGGCCCCAGCACTCCGGATCTTGGCTTCGAGCGTCGCCAGGTCCGACGACGAAGTTTCTGCCTGGGTCGTCAGGCTGGGAACGATGGCGCCGATAAGCTTGAAGCCGTAGCGGGCGGCGAAGTAGCCGAGAGACTCGTGGCCGGTGACGAGCTGGCGCTGGCCTTGAGGAATGACGGAGAGCGTCGCCGTGAGCTGCTCATTAAGCTGGGTGAGGCGACTCTCCAGGTCAGTTGCGCGCGAGGAGACATCGATCCCAAGATCGGCCTTCAGCTCGGTCGCCAGCGCCGAAACCACGTCCTTCATCGCCAGCGGATCCATCCAGAGGTGCGGGTCGGACGCGCCCTGGGCTTGATCCGGATCGGCCGTACCGATTCCCTCGCCCTGGCCAACGTGTCTGACCGTGATGTGATCCGCCGCGATGAAGCGCCGGACGCCGGCCTGCTGAGCCTGGTCGAAGGCCTTGCCCATGCCACCTTCGAGGTTCAGCCCGTTCTCGACGAGCAGATCCGCCTTGGTCAGCTTCTCAATGTCCTTTGCCGAAGGCGACCACTCGTGGGGATCCGCGCCGTTGGGCATGAGGACGGTCACATCGGCGGCATCGCCGACGAGATCCCTTACGACGGAACCCAGGATCGTGTACGTCACGACCACGCTCTTCTTGCCCGAATTGGAACTGCTCCCGGACGAGCAGGCGCCACCGACCAGGACCAGCCCGGTCATAGCGACGGCCACGATAGCGCGACCAAGTCTCGATTGGCCTGGTCTTGGATAGGTCGGATCGGTTCTGCACATTGATGACATCCTCGTAGGCGCGCACGGCCAGCCCGAATGCGCCTGGACAGTGTACCGCGCGCCGCCGACCTTGTCGAGACTCAGTCTCATTATCCGCATCGGGCTGACCGGCGCGAGCAACGAGAAGCAGGTCGGCAGAACGCGGCCTCATCCGTCGCATCTCCAGATCGCGGAGTCGATCGAGCCCGGGCTACGCCCCCGCGTGCGCCGTCAGGAACTCGTCCAGTTCCTTGGCAGTCGGCATCCCCTCGCGGGCTCCGGAATGAGTGGTTGCCAGAGCGCTTCCCGCAACGGCACGCCTGACCGCTTCTGCGAGGGGCCGACCCTCGGCCAGGGCCGCCGCCAGGGCGCCGCAGAAGGCGTCGCCGGCGCCGGTGCTGTCCACGGTGGCGACCTCGTCCGCGGGAACCTCCCAGACCTTGATGGAACCGACGGCCAACTCTGGCGCCGGGATGCGGACCGGCTGCGCTGCAACGGCGGCCACTGGTTCCGGCATCGGCACGTCGGAGAAGGCTGGGGTGGGGAAGATATCGACGGCAGGTTCGGCCGGAGTCGAGGCCGCAGCGAGCGCCATCGCGGGCACTTCGGCCGCGGGCGGCGCAACCGCCGCTCCGGCGTCGTCGCAACCGGCGTTCGGATCGGGGCCCAGCAACCGACCCGCAACGGTGCCGTCCAAACCGGAACCGACGCGCTCCAGAACCACCACGCCGGCGGCCCCGAGGGTCACGATGACCGCCTTGCGGACGCCCGGTCCCTCGGGCCCCGGCTCCAGCAGTGAGCGCGCCCTGACGGCGGCGTCCGTACTTGCCGAATCGAGCCGTCGGCCGGTTCGTCGGGCTTCCGTCTGGAGTAGCGTCGCCAGCTCGGTCCGGTTCGGCGTCACGATGTCCGCCAGACCGAATATCGCCCGGTCGATCCCGATCGCCGGCGCCGGATTCAACACCGTGGTTGCGCCGGCGGCATGGCCGCATATCAGCGCCTCGCGCACCACGTGGAGCGGCACTTCGTTGCATACGAGCATCACGTCGCCGTTCAGCGGGCCGAGCCGGGACAGGCAGTCGCGGACATAGCCGGTCTCGATGGCGCCGTTCGCCCCGGGCACAACCGCGATCTCGTTCTCGCCTGTCGCGTCCACCAGGATGAGAGCCATGCCGGTCGACTGGCCCGGCAGCGAGGCGACCATCGAGACATCGACGCGTTCCGTCGTCAACGCCCGGCGGGCTTCCTTCTCGAACGTGTCGTCGCCAACAGCACCGATGAAGAGCGTGGGCCGGCGCAGGCGGGCGGCCGCAACCGCCTGATTTCCGCCCTTGCCGCCATGGTGGCGCTCATACGTTCCGCCCGTGACCGTCTCGCCCGGGTGGGGCAGATGGGGCACGCGCGCGACCAGGTCGATGTTGACCGAGCCGACCACGATGACGCGGCCGCTCATGCTCGTGCCTCCTAGGTGTTGCGGCGCCGGACTCGTGGCGCCTTCCCTCGTGATTGTGCGTCACTCACCGCCGCTTGGCACGGCCGTTGTGACACCGCTGCCGCCTAAACCGGGGCGGCCGCCCACATACATATGTTCCGATCCTGACAGACGGCGCGACTAGCTTTCGGACCAGAAGCGGAGGTGAGCGTCTTGAGTTGGGGTGTGGCGGAGGAAATGGGCAACAACTTCGAGGGTGTCGGCGAGTCGAGGCTGGTGCTGGTCGTGGACGACGACGCCTGGGTGATGGCCGCCAAAGGCCGCGTCAACTGTCTCGGACGATGCCTACTCGTTTGTCTCGTTTGTCTGTCGCCGGCCTTGAGCGCGGGTGTGCATGCGTATACAGACGGGGCCGCGAGCGATCCCGCGGCCCCGTCTGTGTTCAGCTTAGATCCGGCGGCGCGCCGGCTACGAATGAAGCGCTAGGCGTTTCGCCTCTGGCGGAGCCCAACAGCCATGAGAGTGCCGAAGCAGGCGAAGAGCCCGAGGATAAGGAGCGGGCCTTCGCCACCTGGAGCAGAGTCAGGCCTCGCGCCGGTACTCGTGGGCGGCGGAGTCGCATTCTTGACGGAAGGCGCAGCGGTGACACCCTCAATGGTCTCGAACGGGGTCGGTGAAGGGGTGGGAGCGACCGTCGGGGCGATGGTCGGCGTCGGTGCCAGGGTCGGCGTTGGCGCCAGGGTCGGCGTTGGCGCCAGAGTCGGCGTTGGCGCCAGAGTCGGCGTTGGGGCGATGGTCGGCGTCGGTGCTGGCGCGGCGACCACCTGAACGCTGCCGGAGCCATCCGAGCAGCCGGGGTCGAGCATCCCCGCGTTGGCCCGGACGGTCGGGGTCACCACGGGGAAGATAAGGCAGCCCTCGGCCACGGCGGTAGATGTCGTGCCGATATCCCCGACGGCAGGCGTGGCGTTGCCGGTCAGCGTGAAGACCAGAACCTGGCCACCATCCGTTGCGCCAACACTAATCGGGCTGGGCGTACCGGTGAAATGGTCGACGACGCAGTCGCTGAGACTGACCGAACCTGGGCAACTAAAGCCGGTGAGGTCGAACCAGTTCGGCAACGCGGTCACGAGAAGGGCCGAGTAGTCGGTGACCTCGGCGCCGTTGACGAAGGTCATCGTCACGGTGAGCGTCAGGGGAGTAGAGACGCCTCCGACTACGGTCGGATGGCTCCACTGGACCTGCGTCTCAACAGTGTCGAGATAGGTTTGGAAGCCGAAGTCGTTGTCCCAGACGGTCAATGGACCCCAGGCTGGGCCCGAGGTGCTGTCCCCTAACGACAGTGCGGAGCCGCCGGCGTACTCGTTGCCCCAGTTGCTGTAGAACGCCACGTTGGTCGAAGCGAACTTGATCGCGTACTTTGTTCCGGCCACCACGCCGACCGGCACAGACAGCGGGAAGTTGAGCCAGGTCGGCTCACTGCCGGTTGCGGTGGCGCCGCCCCAGGCCAGGACGGCACTGTCGTTCGGCATTCCGGATCCGTCCACATTTTCGAGCCACAGGCTGACCCATCCCGACCCATCTATCCCCACTTTGAGGTCGATCGCGGTCATCAACCCCGTCTTATCCGCGGTGAATGTCTGAGCCATGGTCTGGCCGCTCGACCAGTTCGAGATGGCGTCATGCGATATGTCGAGCGTCGCCGGCGACGAAGCCAGACTCGACCCGGGTAGAAGCCCAACTAGAAACAGTGCCGCGATGGCGACCGAAAGACGACGTTTCATGAGATAGACCCCTACTCCTGACGGTACGGTGGGACAGTATTCGCCCACGGATACGGAAAGTGTAGTACTCAGGTATAGAGGGGGTCAGAGGGGATACGGGGATCGTCGCGCTCCGGGACACGAGTGTCGCCAAATTGACACTGAGAGCCGGCCTCAGTGGCGAGGCGCCCTACTTTGCGCCGTTTGCCATTGCCGCGGACCCATCGACCAGACCTGCCAGCATGAGTGCGGAGCAGAGGGCAAGCGCGAGTCTCTTCGCCAGGGCGTCCCTTCTCGCAAAGGAGTAGCGAATAGGTGTCGGAATCCTTTGCCGAAGCCGAGGCGGCTCGCCCGGCGGCGCAGCTCGACAATCAAACGGGCGCTCGGTACGCTCCCGGTCAGGGCAGGAGACGCCTCCTGCAGAGGACTTTCACCTCCGGGCTGCCGCCCATGCCGGGCGTACAAAAAAGCCCCGTCCGGGCGGGGACGGGGCAGGAAAGTGCGCGAGTGGCGGGCTCGACCGGATTCGAACCGGCGATCTCCAGCGTGACAGGCTGGCATGTTAGGCCGCTACACCACGAGCCCGCGCCGACGGCGAAGGATAGCAGGTGGTGGCGTGGCTGTCCCGGCCGTGTGTCCCGGCCGTCGCTGTCCCGGCCGTCGCTGTCCCGGCCGTCGCTGTCCCGGCCGAGTCTCGTTGGTCTGTGAATCTGTCGGTGCCACCTGCTCAGTGAATTTGTCAGTCTCCAGGTATGGAGACCATCGGGTGCGGCGGATTCCAGTCAACGTCGCAACAAAGACGGTGTTTCGGGGAATATAGCCATCCGGTCGGCCCGCCTGGTGGGCATATCGGACGCCACTACCGACTCGTCGGCCTGCGCCACGTCCAACCCGCCCAGATCGAGGGTCGTCTTCTGCAAAGATGACCCACCTGGGTCCGGAATTGCCCGGACGCTGGGCAGGATCGACCTTCGCATGGCCGATTGCCGGTCGAAGATGTCGGTTGTGCCCACCACGCGGGCGGCGCCACCCCCGTAGCGGGCAGGTGGTCGGAGATGCCCCGCCATCCGGGCGCCCGAGGCAGCAGCCATCAGCTGCGCGCCGGTCTCGCCCCGCCATCCGGGCGCCCGAGGCAGCAGCCATCAGCTGCACGCCGGGCTCGCCCCGCCATCCGGGCGCCCGAGGCAGCAGCCATCAGCTGCGCGC
>OCZT010001571.1_pt1 | contig 23636 bp, 22 predicted proteins | sample 1539031 | NCBI WGS metagenome assembly OCZT01 (sample SAMEA3539308, study PRJEB22396) | soil metagenome | biome: tundra; feature: field; material: soil | place: USA | collected 2010-05 | depth 0.15 m | reverse complement strand
ACAATGACGGCCTATGATATAGAACTTACTGCTCAGAAAGCTAAAGATAAATACCATCTGGCAAAACCAAGGATTATTACTGATAATGGCTCTCAGAAAGCAAGACTTCATGCTGCTCTTAATTACCTTACTCCGGAAGACTACTTGTTTGGAAGAAAGGAGGATAAATTAAAAGCAAGGGAATTTAAGCTTGAAAAAGCAGAACAGGATAGATCAAATTATTGGAACTCTATAAATGAAGCAGCTTAATATAAAAGTAAATTTAAATAACAATGTTTTTTTCAAAATAGTATCTTTTCCCTTGAAGCATTACAAAACCTTTGAGTTTACCAAAGTATTCTATTTATTAGTAATATTCTTTTGGTTTTGTAACTTCGCTGGCTCAGTTCTTTTTATTGACGTTCCATATACTGCATCTGGGGGTAATTTATGGTTGAGTGCATTGTTAAATGAGTCGTTGTTTGATATTTTGCCTTCTTTAAATCAAATTTCAATGATCCTGTTATCTTTCTACCTTATATTCAAATTCAAAGCCCATCGTTCAATTAATAAAAAATACTCATACATATTCTGGTTCTCAATCTTTGTTGTATTTCTATATTTAATTAATCCAAATAACGAACTTCCTTCCTTGCTGGTATTGATAAGTCATCCTGTAAGACCATTCTATTTTTTCTTATTGCTTTTGTATTCATTACTATTTTTAAATGAGAATATTTTTAGTAGAATCATATATAATATTTTCGCAATTGGACTTTATTTCTGTGTAATATTCTGTAGCTACTATTTTGTTAACTTTATATTAGGTGCGGGCGTAGTATATGATATGATACCCCGGGTGTTATTACAGCATGATGTGCTTTTATGGGTTATGTATTTTGAAATATTGTCTGTCTTATTATATTTGATATCTGGTAAAAAGAAATATTTACTTATTGCGATATATTTGTTCGTTATAATATCATTTTCATTTGTCAGAACTCCATTGTTGCTCATGATTATTACTAATTTAATAATTGTCGTTCTGTATCTGTCAACACATAAAAAAATATCAGCTACTCTGGTTTATTCTTTTATATCTATTCTTATTTTAGGAAGTGGCTATATCTATTTATCCTCAAAAGGAATTTTTGATATTAATGTCTATATAGATAGATATTTAGGAGCATTCAGTTATTTTATCCCTCAAGTTACGGGTAAGATGATCAATACAGATAGCGGTCATATGCTTGAATCAATAAGTCTGACAAATTTGTTTTTTGCCAGGTGGGATACAATGTTTTGGGGGGTTGGAATTGGTCAGTATTTAGCTAATGTGTCTGGGGCGACAGCAGGTTTTGCGCCGCATAATATTTTTGTTTATAGTTGGTTAGAATATGGTTTGTTTATGACTTTCTATCTATTGTATTTTGTGTTCTGGTCATTAAAGAAATTTATTTCTTATATATTTTTAAAACCCAGGAATATTTATTATCAATTATTCTTAGCCTCAATTATGTTTACATTATTTGTAACTTTATGTTCCGGCTGGACAACTAATCAGGTTAAATTCGTAATGACTGATTTAATATTTTCCTCTCAGTTTATATTTTTAGTCATATCAGTTAAACTTTCCAAAGAAGGATTTGAATTTATTAAATTAAAATTAGTTAATGGAAATTAATCCTCTTGTAAGCGTGCTAATGCCGGTTTATAATGCCGAGCATTATTTAAATGAATCGATTGAAAGCGTTTTAAATCAGGATTTTAAGGATTTTGAATTTATTTTAATTAACGATGGTTCTTCCGACAAAAGTGAAGAAATAATTAAATCATATAGGGATAAAAGAATTAAGTATATTTATCATGAAAATAGAGGAATAGCAGCTTCTCTAAATATTGGAATTAATATAACCTTAGGAAAATATATAGCCCGGATGGATGCTGATGATATTTCTTATCCGGAACGGTTAAAAACTCAGTATGAGTTTCTTGAGTTAAATAACAATTGTGTGGTTGTTGGTTCCAATGCAGACATTATTGATAAAGATGGAATTTACTTATATACATCTAAACAACCAACAAGTTGGCAAGAAATTAAGGAATTATTACCAGGTACTCCTTTTTTTCATAGTTCTACAATGATAAGAGTTGGACCATTAAAAGATATTAATGGATATATTGAAGGAAGCAAACATTATTATGAAGACATTGTATTATGGAATAGAATTGTTAAATATGGGGAATTTTGGAACATTACAAAACCTTTGATCAAATATAGACTTGTCTCTTCCGCATTTTCTAATTTATCTTTTTTGAATGAAAAAAAAGAAAAATTTAGTATTTCACTACAGATTGCTCAAAAAGGCTTTATTGATGAAAATGATAAGAAGAAGATTGATTCATTTACATCTCCTAAATCAAAAAGAATACTAAACAGTGAATACTACCTTTGTATTGGTAAAATATTTATTGAAAAAAATTTTAATAGGTTTCAAGCCATTAAAAATCTTTTTTTATCATTATTATACTATCCTATAAATCGTACTTCTTGGTTTAATCTATTTTTGTGTTTTCTTCCCTATAGTTTAATTTGTGAATGGAAACAAAATAGAAATAAACAGTATACTAAAATCTACATTTAATTTAATAATCCTAATAATATATGAATACATCCAAAGGAATAGAAATATTTAAAAAGTTGTTAAAAATGTTTTTATGCCAAATAACAAATCATTTAACATATAAAATGCATTATGGACTTAGTAAAGGGTTGAAAAGAAAAGGAGGATTTGGATTTATTCCTAAAATAATGGAAATATCTAAAGAAGAAATGTTTTATACAAATTATAATTTTAAAAATAAAGTTGTATATGATATAGGGGCGAACAATGGGCTTGTTACACTCTATTTTGCACGTGCAGTTGAATCAAATGGTAAGGTATTATCTTTTGAACCTAATCCCTATCTTTTTAAGATTCTTCAAAATAATATTAAAGCAAATTTATTTCAGAATGTATTGTCATATAATTTAGCTATAGGTTGTGAAGATAAAAAAGATTATCTAATATATGACCCTTACAATGCGGCAACAGGTAGTCTAAATGAAAAAATCAAATCATCAATTGCTAATCAAATATTTTCGAAAAAAATTCAAATTAATATAACTTCTTTAGATAAGTTAATAAGTACTGAAAATATTCCAGGACCAGAATTTGTAAAGATAGATGTTGAAGGATATGAGTATGAAGTTCTTTGTGGTATGCAAAAAACAATTGAAACTAGGAGACCTGAATTATTTATCGAAATACATGGTTCTACTGATGAAGATAAATACCAAAATATCAAATTAATAACTGAATATTTAATTAAAAATGCATACAGTGTTGAACATATCGAAACAGGTAATATTATTAACGAATCGAATTTTAGTGCTGCAATGCGAGGTCATATATATTGCAGGTGTTAATTAGTTTAGTTAACAACTAATATTAAAAATAATAATGACAAAAATATTGTTTATAATTAATGATTTAATGCTTGCCGGAGCTCAAAGACAATTGCTTCAAATCCTCAAAAATTTGGATAAAACAAAATATGAATCTTATGTTTTATGTTTTTCTAAATTAGATGTTGAGATGCAGGAAATCAAAACCTATTCAAAGGAGATATTCTATTTATCACGTCGTTTTAGATGGGATCTTTCTTTAATATTAAAGATAAGGAGATTGATTAAACAAAATAAAATAGAAATAGTACATACACATCTTTTCATGGGCACATTTTATGGTGTGGTTTCAGCTAAAATTGCTGATGTAAGTGTTGTTAATCAGTATATACATAATGTGAAAGAAGACAAACTGTATCGTTTGTTATTAATGAAGATATTGTTTCACTTTTCTGATAGAATTTTTGCCAGTAGTGTGTGTGGATTAAATTATTTTAATTTATCAGGTACAAAAAAGGCTACAGTTATCAATAATATGGTTACACTTTCAGAATCTGAAACTGAGATAACATTAAAAAAAAATATAATTAAATCTCAATCCCGGTTTATAGTAGGAATGGTTGCAAACTTATCTAAGTGGAAAGATTACCCTACATATTTTAAAATGGCTGAATTGGTCTTAAAGAGCTATCCTGATACAAATTTTTTATGTGTCGGAGACGGTGAATTCAAGGAGAGATATTATAAAATAGTTCAAGATTTAAAAATTAGCAGTCACATAATATTTATGGGCCAGATAAGCAATATATATGATATTATAAATCAAATAGACGTAGGAATTCTGTTTTCTTATGAAAAACATAGCGAAGCACAATCTTTTGCAATAGGGGAATATATGATGATGGGTAAGCCTGTGATAGCATCAAAGGTTGGTGGTATTGTTGAAATTGTGGAACATGAAAAAACCGGTTATTTAGTGCAGCCGGGAGATTATAAAAGTGCAGCAGCCTATTTAATTGAATTAATGAAAAATACTGAACTAAGAAAAAAACTTGGAGATGCAGGGAAAGAAACTATTTATGAAAAATTTAATTCAGAAAAAATAATCAGGAAAATAGAAAATATTTATGACGAGCTTGTCAACTGATTATTATGAAAAAAATTCTATTAATAACTGCATTTATGCCCTCTAGATTTTCGGGTGGGGCTATATTTACATTGAATTTATTAAACGATCTTAGCAGAGATTATTATATTGATGTATTAGTAATAACAAGAGAGAAAATAAAAAGTATTCAAAATTATGAGAAAAATATAACTGTTATTTATATAAATAAATTTTGGGTATTATTTAAAATAGTATTTTTCTTTTTCTTAAATCCTTTATTTATTAATCGATTCTCTCTTAAAATATTGTTATATATAAAAAAATGTATAAAGCAAAATAATTACGATCTTATTTATTTCGATTATAGCCAGGTATTCCTTTACTCGCTTTTTTTTAAACTATCCAATAAAGTTCTTAATTATCATGACGTAATTGTACAGAAATTTTTAAGAGAAAAATTTCCTTTATCAATTTTATCAATACCCTCATATATATTTGAACTATTATTTTCTATGCAAAAGAACACATATTTTATAACACCGACTGAAAAGGATTCTTTACTTCTTAAAAAATTTTATAATCAAAATTCGAAACATATAAATCATTATCTTAATGATTATATACTATCGTTAAATAATATCACTTTAAGTAATGAAAATTATTTTGTTTTCTTTGGGGATTGGAGTCGGAGCGAAAATGAAGAGGGATTGATATGGTTTCTTCAAAATATTAAAAATTATGAAATTAGCGATCACAAATTCTTAATAATAGGAAAAGATTTAAATGCTAAATTAAAAGTTAAGCTACCACAATTAAAAAATATTGAATATTTGGGATTTGTTGATAACCCTTATGATATTATCTCAAAAGCTACCGCAATTATAGCACCTGTTTTTAGAGGAGCAGGCATTAAAATTAAAGTTGTAGAATCTTTGGCATGCGGTACACCCGTTTTAGGTACCAGAATTGCATTTGAAGGTCTTCCCGTAGGTTTTGAAAAATATCTGGTATTATGTGAATCAATTGAAGATTATTTTTCCAGCATAAAATCTTTTTCCCTGAGTAATATGGAAAAAAATGAACTAAGGGAAAATTTCATAAAAATATTTAACCAAAATACTGCTGGTTCTTATATTCGAAATATATTAACTAAAAATTAATTTATCATTGCAAATAAACATAACTGTTTCACTGAAATAGTATGGAAAAACAGCTATTATTTAATGAAATGAATTTACTATTAAATAGTTTGGGATTTTCTTTGTTAACTCCGGTTGGTTTTAATATTGGGAAGGAAAATAAAATAATTGAAATTGATGCATTATTTAAAAAACAGAGTTTATAGTATGATATGGGAAGAATAATAATAACCGGTGGTTCCGGATTTATTGGGACGAATGCTGTCGAATATTTCTATTCAAAAGGATATAAAGTTCTAAATATTGATATTAAAAAGCCGCAGAATAAACTTCATAATCAATTCTTGGTCGATTGTGATATCCGTAATAGGGAAAAATACATAGATAGTTGTAAAAAGTTTGACCCTGATTATTTTCTACACTTAGCTGCAAGAACGGACCTTAAAGAAAATAATAATTTAAGTGGTTATGACTCAAATATTTTGGGCGTTGAGAATACAATTGATGTAATCAATAAATGTGAAAATATTAAAAGAGTCATTTTTGCGTCTAGTAGGATGGTTTGTAAAATTGGTTATACACCCCGAAATAGTGATGATTATTGTCCCCCAAACTTATATGGCGAGAGTAAGGTCAAAGGTGAAATTCTTATCAAGACGTCAAAAATAAATCCTGAGTGGATCATAGTAAGACCAACTTCTATTTGGGGTCCTTGGTTTGATTCGCCATACAAAACTTTTTTTACAATTATTCAAAAAAGATTCTATTTTCATCCAGGCAAGTATAACCCCCCAAAATCATTTGGTTTTGTTGGTAATTCTGTATATCAGTTAAGTAAATTACTTAATTATAACTCGACCTCAATTGGGGGAAAAGTAATTTATTTATGTGATTACCCCCCATTATATTTGAAAGAATGGGTAAGATTGATTCAGGAAGAGATGAATATTTCATTTATTCCTTCTTTTCCTTATCCATTAATACAAATAGCTGCAAAAATTGGCGATGTGTTTAAGTATTTAGGTTATTATCGAACGCCGCTATCGTCTTTCAAAATAAGTAATCTAATTACTGATATGACTTATAATACTGGATTGTTAGAAGAAATATGTGGGGTTTTACCGTTTACATTGCACGATGGTGTTAAAGTTACTGTAGAATGGCTAAATAATAGTAGAATATAGTTTGATAATTTGATAAAAATGAAAATAGTAATACATGATTGTCCGGGACATCCTTTCCAGGTGCAATTAAGCAGGAGTTTAGCAAAAAAAGGGTATGAAGTAATACATATTTATTCATGCCTGGAAAAAACCAAAGGGAATCTGGTTAAGTCAAAAACTGATCCATTATCATTTAATATTATTGGAATACAAATAAGCCAACAATATAAAAAATATTCATTTATAAAAAGAAGATTTCAAGAAATAGAATACGGAAAATTATTAGCAGCTGAAATTATAAAAATAAAACCCGATGTTGTAATATCAAGTAATAATCCACTTGATTCTCAGATGTTATTAATTAAAGCTTGTGAAGCAAATAATATAAAATTTATTTTTTGGTTACAGGATATTTATAGTATTGCAATTAAAAAGGTATTAAAACAAAAATTTTTTTTCTTAGGTAGTATTATCGGCAATTACTATATATCAAAAGAAATTAAAATGCTCAAAAAAAGTCAGGCGGTTATTGCAATAACTGAAGATTTTGAACCCATCTTGAAAAAATGGGGTATAAAAAATGATAAAATTTATATTATGCCTAATTGGGCAACATTAGATGAACTTCCAAGAATTCCAAAGATAAATGAATGGTCTTTAAATAATAGCTTAAGTAATAAGATTGTGCTGTTGTACTCGGGGACATTGGGATTCAAACATAATCCCTCTATACTTTTGGAATTAGCTAAGAAATATAGAAATAATCATCTTATAGTTGTCGTAATTATATCTGAAGGGCCTGCAATTAATTGGTTAAAAAGAGAATCTAATTCATTAAATTTAAACAATATTCTTTTTTTCGATTTTCTACCGTACGAAAAATTGCCATATATTAACGGTACTGCAGATATTCTCATTTCTATATTAGAACCAAGTGCGGGTATTTATTCAGTTCCATCAAAAGTATTAACCTATCTATGTGCGGGCAGACCAATATTACTCTCGGTTCCCAAAGAAAATCTAATATCAAAAATAGTAACAACCAGTAATTCTGGTTTTGTTGCGAACCCTTCAGACATATTTGATTTTTTAAATAAATCCTCTATTTTGATTAATGATCGTTTACTTTCAACTAAAATGGGAAATAATGCAAGAAATTACGCAGAAAAGTATTTTGATATTAATACAATTACCAAACATTTTGAATATATCATAAATAATATTGGAGATTAATAGTGAAAACAGCTTTAGTATGTGGTGCCGGCGGATTTATCGGTGGACATTTAGCTAATAAATTAAAAAAAGAAGGATATTGGGTAAGAGGAGTTGATTTAAAACATAACGAACATCAGGGATTATTAGTTGATGATTTTATTATCGGCGATTTACGAGACCCCCGTTTATGCCAGGTTATTCTGGATAGACCCTTTGACGAAGTTTATCAATTAGCTGCAGATATGGGTGGGGCAGGTTATATTTTTACTGGTGAACATGATGCTGATGTAATGCATAATTCTGCGACTATTAATCTTAATATGGTTTATTATAGTCAAAAAGCTGGTGTTAAGAAAATTTTTTATTCTTCCTCTGCATGTATGTATCCGGAATTTAATCAGTTAGACCCTGATAATCCAAAATTGTCCGAAGGCTCTGCTTATCCCGCTGCACCGGATAGTGAATATGGTTGGGAAAAATTGTTTAGTGAGAGATTATTTTCTGCATACAATCGAAATTATAATTTAGATGTAAGAGTGGCAAGATTTCACAATATCTTTGGCCCTATGGGTACATGGAATGGCGGTAAAGAGAAAGCTCCTGCTGCAATGTGTAGGAAAGTTGCCGAGGCGATAGATGGAGGTGAAATAGAGATTTGGGGTGATGGAAAACAGACCCGTTCATTTCTCTATATTGATGAATGTCTTGAAGGTGTTAGAAGGTTGATGGACTCAAAAGATTTTAAGGGTCCTGTTAATATTGGCTCTGATGAAATGGTAACAATTAATAAGCTTTCTGAAATTGTAATGGAAGTAGCTGGTAAAAAACTTAATATTAAGCATATTGATGGACCTCTGGGTGTGAGAGGAAGAAATTCTGACAACAAACTTATCCGAGAAAAACTTGGGTGGTCCCCTTCGTTGTCATTAAAAGTAGGTATTTCAAAAACTTATGAGTGGATTAATGAACAAGTTAAGTCACAAAAAAAATATTAATTTGGTTAGATTATGATCTGGCGTTCATCATATCATAGAAGAATTGCGCAGGTTGTTGATTTTGGTACTGCCCTTATCAGTTTTATACTTGCCTATTATATCTCTACTTTATTACATAAAATTGAGCCATCACTATTTCCACCAGAAGCGGAAATAAGATTATCATATATCTTAATAATATTAATCCTCAGTGTAGTTTATGAAATATTATTTGATCAGCATAAGGCATACAGCTACCAACGATTTACTTCACTATTAAAAGAATATTTAATAGTAATTAAAGTATGCTTTACCGGGGCACTGATAAGCATAACTATCCTTTTTTTATTCGGTTTGAAAGACTTATCCCGTACTATTTTCATAGTTTTTTTTATTGTAAGCTTGTTGTTATTTATTGCCGAAAAGAGTTTTCTTTTTTATGCAGCCTCCTTAATAAGATTAAAGGGAAGGAACAGGAAGAGGGTTATCCTAATTGGAACAGGAACCGGTGCAAATAATTTTATTAATGTAGTTAACAATAATTTTCATTGGGGACTTGATATTGTAGGACTATTGACGGGAGACTATGAGAACATTGGGAAGGAAGTATTAGGAGTAAAGGTTCTTGATCATTATAATAATATCCAGCATATTTTAAAAACTATTAATCCGGAAGAAATAGTAATTACAATTTCAACAAAGAGATTCGATCAAGTTATAGATGTACTGGAAATATGTGAAAGGGAAGGGGTTGCGGTGCGTTTAAACTCTGATTTCTTTGGGCATATAACAAAAAATGTTACTGTTGATAATGTTTTTGGTCTGAGCATTATAAGCTTTAATATGGTAAGACAGCCGGAGTTAGAACTATTCTTTAAAAGGATTATAGATATTACCGGTTCGCTGATTGCCATTGCTTTATTTTCACCCTTCATGGTTATAGCAGCAATAGGGATCTGGATTTCGGATGGAAAACCAATCTTATATGATTGGAATGTTATAGGCATGAATAAGAAGCAGTTTAAGAGTTGGAAGTTTAGAACTATGGTCAAAGATGCTGATAAATTTAAAAAAGATCTGATGGATAAAAATGAAATGGAGGGACCCGTATTTAAAATAAAAGACGATCCCAGGATAATATCTTTTGGAAGATGGTTAAGAAAGTGGAGTATTGATGAGACCCCGCAATTGTTCAGTGTGCTAAAAGGTGATATGAGTCTTGTTGGTCCAAGACCGGCTGGTCGGCTTGAACTTGAAGGATATGAAAGCTGGCAGAGAAGAAAGCTCAGTATTAAACCGGGAATTACTTGTCTATGGCAGATAAATGGCAGGAACCTGATAAGTAATTTCGATGACTGGGTAAAGCTAGATCTTGAGTACATTGATAACTGGTCATTATTGCTTGATATTAAAATTCTTCTAAAAACAATTCCTTCAATCATTTTAGGACGTGGCGCAAGTTAAATCCTATTTTTTAACCAACCCTTTTTTCATTTAAGGTACCTTATCTAAAAACCAGTTTAATTCATCGAGGATTTATGATAGTTGTAAGATCACCGTTCCGTCTTCCATTAGGAGGTGGAGGCACCGATTTGCCTTCATATTATAAGAAACATGAAGGATTTCTTATTACTTCTGCTATAAACAAGTACATGTATGTTAATATTAACTGCCCTGCAGTAATTGATAAAATCAAAATTAATTACAGTAAAGTGGAAACAGTGAATGTTAATGAAATAAATTTGATAAAACATGAAATAGTCCGGGAGACATTAAAATATTTAAAAATATCATTTCCAATTGAGATAGGTTCAATGGCTGATTTATCAGCTGGGACTGGCATGGGCTCTTCAAGTGCTTACACTGTGGCTTTGTTGAAAGGATTAAATGCTCTGCAAAGGAGGTATATTTCTATTAAAGAGCTGGCAGAAGAAGCCTGTAAAGTGGAAATTGACCTTATCGGGAAACCTATTGGAAAGCAGGACCAGTATGCTACTGCATTTGGCGGTATTATCCAGTTGGAAATCGATAGGCTGGGCAATGTGAAAGTTACCCCTTTAAATCTGGATCATGAAGTTATTTATGAGCTCGAGAACAAATTATTAATGTTTTATACCAATATTGATAGAGATGCAAACAAAATACTGGCCGAACAGAGTGAAAAAGCTAAAGTCGACGAAAAAACTACAACAGAATCGATGCACAGGATAAAAGCAATAGGATATGAAGTTAAAAAAGCATTAATCAAAGGAGAAGTTGAGACATTCGGAAAATTAATGCATGAGCACTGGCTTGAAAAGAAGAGAATATCAAAGAAAATGAGTAGTCCGAAAATAAACAATTGGTATGAACTGGCAATACAGAATGGCGCTCTTGGAGGTAAAATAATGGGAGCTGGTGGCGGCGGATTCTTTGTCTTTTGCGTAAGTAACGGTAAGCGTAAGCATTTACGAAAAACTATGGAGACTGCTGGATTAAAATATATGGATTTCCGGTTCGATTTTGAGGGAGCAAAAGTGCTTGCCGATATTTCATCAGGGATATAGTTTGATATAAGGTTACCTTATGAAGAATATTATAATTACAGGCGTTGCTGGTTTTATTGGTTCCAACCTTGCAGACAGATTATTGAAAGAAGCTAAATATAAAATTATCGGTATAGATAATCTTGCCTACGGTGTCAAAGAACAGATACCCAAGGGAGTAGAATTTTATAAAATGGATATTCGGGATATAAACATGTATCCATTGTTTATAGATGCAGATTATGTATTTCATTTTGCTGCTAAGAACTGTATAAGCGACTGCCAGTTAGATCCTGTTGAAACTGCTGATATAAATATTCGCGGGACAGTAAATGTTTTTGAGGCGGCCAAGAGAGCTCAAGTAAAAAAAATAATATATGCAGAATCATCTGCACTCTATGAAGGTTCATCAATTCTGCCAACTCCTGAAACTGAAGCTAACCCTCAAAGCTTTTATTCAATCAGTAAATTTGCAACGATGTATTTTGCCGAAGCGTATCAAAAATATTATAACCTGAAATCAACTGCACTCCGTTACTTTTGTGTTTATGGTCCAAGACAGGATTACAGACGAACCATTCCACCGGTATTTTCTTCATTTATAATAAAATTATTGAAAGGAGAACAACCCCTTATATACGGGACAGGTGAAAAACGCAGGGATTTTATTCATGTGGATGATATTAATGATTTTCATATTCAGTGTATGGATGATAATAGAACAACAGGAAAGGTCTTTAATTTAGGCAGCGGTGAGAATTATTCTGTATATGAAATTTACAATATGATAGCTAAGATATTAAAATCAAAGGTTAAGCCGGTTTATAAACAGGATCTTCCCGGTGAAGCATTCGCAAATCTTGCGGATATTTCATTAGCAAAATCCCTTGGCTGGAGACCAAAGCTATCCCTGCAAGAAGGTCTTAAAACTTCAATCGATTTTATTAAAAACGAACTTGCAAAGGGCAATATCTGAAAACCAACAACTTTGTACTAATTTGATGAAAGCAATAATACTGGCTGCTGGTAAAGGGGAAAGATTAAAGGATATTACACAAGACTTACCTAAACCGATGATAAATTATAAAGGTAAACCTCTTCTTCAGCATAACATTGAATTATGTAAATCCTATGGCATAAAAGATATTTATATCAATTTACACCACCTACCTGCAAAAATTAAGTCATATTTCATGAATGGTGAAAACCTAGGAGTTAATATTAAATACTCATTTGAATCTGAACCCCTGGGCACCGCTGGAGCTGTAAAAAAAATTGCTTGTGATTATTGGAATAACGATTCTAATAGTGATGAGTACTTCTTTGTGATTTATGGGGATAATTTTTCAGATTACGACTTAACCTCAATTGAAAAGAAACTTAAAGACACTAATAGCCTTGCAGCAATAGCCTTTCACTTTAGACAGGATACGTCACATAGCGGTGTAGCAGAATTTGATAAGACCTGTAGAATTTTGAAATTTATTGAAAAGCCCAAACTTGGAGAATCTGAAAGCCACTGGGTAAATGCCGGTATTTACTGCCTTAAAAGAGACATATTAGATTTTATTCCCGAGGGGTTCTCTGATTTCAGCAAGGATATCTTTCCTGAATTGTTGAGGACGAACCAGGCAATTTATGGAGTTTGCAAAAAAATAGATGTCAAGGCTTTTGATACTCCCGAAATGTATAAAAAATCTTTTCGCTAATATTTCTTAATTTTTTTATGCTTAAAAACAAAAAAGCAATTATAACTGGTGCAGGACGCGGTATTGGTAGGGTAATATCAGAAAGATTCGCAAAAGAAGGTGCGTCACTTGCACTTATTTCGCGAACTGAATCAGAACTTATAGAAACCCTAGAGATTGTAAAACAATATTCTCCGGACTCTCTTTATTATGTTGCTGATATTTCTAAAGAGAATGAAGTCAAAATAGCAGTTGAGGACATTCAAGGTAAATGGGGTAATATAGATGTATTGGTTAATAATGCAGGTGTGCAAAATCCAATAGGTCCTTTTTATAAAAATAATCTTGATGAATGGAAAAGAAATATCGAAATTAACTTGTTTGGAACTTTGAATCTGACTTATTATGTGTTACGCCACATGATAAATATTAAAAAAGGAAAGATAATAAGCCTATCAGGCGGCGGTTCTACTTCTCCAAGACCTAATTTTTCAGCATATGCAGTTGCAAAAACTGGTATTGTTCGCTTTACTGAGAATCTGGCTGAAGAAGTTAGAGAATTTAATATCGATGTAAATGCAGTTGCACCTGGAGCGATAAATACGAAAATGCTGGAAGATGTTCTACAGGCAGAAAACCTGGCAGGAATCGAATATGCCGAGGCTGTAAAGAGAAAGGAAAAAGGAGGTAACAATCCTGAATTGGCAGCTGATCTTATCTGTTTTCTGGCATCCGGTCTTTCGGATGGAATAACAGGTAAACTTATAAGTGCACCTTGGGATCTCTGGAAGGAAAGTATTTATCAAAATGAATTAAGAAATAATAAAGATGTAGCGGTTTTACGACGGATTGATAACAAAATCTTTTACAAAAAAAAATGAAAATAGCAGTTATTGGGTGTGGTCTTATCGGACGCAAAAGAGCCATTGCTCTTAGCCACGATGATGAATTGGTTGCTTGCTGCGACAGCAGCAGTAAAATCGCAGAGAAATTCGCTTCTGATTTTTCCTGTACTTCTTTTACGGATTATAAAGATTTGCTAATAAATGTTAAATGTGACGCTGTTATTGTTGCAGTTGTGAATAAATTTGCAAAGGATATTGTTCTGGATTCTTTAAAATCCGGAAAGCATATCCTGGCCGAAAAACCTCTTGGCAGAAATGCAGAAGAAGCTAAAGAAATGGTGAACCTTGCACAGCGCAATTATCTTATACTCAAAACAGGATTTAATCACAGATTCCACCCTGCTCTTTGGAAAGCCAAAGAACTATTTGATTCAAAACGGATCGGTACAATATTTAATATTCGTGCAAGATATGGGCATGGAGGAAGATCAGGGATGGAAAAAGAATGGCGTTCCTCTAAAGAATTATGCGGCGGCGGCGAATTGCTTGATCAGGGTGTACATATTATCGACCTCATCCGGTGGTTTGCTGGCGAAGTAAATGAAGTATATGGCAGTGTCGAAACAAAGTTCTGGCCACTTGAAGTGGAAGACAATGCCTTTGCGTTGTTGAAAACGGAAAATAATGTTACTGCTTCTTTTCATGTAAGCTGGACCAATTGGAAAAATATATTTTCATTTGAAATTTTCGGTACTGAGGGCTATTTGAGGATTGAAGGGCTTGGCGGAAGTTATGGACCCGAAACTCTGGAATTAGGAATAAGAAATCCTGAAGGCGGAAAACCGAAAATTACATCATTTTTTTTTGATCTTGAAGATATAAGCTGGAAAAACGAATGGATTGAATTTAAATCAGCGATAAAAGAAAAAAGAGAACCGATTGGCAGCGGCCAGGATGGTCTTAGGGCTAATGAGGTTATTGAGGCAATTTATAGTTCTTCCCAATATAAAAAGGCAATAAATTTATAATGAGGAAAAGGTTCGGGATTTTAACCGGCGGCGGCGATGTACCTCCATTAAATGCAGTGATTTATTCGGCAAATAAAGCTGCAAATGAAAATAATATTGAACTTATCGGATTCAAATACGGCTGGCAGGGATTATTGAAAGAGGACTACGTTGAAATATCGAAATTAAATATTAATCCTTATATAGGCGGTACAATATTAAAATCCTCCCGTGTAAATTTGGCTAAGGTTGCTGATGGTGCGAAAAATGTGATTTCCTCTCTTGAAAAACTCAACATTGATGGGCTTATTGTTATTGGTGGAGATGACACATTATCTAATGCTTTCTATTTAACCAACTTACCAATCATTTTGATTTCTAAAACAATTGATAATGATGTCGGACTGTTTACCGAAGAAGGAATTGTGAACCATTTTACCCTCGGTTATCCTACTGCAGCTGGGAAAATTGCTTCTTATGTGAGTTTGAATGAAGGACTTCGCACTACTGCTTATTCGCATGAGAGAATAATTATTGTTGAATCTATGGGAATGCATGCCGGCTGGCTTGCTATCTCGTCAGCCTTGGGAAATCCGGATTTTATAATTATTCCTGAATTTCCGCTTAACTACGAACAATTTAAAGAAAAAGTAAAAGAAAGATATATCAGGAATAAAAATGTAATTGTAGTTATAGCAGAAGGCTCGCGATGGAATAATAATAATCATATCTCAGCAGATGAATCTGATAAGGATAGTTTCGGTCATCCCAAATTTAAAGGAGCATCCGAAGTCCTTGCAAAGAGATTAAAAGAGGATCTGAAACCATATTTCGATACAAGAAATATAAATTCTGTCAACCCCTCATACTTATATAGGTCAGGAAGACCCAATGAATTGGATTTTTCGACTGCAATTAAACTTGGCCGGGAAGCGATAAAGTATTTGAACAATAAGCCAGACCATCCGGTATTCTTAATAACCGAAAAAAGAGATGAGGATTTTATTATTGGCAGCTATAGTATTGCTAAATTAAATAATATAGAGTATTTTCATCGTTATGTTAATGATGAATTTTATAATTCTGATATTTTAAACGCAACAGATTCAGCCAGGGAATACTTGTCAACAATTAATAATGCTTTTTTAGATGAAAAATATGGATTATAATTAATTAAAAGAGAATAAAGTATGGAATTTTCGCAGCAATTTTTAAATGAAAGTATTGAATTAATAAAAAAAATTAATATCAAAGAGATTGAGGCAATGGTAGGTTTACTATCTAAAGTTAGAGAAAATGAAGGCAGGCTATTCTTTATTGGTTCAGGCGGAGGTGCCGGTCATGCGTCACATGCAGTATGCGATTTTCGGAAATTATGCAATTTTGAAGCTTATGCTCCTTATGATAATATCTCCGAATTAACTGCCAGAGTCAATGATGATGGATGGGATGTTAGTATATTAAACTGGTTAAAGGTTAGTAGGTTTAATCATAAAGATTGTATATTCGTATTTTCAGTAGGGGGTGGAAGTGCAGAAAATAATATTAGTATGAACTTAGTGAAAGTAATACAATATGCTAAAGAAATTGGGGCTAAAGTTGTCGGTATTGTTGGAAAGGATGGCGGTTTTACAAATAAAGCAGGAGATGCTGTTGTTGTTATACCAACAATAAATTCAAATCATATTACTCCTTTAACCGAAGGATTTCAAGCTGTTGTATGGCACTTATTGGTTTCTCATCCCAGGCTTCAGGTTACAACTGCTAAGTGGGAGTCAACCAAATTATTGCAATATATCAGTGTTCCCTAATTGTCATACTAAATGTTCAGGGCGTTATTAATAAATAAAATTCTTAACTTACAATACGAGCAATTTCGAAATAAGGAAATAAATGAAGCTATCATTAAAAACCAAAATATTTGCCGACGGTGCCGAAAAAGCTGGAATGCTTGAAATGTATAATAATCCATTAATTTCGGGATTCACTACTAATCCGACTTTAATGAAAAAAGCAGGAATCAAAGATTATAAAGAATTTGCTCAGGACATATTAAAATTTATTACTGATAAGCCGATTTCATTTGAAATATTCTCAGATGATTTTGATGAGATGGAAAAGCAGTCAATTGAAATTGCCAAATGGGGCAGTAATGTAATTGTAAAAATACCAATTACTAACACTAAAGCTGAATCAAGTGTGAATCTTATTAATAAATTATCTTCGAAAGGCATAAAAATAAATGCAACTGCAATGATGACAATTGATCAGGTTATATCAGTTTTACCCGGATTATCAGAAGGACCGGGCGGTTATGTCTCAATTTTTGCAGGAAGAGTCGCCGATGCAGGTGTTGATCCGGTTCCTATTATGAAAGAAATAATGAATCTACTTCAGAATTATTCCAATATAGAACTGATATGGGCCAGCCCGCGTGAATTATTTAATATAGTACAGGCTAATCAAATTGGTTGCCATATTATAACGGTAACTAACGATATATTAAAGAAATTACCAACGATTGGTAAAGATCTTAAAGAATTTTCATTAGATACAGTTAAGATGTTCTATAACGATGCTTCTGCTGCCGGATATACGATAAAGTATTCTTCAGAAAAAGTTTTATTATAACAAATTATCCCGCTCCGGGTAAACACAACTTTTAAACAATGAAAAACCCACCTTTATTTATTCTTGTCTTCTCTTTCCTCATTTTTCAATCATTTATTTCAGCCCAAACTGTATATGAGTCGATAGGGGGAGATGTTTACTTTGATTAGATTTATGAAATTTACTATATTTAAATTCATTTTATTTCAAGATTAAATTAAAAATAAATAGTCCATTTTAGGAGTAAAGAAAGTTTGAAAAAAACTTTATTCATATTATCGTTATCGCTGTTATTTCAATTTGCTGCTTTAGCGCAAAGTGATAACCTGCAAGTTGGGGGGGGGTTAAATAAAATGTTTCAACCACAAGCAGGATTTTATGATTATTCGGAACCCTCTGTAGTAAATATTAAGGTGTCGATCTGGGGATTTGTCAGGTTCCCCGGGAAGTTTGTGATTCCTTCATACAGCAATATACAGGATCTTCTTTCATATGCAGGCGGACCGACAGATGAAGCAAGGTTGGAGGAGTTAAGAATAATAAGAACAAATAGTGATTCTTCAAAAACGATCATTAATGTAAACTATAAAGATTTTTTAATGGATCCAGAGGTTAAAACTGTTAATACTTCCCAAGTCTTAAAAGCGGGAGATGTTTTATTAGTTTCAGGATCGCCAAGGTTTTACTTAAGAGATTATATCTCTACAATCTTATCGGTTGTATCAGTGCTTATTTCAGTTATAATTTTAATAAGGCAAAAATGAGTGAATTTATAGAAAATGGGTCTGACTCTGAGGAATCCGGCAGAAGTCTTAAAGATTATTTTAATCTTTTAAGAAACAACTTTATACCAGTTATTATAATAATTCTAAGCTGTTTGATTATTTCGATTATATTTGCAATAAAATCTAAGGATATATATAAATCTACAACCTCTTTAAAAATATCGAAACCAAAGGGAAATGTTTTAGAAACTTCTCTTATGCCAGATGTGCAAAGCTTTACTGATGACAGGTTTCTTGCTACAGAAATAGAAATTATGAAAAGCCGTTCAGTACGGAAAAAAGTTGCAGAAACCCTGCTTGATAGTGTAAAAGTGTATGGAAATCCGGAAAGTTTTTATGTGGTTACAGATCATTCATTCAGATCTGAAACCGAAGGAGAAAAAATATTCTCTGTTGAAAGGATTATTAACACTGTAGGAAGTTATGTAAATATTGGACAAAGAAGGGGAATGAATATTGTAGATATTTCAGTTGAAACTCCATCACCTTTTGGTTCAGCAATGCTGGCTAATATTTATGCAAATGAATACAGGGGGTTCAATCTTGAAGTAAACAGGAATCAACTTACTATGGTCAGAGAGTTCCTGCTAAAACAGGCAAAAGAAAAACAGGAAGAATTACAGATATCGGAATCTTCCTTAAGCCAATATCAGGCAAAAAATGGTATTATTGCTTTAGATGAACAGTCAAAATCGCTCATAACTCAATTAGCTACTTTTGAAGCACAAAGAGATGGGGCTAAAATTGATTTAACCGCTACAGAAAAAATGCTGGCACAGTTAAAAGATGAAATGAAACAGCAGGATCCGAAAGTGGCAGCGTATCTTGAGAGCCTTGCATCACAATCATATTTTCAGGGAATACAGGAAGAAATTGCAAAACTACAGATAAACAGAGAACTTGTTTCATCTAATAAAGGGATTGAAAATAACTCACAATTAATTAAACAGTATGATGACCAGATTGCCCTTCTGAAGAAAAATCTGAATGAAAAAACCAATACTATAAAAAAAGGGTTATTTGCAAGCAACCCGGATGCTATTAAAGATCTTACATCGAAAACCTTGGAAGCTGAGGTTAAAGAAAAAGGACTAACAAGTCAGGTTATTCAATTAAATGAACTTGTTAAGAAATATGAATTGCAGTTCAATAAATTACCTCAGACGTCTATCGGTTATGCTGAACTTGCGCGAAAAAGGGAAGCTTCCGAGAAATTATTCTCTTTACTTGAGGAAAAGTACCAGGAAGCGTTGATAAATGAACAATCGGAACCGGGGAATGTTTTTATTATTGATGAAGCTGTTAAAGAAACAGAACCTGCTAAACCGAACAGAATGTTTATTGTTCTGATTGGGCTTGGTCTTGGGATTGTTTTTAGTTTTGGGTTTGTAATAGCAAAGGACTTCTTTGATAAAACAATCAAATCTCCGGAAGATTTAGAGAAGAAGAATATTAATCTTCTTGCATGCGTGCCGGTTATTGAGAGTTTTGGTCAAAACGGAAAAACGCCTAATGAATTTATCGTTGTTGAAAAACCGGATGCTATCCCGAGTGAGGCGTTTAAGGCTTTAAGAACGAGGGTACAATTTTCAAAGATTGGTGCTGACACTTTAAAAACTATTTTGGTTACATCTCCTGCGCCGGGAGAAGGCAAGACTTTGGTCAGTGTTAATTTAGCTGGTGTTTTTGCACAGGCGGATAAGAAAACTCTCTTAATTGATGCAGATTTAAGGAAACCGAGAATCCATACTGTTTTTAAACAGATGAGGACACCGGGGCTTGTTGATTATTTCTTTGATAAGGTAACTTTTGAGGAAATTATTCATCCTACCCAATTGGAGAATATGAGCTTTATTACTACCGGTACCATTCCTCCCAATCCTTCAGAAATGTTAGCATCGAAGCGTATGCAGGAGTTTCTGCAGGAGATGAGACAAAGGTATGATGTTGTTATTCTTGACTCTGCACCTATAATGGCTGTTACAGATTCAGAAATTCTGGCAAGGATTGTGGATGCGACTATTCTTGTGGCTTCGGCGGAGTCTACTGAAATAGACCTGCTGGTTAAAGCTGACCAATTATTGAAAAATGATAATTCTCCATTTATTGGGGTGGTTCTAAATAAATTTTCGTATAAGGCAGGGTATGGGTCGTATTATAAATATTACTATTATTATGGATCTAAGAGTAAGGGAGATAAGAAAAGTATAACTTAAATCTCACCTACTTTTCGGGAGAGGCAATCAAAAATCGCAGTTTACAAATTTTGGGGAATCAATTGGGTATGATATGACTGTAAAACAACCTCTATTAGTCAGTAAAGATTTTTCTTTTCATCCATGCCCTGCATGCAGGAAAACCGGTGTTCTGAGGAAATCGAGAACAAGAAATTTGTGGGAGTATTTTCTAAAGAAGTTTCTTCAATTTGGGTTTTATCTTTGCCGCGAATGCGGCTGGAGAGGAAAAAGATTCTCCATAAAAATAATGTTATCCCTAAAACATATTGTTGCATATATTTTTATTGCGGTTATTTTTGCATGGGTAAGCTGGTGGATATTAAACTATATGTTTAAATAATTTACCCCTATTATTAGCGGCACCCCCCTTCTTTATTAAAAACTTCAACTATGAATAAAAAAATATTTGGAATAATTATTCCTTATTATAACTTATATGTTAGTTTAATATGAATGTCTTATTCCTGACTGATGATATTATTTATGTCTCTGGAGTATCAAAACACCTTTATTATTTATTGAAAGAATTTTCTAAAGATGAGAATTATAATATCTTTTTGGTTTGTCCCGGAGGGGATTTTGTAGATGAATTCAAAAAGTTAAGGATTACAGTAATCGTAAAAAAAGAAATATCTCATCATAATAGATCTTATTTAAATATTATTAAATCTGCCTGGTTCATTTACAATTTAGTTAATAAAAATAAAATCCAGATTATTCATTCCCATACTCATTATGCGGCTAATATTGCCTGGTGGACTTCAAAGCTAACAAAATCAATAACAATTCAAACGATCCATGGAATACAACCTTTCGGTGGAAGACTCCCGCATTTTATTGCAGATTATTTCATTTCAGTAAATAAAAATACTATAAATTATCTTGTTTCAATCGGGAAAGAGAAAGGGAGAATTTTCTTTATTAACCTTGGGGTACCATTTCCGGAAAAACATTTTAAGAATAGTAATGAAATAAAAATATTTTTTGCTTCAAGACTTGTTCCTGAGAAAGGGGCGGATATATATCTTGATGCAATAGCATTAGTTAGGGATAGATTAAAAGAAAAAGTTTCGTTCATTCTTGCCGGAAAGGGGGAATGCGAAAATGAATTGAAGGAGCAAATATCAAGGTTAAAGATTGATGTAAAATTCATCGGAAAAGTCAAAGACACAAATGATTATCTTAAGGACACACATATTTTTGTATTTTCTTCGAGGTATCAAACTGAAGGATTTCCACTGGCAATTGTAGAGGCGGCATTGAATGGAAATTTAATAATCACATCAGATTTTATTAGCTTAAAGGAGATATTTGAAGAGGATAAGGATTGTTTGGTTTTTTATAATAATGATCCGGCACAATTGGCAGAAAAAATTAAACTTGCAGTAGACAATTATCACGATTATTCTGAGATGATTATAAACTGTACTGAGAAGGCAAGAAAAAACTTTTCCGTGGATAAAATGGTGTTTGAATTAAAAAATATTTACCGGAATGTCAGATAATATTCCCGTTACAGTGCTGATGACTGCATATAATTGCAGCGGGTATATTCAGACCTCAATCAACAGTATACTAAAACAGAGTTATGGGAATTTTGAACTTTTAATTATTGATGACGGATCTGAAGATAACAGTGAAGCTATTATCAGATCATTGAATAGCGAAAAGATCAGGTATGTTAGATTGAAACATATCGGAAGAAGTGCAGCATTAAATTACGGACTAAAAGAAGCTAAATTTGACTGGGTAGCCCTGATGGATGCTGATGATATTGCTGTCCCCGCTAGGCTGGAAAAAGAAGTAAGATTAATTAATAAGAGCAGTAAAGATATTATTTTTTCGGATTCAGTTTTTTTTAAGAATAAAAAGATTCAATTTCTCAACATGATAAATACTGAAAAGGAAGATCTGAAAAGGAAAATTGAATTAAGAGGGCACATATGCAATTCGAGTGTTCTTTATAACAGGAATTTTATTATGGAGAATGGGGGATATAATGAGAATCTTGATTATTTTGTGGATTATGAACTTTGGGTCAGGCTTCTGAATATAGGAAATTTTGTTCATTTAAATGAGCTGTTAATTTTTATGAGAATCAGAGATAATTCTTTGAGCAAGAAAGCAGCAGAAGGACCTATTACAAAAATTTCTGTTTTCTCTGGAATGAACAAACCAATGGTAGAAAAAAGACTGGGAATAATAGGCAGCATCAGGGAATATTTGTTCAGAAAGAAGGTTAAGTTAAAGGTAAAGTATTTCTGGTGGAAATTTTGGAATTTTAAGGCTCATCGTGAACTAACAAGAAAGTTAGAGGAATTGGACCAATCGGGAACCGTTTTACATAAATGGCGATGATCAATAAAAATGGAGTACTCCATCTGCAGACAGAATTAAATAAAACCTGTGGGGTTACAAGATCTATTCTCCGGATTATTAAGAACAGTCATAACTATGAGCATCATGTAATTTCTTTAGGCGGAGATGCCCTCGATAGGTTTGAAGGATATAATTATAAAATTATACATGAAGATAGAAATTCATTTATTGGAACTATGAAGATATTTTTTACAACACTGCATTATATTAAGCGGAATAATATACGTATCATTCATGCTCACCATAGGTACTTTGACCTTCTCTCTTTTCTATTGAAAAGATTCACTCCGGTTAAAACAGTTACCACTGTGCATAGTAAAGTATATAAAAAGAAATTATTCAGCTATAAAAGTGATAAAGTAATAGTTGTAAGTAATGCAATAAAGCTGCATCTGATGGAAAATTTCAATATCAACCCTTCAGATATATATCTTATTCATAATTTTGTCGATAAGAATGAAATTAAAATCATCCAAAATAAAGAGGAAATATTTTCTGAAATCGGTCTAACGCAGGGTGCACCTCTCCTCGGTT
>OCZT010001570.1_pt1 | contig 23651 bp, 14 predicted proteins | sample 1539031 | NCBI WGS metagenome assembly OCZT01 (sample SAMEA3539308, study PRJEB22396) | soil metagenome | biome: tundra; feature: field; material: soil | place: USA | collected 2010-05 | depth 0.15 m | reverse complement strand
GAAGTTATCTCGTAGAGGTCTCGCTCTCCTTCGAAGGACTCAACGCAGAGGCGCGCCACCAGTTCGCGATTGCCGGCTTCCAGGGCGCTGGCCAGCGATGCAGCCCGCGCACTTTCGGCCACAATGAATTCACACCGCTTGGCAACTTGCTCCGGTAATTCGCTTCGCCTCGCTGCCAGAACCTCGATCGGCACCTCGCGCAAGGAACCGACGCCCAGAATGGCCGCGCCGCGCTCGCAATCGGCCCGGCGCAGAGCGTATTCCGACCCCGATAGTTGGCGAGGGCTGACCGTGTTGCATATCACCACGGAGATGCCGTCAGCGATGCGCACCGTGCGCGTGGAGAGGTCGCGGCAGTCAAGCAAAAGCGCGCATTCTGCCTCGCCCAGGCATGAAGAGTATTGGTCGAGGATTCCACAGTTCACGCCGACAAATACATTCTCGGCACGTTGACACAGCGTGGCCATTGTCTTCGCCGCCATGGTCCATCCGCCTAACTCTCGAAAGACGACTGCTGTGACGCACTCCAGAGCCGCCGACGAACTGAGGCCAGCTTCCAGCGGAACCGTGCTATGGATAACGGCATCAAATCCATCCGTTTGCAGTCCCTCGGACCGCAATACGCTGGCAACGCCCCGGATGTAATTGCTCCACTTTCTCGAGGATGTCTTTTCGATCGCATCGAGCGAGAAACAATCATCTTCATTGAGGTTGGCCGCGTGCAATTGGACAGTTCGGGTGCCATTCTTTCTTACTGCCATCCAAGTATCGCGGCTGATCGGAAGAGTGAGCACATATCCGAGGTTGTAGTCGGTGTGACTGCCCATCAAGTCGACCCGGCCTGGCGCACGTGCCCATAACTGCGGTTCAGAGCCAAACCGGTTGCGGAACAATTCCGCTACGTACTGCCGCCGTTCCACTTGCATGATTGCTCCCTAAGATTCAAGTTGACGAAATGCATCGAGCATCGCATCCACGTTTGTAACCGGGATATCGGATTGCATGCGATGCGATGGACCCAGAACCAGCCCTGTCCCTGCGGGCGCGAGCGTTCGCGCACAATCGATGGTCGCTTTGCGAACCAGCTCCGCGTCCCCTTGCGGCATCACGGACTGTGTTGAGATGCCGCCGTAGAAGCTCAATTTCTGGCCATATTCGAGCGCCAGCCAGGTATGATCCAGGACTTCGGGCTGCACCGGGTTCAGCGTCGTTAGACCGATTTCGACGAGGTCGGGAAGGATGGCCTTGATGTCGCCGTCGGAGTGAAGGATTACCGGCAAGCCCGCATCTGTGAAAGCAGAGAACATTTGAGCCAGCCGCGGCTTAATCAACTTGCGCCACGTCCGCGGGGAAAAGAGCATCGATCGCTGCGCCCCATAGTCGTCGCCGAAGTAGCCACCGTCAACACCGGCTGCGATGAATCTTTTAGCCAACCGAACTTGAATGGCGGCGATGCGGTCGAACAGTTGTTCCACCCACTCCGGCCTGTCCGCCATATCCATCAAGAGAGCATCGAATCCTCGCAGCGACCATGCGCGCTCATAAAGGCACATGCCAAAATTGGGGACTACAAAATACTCCGCACCCTGCGAAGAGATTGCCTGGTGTGCTTTTTCTAGCAGATCCTTTGCATCGGGGTCAGGCCATGCATAGCCATCCAGGTCAAGCGAATTTGCGAGCGGGGCAAACGAGTGCCAATAACCCTCGGTGCGCGTATCCCAGCCTGCGCCCCACCAGTCGTACTCGACGGAACCATCGGTATTCCTCGGCCGTGTGTACGAAAGGTCTACTCGCAATAAGTGATTGCCGAGGCGATTGTGCAATTGCGCTTCAGAGATGCCGAAGTGCTGCGCCATGCGCCGGCCCATTGCGCCTGTGAAATTGGTCTGGTAGGGCAGATGGTCAACCGGTTCGCGGCGGAGGGCCCGCCGCATGCGTTCTTTTCGCGTCAGCGAGTTCAAAGATGGGCGTACCTCAGCAGCCATAGCCGGATGGATCGTGCGGTCCTGCAAGTCATTCATACCGGTTTCCTCTTCGAGATCTGACACATAGAGGCCAGTGCTGGCCGCTGCTCCTGTGTCGCGCCCTGTCTGTCGCTCTGTTCTCAGGTTCAATCTTCCAGCTCCTGGTCGACTTGTTTCATACGATGAGCATCATGACCCGGGTTGCGATGTCACTGAGTGCGGGAAGAGTAGACGACGGGATTCAGATGGGAGGCAATGATCTCCCCGAGCTGCACGCCCGGACACCACCGCTCGGTATCCCTCACCTGATTCTTGTTCTTTGGTACGGCAAGCCGCATATCCTCGTCAATATAGATTACCGTCATCACTCTGCGAGGTTGATCCGTCGAGTTCGCGCCGGCGCGGTGGAACGTCCATCCGGCATGGAAGCTTACCTCCCCAAGTTCGAAGCCACTCTCTTCCATTTGAAACTGATTCAGAGCTTCCTTGAGGGTCAGCTCGCTATTGTCACTGATTTCCAGATTGCGGCCAACCTGAAAGCGGTGACTCTTTTCGCAAAATGCCAGCGGCCCCATCGGGAGCGGGGTTTTCTGGAGCGGCACCCACGCCGTGATCGTCTTGTCGCTGGAAACGGGCCAGTAGTACTGATCGGCGTGCCATGGCGTGATGCCGCCACCGGCCTCTTTATACAGTGCCTGATCGTGGTAGAGCCGCACCCCCGCGGTCCCCATCAGTTCGGCCGCAATGCGAGCGATGCGCCTTCCAAAAACAAACTCCTTGACGGCCTCCGATTGCGTCCATAGGTTCATTACCTGCAGAAAGGCCTTGCCATATGTATTTCTTTGATCCAAGGGAGCGGCATCGGCGGACAACTCTGCGACGCGTTCCGAGATCACGCTATCGAAGTACTGGAGAAGCTCTGAAGAAAACACGTCCTTCAGCTTGACATAGCCGTTCTCCGCATAGAAATCAATTTGCTCGGGCGTAACTAAATAAGGCGTGTCCAGTTCATTCTTGAAACTTGTCATTACGTCCATTGCTGCCCTCTATGAGTGTTAGATGGCGATTCAATATCACCGCGCTCGGCTCTCAGAATTCATCCGTAATCAAGCGTAGCAGACCGGCAGGGTATGGAGTACCCGATGGGTTCGCCGCAGCTACGACGGGCGTTTTAGAACTCGTCGTACGCGATCTGGTGCATTGGAACCTCCAGGTCCGCGAGCATTCTGGTGCACGCCTTGATCATCACCGGCGGACCGCAGAGATAGTACTCGGCGGATTCAGGGTGCGGGTGTTCCCGCAGGTATTGGTTGAGCACAACCTCATGGATGAACCCGACGTGACCCGGCCCATTGTCCTCCGGTTGCGGCGCGGAAAGAGCCAAGTGGAACGTGAAGTTGTGGTGCGTTGAGGCCAAGCCCTGAAAGTAGTCTTCGTAGAAGATCTCCTGCCGGGAGCGTGCGCCATACCAGAAGCTGACCTTACGGGCGGTCTGTTCGTTACCAAGAAGGTGCGTGAGGTGAGCGCGCAACGGAGCCATGCCGGCACCGCCGCCGATATAGATCATCTCGCGCTTGGTGGGTTTTACATGGAAATCCCCAAATGGGCCAATTGCGGAAACAGTGTCGCCGGGTTTGAGACTGAAGACATAACTGGATCCGACGCCAGGAGCACAGTCCTGACCTGGCGGCGGTGTGGCGATGCGGACGTTGAAACGGAGTGTCTGCTCTGTATGAAAGTTGCTTGCCATGGAGTAGTTGTTGCGGCGGCCTGCCTCGCGATTGCAAGCGACGAGGTCGAAGACGTGCTGAATCCGCCAGACGGTGGCAAAGGGTTCAGGAATGTCGAAGTCGCGAAAGCGGATTGCCTCGTAGGCGGGGACGTCGAGTTGAATGTAATCGCCTGGAGTGAATTCGATCTTCTCAGCAGCATCCAGCGGTTCGAGCACCAGTTCCTTGATAAATGTGGCGACGCTGCGGTTGCTCACGACGCGGAACCGGCAGGTCTTTTGCGCCCGGGCTCCAACTCCGCCGGCATGGAGGATGTTGACGTGGATTCGCTCGCCGCGCAACTCGATTGGGTACGTCGCAAGCCCGCGGCAGATGGGTGCGCGGGCCGGTGAGCCGTCAATGAGGTTGAAACGGCCGTTGTGCTTTGCGCACTCGATCATGTTGCCCACGATCAAGCCGTCGGAGAGGTGGGTGTTGCCGTGGGTGCAGACTCCATCGGTTGCGTAGAGACTGTCTGCTTCGTCGCGGTAGAGCACGTACGTCTTTTGGCCGTGGTCGAAGCGCAGTACATCGGCGTGCCGCAGTTGGCTGGCAGGACAGACATCTACCCATCCCTCCGGATCCGGATCGGCACAGGGGATGCAAGGCCGCTCGGCTACGCCCGCTTTGGGCTCGGGCAGCCGGCGCTTGACGTGATAGGCAGGGTCCTTCACCTGCCGGAGAAGCGTTGGGGCGATCTCGCGCCAGGCGGCAAAAAGGCTCGGATACGGCTCAGGGCAATCGTCTTTCACGGCCTCGTGCAACCTGTGCAGAGCATGGTAGGGCACGAGAGGGAACATGTGATGCTCCACGTGGTAGCCCATGTTCCAGTAGAAATACCGGTGAATGAAATTCATATACACAGTCCGGCAGTTGAGGCGGTGATCGAGAACGTTCTCCGCCAGGCCGGCGTGTTGGGTGAAACCATAAGTTGCCGTGAGCCAGGTGCCGAACAAATTGGTAAGGCCGACAAATAGCAAGGGAAGAATACTGCGACTATAGATGGAGAGAGCGAGAACCCCCGCATAGATGGCGACATAGATGCGCGCGCGGAGGTAAACCTTGGGAAACTCCGAAGCGGGAACGAAGGTCTTTTCTTCGGCGGCCATCCGTCCGGTTGTGTGCAGCAGGATGCGCCTGAAGTACTTGGGATACACCTTGAGGCTGAAGAACGAAAGAAAAATGGCCCATAGGTCGGGCGGACGGGGTACGGCAATTTCGGGGTCGCGGCCCACGATAATGGTGTCGCTGTGGTGCCGGTTGTGGCTCCAGCGCCAGACCGTGGCCTCGCGCAGGATCATAAACGATGAAATCTCGTAGAGGGCATCGTTCATCCAGTCCGTCTTGAACGCGGTGCCGTGCACTGACTCGTGCCAGCGCGAGTCTGACATGGTGGCGTAAAACACGGCGTAGAGTGCGTAGGGGACAATGGCCCAAAGCGAGGGCCAGAGGAAGTAGGTGGCATAGCCGCTGCCAAGAAGCAGCGCAAACCAAAGCAGAGTGTCGCGAATCGCAGGTCCATCGCGGCGCTCAAGAAGTTGGCGCATGGTTTCCCGCGGGATAGCACACTGATACCAGTCAGCCTCGGCGAGCCCTTTCTCCACGGCAAGAGTTGAGTTGACGCCGGTGAGACTGTAATCGAGCTTTAACGGGGCATTGGAAATGACGTTCACATCGCTGCTCATAAGCGTTTTGACCTCGTGAGTAGAGTCTTTAGGGCTCGAAACCTCAATGCCACCCTCTGCCTCCGATTGATCGAGAAAAGAGCCGGATGCCAGGAGGGAGCATCCGGCAGCGCGCTAATACGAGCGGGACATCCGAAGTACAGCAGACCCGAGCAGCATCGCGATCTTGAACCATTGGTCTTTCCACAACTACGCACCGGCGATCGAGATGTGCACGGCGTCTCGGGCGAATACGACACCAGTGGCCACCAGCATGGCCAAGAAAACGCACCGCGAGACCGGCCATGGATGTGTGAAGGAACTGGAGACCCTGCGCATGAGCTGTTTCTTGCTTTTGTCGTTCATCTTGCTCCGCCCCCGAGCGGAAGATTGCCTGTCTGTCCGGTGCGCGCTCCCTTACCAGCGCTCAAGCCGCTTGATAATGTCCGGCTGATCTTTCTCCTCCGCGGGAACGCAAATGAAGAGGCCGTCCGGCTCAGTTTCAGCGATGAAAAGCTCAAATTCATCCAACTGCAAATCGACCAGCACGCCCTTGCCGGCGGCCTGAATCTTTTTGATCACCGGTATCCATTGCAGAATGGGGAGATCGTCTCCGACACCTTGGACCCATTGGATGGCGTTGATTTCCGGGATGGCCAAGATTTTATCGATATGGCGGAGCACCCTTTTGCCGTCCAGGTGAAAGATGTTGTGAGTCATGTGCTGAACTTCTTTGAGGAGGAAGGGCAGGTAGAACTCGCAGAATGCCCTGGTGGACACCATGGACGTGAAGTCACAACTGGGAATATGCATTTTGCCGCGCGATGGGATATTCATCCAGGTGACGGAAAGCTGGCCGTGAGTCTTGAGCACTTCATCGTAATGGTCGAACCGCGGTAGGAAATTCTCGCCTGCTATGTCGAGCATTGCGTGAACTTTCTCCGGCGCGTCACTCAGGTCAAGACAAAGGTCCTGCTGCCCCCGCCAATCGGCAACGCAATCCAGGCTGCCATGCAAGTCGGTGTACCCAACCATAAACTTGCCGGAGCATTTCTCCAGGGCCACGCGGGTGAGTTCCTCGATGCCACGGTAGTATTCGTTGTTGCAATCGAATTTCAAGCACTTTATGTCGTCCCAATCGTGGACGCAGTGGTTCACCCAGGAGGTTACTTCGGCAAAGTCCAGTTCTGCGCCGTGGAAGGCGGCGTATACGTTGGGGCCCAGGTTGGGACTGAAGACAGGGAAGGTCTCGCCGTAGAACCTGCGCCCTTTGATGGATTCAAGGAAGGAGTCGACCTGATACTCGGCATCGAACCAGCGGGCCCTCAGGTTTGGCCACCTGCCGCCCTGGTTCTGGTGCTCGCTTGAAAACTCAGCGTTGGTCTGTGAAAAGCGGACTGGAGGACGATCGGTCGTCTCATGATTGAACCATGCCTCGATGCGTTGCATGGCTTCCTCGAAGTCAGGCTTTCCCTGTATTTCCACTGAACTCCTCCTGAATGCCGTCGCCAATGGTTCTTACTGTTGCGGATTGCCGATCATTGGTCCCTGTCCGCCATCAAGCGTCCACTTTAAGCAGGAAAGGCCCAACTTAGCGCTGCGATGCCGTCCGTTACGGGTACGTTACCGTAGACACGGGAAGAATCTATTCGTTCATCGAACCAGTTGTCAACTCGATTCCGCCAGGGAGAGAAAATTGCGCCTTCTTCAGAAGGCCACGCTAGATGAGGAGGGCATTTGAATCATCGCTGTAAATGAGGTCGATGAACATGCTCAAATTGCTTCTGAGTACGATATGCGGAGTCAGGCGAGTAATCTGCTTCGGAGCAATCCGGGCGGTCAGGAAGCGGGTCAGCATTTCGAACGCGGTCTTCCCTTGGGCAAACGGCCGCTGGTAAAGAGAAGCGAGAACCCTGCCATCCTCAATAAATGGTACAAGTTCGGGGAAGAGATCCGTGGTAATCACCTGCACTTTGCCCAGACGCCCGCATTCCTCCAGCGCACGGAGCACAGGAAGGCTGTTGGCCGTATTGATGTACAAGCCGCCCAAATCGGGGTGCTTTTTGAGCAAATCTACCGCACCACGGTAGGCGTCTGCGGGCAATTCGTGCGATTCGATGGCCGGCAGCAAAGAAAGATGGGGCGAAAGGGTCGCGAGAGAGGCGGCAAATCCCCTTAGCTTCTCAGCATGACCCTGGATGCGAAGGTCCCCGGTAATGCTCGCAACAAGCGCCGGAGAAGAGATCACGCGGCCAAGCAGGTCGGCTGCGATACCGCCGCTGACTGTTTCATCGCTTGTGATTGACGCGAGCCGAGGCAAACGCGCGGCATCTGTGGCAACAAAAACCACCGGTGTGCGCCTGGCCTCAAGTCTCCCGAGGATGGACCCGAGTTGCGCCGGATTGCCAGGCGCCATAATGATCCCGTCGAATCCCTGCCAGTCGGCCTTCTCGATTGCTTCCAACTCCCCCTCACCAAGCCGCGGATAAGAGTGGAAGACGATGTCAACGCCAATTCCGCTCCCGGCATCGGAACCTGCGCGAATTCCATCCCGAATCCGGTCAAAAAACAGCGCAATTTGCTCTGGAAGGAAGACCCCCACACGGAGGCGGTGATTCAGCTTAAGGGTTCGAGCCGCCACATTGGGGCGGTAATTCAGCTTTTCCGCCATCTTGAGGACACGATCCCGGGTCCCTTTGCTAACACCGGGCCGAGAATGCAGGGCCCGATCAACTGTCCCGATAGAGATACCGAGGGACTTGGCAATCTCTTTGATGCCCGCGAAGGTCGATGGCTTGTCGATCATTTGTGCACCATATTATACAGAATCCAGGAATCTTCCGAAGATACAGCCGTCAGCCGCGTAAATGGAAATCCGCTATTGGCTTTGGCCGCCGATCTCGGCATTGAATGTTGACGGGGGCCATTCCACAGAGTATTCTTACGGGTACGTTAACGCAATGACGCCAGGAGTACCATGCCATGCAAAGCATCCAGGACGGTGGGAGCCACAGCAAGCCGTCATTCAGTCTGCAACTTCCGCCCGCGCCGCCGGAACTAGCCGGGCCGGTGAAAGCATGGCGCGAGGATGTCGAGATTCTGACCTATGAGCCAGGACAGCCTGATCTGAACCCGATGTTCCTGGAGAAGCGGGTTTACCAGGGAAGCAGCGGTGCCGTCTACCCGCTACCGTTCATCGATCGCATCGCGACCGAACCTCAAAAGAAGAACTGGAAAGCAATTCACATTGAGAATGAGTATCTCCGGCTCATGATCTTGCCGGAGATCGGCGGGCGCATTCATATCGGATACGACAAGACGACCGGGTATGACTTCTTTTACCGACAGAATGTGATCAAGCCTGCGCTGGTGGGACTTGCCGGTCCATGGATCTCGGGCGGGGTGGAGTTCAACTGGCCACAGCACCATCGGCCTGCGACTTTCATGCCGGTCGAGACCGAGATCGAGGAAGGGCAGGACGGGTCGGTGACAGTATGGTGCAGCGATCACGACCCGATGCTCCGCATGAAGGGCATGCATGGCATCTGCCTGCATCCGGGGCAAGCAGTTCTGGATCTCAGGGTACGGCTGTTCAATCGCACTCAGTTTACCCAAACTTTTCTCTGGTGGGCCAATGTGGCGGCGCGGGTCCACGAGCAGTACCAGTCGTTCTTCCCAACCGATGTCCGCTTCGTCGCCGATCATGCAAAGAGAGCTGTCATCAGTTTTCCGCTGAGCGACGGACTCTACTACGGAGTGAACTATGGCGAACGGGGACGGAATGGCGTTCCCGCCGACGAGCAGCCTAGCAAGTTTGTGCCGGATGGCTCTTATGCGGCAAACGACCTGAGCTGGTACGCCAATATTCCAGTGCCGACGAGCTACATGATTACCGGCACGGAGCAGGACTTCTTTGGGGGATACGACCACCGGGTCGAGGCAGGCGTGGTTCATGTCGCGAATCACCATATTTCTCCGGGCAAGAAGCAGTGGACATGGGGCAATCACGAGTTCGGGTACGCGTGGGACCGCAATCTGACCGACGATGACGGACCGTATATCGAACTGATGGCTGGCGTCTTCACAGATAACCAGCCGGACTTCTCCTATCTCGCACCCTGGGAGACAAGAACGTTTACGCAAAGCTGGTATCCGATCCATCGGATTGGAGTCCCGCGGGTGGCAAATACTGACGCTGCGCTCAGCCTGCAAATGAGAGACGGCTCAGCGCGCATAGGGGTCTATGTGACCAAGCCTACCGAGAACGCAACGGTCCGTCTTCTGAACTGCGAAACGGAGATTGGTCGATGGACGCGGAGCGTCAGGGTCGCCGAACCCCTGGTGCTTACTGCCAAGCTGCCGGCGGAATTGAAGGAGGGAGCGCTTTCTGTGGTTGTTGAAGCGGGTGGGCGAGCTCTCATCGAGTACAACCCCGCGAGAATCGTATCCGCAAAAGCGCCAGTCGTGGCACGCGAGCCGGCCGCACCCGAGCGGATTTCGTCGGTCGAGGAATTGTATTTGACTGGAGTGCACCTGAATCAGTATCGCCATGCAACCAGGCGGCCAGAAATGTATTGGGAAGAGGCGCTGAAGCGGGATCCGGGCGACAGCCGGACACACAATGCGCTCGGCCTGTGGCGCTTGCGGAGGGGGGAACTGGAACTCGCGGCAGAGCATTTCGAAGCCGCGATCGCGCGTATCACCTGCCTGAACCCCAATCCACGCGATGGCGAGCCGCTCTATAACCTGGGAGTCACGAGGCAGTACCAGCAAAAAGACAAAGAGGCGTACGACGCTTTTTACAAAGCGACCTGGAATGCGGCGTGGCGCGGCGCTGCTTACTTTGCGCTGGCCGAGATCGATGCAAAGAGCAAGCGCTGGGAGACAGCGCTGGACAATGTTCAGCGCAGCCTGAGAGCGGACCCCGATAACCTGAATGCGCGGGCACTTCTCTGCGCAATCCTCGAGAGACTAGGTGATCGATCCGGCGCGGATTCCGCCGCCAGAGAAACGCTTGCGACTGATCCGATGGACATCGCGGCCCGCTGGCGCCAGGGGATCGCGCCGGCAAACGGTCAACATTGTTTGGACCTCGCATTCGACCTGCAGCGCGCAGGATTGGACAAGGAAGCCGCGGAGGCTCTGCGGTCGGCCAATCTGGAAGCGCGCGATGGTTCGGTGCCAATCATCCTTCTGGTTCTTTACTCAATTGAGACAAGGCTCGGATCGCCGGCTGCTGCAACCACCCTCTCCGACGCCTTGAACGCTCCGTTGGATTACTGCTTTCCCGGCAGGTTGGAAGAGTTGCTGCTTCTGGAATCGATGACCGCTCTTCATCCTGAAAGCGGAGCGCTCTTCTACCTGCTTGGAAATCTTCTCTACAGTTTCCGGCGTCATGAGGAGGCTATCGCCGCATGGGAGGAGGCCGCCACGCTGTCGCCGGAGTTAGCGACAGCGTGGCGAAACCTCGGTATCGCCTACTTCAATGTTCGAGGAGAGAAGGATGCTGCACTGGTTGCCTTTGAACGCGCATTCGAGGCCAATCCAAGCGATGGCCGCGTTCTTTATGAGAAAGATCATCTCTGGAAGCGCGTGAGTGAACCGCCACAACACAGGATTACCGAGCTACTCCGCTACTCTTCGTTGATTAACATGCGGGATGACCTTTCCGTGGAAGTCACCACGCTCAGAAACCAGATGGGGCAGCCTTCGCAAGCCCTCGATCTGATGCTTCATCGCAAGTTCCAACCCTGGGAGGGGGGCGAGGGACTGGTGGTAGGGCAGTACGTTCGAGCGCGTCTTCTGCTTGGCAGGCGCGCGCTTGAAAAAGGAGACGCCGCCACCGCAGAAGCTGAGTTTCATGCGGCCCTGAATGTGCCCGAGAATCTGGGCGAGGCCAAACATCTTCTCGCCAATCAGAACAATATCTATTATTGGCTTGGAGTCGTCTGCAAGCATCTTGGCAAAGATGAACAAGCGCGCGCTTGGTGGTCGAGGGCCGCATCCCAGAAAGGCGACTTCCAACGAATGTCGGTGCAAAGCATCTCGGACATGACTTACTGGAGCGCGCTGGCACACCAGCGGCTGGGCGAAGACGCTGAAGCCACAAGCATTTTCAGTAGCATTTACGAATACTCGATCAAGTTGGAGGCGACCCGGCCGGAGATCGACTATTTTGCTACCTCTCTACCTGCCATGTTGCTGTTGAATGAAGACCTGGGCCTGCGAAACATGATTCAGGCCCGCTTTCTCAGGGCGCAGGCGCTTGTCGGCCTCGGACGGACCAGCGAGGCGGAGGCGCTTTTGCTTGAAGTCCTGGAAATGGATATCAACCACAGTGGCGCGGCCGACTTGCTCGATCAAATCCGGATGTCCTGGAAGCAAACCGAGGTCAGCTGACCGTAATGCCTGATGCGGCTGGTCCGGGCACGTTTTGGCCTGAAAAGGGTTGGTGCCGCGGAACTATGGGAGTTTTTCCTGGCAAGCGGCGCGAACTGATGCGGGAGTTTCGACCGCTCTTTTCAGCGGAAGCCCTTGATTTCCGGGCAGGTACACGGAAAACCTCACTCAAAACTGCCGCCGTCCCCAGGAATGAACCTGGGGCGCCTTTTATCTCCAGTTGACTTATCTGACCGGAGAGGGCAATCTGCCGGCGTAACGATTGGCCTTCAAATGCGCATACAATATATTGGAATCATACATTTGCGGATAGATTCGCGAATCCTTGTCAGAGATTCCAACCTCCTCAGCCCAGGTCCCGCCCGGCCTCCTTGCAGTCTTGGCTAACGATGCTCTCCGCCCGATCAACTCGCCTCTCCGTTTTTCGCGGCCCTTTTCGAGGAGCCCGCCTTAAGGAACCAGCCGAAAATGCACAGGATTATCCACTTTTCTCGGAGCGTTCCTTGTTTCTCTCAGCCGCCATAACATCAGCATAATCAGCATCGTACGCTGCAACTGAGCGGCCCAACAAATCCCGAAGGTATGTTGAAAAAGATCGCGAGAAAAACCACTTGACAAACACACCCTGCGGTATAAACATTACCCGGTATCGTACACGGCACTTTAACTGGGGCGTACTTCGTTGATGCTCCGCTAGGAGTCTGTCGGGGATAGATTGATCCGCCCCCTTGGGGGCGGATTTTCCCGTATCCGCTTTTAAAATATGTTTATGGGTAAGTGCTTCCGCGCCGACGAACTGAACCAGTCCCTGCTGTTCCCACCCTCTTTGCATGATTGGCTCCCGGACAATCACTTGGCCCGCTTTCTGGCGGATGTGGTGAACGCGCTCGATCTGGATGCGATCTACTCGTCTTACAACGAGAAGGACGGTCGCGGGATGGCGGCCTATGCCCCAGCGATGATGGTGCGGGTACTTCTTTACGGCTACGCAACCGGGGTCTACAGTTCGCGCAAGATTCAGACCAAGACGTACGACGATGTGGCGTTTCGCTTCCTTTCGGCCGACGAACATCCGGACCACAGCACGCTGGCGGAGTTCCGCAAGCGGCACTTACAGGCACTGGCCTGTCTGTTTATGCAGGCCTTGCAGTTATGCGCCAAGGCGGGTCTGGTAAAGCTGGGCCATGTGGCGATCGACGGCACCAAGATCAAGGCCAACGCCAGCAAGCATAAGGCCATGAGCTACGCTCGCATGAGCGAGACCGAGCAGCGCCTGAAGCAGGAGGTCGAAGCTCTGCTCAAGCAGGCCGAGGAGACCGATGCCGCCGAAGACGCACTGTATGGCAAGGACAAGCGCGGCGACGAGTTGCCCGAGGAGCTGGCGCGACGCGAGAGCCGGTTGAAGAAGATCCAGCAGACCAAGGCGGAGTTGGAGAAGGAAGCGGCAGAAAAGGCCGAGCAAGAACGCGCCGAAGCCGAAGCCAAACGTACCGCTCGCAAGGAAAAGGAAGATAAGATGGGCAAGAAGCAGCGTGGCCGCGAACCGCAAATCCCCGCGCCGGAAGAGGCTCAGCCAGATGCCAAGGCGCAGCGAAACTTCACCGATTCAGAGAGCCGAATCATGCCGGACGGGGCCAACAAGGGCAGCTTTTTGCAGGGGTATAACGCGCAGGCGGCGGTGGATTCGACAGCCCAGGTGATCGTGGCGGCGGAGATCACGCAACAAGCCAATGATAGCCGTCAACTTATACCGATGTTAGATCAGGTCAAAGCGAATATGGGGCGCAAGCCGGACGTCGTCAGTGCCGATGCGGGCTACTGGAGCGAAGCGAACGCGACCAGTGAAACCGTGGCCGGGATCGATTTGCATATCGCCACCGGTCGCATGAAACACGATCAAACCGAGGCCACAGCCAGCGGGCCTCCACCGGAACAGTCCACGCCCAAGCAGGCCATGCAACACAAGCTGCGAACGGAGGCAGGACAAGCCGTTTACAGGAGGCGCAAGGTCATCGTCGAACCGGTCTTCGGCCAGATCAAGGAGCAACGAGGCTTCCGCCGCTTCAGCCTGCTCGGACTGGAGAAGGTGCGGGCAGAATGGAAGCTGGTGTGCGCAACCGCCAACCTGTTGAAGCTGTTCCGCTACGGTTGGACACCGCAAGCGTCTTGAAATGCGTTGGGGAAGCCTGTTCGGCTTCCCCAACGCGGATGCAACCTGCCAACCTGGCCGACAAGATCCAAGTGATAAGGAATCTGCAAAGTCCGACAAAAATCATACCGCCCGCCTGAAACCGCTATCCCCGACAGACTCCTAGAGGGTGGGGATTGGAGCGCCGTTGAACGTGCTCCGCTTTTTGGTGTATATGGAGGGACAGTGAGACGCACTTACGCATCAGCAAGGGCCGGAATCTTACTTGCAGGCCTGTTCTTTGTCCTCGCTATAGGCCACTCAATCGCGCAGGGTACTGGCTCGATCAGCGGCACGGTTGTAGATGCTTCACAGGCTGCGGTTGCTGGCAGTCAAGTCACGCTAACCAACGTCGGAACGGCGCAGGCTCGTACCACAACGAGTTCTGAGCAGGGACTTTTCGAATTTCCGGATTTGCCCCCCGGCGCTTACAAGGTGGGGGTCAGCAAGGCCGGCTTCAAGACCTGGGAACAGTCTTCAATCACTCTAACCGTGGCGCAGCACATCACCCTGTACCCGGCTCTCCAGGTCGGCTCGGCCACCGAGCAGGTCGAGGTAACGGCACAAGCTGCATTTCTGACCACGGACAACAGCACTCTTTCCGGTGTTGTCGAATCGCAACAGATTGAGCAGTTGCCGCTGAACGGCAGAAATGCCCTTCAACTGGAAGCACTGGAACCCGGCATCGTGTCAACCGGCACATCGGGCCAGTTTGGCGCGGTTCAGGTCTCATTCATGTCTTCCGGTGGCAGAGACATCGACACCAACTACACGCTCGACGGCGGAATCAACGTGGATCCGTTCTATGCGATTTCAAACAATTACCCGAATCCCGATGCGTTGCAGGAGTTCTCGGTTTCCAGCCGCAACTACAGTGCGCGATTCGGACGCGGCTCAACAGACGTAACCGCGGTCACCCGGTCTGGAACCAACACGATTCACGGATCGCTCTTTGAATTCATGAGAACCACCGACCTGGATGCCACTCCATTCTTCGCGTCATCCATTCCAGGATTCCATCGCAACCAATTCGGCGGCTCGATCGGCGGCCACATCCTCAAGGACAAGCTGTTCTATTTTGGAAGCTACCAAGGCACCCAGCAAGTGGGAAGCCCCGGCGTCGCGACCTACACCACGATTCCGATGGCTGAGAGAGGGCTGAATGGGGCGGATGCAGTCTTCCCGGCTTCAACACCGGTCATCGATCCAGTGACGGGACAGCAGTTCGCCAATAACACCATTCCCAACGCCCGCATCACCTCGCAGGCAACGGCGTTTTTCACCAAGTTCCTTCCCCAGCCGAACCAGGGAGACAACACCTACAACTATCCCAGCGTCGCGACCTCGCAAGAGCATCAGGCGGTGGTAAAGGTCGATTACCAGGAGTCAGGTAAAGACCTTGTATCGGTGCGCTATTTCTTCGACGACCTTCCTTCCACGGGATATGGCTCCGGAACCGGATCGGCACTCGGCACCAGTTGGCTCTCGGACTTCCCGTATCGGTACCAGGACACAACCATCGGCGAGGTACACACCTTCTCTCCAAGCCTGCTGAACGATTTTCATGTCACCTATCAGAGAAGCACGTTTGGGGAGATTACCAGCCTTCCGTTCTCTCTGACCGCAATCGGATATAGCGTGAATACCCAGAGTGCGTACAGCAACTATGGGCTCACACCCGATTCCTCTCTGAGCATCAGCGGCGCGTTCGGCGCGTATCCTGGCGCTCCGACTCGCGACATCATGCCCACCTACGATTTCAACGACAACCTCTCCTGGATCAAGGGAAGGCACAGCATCAACCTCGGCTTCCAGATCTACAACAACCGCATCAATGAATTGCAGAACTTCTGGACCGGCGGCGCCATGACCTTCAACGGCCAATTCTCCGGTGTGGGCGCGGCTGACTTCCTCCTGGGCGATTTCTCGAACTACACGCAGATCAGCGGGCTGAGTTCCAGGTTGCACCAGACGCTGCCATCTGCTTATGTTCAGGACGACATCAAGATCCTGCACCGGGTGACGTTGAATGCCGGTATCCGGTGGGATGTTGTCTCCGGCTACCACTCTGAAGACGGGCAACTGATGACCTTGCAACCAGGCCAGCAGTCCACGGTGTTTCCGCTGGCGACACAATCGCTGCTGTTCGCCGGCGACAAAGGCGTACCCGCCGACGTAATTGGAACCAGATACAACGACATCGCCCCGCGTTTAGGACTCGCATGGGACGTCTTCGGAAATGGGAAAACATCGCTTCGGGCCGGGTATGGCCTCTACTTTGTGCCCATGACCGAAGGTATTTCTCTCAACCGGCAAACGCTCATCCAACCCTTCTGCCTTGAAGTCTCGCTCAATGCGGGCAATGCGGAAAACATCTGGGCACAATCTCCCTTCAATGGAGTAGACCCCTATCCGATCGCCAGCTCCGCAGCCGGCCTCAAGACTGTCCCATTTGTTGTGGGCGGCAGCGAGACCACTCTGCCTACCGTGTGGAAGACACAAACCAGCGACATGTGGAGCCTGTCGATTCAACAGGCATTGTGGAAAAGCGCAGTGCTTGAGGTCAATTATGTCGGTTCCTCCTCATCGCACATGTTTACCTCGGCCCAGGCCAACGCAGCCGTCTACACTGCCGGATCGTCGACCGAAGCCAATTTGCAGGCACGCAGAATCTACCCCAACATCGGACCCATCGAACTGGATGCCGACCTTCTGAGCTCGAACTACAACGCATTGCAGGTGGTCTACAACCAGCAGCTGCAAAAGGGTTTGATGATCAAGAGCGCTTACACCTGGTCAAAGAACCTGGGTACGTACAGCGGCGAAGGCGCGGGAGGTCAGGGTCCGCGCAATCCCAACGACTGGCATGCCGACTACAGCCCGATCGGGGGAAGCGTACCCTTAGTCTGGGTATCGTCCGTCATCTGGAAGCCACTTGATGGCCGCACCTTAAGCCGTCCGATGAAGTTGGTGATCGGAGGTTGGCAGGTCGGCGGTATTGCCACGCTTCAATCCGGGAGCCCGCTCACGCTGTATTCCGGACTCGACAATTCCCTTACAGGAATTGGAGAGGATTCTCCGGACATCGTGGGAAGCTGGAATGCCAACAACAGCTCGAGAGCCGATCGGATTAACCATTGGTTCAACCCGGCCGCTTTCACGCAAAACGCAACTGGGACCTTCGGAATGCTCCGTCCCAACACGCTCTCTAACCCGGGTTATATCAATTTCGATATCAACCTGCAGAAGAACTTCGCCATCACGGAAAGAGTCAACTTTGAGCTCAGGAGCTCTTTCTACAACGCATTTAATCACGCGAATTTGGGTGGGCCGGGAAACACTCTCACTTCATCCAACTTTGGCGTCATCACCTCCGCTGGCAATCCGCGCGTCGTAGAATTCGGCTCGCGGCTTAGCTTCTAACGCTGGATATGCTGAGGCTGGTGGACGACCGGACATGCGGGCGGGGAATATCCGCCCGCATCGAGCCGCCCTGGTCTGATAAACTCCGCGCTGGAGTTGCCGGATGAAGCTCAGGGGTAGTCTTTTCAGGCCCACCAGTCACCGCGTTGTATCTTGTGGAATTGCAATTCTTGCAGGCGCTCTTTTTTTCTGCATTTCGCCGCTTCAAGCGCAGCAGCCCAGATCGGGCGCTGCGCAAGCGTTGGCGGGATGGAAGGCATACGAAGAGGGCCGGTTCCAGGACGCCCAGGCGTTGTTGGAGGAGGCCGTCAAACTTTCTCCGTCGGTTGCGGATTATCAGGCGGCCCTGGCTGAGGTAGATTCGAAACTGGGCCAACAAGACGCGGCCATCCAGCACTTCAGGAAAGCAATTCTCCTCAAGCCTTCGGATACTGAGTTTCGCCTCGATCTGGCTCAAATCCTGCAGACAAAGGGCAATGATCAAGAGGCTCTGCGGGTTCTTAAGATCGCGCATCCAGACCCTGAATTGTCGGACGCATTGCATTTCAGCCGAGGATTCAGTCTCTTTCGCTTGGGCAGCTTTGTGCCCGCCGGCAATGAATTCAAGCTTGTGCTTCAGAAGCCCAAGCTCAAGGCATCCGTCTCTTTCTTTCTCGGGAACATCGCGTACACACAGAGCCGATTCGTTGAAGCTGAACCTTACCTGGCCACGGCAGTGGAACTTGGGAACGTGGAGGGCAACAAGGCTTATAACGTATATACCTACGATTATGGCCTGGTGCTATTCAAGCTGGGGAAATTCGCCGAGGCAGATCGGCAATTCAGGGACTCGATTGCGCACTATGCCAATGATCCGCTGCCGTGGATGTTCCTCGGCCGCTGCGAGGAACAGTTGGGGAATTATCCCGAAGCAATCGCAATGCTCGAGACTTCAATCAAGACCGATTCTACCTTTCAGCTCAGCATTTACGAGTTAGCTCGCCTGCAGCAAAGACATGGAGATCCAAAACGTGCCGCGGAACTGTTCGAGAAGATAGGCGAAATGAAAAAAGAAGAGGTACAAAAGGAGGAGGACAGAGCGACGAAGTTGAAATCCGTACCGGGACCGCATTAGGACAAAGAGTTCCAATTCATAGACTCCTTGCACGAAGAGAGGGATTTAAGTGGTTACAGCAAGAACAGTCCGGGGCAGATCTAGAAGGAAATGCGCGGCCCTGTTCTCACTTATCGTTTTGTTGTGCTGCGGAAGTTTGGCCGGTTTTTCTCAAGGTATGGGGGGCTCTCATCATGTTCCCGCGCCAAAAAATCCCCGGAACGCTCCCATCGTCAACACCACAATATCTCTCAATGACATTGCCGCCGAAGCCGGTCTTACGTTCAAACATGAGTCCGGTGATCCAATCAACAAGAAGTTTCTGTTGGAGTCAATCGGGAGTGGGGTCGCGATTTTCGACTATGACGGTGATGGTCTGCAGGATATTTTCCTTGTGAGTGCTACGCCCTGGAATACGGTCGCGACCAAATCAAAGCCGACCAGTAGGCTCTATAAGAACCTTGGCAATCTGAAGTTTGAGGACGTTACCGAAAAGGCGGGATTGACACACTCCGGGTGGGGCCAGGGCGTTTGCGTGGGCGACTACGACAACGACGGGCACGAAGACCTGTTTGTTACCTACTATGGTCACAATGTTCTTTACCACAACGAAGGAAACGGCCACTTTGTAGATGTGACGGCCCACTCGGGGCTTCCGATTCAGGGCACTCGATGGGGCACAGGGTGCTCATTCTTCGACTTCGACCGGGACGGCAAGTTGGACATTGCAGTTGCAAATTATGTGGATTTCGACCCCAGGACCGCTCCTCTTCCGGGCACGAACGCAATTTGCCAATTCAAAGGTCTTCCAGTTATCTGCGGCCCGCGGGGACTGAATGGTGGAAAGAATATTCTCTACCGGAATATGGGAGATGGAACGTTCAAGGACGTCTCCAAGGTTTCACACTTCGATCAACCATCGGGTCACTATAGTTTCTCTGTGATTACAGGTGATTTCGACGGAGACGGCTGGCCGGATGTCTTTATAACTTGTGACTCAACGCCTAACATACTGCTCCACAATAATCGGGACGGAACATTCACGGATGTGGCTATTCCAAGCGGCACGGCTTTCAGCGACGACGGCGAAGAACAAGCTAACATGGGCGCAGACGCAGGAAATTACAACCATACGGGCCGATTGGACCTCGTGACTACCACGTTCGACGACGACGTGCCTGGACTGTTCCTCAACGAAGATAACAACGAATTCAGCGACGTTTACCTTAAGGCCGGGTTGGGCTTCCGCACGCATCAAGTAAGTTGGGGAGTAGCATTTCTGGACTTGGAAAATCGAGGATGGCTGGACATCTTCATAGCCAATGGACATATTTACCCGAACGTAGACGCTCTGCACAGAGAAAGTCACTATCGCGAAGAAAAGACTCTCTACTATAACTTCGGCGATGGCACATTCGCAGATATCACCGATCAGTCGGGCCCAGGGACCAAAGTAAGAAGCGTTGCGCGAGGAATGGCCTACGGAGACCTGCTGAATGATGGTTCAGTCGACATTGTCATCAACAATCTCAACTCTACTCCGAACCTGCTTGTCAACCGCGGGAAGAAGGGTAACTGGATAGCCGTAAAGCTCATCGGGACAACCAGCAATCGAGATGCAGTCGGAGCCCGGGTTGAAGTGAAGGCGGGAACTCTCGATCAAATGGCGGAATTGAGGAGCGGTTGCTGCTATCTCTCGCAGAGCGACATGCGTCTTCACTTTGGATTGGGAAGTGCTCAAAAAGTTAATGCCGTTGAGGTGCGCTGGCCCAGCGGCAAGAATGAAACCTTCGCGGTGGAAGGCATAAACAGGATCGTTGAACTGAGAGAGGGGGCTGGGCGTTGATGTTGGGCTGACCCGGCACCGGTTATTCGCGCAGTTTCACTTGTCGTACGAAAAGGTGGGAAAACAGATGTTGCGTATTGTGAGTCGCTCCGTTCTTATTTCTTCAGTCGTTGTTATGACGCTCGGACTGCCGTGCCGGGTTGGATTTGGAGCAGGCCATCCGGAATTGCGTACCCCCAAGGCGCCGCCCAGTCCGCGCATCAACGGGCCGAAGGTCTATGGCGCAAGGTCCGGGCATCCATTCCTTTATCGCATCCCTTGCACGGGTGAGCGTCCCATTCACTTCTCGGCAGTTGACCTGCCTTCAGGCCTCACCCTGGATGAAGCCAAAGGGATCATCTCCGGCAGCGCTCCTTCGACTGCAGGCGATTACCCGGTGACGTTGACAGCTGCGAACGCACAAGGCACAGTGACTCGGCCTTTCAAGATAGTGGTGAGCGAAACGCTTGGTCTCACCCCGCAGATGGGGTGGAACGGCTGGTATACGCTCTATGAGCGCCCCACAGATACCGATATCCGCAGGGCGGCCGACGCCATGCTTGCGTCGGGGATGGCCGACTATGGATACCAGTTCGTAGATATCGACGATGGCTGGGCGCGCAAGCCAGGATCTTCCGATGCGGTGCTCGGAGAGCCAATGCGGAACTCCGACGGAACGATTCGCCCCAATGGCCGATTCCCAGATATGACCGCCCTCACAGCGTACATCCACTCTCTCGGATTGAAAGCCGGAGTCTATTCGGGCCCAGGGCCCAAAACTTGCGCAGGGCTGGAAGCATCCTACCAGCACGAAGCATTGGATGCGCAGCAATACTCGAATTGGGGGTTCGATCTACTCAAGTACGACTGGTGCAGTTACACCAAAGTTGCCAAGGACAAGAGTCTTCCGGAGCTTCAGAAGCCCTACATCATAATGAGCACTGCATTGGCAAAACAGGATCGGGACATTGTCCTGAACATGTGCCAATACGGAATGGGCGACGTGTGGAAATGGGGACGCCAGGTTGGCGGCATGTCCTGGCGCACCACCGACGATTTGGGCGTGGCCAAAGGCAGCACGCTTCCTGGCTTTTATACCGTGGGCTTTGCCAATGGCCCTCTTGATGCATACGCAGGTCCAGGAGGTTTCAACGATCCGGACTATATCCTGATTGGCACGGTAGGCGATGCCCATCACAGTAACCTAGCTGCGAAGAAGACTCCGTTGAAACCGGAAGAGCAATACAGCTACATGTCGATGTGGTCGCTAATGGCCTCTCCGCTTTTTTTCTCCGGGGACATGACGAAGCTGGACGCCTTCACGCTCAACGTTCTGTGCAATGCGGAAGTCATCGACATCGATCAAGACACTTTAGGCAAGCAAGCAAAGATCGTGAGCAAGAACCAGCAGGAGATGGTCCTGGCCAAACCGCTGGAAGACGGTTCTGTTGCAGTTGGCCTGTTCAACCTAAGCGAAGGGCCTCTTAACATCTCAATTGATTGGAAGGATGTGGCCAAGAGCGGCAAGCTGACAGTTCGCGATGTCTGGCGCCAGAAAGATATCGGGTCATTTACTGACGGCTTCAAATCGCCAGTGGCGCCCCATGACGTTGTATTCGTGCGGGTAATCAAGCCGTAATTCTCCGGTTCTGCCATGGGTGGCCAGCAACTTACGCCATTCACGGCAGCTAGCTGTCTCGGTGAGATGGAGGGGATGGCTGGACTGCGCGTCGGCTGATCGGCTTCTCCTCACAAATGTTCCAGAGAAAGTGGCTCTCATGCAGCAAAGTGGAAAGACGTCTTTGTTTGCGGTAGCGGTGGCCGCGAGCGCTGCGACCGCCGGGTTGTTGTTTGGATATGATGTGGCTGTCTTCAATGGCGCACTGGTGTTTCTGCGCGCCGAGTTCCACCTGGGTTCCGTTCCCACCGAAATACTGACGACTATGCTCTTCGTTGGGTGCGCGGCAGGGGCTGCCATAGGGGGCTGGGCCAGCGACCGCTACGGACGGCGGGTGGTGCTTTTCATCGCCGGCGTTCTGTTTTGCGCGGCTGCTCTAAGCGCCACCTTCTCCATGCATCTTTGGCACCTGATGGCGGCGCGTATGCTTGCCGGAATGGCGGTTGGTGCCGCAGTGCTGATTGCTCCCATGTATATTGCCGAGATTGCCCCGGCACATAAACGGGGGATGTTGGTGACGCTGAACCAACTGGCTATCGTGAGCGGAATCCTGGTTGGTTTCGTGGTCAATTACGAGTTAGCCGTGCTGGTTCATGGTAACTGGCGGTTGATGTTCTTCCTGGGGGCGCTGCCTGCCGTTGTCCTTTGCGTTTCGATGGTGCGGATTCCAGAGAGTCCACGCTGGCTGCTGCAGCAAGGGCAACGGGAGCGGGCCTGCGTTGTATTGCAAAAGATCTCGCCGGGGACCGATGTTGAATCCACGATCGATGAGATTGGCAAGGCGATCCGCGAGGAGTCTGGGACGTATCGCGAACTGCTGGGCCGGGCGCTGCGCAAACCGCTGATGCTGGCGGTAATGCTGGCCATCATCCAATAGGTTACCGGAGTCAACACGGTGATGTACTACGGCGCCATCATCTTTGCTGAGCACGCGGGCGCCAGCGCCACGCAGGCAATCGGCATGAACGTGATGGTGGGCGTGGTAAATATGGTTGCGACAATTCTGGGGCTGCTACTGATCGACAAACTTGGGCGGCGGCCTTTGTTGCTGACCGCGACAGGCGGCATGGCTCTGAGCCTGGTTGCTTTTGCCTCCATGCTGACTTACATGTCAAACCACGCGGCGCTCTTGCTCACGGCGGTACTGGGCTATGTTGCGTTCTATGCCTTCGGTCTCGGCACGGGGGTTTGGGTTTGTCTGTCTGAGCTGTTTCCCAACCGCATTCGCGGACGCGCCATGTCCATTGCCAACATGGTGCTTTGGGCCACGCTTTCCTGTGTGACCGCGACATTCCTAAGTCTGATCAAGATGTTTACCGCATCCGGCGTGTTCCTGGGATACGCGCTGCTTTGCACGGCTTCATTTGTCTACATCCTGGCGCGCCTGCCGGAAACCAAGAATCGCACCTTGGAAGAGATTGAGAGCAGTTGGTCAGGACGCGATTGATGCGCCAGTCGTGTAAACGTTTTTTTCGATGACGCAAGTGCGGTCGTCAAGTGGACCTTCCGCGATGTTGCCCCACGAGTTTCTGAGGTTTGGAGTTGGCGGTGGCTGGAGACCTCTTAAAGCAGATTAATCGGTGTTTTTCGCTCAAGGAGAAGCATGCTTAGCTTGAATCGGCGAACCTTTGTGCAGTTGTCTTCCGGC